>Ga0080006_1253523_pt1 | contig 11590 bp, 9 predicted proteins | sample RS3BMetagenome_FD_69209 | JGI IMG/M metagenome (GOLD analysis project Ga0080006, IMG submission 69209) | Ferric oxide microbial mat and aquatic microbial communities from Rainbow Spring, Yellowstone National Park, USA - RS3B (SPADES... ...
TTGTACGCACGTTCGGCATCTCGATCCAGCAGGTATCGTTGCGCATTCATGAAAGCTTTGAGCTGGTCCTTGACGGTTGCACCGTCCCGCAGGAAAACCAAGACATGCTTTGTTGAAGGCTAAGCGTAGATAATGTAACGCTCATTCCGATGCAGTGCCGCACAGTGGAGAAAGTGTCGAGCGTGTTTGACTCTTTGCAGACTCGCTCCGAAAACGATTTCAGGACGATAGTCCCGCCAAGGTGGAATCATAAAGCGCTCATTTGCACAGATTTCTCGTGGAGTTGGGAGTGTCAGTTGCCTGGACGCCTGGCGAGACGTCTGCGCGCGTGCTGAGACGAAGCGCACATAAGAAGAACGCTGGCCTGTGTGTCTGCTTTTTCTCAAAATGACTATTGTTTAGGCATAGCCGCTGCGCGTCTACGTCAGTCGTGTGCAGATGAGGTTGCCACAAGGGCCTATGGATTGTCGCTTTATAGAATTTGTGTTGGACCGGGTTTGCGAATGATGCGGCAAAACGACGGCGTAGGCTACCGACTGGGAGTGTGGCCCTGGAATCGACGCCCAGCGGACAGCGAACTCCTGGAGCCGAAGTGCCGCTCGCCACGGTTGCTGTTCGGGATCGGTGCGGTGCTCGGAAAGCCGGGCGCTTACTATGCCATGCAACGTATACGCGGTGCTCGTAGATCTCACCAGGCGCTATGTTCCGTCTATTCTCGGCGTTTTGTTGCAAGTCTGTCCGAGTCCTGGGCTGAAGCACATACAACAGACGCCGCAGCTGAAGCGCTCGTGCAGGAGGGTGTGCTGACGCGCGGCTCGCGTGAGTACCGTCTGTTCCACGGGCTCTCAGCGACGCGGGCCGAAAAAGTCCTTTATGCTCTGCGTAACCGAACGGATTGCGTCGCGGTTGTCCTCGACGGGGTTCACGGTGTCCATAACCTGGCTGCAGTCTGCCGGTCCTGCGATGCCTTTGGGGTCCAGAACGTGCACTTTATTCCCCCGGATCGGTATGCGCTTCATTCAGAGACAGGTTCAAAGTCAGAAACAGGGCCATATGCGACGAGCGCCACTGCCAAGGCTCATTATCTGGGCCAGTTCCTCAAGTCGGCTGCATGCGATACCGCTGGGGGTGCCCACAAGTGGCTGAGCCTGAAGACCCACGGAAGCGTTCCTGAGCTCGTAAGTAGACTCCGAGCGCTGGACTATCGTATTTTCGTATCCAGCGTCTATGCGGATCGATGCATTTCTCTGTATGATTTGAACTTTGTGGATAGTAGGTATCAGAAATGTGCGTTTGTGTTTGGAAATGAGAATTCAGGGGTCTCCGAACAGCTGCAGGAGGCTGCGGACAGTCTGTTTACGATCCCAATGTACGGATTTGTCGAGTCGCTGAACGTGTCCGTATCAGTGGCAACGACACTCTCCTACGTAACACTTCAGCTTCGCAAGCAACTCGGTTCCGACTTTCCACTGCCAGTCGCGAGAAAACGTGAAGTACTGTATTTTTGGCTGCATGGTGGCTCGTTTGGTGAGCTCGAGCGCACGGCGACTCGCGGACAGGCGTCGAATGTGCGGGGTCTCTTCAAGGAAGGGCGTAGTGCTTTCTCGGTTTTTGGGCGTCGCTTCGAGCAAGAGCTCCGGAAGAAGGGTCTATCTGGGCTCGAACCGAGCGGCCCCAACGCTGTGCTTGCCCCAGTGACTCGACAGCAGTACGCCAGACGAATACAGAACTACCTCATTCGTCGAAAGGGTGGCGTTTTTGGCGAAACCGATCCCCTGCGACGACGGCGCCATCACGCGGAAACCTTTATAGGCCTTCTCGCTTGGATGAGCATTTGTGTGCGGAATGTCGAGTTTGCACATGCGAGCAGTCTACTACCCGTCTACAGAGCCGTATTCAGCAAGGTCGACGAGGTGATGGAGACTGACGCTTCCGCTGCTGCTGCGCTGCGTGTCGCTGCGCAGCCGTGGAGCATTCTGGACGACACCGGTGCCAAGCACTGCGTCAAGCTGGTCTGGGAAGTCCTGGAAGCGGAGTCAGCTACCTCTGGAATCGATGTCGCTGGCCTGCGCACGGCGGTGATGAAGCTGAATCCCCGCATTGTTGCGACTCGCCTGCTGTGTGACGTTCTGCAGATTGACATGCACACTGACCTGAAAGCGACCGAGTGGGCTGCAGCAACCTTTGGTCCAGCGGCTATAGAGGAAATGCAGAGCTTACCACAAACAGAATGGTACCATATCCAGACTGCAGTGCGTCTACTGCACGCATGCGACGTTCGACGGCTATTCTACCTCAGCTGCGACAGCGAATCAGTTTCACGAACAGACAGGAAAACCTTCTTGCATCATCCAAGACATAGCCTGTATGAATGCTACTTTTGGGACGTGATGCGTTCAGCAGGGGCGGATGCCCCTGCAGCTGGCGACTGTGATACGCAGAACGTACCTGTACTCAGTTTTAATTCGTATGCACCTGACAGCATGGAGCTCACAGCGCTTGCGAATAGCTCTGGCGCCTCCGCTGAAGCTCATGAAGAGCTGCGCCCGCATTTGCATTTAGAACGAGCAGTCCAGGCGATTGCATTCGATTTCCAGCGTTTGCGCAACGTATGACGTCACATGCGCAAATATGACGCTCTCGAGGGCGACGTTCGCGAGTCGACATCCGAAGCAGGATACGGCGCCAATGTCCTGTCTCTGTGCACCAGCCGGATAATCACTGTGTCGATGAAACCTCTTTTCCAAGAGTGCATCGCATTCCAGGATTTGTTCCATGTGGAAGCGCCTGTCACAGGAGCTAGGCGACAGCATCGATTACCGGCGACATTCGCACACCTGGAGACATGTGCTTAGAGCCAAGCGTCCTGTACGATAAGCACTTCGAGACACGACATATATAGAGCCAGCATCAGGGATGGACAGAGATGTTCTCAATGCCACATCAGCGTTCTGCGGCACGGATCGCGCTACATAGGTATCATAGAGAACTGCGGCGCCGTCGAATGGCGTGCTGTGGATCTCGCGGCACTGCATGGTATGCCTGCTGGTATCCTGGCACATCATCTACAGATTCTGATTCTTCTGTTGCCACAAGTTCGCTGATGAAATGATCCATCTCCTGACAGGCGTAGGCGCTATCTCTTATGCACTGCTGCGCGGCGTCGAGTACCACGTCGGGCTCCACGGGCAAGGAGCCGCGCTTCCATATCGCTCGCAGGTGCTGCGCGCTGTCACTGGCCACAGAAAGGAAACAGCCCGCCAGCGTCTCCTCCTCAGCGCACGGATCGATTATAAACCACCGCGGGGCGACCAAAGTCACCTGATCATGCTCTGTGCGCGAGTCGCGTACCAGAGGCGGAATAAAAGCCCCACTAGCGCTCAGCGGAGCGTTCGAGGCATTCAGGAGAGCGCAGTACTCTGCCCGGTCATCCAGTTCCCAGCTTCCACCGCTTTCACTGTCCTGCCAATACACGGACGGGACAACGGTTGTTGCCAGTGCTGCCCTCACAGCGTAGGTCACGGCATCGAGAATGTTACCCCCCGAGGCCCCGAGCACCAGTACGTCCACGTACACGTCCCAGCAGCACACCCGGAGCGTACCCGGATCCGAAGCTAGCCGCTGTTCCCTGCAGAAGAGGTCTGCTAAAAACTCAGGAGAAGCTGCGTAGGCAGTATCTAGAAACGAGACGAGCTCTGCCTCAAGCACCTCAGTGGAGCGTCCTTGAAACTCGGGACTTGCGACTCCGCAGAACTCCACAGAAAACGCGATCGAGCCACGTTTGGCGTCATCTTCCGCATGAGCTGGCAAATTGTATTGCCTCAGCTCCAGGTTTATACCGACGAGTACGTCGTTAGTCCGACCGACGAACACTCGACTGGAGCCCGCTGTGGAGGGCAGCACATCAACAGCAACGCTCACAGAGCGCGATCGAAGCGCACTGCGTCCGTCAACTCTTAGACCATGCTCCTTGAACAACCATATAAGACTTTTCTTCTCAGTTCTAGATAGTTCGGTCGGCATCGCTGTGGCATCTTAGAGAGGTCGGAGAGCGCAGCCGTTTCAAGGCTTCGGAGAGAGAAGGCTGCGCGCACAGGTGGCCCTGGAAAACGCTGCGAACTCGAGTGTCTTATTTCCAGGTTGGACTGCATAGCAACAATTGTAATCATACGGCTCAAAGGAAGAAAGAGAAATTGTAGTGTGGTCTCCGCTAAATCCCCAAGAAAGGAAAACTTGAGCGGGTCGCCTGTTTAGAGTGATGCTCGGCTGTGGAGCGTTCATAGCGCAGGTGGCTCCAGCCAGGCTTTCCTGGTGCTGCAAGGCGCCGCGTTTTTATGCTACTGGCCTCTCAACGATAGCAAATTGTTGAAGAGAGCTGGGGTACGAATAGTGATGGCACACGATATGAGAAAAAGTGTGTGATACAACCGTCGCGGAATTTTTGGCGCTATGCCGTACCTACTACTACCGGCTCGTTCCAAGAGACAGCTACTAAGCCGATATTAGTCCCGTAATGGTATATGCGGATGCATATTATAACTTACATGTTTGCACGCGGGGCGCGCCGTCGCAGGAGCGTCTTGGCGTGCTCGAGGTATGCTCCCGCCCCAGAGGCAAGCGCTCGGGAGCTTGTGGTAGGCAGGATGCGGAGAGGACGAATATCGTGCACTTTGTGTAATACAAGCTCGACTACACACGTCTGGGTAGACATAATTCAGGAACGTGCCGTACGCGCGAAGGGGACGCTCAGTGCCCACTGACGTGCGTAGCGGGCTTTTGCACAGGCGCGACGCAGCAGAGACCGAGGCGCCTCCTTTGGACCGCACTTTCAGAAGATTCTTCATGGACCAGTATCTGGTGAGCGGACCCATAATGCAGTCCTCGTGGTGTCTGAGAGGTTTAGTGACACGGTACTGGCCGCTGCGGCCAAACCGCTATCCTCAGAGCTATGGGTTGGCTTTCCTGGTGCCTGACATGTGGATTGCGCATAATCACGAGTCTCGCCCTCAGTTGTAGCATGCAATCGAAGAAAGAATCCTCTTCGTCACCGCTCGAGTTGATTCTTTCCAAGGCGAGCGGCATTGATGCGCACCGCGTAATCGCCAGCCACGTTGTTTTCGATTGGCAGCTTCGACCCACCACGTGAGCGTTCTTCGTAGGTATCTTGGAAAGACGCATCGGAATACACGCTTCATACGGGCAGTACGAGCCTCGTCTCCTTGACCTCGCGTCAGGCCTTGATTCGGATGGAGCGTCGGTTTAATCCGATGACGGATAATTTCTGAGGCATGAGTGCCTTGCAGTTTCGAGCTGGAAAGCAGGCTCAGCGTGGACAAAATGAGCGTATCAACACTATCTAGAGGAGAATGTGACAAAGGATTTTACACGGAAACAAGTTGAGATCACATAGAAAGAGTCTTCTACCTGAAAACGATAAAATGTACTTCCGAGGTGTCCCCCGCCGGACTGTCGATGGCGGCCAGCCCGTGCATGATCGGAAAAACAAATCGGACTCGAAGATAAAGTAAACCGTGGCGGATGCAGTACCCCTGGTATTTGGTGGGATCGTCCATCTGTAGTGCAAATTCTCGCAAAAGCGATTCGTCGAACGCGGTGCAAACCGGCCGAGCACTACACGTCCGTCTAAACGTTTTACTCGCAGTGCCTAGCACCGCTTGTTGAGGGCTCGATGCCTGTATGCAGGCTTTCGCGCGGAATACTAGTTGTGGTTTGCAACAGGGATGCTTCAGAGCCTTGCCCGCATCCGCTTCTTGTCGACGAAAGGAACGTCAACGGAGAATATTTATACTGGAATACGGAGACCTCAGCAAATTGATTTCGTAGAAAGATGCAGTCGCGGCCCGTTTTTCGCCACGGTTCGAGATCACTTTGCACATCTAACTGAAATGCGGAAAGAGACAGAAAAATGCATGTCTAGTCGGGTAATGATACACTGCGAGCGATTTGACGTTCCCACCATCATCTCATCTAATATTGGTATAGGTTGGGCCTCATTTTCTTACTCACTCGCGTCGCAGATCGCGAAGGCCAAGTCCGTGCACGTCAGGATTGCATCGCATCTTCGCATTTGGAGGCGTTATGCTTTCATTATGCACACATGGACGCGGCACATAGTATGCGACGACGCTGTCTGTACACTCGAAGTACCTGAATGCTGTCGCTTGGGCTGGTTGATGATCTGACGAGATGCCAGTTGCAGCATCCAGGGCGAGAAGCATTTCTCGAGGACTTATAGACCTATCTCGCCTCCCATGCCTGTTAAAGTATCCGAGAGGAGCATATCGGCGCGTCGGCGGTTAATAGACGCACGAAATCTACTTACCAGATTCCGCTCTACCCAGAATCTCTCAGGGTAAGAGTTCAATACAGTCCTGCGTCTGGCCGGACAAGCGCTGTCGGTGTGCTTACGGTGCGCGCCGCGAACACGTACTGCTCTGGATTCGGAAAGCAACTCTGTCTTGAGGAGAGAGCGCTGGAACGCGCGTCGGTAACTAGGCTACCGTATAGGTCGAACGTTTAAGCGGTAAAAGCCTTTTGTGCTCGTGTTTGTGACTCGCTCAGCGTCTAAACAGGCTTTACGCTCGGTTGCGAGGTTCTTGCTATGTTGCCGAGCACTTTTGGGTGTGTGACTCGTCCACCGAAACTCTTAGCACTAGTACTAGTTCTAGTTTTCCTCGTGTGGACGTACTTTTCTGCCAGCTTCCTATGTTCGAGCGGTTTCTGGGCTTTCTCCTCGCGCCTTAGCGCTGGAAGTAGCGACAAGCACGTTCTTTCTGCTGGTTTATGCAGATCGACGCTACTTGACACCGTTGAGAATATCAGTCGGAGTCACGTCGAACAAGCTCAGGGGTCGTCGTACCCATACCTCTTTCCGCCAATTATTCACCAGATTTGGCTGGGCAACCGTCCTTTCCCGAGTAGCTTCTCACGCAGTCAGGAGAGTTTCCGGACCAAAAATCCAGATATGTACTATGCGCTCTGGCGTGATAATGATATTGCGTGTTTAATAAGGCGATTCTATCCTGTTTTGGCTCCGGTGTATGCGAAGATTACCCGGGTAGCGACCACTTCAGATCTCGCGCGATACCTGGTACTCTATGTTTTCGGAGGTTTCTACTCAGATACGGATACGGTTTGTTTGCAGCCGATCCGGAAATGGCCCATGCTCGAAGGAACGCAAGCTATGGTCGGTCTAGAAGCGGAATTCAGCCATGTACCCAATTGGCAAGACATGATTGTCGTCAGGCAGATTCAGGTATCCGTATGGACATTGGCCTCTACACCGCTTCATCCACTGTTTGGTTCCGCGATTCACGGTATTTTCGTGAACTGTACACGTTTGTCTAGGGAGAAGCTCGAAGGAATGGATGTTATGGAAGTCGCAGGCCCAGGGTATTTCACTGATACTGTGTTCCATTATATGCACGCTTTTGGTGCTGGGTACGCGAATCTTAGCGGTTTGTCGAGACCCACTCTGTTCGGGGATCTGCTGGTTCAGCCTCTGCATGTTTTTCGCTGGGAGGGTCGCGGCCCCGAAGAGGAGGCCTGTATCCAACACTTATTCGGTCAGTCTTGGCGCTGGCGGTGACCGCCGCCGCCTCAGTGGCAAGAAATCAACGTCATAATGGTGCTTTTGGCTACGAGGGGAGATCGAATGTGATAAACGCCGGATTTCTGAAGGCGAAGTCATCATGGAGTACCTGACTGAATGCTTTTAACGCTTCGCAATTTGAGATTGATATACTATATACTGGACGGCAGCAGTTCCTTCATTTTTATTAGACTCCAGCCTGCGTACGGAAGAGATAGCGTTTCAGCATGCTCACTCTGAAGACTCGAATCAGAAGACGTTCGCAATCTTCGTAATGCGTCAAGGGCGACTTGCCCGATGCAGAGCACCATCTCCATGTTTTGAACGGCATGGTCATCTTCGTGCCTTTGTTGGTACACTTTTGCCTCCGAGTCAAAGGATGTGTGTTAGAATCTTCGCTTACTGTTGTTCATGTAGAAATGGTCGAACTAAGCGTATGCGATGACGTAAATCGTCCTGTAACAGAGATGTGACATCCCTGCGGCGAGCAAATACCCGTGGTCTCTATCTTTCCGAGCTTTCGGAAAAAATTGTTCGGGGTGATTGTTTCCGAATTGAGGGTTGCGATTTTTATGACGACGACGCCAGCGACAGCAAATGTCTTCCAAAAAAAACGTTGCTGCCAGCGGCGCACAGTAGTGGCGAGTGACCCGCCCTAGACAAGACGTCTCTAGCTGATGTGCAGACGCCTCCCGGTCTTAATGGACCGGCCACGTACTACGGCTTCCAATTTCTTCTCATATTGATCTACTCTGCAGGATTGTCAAACAAAGTTCCCTCTTGTCTACCCAGGAGGTCTCGGCTCCACCACCGCACATCTCCGTATATTGATAGCGGCATTCAAGTCTCGATCCACGAATTCCATACATTTTTTGCCGTCGTTGGTTGAACGTACTAATGCAACTAGTCCTCGAACGTTCGCCCTCCTTTCCATACGCTCCTCCGTCAGCGTTCTGTACATTTTGACATCCTCGGGACTCCTATGGCACTTTTCCATCTCGAATCTCTGGAGAGTACACACCAGCTCATAGTGTGTATACGATGTTCGGAACTCATATACAGGTATCGTAACGAGACGCCGTGCGCACTGCTTGTCCACCCTCGTCGTTGGAGCTGGCGTAGTTCCTTTCTTCGACGCTCATCGCCCTGCTCCGTATGCTACTCTGAGCCTTTGACTTTCATCCTCCTTCAGGGTACTCAACTCATTGAAACAATTCGCGAACGCTCGCTGCTTCCCACAATACGAATTCATATGCAGACGAGCCAACCGGGGATTTGTATACTCCTCCCACAGTACATCCCAATGAGCAATGCGAACTTCCATAAATTTCCGAAAAGATTTAAAGTCTGCTCCTCAGACGGTCACCTCGCCCAAAGCTTCCACGAGATCCTTCATTCCTGTGTACCAAGTCTCGATATTCTTCCCCGCATTCGTTATACGAGATTTTCGATAGTATGTCGCTCGCGAGAACCTCAAAAGACGCGTATATTTCTGGTGCAAGTTGCCGTTGGAGCAATCTTCCGCATGCTTGGGTACAGCGATGGTTATGATATTCGTGTTCTAGGAGTTACTACCAACGACAAAGACGTTCACGTGGGGATTACACGTCCCCTGGCCGTTCTACTTCTTCCCGTGCATCGGTATGGGCGATAACGAAGACGGGATAGGACGAAGTACATGCAACCGCTAATAATGTACACATCTGTATACGCCATCGCTATCGATGGTCCCCGTGAGTACTTTTTTTGACCGGTTTGGGGCGTTTGGAATCGAAATAGTTCTCCCAGCAGGTGTTCCGGTCTTCGCCGGTTACCTCTTTGTTGCTTCCATCGAGCTAGGGACAGACCTCTATCATGAAGGCAGAGATAACTCTGGGGCCGATATTCACAAAACATGACTTGAACTCGCATAACCGGCCGACAATGAAACGCTTCTGGAGAAGACTTCAATGTCGTATCTTCCGTCCGTGATTTTTTCCACACTCAAATCCATATCGGCCTCGCGTTCGGGTTCTCGGTCCAAAAAAATGAAGTACGGCAGGATAAAAGGGATGAATCTCTCTTCGTCTGCCTTTGATCATACCTGACAGTTTCTCCCTTGAGATGACAAGCCCCGAGACTGAACGAAGTTCTAAACTAGCGGCGCGGATAGCAGAAGCAGAATTCGTCGACTTGCATGATGTGCTCTTGTCGACGAATATGATCTCCTGTTCATGCTAGCGAGCGTTCTTGAGAATATCGATGATTGGCCGCATCCCTTCGCGAAAAAGGCTTGCGTACAGCACAAAGCGGGCGCCTATCGTGAAAAAGACGAAAGATAAGATTTTTTGGTTCCTCGCATTCGTGAGGCAACTCAATGCCCTGTATTCGTATCTTTTTACGTCACACCGACGTCCAGCACCATTGACGCGGTAATTGTCGTAAATTGTGAGGGGGGCATCAGCCCGCTCATTGCTCTTTGATGCTTCCCCATTGCGAGGACTCAGGTGGTTGAAGAAAGTCTTTTTGAAAAATAATTCCGGAAATATCACTTTTGCGATATGCGTTACGTCGTGATGCAGCTCGATCTGCAAATGCGTCAGTCCAAAAGAAAAGTTACGACCAGACCTGGAGTGCGAATCTACGCGGTCTCTGATAGCGTCTAGGAGCATTCAGTCGTACGGATAATTGATATGCTGGAGACGACAGGATCACACAACCATATCGTCGTACGGACATCACTCTTGCAGCCTTCGTGGTAGCGCCTCCACATCTAACTTCTTCTTTTTTCCCTAGTCCTCGGAAATAGCTACTATGTCTCGTTTTTTTTCCAATATTCGGCATCCCCGGCCATCCACAACACAACACGTCCAGTTCCATAAGTGAAAGATGTTTTGGGAGAAAAACTCATCGGACGCTTGTGCGTAGAGCGGCGAATATCGGTTGAATACATTTACTTGAAGATTGAAATACCATTGATGCCAAAACTATACTTTGCTAGGATCCGATCGCAAGTACAAGAGGCCCCGATAAAGCAGTCGCTCAAAAAGAGGTCATTACCGCGTTTCTATTGATCGGCGAGGCGCACGTCGGGTGACGAGACGGCCAGAATTCGCGATGCGTTACTATGGCACACGACATAGAAAATGCCAACTAGTAAATGATATACACAAACGGGATAGCAAGTAATATCGCCACCAACCGGAAACCTTAAAAGGAAGAAGTTTTTGCGTATGGCCACACTGTTAGATTAAGCGGAAGGTCTGCGAGCCGCGAAACCCAACCGGCCAGTCCCCCGTGTGACCCTTCAGTGGCGGGTGATGCGCCGCACCTAACCACCCCAACCGAACGCATTTGATTGTGGAATCATGAGCGGGTATGCTGCATCAGAATCTCACTTTGGGCAAGGCGGACTTCCAATACAAAACTCCGCGCTATACCAGGCAGAAGAGCTGGAATTAGAGCTTGGAGGCTTCCAGAAATATAAATAGCACTGATTCCGTGTTGCATGAAACAAGCATCAACCGACGCGCTCAGTAGTATGTGAAAGCTACTGTGCTCCCCAAGAGCATCAGCACCAGCGATGGAGAAACTTCGGAGGGTGCAGACGGCAGGCATCCGGCGCAGAATAAAAGCGTGAAACGACCAGCAAAGCCGAGAGTAAGTAAAAGCGATGCAATGCACAGAGATTGTTCAGCACGATAAAGGATTTTACGAACCAAAAAGACGAAGCGGCGATCTCAGCCATCTGATCAGTGGAAAAATTCAGCAAACCGGTAAAAGCAAAACGCCCGAAGTAAATTCCCGATGAATTTGGTATATAATCTATGTCGCGGTAACAGATGCGAAAAAGCCCAGATCGTGCCGCAGAAGTGATACACTTGTGGGAAATGAAATAATACACGTCGCTATCAAAGATGCTTTCGCACTAAGATCATCAAACCTATGTGAAACTAGGGGAACGGGGGGTACGAGGGGAACGGGGGGAATGGGGGAACG
>Ga0080006_1152331_pt1 | contig 11589 bp, 12 predicted proteins | sample RS3BMetagenome_FD_69209 | JGI IMG/M metagenome (GOLD analysis project Ga0080006, IMG submission 69209) | Ferric oxide microbial mat and aquatic microbial communities from Rainbow Spring, Yellowstone National Park, USA - RS3B (SPADES... ...
GTCTCACCGACCGTCCTGGCTCTCACCCACTTGTTGTTCTTGCGCACATCCAGATACAATGGCATGAATTATATCACTTCTTGAATGCATTAATACATTTATCGGGCCCGGTGGGATTTGACCCCAAATGGGGGCGGGTCCTTCTTTGAAAATTTCATGCCCATGATCATTTAAACGGTTCCTACATATATAAACGTGCGCTCGCGGAAGCTAGCTTTAACCTATACTAGCACAGAAAGGATACCACAAAACTAGGAAAGTAATGTGGCCCGAATGAGCGAAAGGAGAATATAGATGGTTAACAGAAATGCGATTGCAAGTCGACTGAAAATAAAGACTACTGTTCTATTTGGGTCAGACAGTATTAAAATTGGTTAGGTCGGTAATAGCAACATTTCTCTCCCTATCAGTCGTCAACGTCTTCAGCACCATGCACCCGAAGATATGGATTTAATAGAATTTACCCATACGGCTGGTGTTTATCACCCAACTCAGGTAGATCATGGGTCTGTAGGAGTGTCTGGACACAAAAAGCAAGAAGAAGGCAACTATCTATCTTCGTCTCTAGAGGTTTTTTGTTCTTCTCAAAAATATAAAAAGCCTGAACGGCTTTCAAAGGGGTGTTTTATGCCAGCAAAGACGTATAACACATCCTGATTGCTATTTTATTAGGACCTTAAGGGGGGTAGACAAACAGCACGATCCCTTATCCTACAATTAAGGGAAGCAACCACATGGCGCTGTTTGAGGCCAAATGTCTCATTATCTTGGATGTGGTATCTCCCTTTAACAAGTTACCGGAGGACTGTGACAATGAGGATATAGCTAGAATAGATAACTCATATACCCTTCAATCTGAAGAGGCTATGAAATAAGAGTCATATGCAACTCACATAGATAACGGTATCCACATAACCCACAAGCACGTTTTTATTTCTCCAATACGACCACACATGCAGGTTGAAGGCCGAGGATGTATTGACAGTGCTCAGAGAGCTAGGTGGTAAGGCATCAATACGGGACATAACCCAATATGCCAAGAATAAGCGGTTGCACAGGGATTTTGCTCACGTGATCAAAGTACGCGACTCACTAATAAGGCTGAAGCGCAGAGGGCTTGTCGACGGCGACGCAAGAGCCGCTGACTATCTGGATGTGGTGTGGAGAATAAGGGAAAAGCACCCTGCAGACTGTGATTTGTAAGCTTGACTTGGCTTAATTTGTCCTGTACGACGTCCTGGGACTTGCCTTTCCATTTATTGCCGGTCAAGTTCGCCGTTCTAATCCTGTTCAACACGAACACAATCTCATCCTGCACATCATCAAATTTCAGCGGTCGTGCGACATGACTCTGTAACGGAATGCGAAGTTACGATCGTGTTCTAGATGGTGCACGAGTATTTCCTATCCTCCGACATTCGCCCAGTGCTGAAGCTCATCAAATTTACTGACGACCTATCCGGTGAAGAAATCCAATTACAAACTAGTCTATCTCCAAATCTCTTTCCGAGCACCACCTCTGTTCTATCGGCCCCTGCGCAAGGGAACCTGCACCTTTGCTTCTTCCTTCTGGACCGATCGTCGCTTTCCATTTCGGGACCTAGTTTTAATACGACATTGTTTCTGGCTCTCGCACTCTTACACAACAGACTCGGTTCTTCCTCCACCACGAGCTAAATTCAAAAGGTGTGACCTCGTAGTTCCTTGCAAAAGCACGCATCAGGTGCATTCGGTCTCGGGCGTTCGCTTGTTCATTCTATCTACATCGTGAATTTAAGCGGATTTCGCCAGCACCACCGTTCAGCCGAATCAATGGATGCTTGCTGGGCTTCGATCCTTACCTATACGACTTCTCGGCAACCGCTTACAATCGTTCGCCTATGCTTTGATCTACTTAGTCTTGGCCGAACTTCATGCGCCTTCTTCAATGACAGAAAATCGAAGTATATTATGAGCCTAGCGCCGACCTATACCTCCTGATCCAGCCAACGTGATATGGTCATATATTTTGGCGGAAGTGGCCGTCCGAACCAGCTCGAGCTTTCAGTTTTTGCATACTTTTCCAGCGCCCCGGTCATTTGCTCTTTAAAGGACCGTTGTTCGGGGAGTCGCGTTTTCGAGGCGAAGCCTTCACTACCTAAGAGTGACAAGAATCTCGTCCAGTCAGACCGAAGAGCGCTCAAGGCAACCGCACAGTTGTCAGTTTGCATTTCAGCTCCGCCTTTTCCCGTCTCCGGGTCGTATGCTTTTCCCCCTTTTGGGAAGAACGCCCAATTGCGTTCCCCAAACGCAGAGTTGAGCCTTGCCTTAGCAGCCCTGTCACCGTTCTTTGCTTTCAGGATGTCTTCAATGTCAGAAAGCAGGGCGTACCCCAGGATGTCGGCTTCAACGTGCGGAACGTCGGCAAGTAAGTTCAGCATCTCCCGGCTCATTCTAGAACCGATATCTGGGACGTTTTTGAGGAGCCTAGGCAGATGGTCTGGGGGTAGTTTTACAAGCACGTTAATGTATGCATCATAGAGTCTAGCCGTTCTGCGTTTCGTTTTGGCCTCCGATAAGGAAGACGCGCGGATGAGCATCCACTTATGACCCTCCTGCTCCGCCTTGACGTCAACCCAGAAAGTTGGAATTATCCAGGAGGCATCCCCTTGCCTGAAGGCGACGACATCAGGAAGGTAGTCGCCTTCCAAGAAGACCGGTAGCTCAACTTCGGTGAGAAGCTCGGCTTTATGCTCTTGTTTCACGAAGTTCTTGAAAGCAAGCTCAGCAATCTTTCCCCTGACCACGTGCTCCACGAACTCTCCAAACGCTCGCTTTGACCCTTTATACAGGTCCCTCAATCCTATCTCCTCTGCCTCGAACACCCAAAACGCGAACCCCAGCGATTCCAGATATTGGTCCGTGGAAACCGTAATATGACCTGCCACGGCAATGGGCAACTTTGTGCCATCAGTTATAGCTTTCTATTCTGCACTCCGACTTGAGGCGCATAATCGCAGATGCTGTTCATCGGGCAGTTGTAGCATAAAGGTTGCCTTGCCCGGCAAACATCGTGCGCGAAGTCCATGATCGCGTAATTGAATTCTCTGCCCTTCCCCTCGGGGATAAGCTCCTTTGCCTGTGCCCACAGATTAGGATCTGTGTTCGGCCTCCTCCTTGCTGATTTGAATGAAAATACTCTCTGAATGACGCGTATCATGTTCCGATCTAGCATGGGCTCATCTTGTCCAAATGCAATGCACAGCACCTCCCGGGCGGTATAGGGGCCCACCATTGGAAGGTCCTCAAGCTCTCTTGCCGTTGACGGCACGGATCCCTTGAATGAATTGACCAGCTGTTTGGCAAGCTTCACCACTCCTTCAGCACGGAGATGCTCCATGCCGAGGGGCTGGAGAGCACGCTCAACTTCGATCGGAGAGGATAGCGCAAGGGCCTCCGGATTCGGGAATCTTGCTATGAATGACCTATACACCTTTTCAACCTGCCTGCGGGTTGTTTTTCTAAGAAGCACCGAGGCTAAAAGCGTAGGCCACGCATCGCTCGTCTTCCTCCACGGGATATCCTTGCGTCCGTTATTCTCGAACCAAGCGAGGAGACGTTTTCTGAATTCTTCCTTCTTCTGTTCGTTTATACCGCCGCTCAAAAGCCTGTCTCACGCATTAAACCTGTCAGGGCGCTGAGCGTGGCTAAACCACCTCCGCTACAGGCCTCTGGACGGTAAGTCGATCTAGGACATCAGCCAACGCCAAGCCCACCCTCTTGGCGGCCAACGGAGGAACAGCTTCTCCTATCATAGCTCTTACCTGAGACGACGAACCTTCGAATTTGAAGCTGTCGGGGAAGGTCTGAAGCCTGGCTCGCTCCCTGTTCGTAAGCTTGCCCCTGCTTCTTTTGTAATGGTATCCCCATGTCCCTCCGCCTCCGTAGGCGACAATAGTGTAAGAAGGCTTCAGCGGGTGCAATCGCCTGTAAATTAGGCTGATGCCCCTTCCTTCTACCTCCCACCTTGTGCCTCTGACAAACTCGTGGTTCTCATCTGGTGGTATCATCATCATCCGCTCGGACACTTCTGCTGATTCTTTCGGGATGACGTTATGAGGGTCAGCGTCGAGGGAAGCAACGGAAGCCCCGGCGAACTTGAGCTCTCTGAGCAAAGCACCGTGCTCCTCAAAAGCTGCGTCAAGTGCGACTTTCTGCATTTCATCAGACGCGTGCAACCGGTTAGCTAGCAGATAATCCTGTTCGATATCGAAACTCAGGTTGTCCCAGACGTTCGCCTTCCATTCGTTCGCCAGGGGGCTTCCCACTTCCACCCATACGCCTTTGTACTCTTCCATAACTTTGCGGTAGGCGTCTTGCAGGTCTGGCAACGGTCGCCCTTCAAAAGCTTCAATGGCGGTAAGAGGATAAGTCGAGACGAATCTATACCGCCCAGTTAGTGCATCAGCAAGCATACGCTTCATACTTGTTCTGTCCCTGTCGCTGGCTAGATCTCTCCGAACTCCAATTACTATTATGCGCTCTCTAGATTGAGGAACGCCCAGGGCGCTCATTTGGACCTTCCCTTCGAACAGCACTTCATATCCAATTACTTTATCGCCTTCCTCCTTGTTTCCTACTATGTCTCTCACTTCATGCCATCTCACGTTTAGGTTCTGGAAGTCATCCAGTATAGTACGGTAGGCCGCACCCCCATTTGCGCTCCTTAATCCTGGTACGTTCTCAAAAATGAATGAGGCCGGTTGCAGAACCTTTAAAGCCTTTACAAAATATGCATAGAGCCTGCCACGTACGACGGCAATCCCGCGCCTCTCCCTCGAAGTGCCGCGAACAACCGAAAAATCTTGGCAAGGGGGGCCTCCGACAACTACATCTGGTTCGGTAGGCGCAAGGCCTCTGAGGTCCACCCTATCAATATCGCCCTCAACAATGCAGGGCAAATCGCCTGCAGAAGGCGTCATCCGTTCTGCAGTTTGAGGAAGCAGCTTTACATGCCTGATATTAAAGTTCTTAGCGAAAGTTCTTGCTGGGGCTTCAAGCAGTTCATTTGCAAAAACGGTCTCGAATCTACCGGTGTATTCTAGGCCGAGGTCAAGTCCGCCTGCCCCTGCAAACAACGAAACGACCTTGAATTTCTTAGGCATTCGTTCCGCGAATTCCTCCCTCTCCTTTTACACGTGAGACAACCACGGATTTCTCTGTCAGCCACGAAATGACAATGTTTCGCACAATTTCTGCATCATCGCTGCCGAGAATGTCTCGAAACTGCTGTATTAAATCCCACTGCTTTTGAGTGAATGTCACTTGGACCCTCTTTGCTCTTTGGTTGCCTTTGTGTATTGTGATACTCATACAACACACACTATATCCACAAGACCTGGTATTAAGCATTTCTGAGGTGCTTTCAAATAAGACGTGCGAGCGCATCCCAGCGGTCCTTTCCATACTGCAACGCTCCCGAGTGCGCGAGGAAATGTGTTTCTGTTAATGAGTCTATTATTGGTTCTATTTCAATTGGCAAACGCCCGCTTGGATCAAGACCTCGTATCTCCGGATGTTGCCTAACATTTTCCTCAGAGAAAAGCCCCACGCCCTGTGAAATGACGATTCTCTTCTTATCCTCGCGACCAACTGTCTTTGCTTTAATCATATCGATGGGTAGCGTGAGAGTGCTTTTGTCCAGGAAGCCAGCAATGTACGCTGGAATCGATTCAAACTCTGGAATCTCATTCCAGAGCTTGACGGCGTCCTTTTTTGAAATTTCCCCTAGATTCCTCGCAGAGACGAAAAGCTTGTCCTTAAGGAAGCTTATTGCTTTGAGGAAGGCTAAAAAGTGTTGCCTTAGTATCCCTATTTTCACAAGCACGAACACGTTTGAATGTTCGAACTGAGCCCCCGGCAGGTCCAGCCAACGGCCGTTGAACTTGGTTGTTTTTACACTTATTTTGATTCGTGATTTTCTCCATCGACCTCCCTCGGTGCGTACTTTAGCAATATCTGTCGGAAGAAATTCTTCTAACTTGCCTCTGCTTGTATCAGGCTTCGCCTCGATACCGTACCTGCCTGTAAGGAATTTCGAGAGAGCTATTTCGCCAAGAAATCCTCTTGCTGTATCGGTCCAGACCTGACCCATATCTCTCTGCCTAGATCTTCCGAAATCGGTTGCCGCAAATACAGGCGCCAGCCAAAGAGCCCTTACCAGCGCCCTAGAGTAATCGTCTTTGTCCAGCCAAGTTAATTGATGTCTGAATCTTTCTTGAAGCCACTTGGAAAAAGTCGAGGATATCTCAAGACCCTCGTCTGCGCCTCTCAGAAGTTGTTGTGACAGCGTTTTTACAGACTTTCGGTCTGTCATGTTTTCTGCTAGTATGTCTGCAATCATTTGAGCTCGGGAGTCTTCCTTCTCTTGCAAGCAGTATCAACACAGAGTGAAACTTCCTATTTTTGAATGTTTCCAAATACCTGGCTTAGTCGCATAATTGGGACTTTAGTCCGATTAAGTCTTGCTCATTCCTAGGAGCTTTGGCGAGGGCCTGTAGAGGACTTTGGGCCTGCCCGCCCTCCCGTGGACCAGCTCCTCCTTCAGGGATCATGAGTCGAACTCATTGTGACTTCTTGACCCCGCCACTTCGACCAAGGCGTCAACTCTATGGCTTCATCGATGTTTGAGGGTGTGAGGAAGTAGTTGCCCCACCTTTCTTTGATTATATCGCCGTATCTGTTCTCTCCGTATCTCTTGTGAATCGAATCCAAGTAGCAGAAAACGCAGGCATAAGTGCAACCAACGGCGAAGTTCAAAGCCCAGTCGTTCGACAACTCTTTGCCTATACCACCTTCTTTCTTGGTGGTTATTTTTGACGGTTTGATCAAGGGTGGGTTAGTAGAGTACCTCCCTGCTTTGACACATGCGGTCAATAACGGCACGGTTTCTTCCATTCCTTCTATTTCCTTACGCGGGTTGCGGGCGAGTAAGCTCTGTCTTATAGTAAGCCCGGCCAAGTTTCTACTATATGCAACAGGTTCTGTTCTCTTAGATAAGTATTCCGTAGTCATCTAACTGACGCACCGATGTCCTATGATACCAATTGGAAAAGTGATTTAACGGTAAGCATTAGCGGCAGTGATGAATGCGGTCAAGAACATCTGAGTGACTGTCGTACCTAACCGAAGCAAGCTTATATTAGTCATGGAGCAAGTGTCATGCGAAGCCCATAGGTTCTGATGACAGAGCAAAATACCGGGAAGTTGCGTACAGGGCATGGAGTACAATCAGGAGGCAACGAAGGGAAAAGGCCGCATCTGGTGCTTTTAAACTTGAATCCTTCGTTAGGCCTGATACTGTGGGCAGGATATCTCATCCAGAACTCTTCCCTCTTGAGGCCGAGAGAGGACCGTCTCCCCAACCCTTTAGGATAATCCACGCATTCGAGAAGACGCCACCAAACATCGTGTGTGGCAGATTCTGGGAATTGAGATGGGCTTTCGGCTACCCCTACAATTGTGCATATTGCTATCTCAGGGGTAGCAGGAAGGGGAATATGAAGCCAGCCATAATAAAGCCTGAAGCTGTCCTCAAAGAGCTGGCTGAAGCTTTCTGTGCCCCGACTTTCAACGCTGGCGCGTCAGCAATCTTCAATAGCGGAGAACTGTCCGATTTCTTGATGAACCCGAAGGTAATGGCGACCATTGCCGATTTCTTCGAGACGCAGAGAAAACACAGGTTGCTCGTTCTGACGAAATCTGGCATCAAAGCGATTAACGAATTCGCTTCGAAGCCACGAAAGCAGACAATATGTGCCTGGAGTGTAAATCCGCCTGCTATAGCATCAAGGTGGGAACAGAGAGCTGCGGCTCCGGAGGACAGGCTTGAAGCGGCAAAGACTGCGAAGTCTCAAGGATACGAAGTCAGATTCAGAATCTATCCGATAATCCCTGTAGAAGGGTGGAAGCATGACTATGAATCGCTAGCTACGGCGATTGCGGCGGTCGGGCCATCGCGGGTTGTCATCGGCACGCCGAGGGGCCTTCACAAGACGATTCTATACGCATCACTCGCTGGATTGGACATGGGCTGGGCTTCCTATTTTGATAGCCAGGAGACAGGCTGGGGGATGAAACTGCCGCCTGCAGACCTTGAAGATCGCCCTGACCATCCTTATGTAGCGACTGACCCTCCTCCTCTCCCCGTCGTCGTCCTTCCGGTTCTTCCCCGTCATACCAACTGGGGTGAATCGGAGGGGCGGCGGCAAAACCAGCCATCTGGAAGAATCTTGAGCCTATCGAAAAGAGAATCTCATTCAAACCGGATTCTTGAAGAGAGGGTTTCTACAGAGCCCCACGAGCGCAAGAGTCAAATAAAGTCACACCCAAATCTCTCAGGATGTCGGCCTCCGACGGGAGCGTCAGGCGCGAACTTGAGAGGAAGATAGACAAGGGTGACGTATTCTTCTTTGCCGGTTCAGGAATCTCCAAGCCGTCCGGTGTTCCGATGGCGAACGAGATACTGGAGGCCTCTGCTCGGGCTTTCCTCCCTCAGCATCCCTTGGTGAGCGAAGTCATATCACGGATACAACCGGAGATATTCTACGAGAAACTTCTTGAACTGACCAAAGGTGACAAGAGGCGATTAACGCTCTGGCGTTTGCTTTCTCTTCCGTTCCAACCAAACATAAATCACTACTTCATGGTCAAGTACTCGTACCAAAATCGAGTACCGCTCTTCACGACCAACTTTGACACGCTGTTCGAGAAGGCCACAGCGAGGCTGGGTATCAAGTGCAACTCTATCGAAGGAACAGAAAGCTTCGACAAAGAGAAGCTCGATTCAGAGTCGATTAACCTCATGAAACTTCATGGGACGATTGGAAGCGATGGTGAAGTCTCGCAACTCTATGTCACGATGACAGAGATCTCGAAGTTCAACCCAAGCATGGTTGAGTTCATCCAGGAGGAAATGGAGCGCCGGTCTCTTGTTATAGCTGGTTATAGCGGTCGGGATTTAGATCTCTTTCCTTTCATTCAAGAGAAATCAAAGATCTCTTCGTCCAAAGAGGTCTTCTGGATCAATAAATTCGAGAACCGAAAGGGCATCGATTATCAGAATGCCCTCAGCATAGGACAAAACGGAGCGAGTATTGTCTACAGCTATCCAGACGAATACCTAAAGGATTCTCAGTTGCTAAGAAGGTTCGGTCTTGAGGAGATGGTTGGTGAAGCGAAACCCCCGTCAATTTCTTCAGACTTGGTTCTGGAGCTTCAGACTGAAGCTAAGAGGGGGCTAAGGTGGGGCAAAGTCCAAAAGCTGTTGTTCCTAGGCAGTCTTCTTCTTGGAGTGGGCAAGTTCAGGGAATCACAAAAGATTCTGAAAGGACTAGATGATTCCGGTCGGAGCTACCTGACAGAGATTCAGAAGCGCTTGCTGGCAGTCTATTTACATTCCGCTTCGCACAATCTGTCCGAATATACGGAGTTGAAGCGGTATGCGGACAGGCTTTCCATCGTCCGGGTGCGCGACCGGAAGCTTCGTGGTCTCTTCAGAATCATTGGTGTGACTTTAGAGGCGGAATTTCATCGGATGCTCGTTCCGTATATGTCGTTCATTTACGAGGACTTCGCGGCCAGGCTCTTTCAGGGTTTGCTACTGGAGTCAGATCGGCTTCAAGAAGCAGCAACGCAAAGAATCATGGACCTGATTTCCGAATTCGGCCTGGGAACCGGGATTCAACTAACTGTCAATCGCTACAGCACGGAAGAGGTTTTCCAACTCATCACCCAGCAAAACATCCTCGAGCACCTTGTGAGGTCGTTGATCACCAAACAGCAACTCGTTAAGCACTTGGCTTGTATCCCAGACGATCCCTTTGCGAAGATGATCCTCGCTTCAATCGATGATGAATGGATTAAACTTCGCGATCTTTGCTACAGAAACGGATACTACGCCGGCGTGGCCAACTGCGACAGGCATCGGTACAGGACTCTTTCGCCCAAAACCGAAAAGGAGATTGGTCTTGACAGGGCGAAAAGCATTGCCATCATAACCAACCTGGAGACTACCAGGAGTCTTGTGGACCAGCAACTTGTGGAATTCTACATGAGATGCGGTAAGGTCGATCGCACGAGCGTGAACGAGCAACAGATTATCGGACTATTCAAGGAAAGCCTATCACTCGAGAATTATCTCAATGCCCTGAAGTCTTTTCTGGCTTTGCTGGAATTCGACCGGTTGACAGAAAAGCATTGGGAGTACACCGACGATTTCAGGCGAAGAGCCAAACAGCTTGATCGCGAAAGCAATGGTGGCCTTAGGAAAACACTCAATGTAATCAAGAGGTACAATCCTGTATGGAATCAGTACCTCGACTGGTTAAAGAGAAACTCGCACCTGATCAAAGGATACCTCGAAGCGTGAGGTTGGTTCGCGGGTTCGTACCATCTTAAAAGAACTCAGGGTTCCTTCCGTCTTCTCGCAAGTCCAGAACCCAACTTTGCCTATCACCCTCTTTATTTGTTTAGGAGGCCTAAGGCCATGATGAATCCGGACACAAAGGCCACGACTCCAAACGCATCGAAGTATAACATCAATCCTGCAGCTTCGCTACTTGGATACGCCCCTATGCTCTCGAACCAGAACCCTCTTCAGCCACGCGGGAGGGTACGGCGCCGTCTCCTTCGACTCTGAGTATGAAGAGAATCCTCTCCTTCACCTTTAGATTCTCCTCGCTCTTGTAGAGAACCTCAAGCTCACTCTTGATAAGTGCCATTGCATATCGAATGATGAGACGAGACTCTATGGACTGGTTACTCTGAAATCCCTGACCAACCTGTCAAAATTCTGTTGCAAAACTTATGCTAAGCGGGATAAGAATGGTCTATTCTTTTAAGTCACCAGAATATTCTTTTTTTCTTATCTTCTTTAAGACCGAACCAATAATGCCCATATTGCTCGCCTCTTTTTTAATAGGCTGAGTCACTTCGTCTGTTTATGATGAAGTGAAGAACAGCTGCGACCGCCCCCCTCTACAGCAGAACATCCTCTTTCGAGGTTAGCCCTGTTGCTTCACAGGAAACGGTTTGACTCGGCCCTCGCTCGTCAGCGAGCCTCCAAGTCCACCCGCAACGACTCAATTCGTTGCGAGTACTCTCTTTTGTAAAGAGAGGATCATCAGGGGGAATGGATTTCACCTCCGTGAAATCCCCCATAAAAAAGGGATGGGGAAGCTCGACTGGCTGTTTAGCCTCCCCGCTTTATTTGTTTGTCTTCAAACGCCTGTTTCAGCGTCAGGTATACGGCTATACTCGTCCAGAACACCAACGCCCCAACTGCCAGGTAATCGCCCAAACTCATTCCATCTTTATTGATGAAGATTGTTTATTTAAGGATTCCCTGAGTCGTGAGGTTGTCGCCTAATTTCTTATGATCGATTTCACCCAGCTCCTTTGTACACCTTAGTCTGTTCAGAACCTTCAGTTCCCAGCCGATCGCTATGATCGTCCCCCACCTTTCCCTGTTCTCATCCTTCCTGAACCTCGTACGGAGCCTGTGGTCTTTGGACTCTTCTGCCCCGAAGATAGCTTCTATCATGCCCCTCC
>Ga0080006_1188038_pt1 | contig 11587 bp, 5 predicted proteins | sample RS3BMetagenome_FD_69209 | JGI IMG/M metagenome (GOLD analysis project Ga0080006, IMG submission 69209) | Ferric oxide microbial mat and aquatic microbial communities from Rainbow Spring, Yellowstone National Park, USA - RS3B (SPADES... ...
TCGCTCGGGATCAAGGGAATCTGGTGGGCTCGGAGACCGTCGGGAGAGGCGCCGTCCTTGGCCCTCCGGACGGCCCGAACGCCTTTGAACCAGTCGGCGGGAGTGCCCAGATGGTCGCCATTGTCGTCGATCAAGGCATGCTCGGTCGCCAGTCGCGACTTCGATTTGTACCACTCGGCCGTCCGGGCGCTGGCCGTCAGATAGGCTTCGAGCAGTGAGACCTGACCGTCCTTGTCGAGGTCGGCGCGAGGGTCGGCGATGGCCTCGGCCAGGAATTCGCCGATCCGGGCGAAGTTCACCTCGTTACCGCTCCGGGTCGCCGTGATGACGACTCGGTTCGGCCCGGAAAGCTTGTTGAGAAAGGGCGAGCTCGACGAAGTGCAATTGATCACGACAACGGGACGCTGAACCGGACCGAGCCAGGCGGCGAGGTCGCTATCGGTCACGTCAGGCCCTCGAATGTTAAATTTCGCGTCCTTGCCGTCAATCGAGCCGTGGCCGATCAGGACGATCCAGAGTGGCTCTGACCCGCTGGCCTTTTCGGTCAAAATCGTCTTGAGCCGATCGCGGTCGGTGATGCCGGCCTCGTCCCCTTTGCCGATCAGCAGGAAATCGGCCTTTGCTTTTTCCGCGGCTGATTTCCAGTGGCTCGCCCAGCTCTGAAATTGGGTTTCATAGTCCGGAGTGCCTGCCGCGCCGAGCACGACGACCACGGTGGGGCGGTCGGCCGGATCAGCGACGATGGTCGCGATGGCAAGAGCGATGGTCGCGAGAATGGCCATTTCCAGGATTCCCGTAGGATGGATTGGGCGCGGCGAGCCCATCCAAAAAAGATCGATGTGTCTTCCTGGATCATCAAGCGAGACCATTCACTCTTCTGATGGCCCATTCGCCCCCGAGCGCGATGATGGCGACCAGGAAGTAAAACGGGTTATGCCAGAGTGGTGTAGTCCAGGGCTCGGTGATCGGAGCATCTTTCGAGGCGAGCCGGGTCACGAACGAGTCCAGGCTGTCGCCGTTGACGACTTCGCCCCCGGTCCTCGCGGCGAGCGATTTGAGATAGTCGCGATCCGGCTCGAGCCTGGCAAATTCCTCAGCAGCGGGTTGAGCCGCCCAGCCGGCTTCGCGAGTCCCGACGGCGCTTCCGTCCGGCGCCGTCGCGGTGGCAACGACCCGGTAAGCTCCCGATTGCCTGGGGACATACGTGGCCGCATAAGTCCCGGCCTCACGACCGTCGGGCTCGGCGTCAAGGGTCAGTTCACCACCACCTGGCAAGGCGATTTTCAGAGCGACCTTGGCGTTGTCCAGCGGTCGATATTCGGCGTCGCGAACCCGGGCGGAAAGCTCGACGGTCGACGCCGACGCGTCCCTTTTCGGTTTCACGGCGATCTCGACCCGACCAGGAACATCGCCCACAAGCCAGCGAACCGTCTGCCGCCAGGAGCGTTCCAGGTCGCTCTCCGCCGGGTCGGGCCTTCGCATGCTCCATCGCCAGAAGTCGCCAATCGTCAGAGCGGCGACATGTCCCTTGCCGAACGACTGCGCGACCAGCGCGGGGTGCGAGGCCCCCGACGGGTCGCGGACCTCGGCCAGAACCGACGCCCCCGGCTTGATGTTTCCCACCTCGCTGAGCATCCGGAACCCGGTCATCGTCTTCAGCCGCTGAACCTCTTCTTCCTCGGTCTTCCGGGTCCGGACCCAGGGCTGGAGCCACCCCTCGCGGGTCAGGACCAGTCGATAGTCGGTCGGAGCCGGACCGGAGGTGGAGGCGGAGGTTCGGGTCAGATAGACCGGCATCATCTCGCCGAGAGGCGTTCGGTCATACTTGCCGTCGTAAAAGGAGTCCGGTCCTCCTAGCATCAGGAGACCGCCGCCGCGTCGGCTGACAAAGTTACGGAGCAGGGCCATCTGATCCTGGGTGAAAAACGAGGCTTCGAGATCGTCGATCACGATCGCGTGATAGCGATAAAGCTCCTCGGCGGTCCTGGGAAATCCGTCGCGAAGCTCGACCTCGTCTTCAGTCCCGAGCCGGACGAGGACCGGCTGATCGGCGGCCTCGGCCGTGTCGGGGTCGGCGTCGAAGCCGTTGAAGAGAGGCGTGGTCTTCCGAGACCCGATCGCCTGGAAGTCGAACTTCGCCTGCCGTTTGGCGATCCGGAGCAGACCCACGAGGTTGACCTGCTCGTCCTCGCGGAGAGCCCGTCGGAGAAATTTGAATTCCCAGTTCGGCCGACCGGCCAGGTAGAGCACCCGATACGGCCCCCCTCCCTGGTCGACCACGACCAGCCGCGAGTTATTCGCCAGGGTCTGCTCGAGCGATCGGGTCTCGTCGATCGTTCCCTTTTTTTCGAGCGACTCGCCCGAGGCCAGGAAACTCACCACCTGGTAAAAGTTGATGCCTTTTTTCTCGGGCCGGAACTGAAAGCGATAGCCGAGCGGCTTGCCATTGGCGGCGGCCTTGAGTTCCTGTCGAGCGACTTCTTTGCCCGACTCGTCGAGCACGCAGGCGATGATCGACTGGCCGTCAAAACCGACCGTCGCGACATCGGCCCGGACCACGACGGGGGCCGACTCGAAGTTGGTCTGACTGACGGAGACTTCGCGAAGCCCCACGTCTCGCTGTTGATTCTTCGAGGACGGGATCACGGGATAGATGGGCGGGAGTTGGCTCAGGTCAAGGTCGCCGGGGTCGGTTCGATTACCGTCGGAGAAGAGAAGCACGCCGGCCAGCGGAAGCCCCTGGAAGCGTCGAGAGAGGGCGGAGAGCGAGGAGTCGATGTTCGAGCCGTTGCCATCGAAGGCGAGTCCGTCAAAGCTCTCGACAGCCCGGAGGTGGGAGTCGAAGACGTAATTTCGGACGTCGAAATCCTGGGCGATCCGGGTCTTCCAGGCGGATTCTTTGGCGATCCGGTCGCGAATCCAGTCGCCTCGCGACGTGGTGGCCTGGTCGTCCTTGATCCGGAGGCTTTGACTGTTATCGGCCATGATGACGAAGGCATTCGCCCCCTTGCGGGGCATCGTCCCGGTCAGCAAGGGTTCGACCAGAGCCAGAACGAGCACACCGAAACCAACCCCCTTGAGGACCGCGGCCATTAATTTGGATCCGGGTCGAACCGGGGCTCGACCGTAGCTCCAGAGCAGGGTGATCGCGGCGACCACGGCGAGGCCGACCGCCGCGATCGCCCATTGCGGAGCACCGAAGACGAGATTCGGAGTCGTGGTCATCGGCCGGACCCCAATCGTTCGTAATAGCGGCGGACCCCTTCGGTGAACCGAGGAGGGACGGGGTCGCGGTCGATCGGCACGAGCGAATCGGGCTGTTCACGGCGGCGGACTTCCTCGGCGACCCGGTCGCGAAGCTCTCGGATCGGGTCGGCGACCATCTCCTTGAGATTCTTGGGGTCGGGCGCGACGGAGTGCCGCTTGAATTCTTCTCGGGCGCCTCGGGCCCGGTCGCGAATCCGGGCCGCCTCGGCTCGAAGCTGCGGATCTTCGAGAAGCTCCTCGACATCACGCATCCGATCGGACCACTGCCGGAATCCGTCGCCCGTGATCGGCCCGGCGATGGGAGCCCTGGCATTCGGATCGGGATTCATGCCTTCGAGGATCTGTTCGATCCCACCCGTATTCCCGCCTCCGCCGTTTGGAGTTCCCGCCTGTCGGAGACCTCCCTGGCGATTTCCGCCCCGCTGACTCCCCTGCCCTGGCTGGCCCTGTCCTTGTTGTTGGCCCTGGCCCTGGCCGGGTTGTTGACCCTGACCTTGCTGACCCTGACCTTGCTGACCCTGACCTTGCTGACCTTGACCGGGTTGCTGTCCCTGACCCGGCTGCTGACCCTGACCCGGCTGACCTTCTTCACCCTGCTGACCCGGGCCGGGCTGTTGACCTCGTTGACTCTGTTGGCCCTGACCCGGTTGCTCGCCTCTCTGGCCTTGTTGACCCTGGCCGGGCTGTTGGCTCTCTCGATCTTGTTGACTGGGCTCGCCTTGCTGACCGGGCTGTCCCGGTTGCCGACTGAGCTGGCGGCCGGGTTGCTGGCCTTGCTGGCCAGGTTGACTGGGTTGTTGTCCCTGCTGGCCGGGTTGTCCGGCTTGTTCACCCGGCTGCTGGCCGCGCTCACCGGGTTGTTGACCGGCTTCACCAGGCGGACCGGACTGGGGTTGCTGCTGCTGCCCTCGGGTCCGCTGGCCGTTGGGATTGGCGGGATTTTCTCCCGTCTGGGGATCGTTGCGAGCGATCTCTCGATTGACCTGGTTGGACAGGTCTTCGAGTTCCGCCTGGGCCCGCTTGAGAGCAGCGGTCTCGTCGCCGAGGACGCTTCGAGCGGCCTTATCGACCCCTTCGCGAAGCTGGCTGAGACCCTGTCCCGCCTGTCGGGCGGACTTCGCGGCCTCCTCGTTGATGCCGACCTCGGCGAGTTGCTCGGCCTGTTTCAGGGCGCTGGAGATGGCTTGCTGGTTGGCCTTGTTGACGGCTTCAAAAAGCTGCTTGGCCAGGAGCGGCTCGGATTCTTCGGCCTGCTGGACCGTGTCGCGCATCCGGTCTATCAGCGAATCCAGTTGTTTTTGCTGGCCTTCGAGACCCTCCTTGACCTGCTGGCGATTCTCCGAGTCGCGAAGCGATCGCTGGGCCTGCTTTTCCTTGGCGTCGAGCTGCTGGGCGATCTGAGTCTGTTTCTCGTCGAGCTGTCGGGCCTGGTTCCGCATCTCGGTCATGTCCTTGGCGAAGCGGTCGGACGACTTCTTGCGGAGTTCGTCGCGAGCCTCATCCATCTGCTGCCTGGCCCTGGCCCCTTCATTGACCGCCTGCGAGAGTCGCCCTTCCTCCAGGGCCTGGGAAGCCTGGAGAACGTTCTCGCGAGCTTGATCGACTTGCTGGCGTTCCTGGGCCATTCGCTCGCGGTTTTGCTCGTTCTCCATCCGCTCCTGAAGCTCGTCGGTATCGCGGAGGAGCTGCTGTTGCTGTTCCCGGAGCCGTTTCAGTTGACGCTCGAGCTCCTCGCGAGCTTCCTTGTCCTTGGCGGCTTCGAGTGCCGATTGCAGCTCCTTGACGCGCGCGTTGAGATCGGCCTGGCGCTGGGCGAGTTCCTTGAGACGGTTGGCGACCTGGCGGTTCTCTTGCTGCTCCTGCTGTTGCTGGGTCTGGGCCTGGGCCGAGGTCTGCTGCTCGTAGCGATTCTCGTCGTCCTTCAGTTCGAGCTGATCGAGTTGCTGCTGCCGTTGCTGCTGCCGCGCGGAACTCGAAGAGCTGCTCGGCGACTGTCGCCGCTGACGAGTGACCTCGAATTCGCGGGCCCGGAGCCGGAGCAGTGCCTGATAGGCGTTCTGCTCGGCGCCGAGGCTCGGCGTCAGCTCCTTGATCGCCGACGATTTCTCGGCCTCGCTCAGATGCTTGACCGCTTCCTTCATCGAGCGAACGGCCGTGGCTAGATCCTGCTTGGAGTTTTCATTATCAAGTTCTTCATCAAGCGCTTCGGCCTGCGTCAGCGCGTCCTCCTGAGCTTCGCGGATCGCCCTGGAGTCACCGGCGAATTCGTCGGTCGGCCTGGGCCTGGTCTCGCGACGGATCAGCTTCCAGGTGGCGTTGATGACCTGCTTTTGCAACTCGGCAAGCTTCTCAGCCTTCTGGCCGGCCCCCTGTTGCTGCTGTTGTTGCTGTTGTTGCTGGGAGGCGGATTGAGCTTCCCCTTCGCGGAAGATCTCCTCGAAATGGCGAACCTCGGCGAAGAACATGTCACCCATCGTCCGTCGAGGCTTGCCGTCGGGGCCGATGTCTTCCGCCCAGAAGAAATACGTGACGAGCTGGTCGGGCCTGGCCTTCATCGCCTCGAAGGCGAGGAGGTGCTCGGCCTTGATCTTCTTGCCGGACGGCCTGGGGCCAACGAGTTCGACTTCTTTTGGCTCCTCGCCGGCGACTGAGTAAGCCAGGCCGTGGCGGACCACGCCGAAGTCGTCGTCGACCTGAGCCTTGAGGGTCAGTTCCTCGACGGGAGAGACCCGGACGTCTCGCGAGGGCTGGACGACCGCGACCGTCGCCGGCTTGTTGCGGGTGACATTGACGGAGACCTCGGCCGGGACCTTGCTCTTGCGACCCTGGGCATCGACCAGAGCGACCTTGTAGCGGTGCGAGTCCGCAAGCTTGAAGCTGGCCGCGTAGAGCGGATCTCCCTCGGATTCGAGCTTCTTCAGTGGCGTGATGGCCCCTTTCTCATCCACGAGGCTGGCCTCAGCCACTTCCTTGTTGAGTCGAAAAGTGAGGGTCAAGTCAGTCCCCTCGACGGCCGTGACGTGGCGGACGTCCTCGACGATCTTCGTCTCGATCGCTGTGTATTCGGGAAAGACCAGCTTGGCATCGGCCCGGCGAACCTCGGGGTATTCGAAGACCTTGACCTTGAAGGTTTCGCTCGCGCCTCTGGTGAACCGGACCAGGTAAGACAGGTCAGTGCCGACCGACTCGACCCTTGCGGCGAAGGTCGGATCTTCCAGAGCCCGAGCCATCGGTCGAGAGGTCGCGTTCGAAGCCTCCTCGACCACGAGGTTGGCCTCCGTCGGGACCGACCCCCGGAACCGGGCGACGACCAGAAGCGGAGTACCCCGCTCGACCTCGACATTGCCGGGCTCGACCTGAATCTCGGGACGCTCCAGGCCGTCCGGGTTCGCAGCCAAGATCTGAGCGGCAACCTCATTGTGGCGACGCCCTTGAACCAGGAGGCCGAGAGTCGCAATCGCCAGAAGCGCCATGGAAACGACATGAAGGAGCCGGACCTGGCCCAGCTTTCGCGCGGGCACGACAGCTTCGGGCCAGTTGTGGCGGGTGTTGTGGCTGAGGATCTGCCGGATCAGGGTGGACTGAAGATAGCTGTGGCTGAAACCAGAAAACGAGACGTCTTCTTCGATGGCGGCGAGCAGACCGGTGCCGAGGTCGGGAAATTTCGCTTCGACCTCGCGAGCGACCTGGATCATGTCGAAACCGGATCGGAGGATCGGCAACGCGATCACCAGGGCCGAGATCGTCAGGACGCCGAACCATCCGAGCATCAAACCGAGCGGATAGGTCTCGGCATCAGGCTGATTGAGGGCAATAGCCAGGCCCAGGCCAATGATGGAAAAGGCCAGCCAGCACAAGGAGAGAGCTCCCCAGAGGCGAACCCACCGGTGGCGGGCGGCGACCTGTTCCAGGGCACGACGTAATTCAGTGCTCATATCGCAAGGGCCTCCAGCTGGGTTGCGGGGTTCTTCTTGAGCCGGCCCGCCAGCCAGGTTTCGAGGATCAGAAGACCAATCGCCGACAGGATCAGACCTCGCCAGAGTTTCTGACGACCTTCCAGCTCTGCATTTTGCAACTGACGGAGGTGCTCGCGGTCGAGCGCCTCCCTGGCTGGTCCGCTCGAGAGATGAATCCCGAGTTTTTCCAGGGTCTCGACCGCCAGAGGGGTCGTCTTGCTCTCCAGCGGATCAAGGTTGACCGCGAAAGCTCGCGACCCGTTAGCGGTCTCGACCAGGTAGACGCCGGGCTGGTCGGTGCCGTCGAATGAAGTCGCCTTCGGTTCGATGTCGACGTCCGAACCGTCGGGTTTCTTGATCGTCGTCTTCTCGGTCCCCGCCAGTGGCACGCGGTCGAGGACCGTCAGGCTGGCCAGTTCGACCGGCGGGGGAGTTCGACCTTCAAGCATCGCGGCCATCAGCGGCACGAACTTCGACGACCGGGCCAGTTGGCTATCCACGGGATTCCAGCCGCTGGCCAGTACGACGAGGCGGCCCCGGCCCACGGGCTTCTCGACGAATGCCGGATCACCTCCCTCGAACCGGGCGAGAACCCGGGCTTCCCCTAGATTCTTGAGGTCGAGCCGCCGATGCTTCCAGAAGCGGATCTTGGTGAAGTCATTGAATTGCGGACCCGCCAGAGGCGCGAAAAGCGGGTGGTCGAAGGCGATCTCGCTCAGCATGGCATCGCGGCCGGTGGGAGCCTCGAGAGCTTCGAGCGCCGGGGTATCCGCGAGAGTCGCGAGCGTCGAGGACGGACCGGAGGCGGAGATCACGAACAGGACGGTCCCGCCGGCCTCGGCATATTGACGGAGTTTCGTCGCGCTCCCGGCGCTGATCTCTCCAGCGAGGACGACTAGCGGTGTGGTCCGGGGCGAGTCGACCGTGAGCGGATCGGTCGGCTTGAGGGGGATCACCTTGACCGACCGTCGCGGTGTCTCCTCGAAGACCCGGCCGAGATAATAAAACAGGCCCTCGGCATCGTCGGGAGAGTCATTTCCGACGTAAAGCACCCTGGCCTCGGAACGAACCTCGGTCGCCAGGTAAAGCGTGTTGTCGAACCCTTCGGCGTCTCCCTTGAGCCGGAGTGTCGAGAGCCCCGGAACCCGAGGGACCTTGACCACCCGCGACTCGCCCGGCGGGACATAGGCATCAACGGGGCTGCCGACGTTCTCACCTTTCTCGTTGATCCAGACCAGCTGGAACGCCTCCCGGCGTGAACCGGGCTCGTTCGAGATCCTCGCTCGGAGTTCCTGCGCGATCTCGGCGGCGGTGGCCTCGGTCGACTCATTCACCGGGTGAATCCCGGCATTCGGAGCGGGGTCGGTCACGGATCTGAGCGTGAGCTCGACGTCGGAGGGCCATCCAAAGTCGCCCAGGGCTTCGAGCTTGCTGCCTTGCTGGAGGTCGCTGATCAGGATGATCCGCCGAGGCATCCGGCCGGCTTTTTTCGAAGCGTCAGCCACGTCCTCGATGGCGGCGACGGCGTCGACCAGCCCTCGTCCAAGGTCGGTCGACGCCCAACCGGGCTGAAGCTGGTCGAGGCGAGTCCGGGCAATGGCGAGCCTCCGGGCCGGGTCGAGACCGATCGATTCGGCGTAGGTCAGGAGAGGCCGACTGGTCATGTCAAACGCATAAATGGCGAGTTCGTCCGCCGGTCGAGCCTCGGTGATCGCGGCCATTGCCAGTTTTTTTGCCTGGGGCCAGAGATCCGACCGCCGGAGGCTGGCGCTGGTGTCGATCAGGACCAGGTCGCGACGGCGCTCGATCTCGCCGAAGTTGAGATTGGCCGCCTCGCGGAGGAACGGCCGGGCGAAGGCCAGCGCCAGTAAAATGAGGGCACCGACTCTCAGGATCAAAAGCAAAATGTTGTCGAGCCGACTCCGACGGGTCAGCCGGGGAGGCGTGGGCGCCAGAAACATCAAGGAGCTGAACGGGACCTCGCCTCTCGGCGTCCGGCGGATCAAGTGGAGAATGATCGGCGCGGCGATCGCCAGAGCCCCCAGGACGTAAAAAGGGGCGAGAAAGCTCATCGACCACCTCCCCGGCCCGGCGAAGCGCCTCGTCGAGCGGGCCCACGGCCCCGCTTCATTCGCGTCTTGAGGAGGTCGAACAGAACGAGTTCCAGAGGTCGGTCGGTGCCGATCTGCTGAAACTCGATCCCGAGGTCCGAACAGGTCTTGATCAACTGGCCGGCGTGTTCCTGAAATCGGCGAAGGTATTCGGCGCGGACAGCGTCAGGGTCGACGTAAAGCTCGCGACCCGTCTCGACATCCACAAACATGGACGGGTTCGAGAACGTGAAACCGATCTCGGCCGGGTCGAGAACCCGGAGCAGGACCACGTCGTGACCTCGCGACTTCAGATACCCTAGCCGAGTCTTGAGGGTGTCCGAGGGGACGAGCAGGTCGGAAATCAGGATCACCAGCCCTCGTTTCCGGACGGTCGCGGCGATCTCTTCCAGAGGCTTGGCCAGGTCGGTCGCTTTTCCCTGGGGCTCGGTTTCGAGCATCCCGATCAGGCGGCGAAGCTGGCCCGGCCGGTGGCGAGGCGGCAGGTAATCCGTGATCCTGTCATCGAACGTGAGGAGCCCGACGGCATCGCGCTGGCGGGACAGGAAGTAAGCGATCGTGGCCGCGACGGTCCGGGCGTAGGCACCCTTGGTATACTCGCCCGAGGTGAAGCCCATCGACCGGCTGGTATCGACGACGAGGTAACAACGGAGGTTGGTCTCGTCCTCGAATCGCTTGACCTGATAGCGGTCGGAGCGGGCGAAAAGCTTCCAGTCGATGAACCGGGTGTCGTCGCCGGGACTGTACTCGCGATACTCGCTGAACTCGACCGAGAAGCCATGATAAGGGCTCCGGTGAATCCCCTTGATGAATCCCTCGACGGCAACCTTCGCCCTCATTTGCAGGCTCTTGATCCGCATGAGGGCGCGGGGGTCGATCGCCGAGGCGTCCCGGGCGATGGTGGCCTGACCAGTGGTTGAGGTCGCGAGTTCAGGTCGAGGCATCAGCTCAGGGGGCCTTTCATGTGGTCGAGCAGGCGGTCGATCACGGCATCGACGGTCACACCGTCGGCCTCGGCGCGATAGCCGAGCAAGACGCGGTGACGGAGCGTGCAGTGAACCAGGGCCCGGACGTCCTCGGGGGTGGCGTGGAATCGACCCGCGAGCAAGGCTCGGGCCTTGGCTCCCAGCACCAGCGATTGAGCGGCGCGGAGCCCGGCGCCCCAGCTCACCCATTCGTTGATGAAGTCGGGCGCGGCCGGACCGGGTCGGGTCGCGGCGGCCAGCCGGACCGCGTGACGGACCAGATCCTCGGCCATCGGCACCTTCCGAACGACCTCGTGAAACTTGAGGACGTCGGGACCATCAAACAGCGGTACGATCGGCTCGGGCTTCTTCGAGGTCGTCTGGCTGACGACTGCCACCTCGTCATCCTCGGGCAAATAATCCACGATCACATTGAAGAGAAACCGGTCGAGCTGGGCTTCGGGAAGCGGATAGGTCCCTTCCATCTCGATCGGATTCTGGGTCGCCAGGACGAAGAAGGGTTCTTCGAGCGGATACCGGACACCGGCGGCAGTGACCTGGTGCTCCTGCATCGCTTCGAGCAGAGCGGCCTGGGTTTTGGGAGGAGTCCGGTTGATCTCGTCGGCGAGCACGACATTGGCAAAGATCGGCCCCTTGACGAACTGGAGACGGCGGCGACCGTCGCTGGCTTCTTCGAGGATCTCGGTCCCGGTGATGTCGGCCGGCATGAGGTCGGGGGTGAACTGAATCCGTTGAAACCGGAGGTGGAAAACCTGGGCGATCGTCCGGACGAGCAAGGTTTTCGCCAGGCCGGGCGCCCCGGTGATCAGGCAATGGCCGCCGGCGAAGAGGCTGATCAGAAGCTGGTGGGTCGCTTCACGCTGACCGACGATCACCTTGGCGAGTTCGCGTTCGATCCGCCCGCGGCTCTCGTGGATTTTTTCCACGACCACGCGCTCGTCCTCGAAGACATCGACGCTGTCCGTCACGGTCACTCCTTGGTCAGGATCTAGGGATGCGGGACGATGGTCGATGGGCTCAAGGCGGGAGGTCAGTGGGTCATCGCGTAGGTGACAATGTTGATGCCCATCGGGTAGGACTTCTTCTCGGAGAATTCCTTGAAATACTCGTGGCTCTCGCCTTCGCGCTCCCAGCCGTCGCCAAGGTCGGTGTTGTGGCAGATGAGCACCATCATCCGCCCCTTGTCGTCGAAGATCCCTTTGTAATGAACTTGCTCGGTTCCCGGACGCTCAAAAGTTTCACCCGTCTGAACCCAGTGATCCATGCG
>Ga0080006_1163396_pt1 | contig 11581 bp, 9 predicted proteins | sample RS3BMetagenome_FD_69209 | JGI IMG/M metagenome (GOLD analysis project Ga0080006, IMG submission 69209) | Ferric oxide microbial mat and aquatic microbial communities from Rainbow Spring, Yellowstone National Park, USA - RS3B (SPADES... ...
GGGCAACCTCGCCGCCCCCCACCTGCCTCGGGGTGTCTTTCTCCGCGACCACGACCTCTTCGCCCTCGCCGACAACGCGCCCGACGAGGGCCCCGGGCTCTACGCCGGAGCGGTGGCCGCCTCGATGCTCACCTGGCGGGAGAAAGTCCTCGCCAGCCTGAGGCTCAAGGGGGCGTTGACCCTCGACGTCTTCCCCGACGACCTGACCGCGCCCTTGATCAACCAGTATCTCCAGATCAAGGCCCGCCACCTGCTTTGAACCGGGCCCTTCGTTGACGAGAGGCCGAGCCATGCCCACCGACCCGCCGCCCGTCTACGACTTCCGATCGATCCGGCTCGCTCATCTCGGGACCGAGTCGGCCATCAAGTCGCTCGGCCAGTTCTGTTACCTCGTTGGATTCTTGAGCCTGCTGGGCGTCATGGAGTTCGTGCTCGTCGCCCTCGGGATTCTCCCTTATGACCCGAGCCTCCAGGAGATCGCTTCGCCCGGGCAGATCCGGGGTTTTTTCTGGGCTTTGAGCATCTTGATGCTTTTGAACACGGCGGCGCAGGGGGCTCTCGGATTCGGTCTGACCCGGCTCCAGGTCTGGGTCCGCTGGACGGTGGTGGTCCTGACTGCGGTGAGCCTGGTCTCGCACGTCGGGTTTTGCATCGGTTTGTGCTTCGTCCAGCCGGTCTGGGGTCTTCTCGCTCTGGTGATCGGCGGGGCCATCCACCTGGCGATTCTCTACCCGATGCTCACGCCATCGTCGGGCGTGGTCTTCTCGCGAGCCTACAAGGACGTCATCCGGGCGACTCCCGAGATCCGGAGCCGGATCCACTGGTTGTTGAAATGTCTGATCCTCCTGATTGTCAGCGGAGTGGTGAGTCTGGGTCTTTATCTGCTGGCGATTTACCGCCAATGGATCGATTGATCGGGTCGGGAGCGGCTTGACATCGAGCATCGCCCCGGCGACCTTGGGATGGTCCCGGCCGCGGGACCCCACGATCCGGATCGGAGCCGCCCTCATGACGATCGAGACTCCCGGCGAGGTGAACCCCTTCGAGGCCCCCAAGACCCTGATCGGCGAGGTGGCCTTTCTGGATGAGGTCGTCAGCGACGAGGAAGAAAAGATCCGCCGCGATCATCTCGGTCGAGAGGCGAACATCAAGTCGCTGGGGTTACTCGGCTACCTGATCGCCGCCTTGACCGGCTTCATCACGGTGGTCGCGATCTTCATGGCTCTCGGCGTGATCCCGATGCCTCCGGAACAGGCCCGGTCGGGGATGGACCCCACGATGCAAAAGATCGTGATGGGCGCGGGAGCTTTGTTTTATCTGATCGTCACTCTCGTCACGGGCGGACTCGGATTCGGGCTCCGGGGCCTTCACGCCTGGGCTCGGTGGACGGGCGTCACACTCGGCGGCCTGGGCGTGGTCGGCGTCCTCTTTTATTCCCTGCTGATCGGGATCATGCTCAATCCCGGCTTCGGAGTGGGCCTCTTCCTGATCGCGGGCGGATTCGACGCCTTTGTCCTCTACCTGCTCCTCTCGAAGCAGTCCGGCGTGGTCTTTTCGAGTGAGTACCGCGAGATCATTCGTAAGACGCCGCAGATCAGGCTGAAGACCAGCATCATCGTCAAGATCTTCCTGGGTCTCCTGGTCGCCTTTGTTCTGGTGGCCTTGCTCGGCGGCTTGATCTCGGGACTGAGAAATTGATCTGGCGACCTCTTTCCCCGTGGATGGGACTCCTCTCATGATTCGCCTGGGCATCGTGGATTTCGACACCAGCCACGCGGTCGAGTTCACCAAGCGGCTGAACCACGTTGGGATCGCCGATGACCAGTGGGTCGAGGGCGCGAAGGTGGTTGCCGGGGTTCCAGGAACCTCGGCGATCGCCCCCCAGGTGATCCCCAAGAACCTGGAGACGCTCAAAGGATACGGGGTCGAGATCCTCGACGATCCCGCCGCGCTCTTCGGCAAGATCGACGCCGTCCTGATCGAGGCCGTCGACGGCAGCGTCCATCTGGCTCGGGCGATGCCCTTCCTCGAACGAGGAATCCCGACCTACGTCGACAAGCCGTTCGCCTGCTCGCTCGCCGACGCCAGGACGATGATGAACCTGGCGATGTCGAAGCATATCCCGATGATGTCGAGTTCGAGCCTCCGTTATGCGCCCGAGATCGTCGCGGCGGCGGGCGGCAAGGGGCCGCTCGGCGCGATCATCGGCGCCACGACCTACGGCCCTTGCGAACTCCACCCTCGCAACCCGGGGATGTTCCACTACGGCATCCACGCCGTCGAGATGCTCTTCACCCTGATGGGTTCCGGCTGCAAGAAGGTGAGCTGCGTCAGCGAGCCGGGGGCGGACGTTGCCACCGGCGTCTGGTCGGATGGCCGGGTCGCCACGGTCCGCGGCCTCCGCGCCGGGTCGCATGACTACGGCTTCACGGTCTTTGGCGAGAAAGGCATCAAGACCGAGGGCGTCGGGACCAAATACATCTATCGCGAGCTGCTCAAGAAGATCGTAGGGATGTTCGAGACGAAGCAGGTGCCGATCGACCCTCGCGAGACCCTGGAAATCGTCGGGTTCATCGAGTCGGCCCTGAAAAGTTCTCAGTCCGGCGGGGCGATGGTCGAGATCAAGGTCTGATCATCCCCTGGGATTCACGATCCGGCCCAGGAAAAGAGTCGAGCCCGACCGGTTGTCGCGGATCAGGAAGAGGAACGGGTGGTCAGCCTTGAAGACGACCAGCCGGGCCGGGTCCTTGAACGCCGACAGCATCCTCATCACCACGGCGGTGGCGGCGGCGGCCTCGGTCCCTTCCTCGTTGACCTCGGCGAATGCCTTGTGAATCACGGCCGAGATCATCAGTCGACGATCGGTCGCGATCCCCGAAAAATCCGCCTCCTTGCCGAACGCCAGGGGCATTCCCACGTCGGAGAGAGTGCTCGCCAGTTCGTTCGAGGATTCGAGCCGAAACCGGGGGAGAAAGATCTCGACCTTCCGGGAACCGAGCTGCCCCAGCCACTCGTCGACCCTGGGACTCGACATCGACGCTTCGAGCGCGGCCAATCCATCCACCTTCCTCGGCAAGATGATCACCATCGACAGGTCGTTGCCGAGGTAAGGGAGAGCGAGCGCCTGAAAAGCTTCGGTTTCGAGATAGCCCGAGTCGCCGGTCCGGTGCATGGTCGGCACGGGGGCCGAGGTCTTCCCATCGCCAAAGGGCTCATCCCGGGTCGACGCACTCGGGAAAGGGACGGCCCAGGCCCCTTTGAAATAGATCGCGTTGGTCAGGATCAGGTCGGTGTCCTTCGAGACATCCGAAGGCCCAAGCAGTTCCTTGATCTTGTCGCGGGTCTGCTGCTCGACCCAGGCGTTGATCGTCCGGCGAGCCCCCTGGGGATCATGGAGGAAGTCGACCTCCCGGAGCCCCGCTCCGAAACCGGCCTCGGCTCGTTTGAGAAACTCCGCGCGATAGTCGAGCCCCTGCTGTCCCCAGAGGGCGTTGGCGGTGCTCAACTGGTAGGGGCGATCCGATTTAAGACCGCCGATCAGGTCGCGAATCGCGGCAAAGCCGGTGTCGAGATCGGAACCGTCGACGGGAAGATGGAGCGTCGCGGCCATCTGCCCGGCCGTCGGGCCGCGCGCTCCCACCGACGTCATCGCCAGCGCCGTCGAGACCGAATACGGAGAGAAGACCAGATTTCCGGGCCGGTCGCGAAGCTTCGCGTACAGGTCGAAGGCGAACTGGTTGTTGCCCTGGACGACGTCTTTCATCGCGACTCCCTCAGGTCCGGCTCCGATCGCGACCATCAGGAGCAGTATCGTACCGTGCAGCATCGTGAACCCTCGCTTGAGCCTATCCGATTCCGATCGCCAATAGATAGACGCGGCTGATCGAGGTTCATCGGATCGGATCGCCGAAATTTTGTCGAGGACGCCGATGGACATTGGTATCGATGTTGCTGCGCAGGGTTCGCAAGTCGCGCAGGATTCACCTGGTCGCGGCGATTTTTTCGCCGATCAGGAATGACTCGATGAGCCAGGCCCAATCCCCAGCCGAGGTTCCAGGTAAACGGTCGGCGATCACACCAGGGCGGGTCCTGGTCGTCTCGACGGTGATGCTGACGTTCATGTCGTACTGGCGGACGGCGGCTGTCGTCCTCTGCGACCTGGCGAGCACCGCCTATTACATCGGCGGGATCGTCGAGGCGCAGATCGGCAAGGCCGCTCCCTGGTTCATCCTCGCGGTGATGGTCTTCAGCTACGCGGTCCGGTCCGTGTATGTCGAGAGTTGCTCGATGTTCACGAGAGGGGGCGTCTACCGGATCGTCAAGGAGGCGATGGGGGGGATTCCCGCCCGGCTCTCGGTCTCGGCGCTTCTGTTCGACTACGTCCTGACCGGGCCGATCAGCGGTGTCTCGGCCGGGCAATACCTGATCGGCCTGACGAACGAGATCCTCCATCACTTTCAATGGAAATACGCGATCCCGGTCGGCTGGGGATCGGCGGCGATCGCGGCCCTGATCACGCTCTATTTCTGGCGGGCCAATGTTCGGGGACTTCGTGAGTCCTCCGATAAAGCCCTCAAGATCATGGCGGCGACCACCGTGATGGGCGTCGTCATGATCGTCTGGTGCGGCCTGACGATCGCCACCCGACCCGAAGCCCGGCACCTCCCTCCCGTGACCCCCGACCTCTCGAAGAAGGTCGACGCCGAGGGAAAGCCGAAGATCAACGAGGTCACCGGCCGGCAGGAAGACCCGCTCGGCTGGCTTGGTAACACGAGCGTCGGGGCGACCCTCCACGACCCATCGAAGGTGAACTGGCTCAGCCTGGTCGGGGTCCTGGGTGTTCTGATCGCCTTCGGACACTCGGTTCTGGCCATGAGCGGCGAGGAGACCCTGGCGCAGGTCTATCGCGAGGTCGAGAGCCCGAAGCTCGAAAACTTCAAGAAAGCGGCGTTCATCGTCTTTATATATAGCCTGATGCTGACGTCACTGATCAGCTTCTTCGCGGTGATGATCATCCCCGACGCCGCCCGGACGGATCGGTACAGCGACAACCTGATCAGCGGGCTGGCCATGAGCGTGGTGGGTCCGCACTGGGCCAGGCTCGGGCTTCATGCTCTGGTCGTCGTGGTCGGATTCCTGATCCTCTCGGGCTCGGCGAACACCGCGATCGTCGGCTGCAACGGGGTGCTCAGCCGGGTGGCCGAGGATGGCGTTTTGCCCGACTGGTTCCTCCAGCCTCATCCCCGATACGGGACGACGCACAGGCTCCTCAACCTGATCGTCGGCCTCCAGCTTTTCACGATCTTCGTCAGTCATGGCGACGTGATCCTGCTGGGCGAGGCCTACGCCTTCGGCGTGGTCTGGAGCTTCGTCTTCATGGCCCTGGCGATGCTGGTGCTTCGATTCAAACGGCCGGGCGATCGCGCGTTCCTGGTTCCGGGAAATATCAAGGTCGGCTCAGTCGACTGGCCGGTCGGGATCGCCCTGATCTTCCTGATTCTCCTGCTGGCCGCTTCGGTCAACATCCTCAGCAAGCCGGTCGCGACGATCAGCGGCGGGATCTTCACAGTGACGCTCTTCGCCATCCTGATGGGTTCCGAGCGATACCAGGAAAAGCAAGGCAAAAGCTCGAAGGGAGAAACGACCCGGCCTGACGAGTTCAACGTCGAGACTGCCCCGAGCTTCTCGCCCGAGGCGCTCAAGCTGGAGAAAGCCGACAAGGTACTCGTCGGAATCCGCTCCGAGCGAAGCCTGGAGATGTTGAAACGGTATCTCGGCGAGGTCGATCCCGAGAAGACCGACGTGGTGGTGGTCGCCGCCGACGTTGTCCCCCGGCGGGCCTGGGCCCCCATGCCCGGTCTCTCGAAATCCGATCAGGCCTTGCTCTCGAAGGTCGTCAAGATCGCCGAGGACATGGGCAAGCCGGTTCACCCCCTGGTCGTTCCCACCGACGACGCCTACGAAGCCCTGATCCGGATCGGCCGGGCCATCGGCGCTCGAGAGATCGTTCTCGGAGCCTCGAAACGGCTCCGGCCCAAGGTCCAGCTCGACCGGTTCGAGCAATTCTGGAAGGCCGGCAAAGGAGGCGACTCCCAGACCTCGACCCTCCGGGTCCTGGGAGAGGGTCGCGACGATCGCCGTGAACTGTCCGCGGCTCGACAGGTCTGATCGACCGGGTCGGAAGACCTCGGCCGACAAGGTCCGGCTCTGAACTGGTGGGGCCGGCGTCACCCTGAGGACTCAATCCATCAACGAGGCCCTGCCTCCTCAGTTCAACAGGGCCGGCTCCTCCATCAGGAGCCCGTATTTTTTCATCTTCTTGTAGAGGGTGGTCCGGTTGATGTCGAGGACCCGGGCTGTTTCCTGGCGGTTCCAGTTCAAGGCCCGGAGCGCCTGGATGATGATTTGCTTTTCTGGTTCCTCAAGGGCCTCCTTGAGCGGCCGGAGACCGGCGCCGGAGTGAAACGGAGGTCTCGGCGTGTAGTTCGATGGTCGGGACGATCGGCTCGGGGCGATGCCGACGGCCAGGTTGGCCGAGGTGATTTTTGGACCCTGGCAGAGCGCCACGCCGCGCTGAATCACGCTTTCCAGCTCGCGGACGTTCCCGGGCCATTCATGGTGGCCGAGCAGGTCGAGCGCGTCGGGTGAGAAGCCCGTCACGGTCTTGCCGAAGTCGATCGCGAACTGTTCGCGGAAGTGCTCGGCCAATCGGGCGATGTCCTCGGTGCGATGGCGGAGCGGTGGCAGTTTGAGACAGATGTCGTTGATCCGCTCGAAGAGTTCGCGGCGGAATTTTCCTTGCTCGACCAGTGCGGGAAGGTTTTCGCGGGTCGAGAAGACGAACCGGACGTCGACCGCGATCGAGTGGGGCGAGCCCAGCGGTTCGAATTCGCCGTCGATCAGGACCTCCAGGAGCTTGGCCTGGAGCGCGGGAGAGAGCGAGGCGACCTCGTCGAGGTGAATGGTTCCTCGATCCGCCCTCGCCAGCCGACCGTGTCGTTCCGATCGTTCGGAGCCTTCAAATTTCTGGCCGAACAATTCGCGCTCGAGTCCCAGTTCATCGATTCCAAGGCACGAGACCTCGAGAAACGGCTGATCCCGCCGGCTGCTCTGCTGATGGATGGCTCGGGCGATCAGGGTCTTGCCGGTGCCTTGCTCACCAACGATCAGGACCGGAGCCCGGGTCGGGGCGACGGTCGAAGCCAGCTCTACAGCCTGCCGGAGCGACGGATCAGTTCCCAGGATCTGATGAGGGAACTCGACCGGAGTGATCTTCGAGGAATTCTCGAAAGGAGAAACCAGATTGGCCCGCAGCTCGTGGACTGCCGAGGTCTCGGCGGTTGGTCTCGCCGGGGTCTGGCCATTGGTCGCCTGGCCGTTGGAGGCGTGGCTGTTGGAGGCGTGGCCGTTGGAGGCGTGGCCGTTGGTCGCCCCGTTGGTCGGGAAGGCCCGCTCGCTCGCCTGGGTCACGGCCGCTCGGAGATCGTTGGCCGAGATCGGGAACTTCAAGACCGTCGTGGCGCCCATCCGGGTTGCCTCACGGGCCTTGTCGGGATGAGGCCCGGGGAACAGGAGAACCACCGGGAGACCGGGATGCTTCCGTTTTGCGTAGGATAGCAACTCCAGCGCTTCGGGATCGAAGGGATCCACACCCGCGATCACCAGGTCGATCCCCCCTCGCTCCAGCCGTCGAACGGCCGAGCGATCATTGGAGGCCTCCTCGATCTGGTGGCCCGGCGACTGGAGCATCGAACCGAGCAGAGCGAGAATCGACGGCTCGGGATGGACGATCAAAACTCTAGCCTGGCTCATGGAATCATTCTCTCGGGTATGGCGCCCGCCGGAGCGAACACGGGCCGGAGGGTCATCCTTGAGAAAATGAACGATGACACCACACATCCAATCTCTGGGACCGCGCGACCTAACCGCGGACCGATCCGGGGATCGGCCGGGAGAGGAAGCCCGAGGATCAGGTCGGGAAATTTCGCGGATAGAGGAGTGGTGTCGATTTTTCTATACATCGCGGTTGCTCGATCGTCAAAACACAACATTTCAGGACTCCGACGAAGTCTTGGAGCAACGCCGGCTTGACTCTGCGCCACAGCCGCTTCAGGCGCGAGGGTGGGCGTCGTTGTACGCATCGATCAGACGTTCCTGGGTCACATGGGTGTAAATCTGGGTGGTGGTCAGGCTCCGGTGGCCCAGAAGATCCTGAACGCTCCGGAGGTCGGCACCACCATCGAGCAAATGCGTCGCGAAACTATGGCGAAGGGTATGAGGACTGGAAGCGGGGTCCATTCCCTGCGCGATCAGGTAGGACTGGAGGATTCGACCCACGCTCCGGGTCGTCAACCGACCGCCTCGCTGGTTGAGGAAGAGCGCGGGCTCGGCCGGCTTCGACGGGCGGCGAAGCGCTCGCCACCGAGCCATCCAGTCCATGGCCACCGGGCCGACCGGACAGAGTCGCTCGCGACGCCCTTTGCCTCGGACCCGGACCAGCCCGGTTTCCTCGTCGAGGTCGCCGAGGTCGAGTCCGACCAGTTCACTGACGCGGAGACCGCCGCCGTAAAGGGTCTCGAACATCGCCCGGTCGCGGACGCCCGGTTCGTCGCTCGTCGGAATCGCGTCGAGCAGGCGGATCACCTCGTCCACGCCGAGCAGCTTGGGCAGACGCCTGGGTTGCTTCGGGTTGCGGAGGCCGCCGACCGGATCGCCCACGACCACGCCCTGACGTCTCTGGTAGCGATAAAACGACCGGAGACTGGCGAGCCGCCGGGCGATCGTGCTCGGCGCGTAGTCATGACCGCTCAGCCAGGCCGAGAACCCTCGGAGTCGCCGAGCGTCCGCCAGGGTCGGGTCGGCCCCCTCTCCCGAGACCTCGACCAGGTATTGCTCGAATTGAACCAGGTCATCCTCGTAGCACCGCACCGTGTGCGGCGACGAATTGCGTTCCGCTTCCAGATGCTTGAGGAATTTCCGAACCGAAGGATGCATGGGACCACTCCTGGGAAACATGGGACGCCGCTCGGCTTCGATCGAAATCCGATCTCCGCCATCCCCGGACGAGGTCTCAGGACTCGCAAATGGTAAGTTCGGATTCATGGCGACCAATCGACCATCCTCGGAATTTTGACTTCATCGTCTCAATCCAAAAGCTCCACCCGCCTCAACAACTTACTAAGTCACCCTCGGAAGCCCGGAAACCTCGGACCAGCTCACGGTCGGATTCTGCTGGGTCATTAACCCAAACCGGTCGTGAGGTTTCGAAAACACCTCGAACCATGACTTTTCGACCGGAAAACGAAAGCGAACCAGGAAATAGACCAGATCGCTCCCGGCGAACGGGTCGCCAGGCTCGAACAAAAGCGAAGGGGAAATCCCACCGGACCCGGCAGATTATCCCGTTCACATCTCTCGTCTCCAGAACTACGAAGTCACTCTCCTTCTGGGACACACCGCTGAGAAAAAATCCAATAATGCAATCAATCATGAGTCCAATCCGATCGCAAACGGACTCACGGGCGACTTTCCAGGGGCGCCCCGGCTGAGGCTGGAAGCCAGACGGAGGCGTCAGAACCTGGGTCGTGAACTCCGATCGTTCGGATCAGAGGAGGAGATCGGGGTGAGGTTCGTGTGGAACATGCGGGTCATCTCGAATGTTGAGTCGAATTTATGGAGATTGGTCTTGCGGGTGGGTTGTTGAGGACTCGATGAAGAATCCGAGAGTTGGGTGGGGAGAGGTTGGGAAATTCAGAATCTGAGGGCGGAGAACTTTGAGCACTCGGTCAAGGCACGTCGTGCATTCAGTCAATCAACCGGGACAATTTAGCTCGCCTTTGGCTCAATTGCTAGCGAAATCTCTCCATACTCGCCAAAATCACTTCTTATTCATTCGCACTGGTGAGTTCTGGTTCAGAAGACTCCGGAAAGAGAAGCCTTCGGGGAGAATCGATGGGGAATGGCCGGAACGGACCAATTGTAGCCCGCGAACTTCCTGGTTTGACCCGTCGGCTCCGGTCCTTGACGGATCGAACTGGCTCAAGAGCGACCCGAGGAGAGGACTGGTCCTGATGACGAACCTGCCCGACCCCGAGACGCTGACCCACCGTCTGATACTTCCCAGGGATGCGAACCATCACGGCACGCTCTACGCGGGGTCGATGCTGATGCTCGCGCTGGAAGCCGGCTACGCCACCGCCTACCGGTCGGTCGGCCGGTCGGCGAACCTCGTCCTCAAGCGAGTTCTCGACCTCCGCTGCTTCGAGCCCGTCTCGATCGGCCGGGTCGTCGAGATCCGCGGAATCGAGGTCTACCGAGCCCGAGCCCATGTCGTCGTGGGCTTGATGGGCACCCCATTGACCGATCGCGTCAAACCCTGGATGGATAGCCTGATGCAATTTGTTCAGGTCAACGAGACGGGCTCACCCGAACCGATCCTGGGTGGACCTGAAGGCGATGCATTGATGGAACTTCCGACGATCTGGCTGCCCCTCCGCGACCGGGCTCGCAAGCTCCTGGCGATCCGGCCTTGAGGGGTTCCGGCCGATCCGCGGAATCAAGGCGATCCTCTCGGGCGGCGGTTTCCGCGGAATCTTCCGGCTCAGGCGATCGCGTGGCGGGACCCGGTCGGCGAGAATTCGACCGAGCCTCGCTCGCGATGGCTGGAAAACTTGATCTCGCCGGCCTCAAAGACGATCAACTCGCCGACTCGGAACGGATGCCAGCCGCTCGGACTGAGCGGGCAGGTCGCGACGACGAAGCCGTGATTGACGGCTCCGGTTCCCAGATCAACCGCCAGGGTCTCGTCGCCGAAGTGGCGAGGATTCCCCTCGGCCAGCCGGACCTTGCGGAAGTTCAGGCCTTTCCAGCCGTTGACGTCGTGATAAACGAACAGGCGAACGCCGTCGGACATCAGGACGTTGAGCTTGCCGAACCGATTGGCGGCGGCGAGCGACTCATGAAGCCATCGCCAGTCGTCCGGGTGGTCGAGGTGTCCGCCTCGCCGCTCCAGCTTTCCCAGAAGGTGGCAGAAGAACCGCTCCGAGTCGGTTCCCCCGAGCGGCTGAAAGCGATCGAGCGGCAAGTCCCAGGCGGGGCCGTCGAGGGTCCCGTTGTGGGCGAAGGCGTAGTCACGCCCCCCCATCTCGCGATGAAACGGGTGGGTATCGGCGTGGGTGGGCGTGCCGCCCATGGTCTTGTGACGGACGTGCGCCAGGTAGGTCCGGCTCTGGAGGGTTGGATAGGTTTCGAGGAAGCCCGCGTACCGGCTCGACGCCCACTTGAGCGGTTCCTTGACGATCGCGAGCGACCGGTCGGGATACCAGCCCAGGCCCCAGCCGTCGGGGTTTTCCTCACCCCGGGCGGCAAACTCGCGGAGCGAGAAGTCGGCCGAGATGGCTGACTCGAACGACATCGCCATCAATTCGCACATCCGGTCGGTCCTTCGCTGATTTCGAGGGGCGATGTTCTCGCCTCCATCTTATCGCCAAGGACCGACCGATTCGAGACGACCCGGGTCGATCAATGGCCGTACTGGGCCTTGAGGTCGCCGGCGAGCTGGGGGTAATCCGCCTTGAGGGTG
>Ga0080006_1164084_pt1 | contig 11575 bp, 9 predicted proteins | sample RS3BMetagenome_FD_69209 | JGI IMG/M metagenome (GOLD analysis project Ga0080006, IMG submission 69209) | Ferric oxide microbial mat and aquatic microbial communities from Rainbow Spring, Yellowstone National Park, USA - RS3B (SPADES... ...
GCGCCCGCCGGGGCTGCCCCCCCCGCCCCGCCCCCCCGCGGCCCCCCGGGGGGCCTTACACCAGCCCCCGGCGGCGGCCCGCCGGGGCCGCCCCGCCCGCCGGTCCCGTCCGGGGTGGCCACACCTCCCCGACACCGTCAGGGGGACGACCGCGCCTGAGCCCGGCCGCCAGAGGCAGGGCGCCCCCGAGGCACGCGGTGGGGGTGTGGGTGGTGGGTGAGATGCAGGGGTGGAGGGCCGGAGACGAACTCCAAGGCGGCGGCGGGGGGTGGGAGGGGCGCCCGTTCATCCGTCGACTTTCGTCGACACCGCGAGCCTACCAGCGCCGGCCGCCGCCCCGGATACCGCCCGGTTAGGCTCCGGCTAAGAATGCGTTGCGCGGCCGCGCACCCACTCCCCGCCGCGGCCATCTATAGTGGCTGTCATGGCCACGCGCGGCCTCGCCTTCCTCGCCCTCGCCCTCGATGCGCTGGTGCTCCTGCTGACCGCGGGCAGCCTGCCCGCGATCGCGCACGCCTACCACGTGCCGCTTGACGTCGCGGGCCTGATCTTCACCGCCAACGGCGCGGGCTTCACCGTCGCCGTGCCCGTCTCGGGAGCCCTGGCCGACCGGTTCGGCAAGCGGGCCGTGGCCGCCGGCAGCGCGCTGACCTTCGCGGCCGGCCTCCTGCTCCTCGCCGCCGGCCGCCACCTGGCCGTGGGCCTGGCCGCCGCGGCCCTATCCGGGGCCGGAGGCGGATCGGTGGAGTCCGGGGTGACCGCCCTGCTGCCTGAGATCTACCCGGGCCGGGAGGGCTTCGCCAACAACTTCGCCCAGGCATTCTTCGGGCTCGGGGCGACCCTGGGTCCTCTGCTGCTGCTGGTACCGGGCTTCGGCTGGCGTCTCCGACTCGCCCTGTGCGGTGTGGCGCTCCTCGTGGTGGGGGCCGGCTTCTGGCGTGAACGCGGCCGGGACGTGCTTCCGGGGCGCGCCGCGACGGCCTCCCCCCGGCCGGCGCCGCTGGGGGTGCTCCGCGGCCCCGGGGTCGGGGCGTCCGCCGCCGCTATGGTCCTCTACACCGGGGTCGAAGTCGCCGTCTGGGGGTGGCTGTTCGCCGTGGTCACGCGGCCCGGCGGGGCCGGGCCCGTGTGGGCGGTGGCCGAACTGTCGGGATTCTGGTGTGCCATGGGTCTGGGCCGGCTCACGGCCGGCCGGCTGGCCGAGCGGATCGACCTCGCCCTGCTGATCGCCGTCGAGACGGCCGTAGGTGTGCCCGCGCTCCTGCTGACCCTCCTTTCGCACAGCCGCGCGGGCGCCCTCGCCGCGGTCGTGCTCTGCGGCCTGGCCTTCTCCGGCATCTGGCCGTCGGTGGTCGGACACGCCCAGAAGCGCCACGGGGAGTCCGCCTTCCTGGCCTCGCTGCTCGTCGCCGCAGGCGGGGCGGGGGCGCTCGCCGTGCCGGCCGCGTTCGGCTTCGCGGTCGCGCGTCTGGGGCTGCGCGCCGCCGCCGTCGGGCTCGCGTTCCTGTTGGTCCCGGTCGCCTTCCTGCCGTTCCTGGCGGCGTCCGGCGGGCGGGATTCCGGACGGGCGAGGGCATCGGGCACATGACGGCGCGCCATGGCTGGCCGGGGCCCGCGGGGCGCGGCGGAGGACACCCGCGGACACGTTTTGGGGCCCGGGGTCGCGGAGCGGGGAGCGTGGCACCCACCGGCCGCGCCAGAGGCCGTCCAGCGGTGTCACGGTCCACCAGCCGCACGGATGGCCGATCGGCCCCGGCACCCCCGGCCGGCGGCACTCCCATCCTCCGGCGGCCGCGGAGAACCGGTCGGGGGCGGGCGCCGCACGGCGCCCGCCCCCTGCCCCTACACCACCGGCCAGCGCACCTCGCGGCGGTCCCGCTCGGACACGGCGGCCGCCTGCATGATCTCGGTCAACTGCCGCCCGAACTCCGGCCGGATCTCGGCGGGCGTTCCGTCGAGCACGGCGTCCACCCACTGCTCCATGGGCGAGCGCCACGGTTTCGGGAGACGGTCGGGAATCAGCCGGCCGCCGTGGGCACCCGTCAGCGCCTCGCCGCCGGCCTGCACCCCGCCACCCGGATAGCCGATCAGGGCCCAGCCCTTGGTCCCGAAGAGGGCGATGCCGCCCGGGCCGCCCCGCTGCACCCACGACGCCTCCACGCTGCCCATGCCGCCCGTCTCGAACTCCAGCAGCACGACGGCGTTGTCGTCGACCTCGTAGGCACCGCGGAAACTGGTCAGACGCGCCATCGCCGAGCGCGGGGCGCCCATCAGGTGGCGGATGGTATATACGGGGTGGCAGCCGAGGTCCATCAGGGCCCCGCCGCCCGCCCGCACAGGATCACGGAACCAGTTTCCGGGCTGCCACGACCCGTCCAGGGCCGCCGCGTGGCCGACGCGCGTCCGGACGAAGGTGATCTCGCCAAGCCACCCGCCGTCGACGGCCTCCTTGGCCCACCGCGTCTCCGCCGTGCAGAGCTGCGGCATCGAGACCATCAACTGCACTCCGGCCGCCCGCGCGGCGGTGATGATCTCATCGCACCCCTGCACCGTGAGGGCGAGCACCTTCTCGGTGAAGATGTGCCTGCCGGCATGTGCGGCGGCGACCATCACCTCCGGGTGCATCGAGGAGGGCGCGCCGCACACGACGCCCGCGACGCCGTCGTAAGCCAGTGCCCGCTCCAGACTCGGCTCGAAGGGTACGCCGTGGCGGGTCGCCGCCGCGCGGCCGCGGGCCTCGTCCTCATCCCAGACCACGACCAGGCGCGTGCGCGGGTTCCGCTCGACCTGTCGCGCATACCCCTCCGCATGCACGTGCGCGAAGCTCAGGGCCGCGACTCCCAGTTCCGCCATGGTGCGGCACCTCCCCGCTGGGGCCCGCCCTGAAGGGGCGGGCGCCCGACCGCCCCTTCGGGAGGCGCGGGTCTGGTCCTGCCGCGCTCCGGGCGGGGGCGGCGTCCAGGTGTTCCCTCAGGGCATCCGATCAACAAGGCCCGCCATCCCGCCGGGCTGCCGGCAGAGCACCGCCGCCGGCGTGCCCTCCAGTCCTTCCCCCCGCCCGGACCCGCCTCGGCTCCGCCCGGTGACGCCGCCGTCCGGCGGCACCGGCGCCATCCCCGGGACGAGGAACCCGCCGTGGTCATCCCGGACTCCATAGGCGGATCCCTCGAGGTGCACGCGGCACCGGGGGATGGCCCGCCCACACCCCGACACCGCCACGGCCAAACCGGGCACCCTGCTGCAGGGGGGTGTCCTCCGTGCATCCACCGGCCATCCGTATCCGCCCGCGGCCCCGGCCCGCCTTCCGCCGCGACGCGCGCCACCTGTCCCGCGCAACCGCGTGCCGGGCACTCTGGCGGCCGGGTGCTGCCGGGGCCGCCGCGCCGCACTGGCTCCCGAGGCTGCCGCGGCTCTGGCCGCGCCTCCGCCCCACGTTCCCTCCGCCGCCGCGCCTCCGCCCCCGCCTGCCGCTCCTGCCCCGCCTCCGGCCCCTGCCCCGCCTCCGGCCCCTGCCCCGCCTCCGGCCCCTGCTGCCTATGCGCCCCGCTCCCCGATCCGCCCTGCCGGTCCCGGCCGGCACCGCGCCGCGGGCTCCGGCTTCTACGGCTGCCCCCGCGCGGATGCTCCGCCTGCGCCGCCCCCCGCCTCCAACCGGGCATCCCGCGCCCGTCCGCGCCACTGCCCTTGATCCGCCGGAGACCGCCGGCGGCCCGGACAACGCCGGGTACAGCCCGCCCGGCAAGCCCACCCTCGGGGTTCCCACCACCTGGTATCAGCGCGACGGCAAGGCGCCGCGCCGGTCGTGCCCTCCGCGCAGTGGAACGCCGGTCCGGACGGACGCACGGAGGGCGAACCGGCCCACCCGCGGGCCGGCGCCGGGCATTACGTCGGCGGCGGCACGCAGGAACGGGTCCCGCCGCCACGAAGCGCCCCGGCGCAAGAACGACGTGCCACAGCCTCCCCCCGGGGGCGGCTCGAGGGCGCCGCACCCGTCGGCGCAGGGCCATCAGGCAGGTGGAGTGGTCATGGACGGAAAGCCCGGGCACATTCACCGGATCCCTGGGGCGTTGCCGCTGGTCGGGGCAGCGCCCACCCGGCACGCGGCGCCGTCGGTCCGGAGACGGCCCGTGCCTGCCCGATGACCCCCGGCCGACGGTGGGCCCTCGCCCTGGTCCTGGGCCTCCTGGCCGGGGGATGCACCACGCGGCCCGGCTCCGCGCGTAGCGCGCCCCCCCCTCCGGCCCCCGCCGCCGACTGGCCGGGGGCGGGCAATACCCCGTGGAACGAGCGCTACTCCCCAGTGGCGGCGCTCGGCCCGGCGACGGCGGCGGACCTGCAGCCGGCGTTCTCCGTTCCGCTGGGTCCCGCGGGAACGTCGCAGGAGGCGTTTCCGGTGGAGGCCGGCGGCGTACTCTACCTGGCCGCGACCGGCGACCGCGCGCTGGCCGTGGACGCGACCACGGGAGCCGTGCGTTGGCAGTACGATCCCGGCCCCCTGCACGGGCCGTCCTGGGCGCCGGAGGACACCCGCGGCGTGGGTCTCGGCACATCCCGCGTGTATCTGCTCACTGCGGACGACCGGCTCATCGCCCTGGACCGCACGACCGGAAAGCCCGCCTTCACGGTGACGGTGGCCGACCCGGCCCAGGCCTACTTCGAGTCGATGGCGCCGCTGGTCGCCGGCCGGGCCGTCGTCGTAGGCAGTGCCGGCGGCGACGAGGGCGCGCGGGGCTTCGTGGCCGCCTACGACGGCAACACCGGCGCCCGGCTCTGGCAGCTCTACACCGTGCCGGCGCGCGGGCAGGGCTGGATGCCCGCGGGGGGCTTCCACGGGGGCGGGGTGGTCTGGACGACCCCGGCCTACGACCCGGCGTCGGGCCGGATCTTCTTCGGCACCGGCAATCCGTCGCCCGACTACTTCGGACAGGCGCGGCCCGGGCCCGACCCCTACACCGATTCCGTGCTGGCGGCCACCCTCTCGGCGGGCAGCATCGCCTGGGCCGCCCAGGAGGTCCCCCACGACCTCTGGGACTACGACGCGGCCTCTCCCCCGGTGCTGTTCCAGGACGGCGCCACGGTCGCCGTGGGCGCGGCCGGCAAGGACGGGTACTGGTATGAGTGGAACACGGCCGACGGCCGGCCGCTCACCGCGCCGGTCGCGTTCGTCAAGGAGGCCCACAGCCCGCCGGCGCCGGGCGGGACGGTGGAGTGGCCGGGCCCCGACGGCGGCGCCAACTACGGCCCGACGTCCTACGACCCCGCGCTCCAGTTCGCCTTCGTCGCCGGCATCAACGGCCCGGAGAGGATCTACGGGGCACCCGCGGCGCACGCGAACAACACCGTGGATCTCGGCACCGGCCAGGGGGGCGTGCCGGGACAGACCTGGACGGGGACGATCACCGCCATCGACGTGCGAACCGGGAAGGTGGCCTGGCAGATCGACACCGCGACCCCGCCGATCGGCGGCTCGTGCGTGACGGCGGGGGGCCTGCTGCTCTTCGGTCAGGAGAACGGGGAACTGGAAGGGGTGGACGCGGCCACCGGGGACGTGGTGTGGAAGAGGGCGCTCGGCGCACCCGTCGGCACGGCGCCGATGGTGTACGAAGTGGGCGGGCAGGTCTACGTGGCCGTCGTCACCGGGGGCGCCGAGTCCCTGAAAGGGCTGTTTCCGAGCCGCGCGCCGGGGGAACTGGTGGTGCTGCGCCTTGGCGCGGCGGCACGAGGCCGTTCCGGGGCCACCCCGAGTTGATGCCCAGCCGCCGCTCCGACCGATCCGCCAAACCCGCTCATCCACCGCCCCTCCCGCCTGAACGCCGTCCCACCGAGCCGCTGCGGGCGGATCGCACGGCCGCCGCCCTCTGTCCCTCGATGCACGGTCCGTCCGGATCCGGCCACGGCCGGACGGCCCGCTTCCGCCCCCGCCGGTAGGAGGCCCGCGATATTGCGGGAATCCTTGCGCGACGGAGGGCAGTCCCACCACGGGCATGCCCCTTCCCAACGACGGAGAGAGGTGCTGCGCGTGCCAACGCCCGTGCTCATGCCCCAGCTCGGCGAGGCCGTCGCCGAAGGGACGGTCGACCGCTGGCTGAAGAGGCCGGGCGAGGCCGTCAAGCGGTTCGAACCCCTGCTGGAGGTCATGACCGACAAGGTCAACACCGAGATCCCCTCTCCCCTCACCGGAGTGCTGAAGGAGATCGTCGCCGCCGAAGGCGACACCGTGAAGGTCGGTGCGCCGATCGCGATCATCGAGGAGCACGCGGAGGCGGAGAAATCGAGCCATGGGATTTCGGCCGCCGCACCTGCGGCGGCTTCCCCGGACTCCGCGGGCCGCATCCACGCCGTGGTGGCCCCTGCGGACTCGCCTGCCCCCGCGCACCCGGAGCCCGCCGGCCTCTTCCCCTCTTCCCCGGTTGCGCCGCCCCCCGCCGCGAGGCCCGCCCCTGAGAACGCGGGGCCCGGGACGGCCCCGGCGTTCTCCCCCGCCGTCCGCCGCCTCGCCGCCGAGTACGGGATCGACCCGCGCCAGATCCCGGGCACCGGCGCCGGGGGACGTGTGACGCGCGAGGACGTGGTGGCCTACGCCAATCGCCTGCGGGCGACGGGCATGGCCACCCCAAGCGCCGCGACAGGCGTCGCGGCCCACGCCCCCCAGGTGCCCCAGGTCACCGGCGGCGAGGTGCCGGTGCCGCCGACCGCCCTCCGGCGCGCCATCGCCGCGCGCATGGTCGAGAGCACGCGCAACATCCCCCACGCCTGGATGATGGTCGAGGCCGACGTCACGGGGCTGGTGCGCCTGCGGCAGGGCGCCAAGGCCGAGTTCGCGCGGCGCGAGGGCTTCGACCTCACGTACTTCCCCTTCTTCGTCAAAGCCGTCGTCGAGGGACTGCGCGAGCAGCCCACGATCAACGCCTCCTGGAGGGACGAGGGGATCCTCTATCACCGCCGCATCAATCTCGGCGTCGCCGTCGCCGCCGAGGAGGGCCTCGTCGTCCCGGTGCTGCACGCGGTCGACGGCATGAGCGTCGCCGGGATCGCGCGCGCGGTGCGCGAACTCTCCACCCGGGCGCGGGCCGGCGACCTCGGTCCGGCGGACATGCGCGACGGCACCTTCACCGTCAACAACACCGGCGCCCTGGGCTCCATCGTCTCCATGCCGATCATCAACCCGCCACAGTCGGGCATCATCACGCTGGAGACGATCCTGCCGCGGCCGGCGGTGGTGGGCGAGGGCATCGCCATCCGCCAGATCGTCAACCTCTCCTTCTCCTTCGACCACCGCGTGGCCGACGGGCTGACCGCGGGGCGGTTCATGCAGACGGTCAAGGGCGTGATGGAGGGCTACGCGCCCGGCACGCCGGTGTATTGAGGACCCGCCATCACCGGCGGCACGGGCGCCGGACGCGTACCCACGGGCGACGACCCGCCGCCGGCAGGCACGGGCGTATCGGGGAAGGGGCACCGGAGATAGCCATGGAGGAGAGCAGTTCCCCGCGGGGGGCGGCCGCGAGCGTCGCCCTCTCCGAGATCGGCGACATGTCCACGGCACCCCACACGGCACGGGAGCGCGCCCTGGGGGCGGCGTCCCTCTCCGGACGCCGCCCCCCCTGGCTGCGGGCGCCATTGCCTGGAGGGCCGGAGTACGCGCGCGTCAAGGGGCTCATGCGCGGCCTGGAGCTCCACACCGTCTGCGAGGAGGCCCGCTGCCCCAACATCGGCGAGTGTTGGGCCCACGGCACCGCCACCTTCATGATCCTGGGCCGCGTCTGCACGCGGGCCTGCGGCTTCTGCGCGGTGCAGACCGGGCGGCCGGTCGGCCTCGACCTGGAGGAGCCGGCGCGCGTCGGGGACGCGGTCGCGCACCTCGGGTTGCGGCACGTGGTGGTCACCTCGGTGGCCCGCGACGACCTGCCCGACGGGGGCGCCGCGATCTTCGCGGCCACCATCGGCGCGATCCGCACCCGCTGTCCGGAGACGACCGTGGAGGTGCTCATCCCGGACCTGCAGGGGCAGGCGGAGCACCTGCGCCGTATCGTCGACGCCGCGCCCGACATCCTCAATCACAACATCGAGACCTGCCGCCGGCTCAGCCCGAAGGTACGGGCCCGGGCGCGCTACGACCGCACCCTCGAACTCCTGGGGCGCGCCAGGGCCTGGGGGCCGGCCGGCATGCGCACCAAGTCGGGCTTCATGGTCGGGCTCGGCGAGTCCTTTGCGGAGTGCCTGGAGACCATCGACGACCTGCGTGCCGCCGGCGTGGACATCCTCACGGTGGGACAGTACCTGCGCCCGAGCCCGCAGCACCTCCCCCTGCTCCGCTACTACACCCCCGAGGAGTTTGCGGGGCTGAGGGCGGAGGCGCTGGGGCGCGGGTTCCGGCACTGCGAGGCCGGCCCGTTGGTGCGCAGTTCCTATCACGCGCACGAGCAGGCCGGGCGGGCCGGGGTCGGGACAACGGGCCCTCCGGGAACGTCGTCCCGATGAGGCGGCGAGGCCTGGATGGGGACAGGAGCCCATGCCGGCCGGCGCGGCGAACAGGGGCGGCGCCTGGGGATACCCGGGGGGCTGGAGCGGCGCCGGAGCAGGGGCGGCGCTGAGACCACGGACAAAGCGAAGGGACGGAGGCACCGCCGTAAGGCATGCCACCCGTCCCTCGCGTTCCTGGTCATCTCCGGGGCCCATCCCGGGCACCGGGGCCTGAGGGCGATGCGTTTCGGCAGCGCCCTCACTCAGGCACGGAGGCCGGCTCGGAGCGAGGGCACCTCGGCGTCGTCGCTGCCGAGCCACTCGTGGATCCGCTCGACCGTGACCTGCTCGGGGTAGGCGTCCTCGCCGTGCAGGGAGGCGTCGAGTCCGGCCTCCTCCTGCTCCAGCGTGACGCGGCACCCGACCAGTTTGTCGACGACCTTGAAGATCACGAACGTCCCGATACCGGAGAAGGCCCACGCGGCCGCCACGCCGACCACCTGCAGCAGCAGTTGCTTGGGGTTGCCGTACAGGAGCCCGTTGGCCCCGCCGCTGTTGATGGCCACCTGGGCGAACAGGCCGGTCGCCAGCGCGCCCCACGTGCCGCCGATGCCGTGGCCCCCGAAGGCGTCCAGCGCGTCGTCGTAGCCGAACTTGTTCTTCAGGAGCGAGGCGGCGAAGTAGCAGAAGACGCCGCCGCCGACACCGATCGCGATACTGCCCATCGGACCGACGAAGCCGGAGGCCGGTGTGATCGCGACCAGGCCGCAGACCGCGCCGGCACAGGCGCCCATCAGGGTCGGCTTCCCGGTCCGCAGCCACTCGACTGCCATCCAGGCGAGGCTCGCCGCGGCCGTCGCCGTGTTGGTCACCAGGAAGGCCGAGGTCGCCAGCGGCCCGGCGTTGACGGCGCTGCCGGCGTTGAAGCCGAACCAGCCGAACCAGAGGAGCGCGGTGCCGATGAGCACCATCGGGATGTTGTGCGCCCGGATGTGCTCGTCGTGCCCGAGGCCCTTGCGCTTGCCGAGCATGATCGCCACGACCAGGCCCGCCACGCCGGAACTGATGTGCACGACGGTGCCGCCGGCGAAGTCGAGGACGCCGAGGTTGTGCAGCCACCCGCCGGTACCCCAGACCCAGTGCGCGAGCGGGTCGTAGATGAAGGTCGCCCACAGCACGATGAACAGCAGGAACGCCTTGAACTTCATGCGCTCGGCCAGGCCGCCCACGATGAGCGCCGGCGTGATGATCGCGAACATCAATTGGAAGATCGCGTACAGTTCGTTCGGGATCGTCGGGGCGTAGGCGGTGGCGGGCGCGGCCCCGACATGCAGGAAGCCGGCCCAGGCCAAGCTACCGACGATGTGGTGCACGTCCGGCCCGAATGCCAGGGAGTAGCCGAAGAGCACCCACTGCACCGAGACGATGCCGATGACCGCAAAGACCTGCAGGATCGTCGTGATGACGTTCTTGCTGCGGACCATGCCGCCATAGAACAGCGCCAAGCCGGGGGTCATGATCAGGACCAGGGCGGAAGAGGCCAGGACCCACGCCTCGTCCCCGGAGTTGAGGGGATTCGTCGCGGGGGCCGCACCCGCCGCGAGACAGAGACCGGGTAGCAGCAACGCCGCCAGAAAGGCGAGCAGGGCGACCGGACGGAACCACTTCACCACCGGGGCTTCCCCTCCTTGGCACCAGATCGCCGCGGCGTGGGCGGCCGTCCCTCGCCTCGACAGACGCATCGTAAGGGCGTCGGCGGCTGCAGCAAAACACGTGCCATACAACTTGACAGAGATCTGACGTCATAGGGAGGAAACCTGACACACGGACGTGCCGAGGCGGTCAGACCTGCCCGCTCCCTGATGATCGATGACCCGCCCCGGGCCTGCCGCGTCCGGCACGCGTCCCGTTTCATGGATGCGCCGCCCGCGGGCATCCGGTATAATGCGGCTTGCTCCCGCGGCGCGCGCGGGCCCCATCGTCTATCGGTTAGGACGCGGCCCTTTCAAGGCTGAAAGGCGGGTTCGACTCCCGCTGGGGCCACCAAGCAATTGTGGAATTGTCATCCTGTTGGTGTCATGACGCGCTTCTTCCGTAGAAATGGCTCCTCAACCGGCCCCTGAGCGCACTGCCCAGGGGCTGGCATCTTTCTTGGTAACTGCTCAGCAGCCCCGCCCCGGGGGTGCTGGGCAGTTACTTCTCCGGTCCGTCCGCGGCAGCCATCGGGCACTCACGTGCCCAGACGTTCGGCCCCCGGGTCGGTGTGGGGCGCCGACGGGCGCGGAGACCCGCCTGGCCGCATCGTCACGCGCACAGGCGTGGCCTTTCCCAGCCTGAGCGACGTCGTGGGTACAGTACATTCTCGGGATCTGCGCGGAACTCCAATCGCTGCCCTGGATGGCCGGGCTGGCCGCCGGACGGTCGGCCGCTCTTGGTGCGCAGGCTCTTGGGCGCCGGTTTCCGGTAGCCATCGCTCGATGGCGGCTTGCCGCTATTGCTGCTGTTCAGGCCGAGCTGGCGCTGCAGCTCTCGGACCTGCTCCTCCAACGCCTGCACCCGGGCATACAGAGCCAGGACCAGATCGGCCACCTGCTCCGGGGCCGCCGCGCACAGGGCAATAATTTCTTCTCTGGTCGGCGGCGCCGCGCCCACGTGGCAGCCCCTCCCACCCCGGAGGTGCCAGGGTGAGACCACCCTAACATGGGCCGCGTTGGCTGTCCAGCGATTGTTTCGCCCGGTCCGCGCGGGACACCTGAGTAGTTAAATTGATACTAAGAAAAAGGAGTTGATCGGCAACTTCAAAAACGGAGGACGAGAGTGGCAGCCCAAGGGGCAACCCCAGGCCGTGGAAATGCACGACTTCCCCACTGAACTCGGCAAGGTCAGCCCCCATGGCGTCGTCGATGTCACGCGCAATGAGGCAATGGTGACAGTCGGCACGGACCACGACACCGCAGTCTTCGCCATCAACAGCATCCAGAGCTGGTGGATCGCCATGGGCCAAGCGGCCTATCCGCAGGCGACGGAGTTGCTGATCACCGCCGACGGCGGGGGTAGCAACAGCCCTCGCTGCCGGCTCTGGCGCACCCAGCTTCAGCGCCTGGCGGACGCC
>Ga0080006_1139069_pt1 | contig 11573 bp, 10 predicted proteins | sample RS3BMetagenome_FD_69209 | JGI IMG/M metagenome (GOLD analysis project Ga0080006, IMG submission 69209) | Ferric oxide microbial mat and aquatic microbial communities from Rainbow Spring, Yellowstone National Park, USA - RS3B (SPADES... ...
ACCGAGCTAGAAGCCCTAAAAGCTACGTATGCACCCGTGAGCTCTCGCTGCTATATTTTGAATGTCAGGGCGGAATACCTAAGAAAAGTTCCGGATATATTGACGGGGAGAAATACAGCGAACGTCTCCGTGTTCTATCCTATAGACATGTCAATGAAACAAAGAATAGATCACGAACATGGAGGATAAATGAATACCGAGGCGCAGACGCCTCTCAGCCTCTTTTGAATTGCCGCGTGGTATCCGCTTCACTTTCTCTCCAGGCCCGCTTCGAGTATCAGAGGATGTCCCACGAAGCTGGACCGCCTCAGCTCCGCGGATCTCGTCTTCAGCAAAGCACACTGTCTTGTATTGATTGTGGCGTTGACGTCTAGCTTCACCAACTTCTTGCGTTTCATGCTTCTATTTCAACAAACCAGTGCAAGGATTCCTAGAATTCGCGCTCTCTGTACCTTTGGAGTCTCGTCACCGTCATGTCGGGCAAACACTTTTTCTCGCATATTTCCCCTCTGCGTCTTTTCCTTCACTTGCTCTTCTTCGCTCGATACTCGACAAAATGACGATTCTTCCCTTGTTTTTCTGGCAGCCGGCAACGCCGGGTTCTCCAGGATCCCCGACTTTGATGTCCGTACCCCTCCCTAAGACTTTATTTCACCAAATGATCCCAGTTTCATGGCATCTGCCGTACACAATGAAAAAGCATTTCATGACACACACACACACGTATGCGGAATACAATTAAGCTGAAAGCGTATCATCCGTATGTCACGTTCGCAATCTACACGCAGATGGCGCCATCACAGCACGATCCGTGACGCGCACAACATGCGTGCACCCCTGCGGACGACATGCAGGTTCCGAGCGCGCGCGCGTATCTCTTCCTGTGTTTTGTCTTCTATAGGATTCACATATGTCACGTGCAACGCCCATTACAGATCAGACTCCAGTGGAACAATGGTTGGATGCTTATCAGGATGAAAGCTTGTGCGATGCTGTTGAACGCGACATCTGGTTCGTCGCCGGGGCCTCTCCGACGCACTCTCAGCAGAGCTCTGCACCAGCACCCATGGAGAACCGGCGCAAGCAGCCGCGGAAACATCGCGAAAAGCAGCGGGAGCGTACAGCACGCGCCCCAGCAGCAGCGCGTGGACGCAGGCTTCCGCGTCTTGGGCCAGGTAGCCGTGCATGTGTTGTCTGCGGAACGATGCATGCAGGCACGTTCGGCGCGGGCCGGTACTGCTCGCGCTCATGCAGCCATCGGGCTAGCGCGCTCGTAAAATGGGGGCACGTATCCCGTGACGAGTTGCTCCACGCCGAGCATGCCCTGGGGCACTGCCGACCCAAACGCGTTTTCTGCCGCAAGAACCGCGTACGCATGTCGAACGCGGACGCTTCACCAGCAGCAGCGCACTGCGCGCCTGGTGGACGCGCCGCAGGGTGCGCGCCGGTGCCCCTGGCGCCCTCGAACGGATCAGCGGTCGTCGCTACGCCTCCAGGTTCGAGGCAGGCCGCGTCGGGCCCGGAGGTGGTACGTCCGCTGGAGCGCCAGTCGCTCACTGGACAGCATCTGCATCTCTGGCTGGCACGGCTGCGGGTTTGGCAGGCGGTCTACGTTCGCGAGTACGACGTGTGTCGGGACCAGCACCTGGTTTGCCTGCGCGACTGTAGCGACGCTGTCGGACACGAAACCTGTTGCCATTGGATCAGCCTGCGCGCAGCGCACTTGCAGCTACCACCGCTGGAGCCGCCCTCTCCGGACCTCATTGAGCAACTCCTCTGTAATAGTCCCGCCTCAGGATAGGAGCTTTGCAGATGTTTGGGCGCGTTGGTATTTGTCGTTTCTGACAGAGGTACACGCGGTGTTGGCAGCACCGGCGCTGAAAAGCTCAGCGCTGAGCACGCTCGAAGGGTGTCTGGCATTCCAGCCGGTCGCACTGCAGCGACCACGAGCCTGAACCGGTTGCAGGTCGCAGCCGATGCCGCCACGCTCATCTAGACGACTGATTCGAAGAAAAGAAAGCGTCATCGACTCCTTTTCCAAAGTGTTTTACGCCAAAGGCGCTCCTATGCGTTCAGCAGCACGAGCCAATGCATGCGCTCCAGCATGCACGATTTCGACATCACACAGGCGCTCGACGAGAGTCCACACCGCGATCGCAAAGGCGTTTCACATCTGTTCCCATCCATCGAAGAAAATGCTGCGTCTGCGTAAACGCCGAGATTGCCAGGGCATCGAAGGAGCCGGATAGCGACGTCGCCTTGTCGCGCGGCACCACAGCAACCGAACAAGCTACATTGATGTTTGGAACGATTTTGGTCCCTGTCTGCGGCATCTTATGCCCATGTAGAGCACCGCAGTCGTATATGGGCAAGCGCTCAACTCCGACGCAGAGGTAAGCTCGTGTTCTCGGACCAGGCCTAGGTTGCACCGGTGCGATGCTCAGGCGTGCGCACCTCTATCGCGGCAAGTGACGACTTGGGCTCTTGTCCACATACGAGCTGGAGTTAGCGCCCGTAAAACTCGCCAGGAGCCAGTCAGCACCGAGAGAAACTGTTCTGGTTGCTGGCGCCGCAGACTCATCCAGTGCGCTTGATCCGACGTCAAGTCCAGGCAACTGGCGCCTTCGTGCGAGACATTCTATGGAGGGATTTGCCGCCAGTGCTGCCGGCGCTTGCACTGCTGCGGCTGCTGCGCGAGCATTCTCCGCTTGCGTCGTCCCCAGAGAGTCACCTGCGGCTGCGAAAGCCTCAAGCAACGTTGCTGGACGCAGTTCGCGGGCGGCGTTATAGGCTCGTCCTCGATCCGACGGCACTTGCCGCTGGTCAGGTGTGCTGTACCCACGCTGTGCTGCGACAGCGCTCGTAGTACGCAATGCTGGTGCGTGCGGGAGACGTCGCTGGTGCACTGTCTCCGCCCTGCAGGGGCGCGTTGCAGTGAAACCGGGGTCGTTCCTTCTAGGTATGCGCACGCCCGCGGAAACCGCGCTCGAGTCGCTCTCGTAGCTGGAAGTGTCATGGTCGCTCTGGGCCCCAGTGTCGCTGATGAAGCTATCAGACTCTGAAGCTTGCTCCAAGGCTCGCGGCGGTTGCGCCCCGTGTGCCGAGCGTTCCTGAAGCGGCGAGCCGTCACCGTTGCCACGACCTCGGAGCCGGACACGTCTGCTGCTCTGCTGTGGGAGTACGCCGCGCCCAAGTCCTACGTTTCTCGGTAAAGAATTTTGACGCCTGAGCACGGGAACTAACCCCTCGACTGAGCGGGTTGGTTCCAGACGGCTGTGACCCCCTGAGGCTGGTGTCCCAGTGCCTGCGGGCGTTGACCGATGTGTTGACAATGCCCACTCTGTGAATGCCTCTGCGCACTTCCGCCGCTCGTCCGCGGTCACGAGCGTCGCCTGATGTAGGAGCGCATAGCTCTCACGGAGCAGTGCCGTAACGTCGCCATCGCGAGCAGAACCAACCTCCTCGTCCATAGAACGTACCTATCTTACGAACGGCTCCCGAAACGGAATGCTAGGGACAGCACCCCTGAAAACAAACGTCTTTCAAAAGAAAAACACTGGCCGCAGCGGTATGCGGTAGTGGCGGCAAACGCGCTTCAGATAAAACGTCTCCAACTGAGGTGCAGACGCCTCCCCGCTTTTTTGGATTGGCTACCTACAATTGGCTTCAATTTTTTTCTCATATAGTTCCACTTTGAGAGGTTGTCCCACAAAATTCCTTCGTGTCAACGCCGGAGGTCTTGTTTCCATCACCGCACATCTCTTTATATTGATAGCGGAGTTAAAGTCACGATTCACAAACTCCATACGTTTCTTGCCGTCGTTGGTTGTACTTACTGATGTAAGTAGCCCTCGCACTTTCGCTCGCCTTTCCATTTGCTCCTCCGTCAGCGGTCCGTACTTTGCTATATCCTCAGGGCTCCGCTGACACGTTTCCATATTGACCCTCTGAATTGTACGCCCCAGTTCATGGTGTGTATACCATGTTCGGAACTCATCGATCGGTATCGTAGCAAAACGCCGTGCACATTCCTCGTACGTTCTTGTCGTTGGAGCTGGCCTAGTCCCTTTTTGGGTCTTCCAGCGCCCTGCTCCGTACGCTACTACGAGCCTCTGACTTTCGTCCTCCTTCAAGGCGCTCAACGCATTGAAAAAATTCGCAAATGCACGCTGCCTCCCACAGTATAGATTCATACGCAAACGAGCCCACCGGGGCTTTGTATACTCCTCCCACAGCGCATCCCAATGCGCAATGCGAACTTCCATGAACTCCCGAAAAGCGTCAAAGTCCGCTCCGCGGCTCGTCACCTTGCTCATAGCTTCCAGGTGCTCCTTCATTCCTGCATTCCATGCAGCAATTTTCTTCCTCGCATTCATGTTTCCCGATTCTCGATACTATCTCGCTCTCGAGAACCTCAACAGACGCATGTCTTTCTGACGTAGGTTGCCGTAAATACCATCTTCTGCACGCTTGGATTCTGCGATGGTTATGATATTCGTAGTCCCAGGGTCCGCGCCAACGACAAACTCGTTTTTATGCACTTTCTGCGTCGCAGGAGCCGCCTCCTTCTCATCTTCATGCTTCGCCGCACCAACGACAAAGTCGTTTTTATGCACTTTCTGCGTCGCAGGACCCGCCCCCTTCTCATCTTCATTCGTCGTCACGGGCGAAGCCGAAGACATAATAGAACGATCCACCTTCAAGTGTCGATGGTGTACACAAATGGCTACCCCATCGGTTTCGATCATCCCAGTAAATACCTTTTGCTTGCTAACTTTCTGACGTCTGGAATCGAAGATGTTCTTCCAGTACGTCTCCCGATTTTCGCCGGTGAACTCCTCCCTGCTTACGCTGAATTCCGAACAGATCTCCCTCATAATGCCATGAAGGACTCTGGAACTGATAGACACAACGTGCGAGTTGATGCTGTATAACGGAACGACACTGACGTGGTTCCCCAGAAGCGGAGCCTTTCGTCTCTCCGACAGTTCATTTTTCCGCACGCCCAGCTCCGTTTCGGACTCGCGTTCGAGTTCTCCGTCCAAAAACACGAAATAGCACAGGATGAGGGGATGGTATCTTTCTTCATCGTTTTTCAACTCTGATATCTCTTCTGTTGGATTGGCCAGCCCCAAGACTTCACGATGCTCTTGAACAGCCGCACAGATTACAGAAGCCTCATTCCTTCGCCTGCTTGATGCCTTCTCGTCGACGAATTCGATCTTCTCTTCATTCTTACTATCGTTAAAGATGCCATCGACGATAATCCATATCCCTTTGCGAACGAGACCTGGGTAGAGTGCAAAGATGGAGCGTATCATGAAACGTTCGAGGTTCATGGTCAAATGTTTCTTCAGGTACGTGAGGCACTCAATCGCCCCGCAGGCATAAATATCCCCGTCATCTCTGTATCGAGTACCGTTGAGGCGGTAATCTGCGTGGTTTTCGTTCCCTCGTGACTGCCAGATCTCCCAGGTGCGCCTGTCGACCGCACTGTATCGAACAAAGAACCGAAACTCACTACTATCTGGCAATCCAATACCAATTTATTTCCCCAGTTACGATATACGTTAAACGGGGGAAACGATTACCATATTGTCGAATGTTTACCCTCTAGGCCGAAGGTCTCGCGAGCTGGACGAGTCAGCCGAGCTTGTGCTTCGTGCTCCCGACCAGTGGCAGGTGCTGTGGAGAGATGTACGCAACTCATTCGCAACGCTGTTCTTTCAGCGACTAGGAGCAGGTAACCTGCGTTTAGGTTTCGCCCTGGTCGTAGTGGACTCCTACGATATCCATTCACGCTGCCGCATGCAGTGCGTCCGTCTGCGCAGCTTGCAGGCTCCCAGCATGATCATGGACTCCAACACCGTGTCGGGCAAACTAGACCTCCAGCCGACGCCCTTCGTGGTACGGAAAAGCCCTTCTGTCTCCGTGCTGTATCCTGACCTGCGCTATAAGCGCTAAAGCGGATGCATACTGCAGGTACTCGCGGTACGCGAAAACGCACAAACGACCATTATATCGGAAAGGAAGTAAAAGTAATGGAACTTGGAAATGATCTGCATCACTACGATCGATGCTCTTTCGAATATCATTACCGATCCAGCAACAAAGGATCCATGGTCCATATAAACGTCTTGTTATCGAAAAAGATCACTTCGTGAGCGTCGCACGGCACCCGGGGTTCCCCCACCCCCCTGCGGGGGAACGCTCGCGGCGCGCGCTGCGTGTCATCCGCCCGCGGCCGCGCCGCGGGCGTCCAGTTTCGAATCCGAGGCAATCAGTGAGATCCATTCTCATCATTCCCATCATTCTCATCGTTATCATTATTATTATCGAGCACTTTGAACGTTGTGCTTGCAAAAACTTTGCCTCTCTTATCTGGTATTTATTGATCCAGGTTCGAATCGGACTTGGCACCCGGTGGCGCCGCTTATCGAGTACTTTGTACCTTGTGTCCGGGAAGTGCCGTTGACTGATAGCTGGTGTTTGTTATTCAGGTGTTCAGTCGAGTCCACAAAGGTGAGCGCAGTTATCGACAGGTTTGTGCGTTGCCTCCAGACGTTGTCGCTGATTGCTACCTGGCGTTTGATTCGATCAAAGTTGGAGGCCGCTGTGCACGTTGAGTACGGTCGAGTAATCATCACCGAGCTATCACGACTCAGAGCTGGAGCGTGACGGCGCTGGAGGCTGCCTCTTGCGGTGCGCGAGCGTTGCCGTGGCTGTTGCCAGTATCCACAGCGTCGTAAGCAACCGCTTGAACGCGTCAAAATCGTGCTTTAGGGCGTACGTTCCGTCCAGCTGCACAGGGGAACTGCATCTGACCCCAGAGGCTTGACCTTTGACACGTCGCCGGCCATGTTTCGTTGTTTGCGTTGGCGCGAGCTTCTTGCGCCAACAGACGAAGCGGACTCCGAGGTGCCTCGCACCGAGCAGGGTCTCTCGCGAAGACCGCGTGCTGGAACGCTGAGACGGGACTCGCGGGCGGAGCCTCTTCGCACGCAGGGTCTCCGTTGGTGGCACCGAACCCAACCAGATCGGACGCAGCAGCCTTCGAACTGGCGCCAGACACGTGAAGATCAACGTCTGCGGGTCGATGGCGTGGTTAGAGCCTCTTCAAATGGCAGGAATGACGCTGCTGATGCGGAACACTCCTCGACATGTGACGACTTGCGCAAACCTTCATCTGGTGAGGGCAGCGCCCTCAAAGCACCGCCCCGTTGGACTGGTTTATTGCAGCGAGCGAGCAGCCCTGCCGATGCCGCCGAGCTGCGCAGCTGGATTCGAGATAACCTAGAAGCGTTCACCAGAGAATGGGATCGAAACGAACCGGGCGCAGACAAAGCCAGGACGGGCTGGACCGCGCTCAAGCAGGCAGCATATTTCGGTAACACGCTTGCTGTGGAGCTGCTGCTCGAGTTCGGTGCTTGGAAAGAGCTCGCTGTGACGACGGGGCCGACCGACAATTCGCGAAGGTCTGGCATGATTCCTAGCCTAGTGCGCAGAGGAGACGTACCCAGCACAACGCTGGATGAAAGCGAAAGAGCCATCCCGTCGGCACTCTATTTAGCAGCGCAAAATGATCACATTGCGACCTTGCGTGCGATGCTGCGATATCGTTCCCCAGAGCAGCGCAATCAGTCGGCACCGCCGCCCGATGTGAACTGCCGCACGAGCATCGGCTGGACGCCGCTGTTTATCGCGGCGTGGAACGGGCACGAAGCGGTCTGTCGGATGCTGCTTGCAGCGGGCGCGGACCCGCGCGCTCGTGACCACAACGACTGGACGCCGCTCATGGTTGCGGTGTCTGGAAACCAGCTGGGGATTGTCGGGTTGCTTCTGGAAGTGGGCAAAATCCGTCCACAACACGTTCGTGCCCGCCGCGGATGGACGCCGTTGCACATTGCTGCTGAGCAGGGTTCCATCGAGATGATTCGACTTCTTTTACAGCATGGTGCTGATCCAAGCGCCGCAAATGGTGAAGGATGGACGCCCCTGCATGCAGCGGCAAAGTTTGGCCACCTCGTCGCGTTGCGTCTCCTGGTCGAAGAGGGCAAGACGAAGCCTAGCATCGCGCGTCACGACGGCACGTCTGTGCTGCACGTTGCTGCTCGGTATGGGCATTCGGACATCGTTTTATGGCTCGTGACCGAGGCGGGCGTCTCACCGTTCCAGCAAGACTGTGCCGGTCGTACCGCTCTGCATACAGCAGCGACCTGCAATCGCGCCGACATCTGCAACCTGCTGGTTTCATTGTCACCAACGAAGCTCATCGATCAGGCGAGCCACAGCGGTGAAACTGCGCTAACCATCGCGTTTTCAGCAAAGCGTTATGACCTCGCCTTGTGGCTTCTCCAGCTTGGAGCCCGCTTGCCTCAAGATCAGCGCCGCCTCGTGATCGGGCGGAAACTGATGCATCATCTGGCGACGCGCTGGTGGGAGTCTAGCATCGCGAACAATCCCAATACCAATACCAGCACCAATAACACGGCCCTTGTGCGGCCGCCTGGAGCGGCGCTTGTCGAGGCGCAGCTCCGCTCACTTGCAGTGCTGAGCGGCGTTCTCGACGAGAGCCCGGATCGTCACTTCCTTGCCACAGTTGTCTGCATTCGTCGTCTGGTGTCACTGGGTATTGATGTGAATATCCGGCGCAAGCTTGACGGCGGAACGCCGCTGCATACCGCTGCATCGCTTGCAAACGCCGAGGGCGTCGAGGCGTTTGTACAAGCTGTTGGGGGCGGTCAACAAGGGGCGCTCGCGCTCGAAACGGCCACCATTGGCCTTGGTACCCGAGGCGAGACGCCGCTGCACTACGCTTGTGCGCTGGCGCAGCAGGATGCAGGTGCCGCAACTGTCCTCGCGCTGCTACGAGCAGGCAGCAACCCCTGGGCTCGTGATCGACGCCGACGGACGCCACTTCATGTCGCAGCGGCAGCTGGCGCCCAGGAAAGCGTGCTACGGGCGCTTGTGGAGCTCGGTGCTCCCCGAGGCGATCTGGTATACGCTCGCGACAGCCGCGGGGCGACCCCGCTGGATATCGCCCGCGAAACCGGCCAGACGCAGGCGCACCTTGTGCTGACCTCGTTGTTGGGTACGCGTCAGGCCCGGCAAGCGGGTTGCGAGAATGCATTTCCAGCGCTGGCTGGGGAACCTAATCATCGACTTGCCGCGGCATACAGCGCTCGCATGGGCGTCGTCGACGGTGTTTCAGCGGGAGAAACGTCGAAGCCGACGGCATCGGCTTCTCATGTGTACAAGAACATGGACGCGACGACGCCCGATACGAAAACCGGCAACTCGTTTGCCTACGAGCGGAGCATTCATCTTGGTGATCGGACGTTCGAAGGCGTGTTCGAGGCTAACGCAGGCACCTCGTCGAGCACACAGCCGCCGCTGTTGCGCAAACGCACCCCGTCGGCTGCGCGGGGCACCAGCTCGACAGGGTCCAGCATGACCTCGCTCAGTACAGCACCGATTTATCGGGACTCGATGGTGGAATTCAGGTACAACAGGTCTGCTGAGAGCGATCCGCTTGTGATGCAACAACAACTTGCTGATGACGCACCTGCGCCGCCGAGCAACAACAGTGCGCTGTTCTCCCAAATCACCAACGCGAGCACGTCACAGAGCGGTGGCGACTCGATGGAAACATCATCTCATGTGGAAGTAACTGGTGGTGGTTTTGATGGTTATGGTATCACCGCGACTGTGCTCACCTCGGCGAGCACGAGAACCGCAAGCGCTGCGCACCAGCACTTGTCGCCGTCGCCGTCGTCATCGTCATCATCGATTTGCGCTCCTGCCGCCGCGAATGAGGTATCGCTCGATAACCAGCTGACGGCGCTATCTGGTGACGACGGTGATACGCTTTTGCCGACGTCGCTTCGCCAGAGCGGTGCGCAGCCGTCCAGCTACCGACGTTCAGCGTTTTTACCCCGGCTCTTGAGCAGAGACTGGTGGCCGGTGCGCTCTACTGCAACTGCAAGTGCACCACCGCTGGATACCGAAGGTGCCGACCAGGACGAGGATTCCCGCCTCCTCCACCACTCGAGGGCAAGCAGCAGTAGCGACATTTATTCCGAGATATCTGCTGCCCCTTCGGCACCGTTTGATAGTTCACGCTCCGCGGCAGACAGCGTTCTGGTGCTAGACGAGTCCGACATCATGCGTTCGACGCATAGCATCGAAGCCGATAACACTCGAGCACACATGGAACCTGAATGTGCCGTGTGTGCTGATTCTGGTCCATGCGTTCAATGGACTGTTTACAATTGTGGACACTGTACTTGTCAACCATGCGCAGAGCAACTCTCGGAGTGTCCCATGTGTCGAGTGACCATCACATCGCGCATTCGTCTGTATCTGTAAAGCGACTCGAACGCGTAACTGGACCGCGAGAACCTGCTATACACCAGCTCGCTACCAGCCTGTTGCATGCAAGGCGTCACACACACACACACACACCCGTCTCTATATAACCAAGACGCAAGGCTCCATACATCCTGCTTGCACGCTGCTCGGAGTGCAGCAGTCTCTAAGCGCGTCCATCGACGAGCTTGACAAGCGCCCTGAGCTCCCGCTGTTTACGCACCGTCATGGACAACGCGAGCTTCGAGTCCAACAAGACCCATTCGCGTGTCCATCTTGCAGACTTGCAACGCGGAAGCGAATGCTTTCGATCAGGTGCTCCGGCTTTGGCAACTGCTTGGGTCGCGTACTTGTATTCACGCATCAGCTTCATGTCGACGACAACAAGTATGCACTCGTTTCAAGATGTAGCATCGAACTCGGGTGTTTTTTTCACCGCAATACCCAGAACCTTCATCAAACGAGTTTCGAAAGCACGATCAGCAGTTGCACGTGTACCGACGCTTTGCAACAGGCACCAGCGACAACGCGTCATCCCTGGTGCGAACGGCTTGTCGTCTGTGGCGAACAAGTGTGCTCGAGCTGCGAAGCTGCACGCAGGCATCCACCTTCCTAGAAGCAGCGACAACTGCTTCATCATACGTCATGAAAACGATCCTGCCAGGCACAAACGCAGCACGTGCGCTGCTGGCTAGCGTTTCGCGAGGCACCATCAGCGCTCCACGTCGCTGACTCTTACCCTTCCAGCGACGGCACCGGTCGGATTGGGCAGGTCACCAGCCGATGATACGCCTCGAGAACAGCAACAACAGGACCAGCGGTTACTTCAAAGTGAACGCAGCTCCGCGGGCGATGACAACTGTAACGCCAACGCGCTGGTGCCAGGCGTGTATGCACTGCTCGTGAACAGCAGCAGCAGCAGCAACAACAACAACAAGCCGCCACCGCCGTCGCCCGCGATTCCCATGTAACCTCTCTCCATAACGTTCTGCAGCCGTCACCAAAGCGGGAAAGGCCACCAAGCGATCGTCGCCCGAGGATCAGCGGCTCCGCTGTGCGAGGCGACAGGTATCGAGCCTTCCACCGATGCCAGGTCTTGCACGGGCAAGCGCTTTTGTGCCCATCATACCCAGGTCAACTCTGAAATATCCATAAAAGCGTAGACTTGCAGTCCCCGAGCCAACAGCAACAACAGCACCAGCACC
>Ga0080006_1119294_pt1 | contig 11563 bp, 13 predicted proteins | sample RS3BMetagenome_FD_69209 | JGI IMG/M metagenome (GOLD analysis project Ga0080006, IMG submission 69209) | Ferric oxide microbial mat and aquatic microbial communities from Rainbow Spring, Yellowstone National Park, USA - RS3B (SPADES... ...
GCTGTGGATAAAGGCATGTCCAGATTGCACGCAGACAGGGATGCGTGCAAGGGGAGCACTGATACCCCCAGAGGGGCAACGTTCAGGGCGGGGACGACCTCGAAACTCAAGAATGGAGGCCCTGCGAAACGCTCCCCGACCGCGAGGGATGAGGGAGTAACGGGAAGCAAAAGTAGAGCCTCCGTCGCTTTAGCGAGGAGAGTATGTCAGACCCTGTGCATTACCTTAAAGATATTATAATGGTAAATGGCCACCTGCACACCGAGCTCCCTGGCCCTCTCCTCGAGCCGGGCCTTTATGGACGGCACGTCCCCCTTGGCGCCCGATATGTCAGCCATGATGATCATCACGAACAGATCGCCCATCTTGGTGGACGCCAGGTCCACTATGTTCGCGTTGTCCTCCGCGAGCGCGTCGGCTATCCCCGCGACTATGCCGACCTTGTCCGCGCCAATCACCATTATGACCAGCCTTCCCTCCTCGTCCCCGCCCATTGCGCGACGAGCCGCGTCCCCGCCTTAAAGATATTTGGCGCCAAGAGGCCGCCCGCGCTCCCGTACCCCGGGTTCGAGAGCAGCCGTGCCATCGCTACCACGCAGCCGGTGAACCGCCCGGACCCGAGCGCGCCCCGCGGGCGATGGGAAGGGCGCGCGGAGGGCGGGAAGCCGACCCGGACGGCTCACGATTGATATCCGGATGGGGGCGGGGACCTGCGCCTCACTTTCACCCCGGGGAGGAACTCCGGCCGGCGCGGACGGAGGGGGGTGGGGACGTCGGCCGCCGGACGCGACCAGTAGCTGTCCAGCTTCCTGCACCTGACGCGTATCCCGGGGAGGAAGACGGGCTCGCGCAGCTCGCTCAACGCGCCATCGCCTCGCGATCCAAACACAGTATCCTGGTTCCGTGCGGGCCGCGGAAGATGAAGTATTCGCGGAGCCCGTAGAACTGGAGGATCCCGGCCGGGCCCCTGAGCAGCTCCGCCAGCCCGACGCCGGCGCCGCCCAGGTGCACCACGGAGCCCCTGAGCTCGCCCGATTCGCACGGCGCGGAGGGGGCGAGCCCCTTCACCAGCCCCATGTAGGCGGCGGCCGGGTTCTCCAGCCCCTCCAGGTAGTCGCCCAGCGCGCGCAGCTCCGGGCTGTATTCCGCGTAGAGCCAGAGGGAATCGACCAGGAGGCTCATCGCCCCGCCCGGCGAGCGGCACGCCCCGGCGTCCAGGAACCTGCGCAGGAGGCCGTGGTAGTTCGAGGGCCCGAACGCATTGTAAAGCAGGGTCGAGCCGTACTCCGGGTACCCGACCACGCGGACGCCCGGCGCCCACAGCGCGTCGACCAGCCCCAGCGCGCGGGCTAACGCGCCCAGGTCCGGGTACACCTCGCGGACGAGGTCGGCTGAGTTCTTCCTGAGGGACCATATGAAGAAGGTCACGGGGTTGTGGGCCGGCGAGAGGTTCAGGTACGACTCGAAGAACCCCGCCAGCGCCGCCATGAACTCGTCCGGGCTCCTGGGGGGCTCGGTCGCCGGGGGCTCGATCGCGCCCGGATATCCCGGGAAAACGCACCTGTCCAGGACGTCCGCCACGGACGACACGAACCCCGTGAACGGGGTCCACCTGAAGGCCACGCGCTGCCGGGGAACCATGCCGGACCGGAGGTCGGATACGAAGCTGGCGACATCGTAATCCAGGCCCAGGATGAGGGAGTGGAGCCTGTGGGAGCTCGCGCCGGGTTCATCGCCCGGGGCGCGCATCCCCCCGACCACGGCTCCCCCCAGGGGCCCGTTCGCCGCGTCGACGACGTACTTACCCTCGAGTTCGCGCCTCAGGAACTCGACGTAGCCGAGTATCCCCCTGGCGCTCCTGTAGAGCGGCATGAGCGAATTGCGCGCGTAATCGGACCACGCGCGCTCATCCGGCACGTACACGCGGTCGCATGGACTCGATACGAAATAAATCTCTGGGCGGATCCGGGGGGTGGAAATTGCGGCGGGCGCCGGGCCGGTAGATGCTATCGATATGCATAAATGGTCGGCGATCGCAGGGCGCCCATGCCCAGGTCGAGCTCCTTCCTCAAGGACCAGCTCCTGGACCTGCTGGACAGGGACAGGGAGTTCCGCTACGCGGTGGCGGGGAAGCTCGGTCTATCGGAGATCCTGGGGAGGCTCGACAGGAACGAGGAAGCCATCAGGAAGCTCTGGGAGGAGGTCAAGTCGCTGAGGGAGGGACAGGAGAAGCTCTGGGAGGAGGTCAAGTCGCTGAGGGAGGGACAGGAGAAGCTCTGGGAGGGGCAGGAGAAGATTTCCCGGGACATCCGCGACATGAAGAACACCCTGCAGAGGGTGACGATCTCCATGGAGGACGAGGCCTATGAGGTGATATCGCACGAGCTCCGCGCGAGGATGGGCGTAAACGTGGAGTTCTCGCATCAGTACGTGGACGACAGGGAGATAGACATCTACGGAACCGCCGGCGACCTGTGCGTCATCGGCGAGGCCACCGTCCGTCTGGGCGCCGGGCTTGTGAGGGAGCTGGACGAGAAGGTGGAGCTCCTGGGGCGCGCCAGGCCGGAACTGCTCAGGCCCAGGGTCCTGAGGGTCATATACACGGTGCTCGCGACGGCCGAGGCCGCTGAGGAGGCCAGGAGGCGCGGAATCTGGATCAGGAGGATTCACGAGGACGTCACCCCTATGCCGCCCGTGTGATGTTTTCACCCCACGTGAGCACGCGCGGCGGAGCCGGGCTCCACCACATCATATCATATAGACCCTCGCTGGTTATGGTATCCATTCGCTCCCGTCGTGAGGTATCCGCCCACCGGCGGCGGAGGTCGGCCATCCGGGGCCCGCGCCGGCCAGGCCTCCTCCGCGTAGGCGGCATCCCAGAACATGAGCTCGTAGCGGGACCCCAGGATGAACGAGCGGACGGCGGCGGCCCGCAGATCCCCCGTCCAGAGCCCGTCAACGATCCCCCTCAGGCCCTCCACGACCCTCCCGTAATCCTCGCCCAGGTAGGCCTCGCCCCACCTCCTGTAGAGCTCCACCGGATTGCGCCCCAGGTCCGTCTCGTGGGCGCGGGCCAGCTCTTGGTAGCTCCAGAAGCAGGGCAGCATCGCCGACGCGCACTCCAACGGCGCCTCCAGGGCGCAGGTCCTGAGCAGGAAGTTCGAGTACGCCAGCGACGTCGGGGAGCGCTCCGTCAAGCCGAGGGAGCCCGGGTCCACGCCGGCCTCGGGGAGGATCCTCAGGTAGTTCTCCATCTCCACCGACGCCTCGTCGCGCGCGAGCTCGAGGGCATCCGCCACGAGGTCGGGGGAGGATAGCCTGGACGCCAGGAGCGCGAGCGCCCTCGAGAGGTCGATCAGGTACCAGTAGTCCTGCACCAGGTAGTAGCGGAACTTGGCCGCGGGCAGCTCCCCCGAGAAGAGGCCGACGACGAACGGGTGGTCCCTCAGCAGCCTCCAGATGCCGTCGGCCTCGCGCCTGAGGACGTCGGTCGGCCTCCGCGCCCCTCCCTCGTCCGTTCCGGATCACCCCGTTTCCATCCCGCCGGGGCCGCGGCGATCCACACTGATTCCGCGGATTGCGACATAGTCCCCGCGGTCGTAGCCGGGGGCGGGATCCTCCGGGGCCGCGTCCGAGTACCTCGCGTGCCTGGTCAGCGTCTGGGCGTACTCGAGGTCCGAGAACCCCGCGCCGGTGAGGAACCCCGTCAGCTCCTCCACCGTGTGCCACCTGGCGGAGCGCAGGAACTCCACCGGGTAGGGACTGGGGGGCGAGACGCGCCCCAGGCGCTCCCATCCCGTCATGGACGCGAGCTCGTAGAGGAGGCCGTAGGAGCCCTCCGCCACGACGTCCGCGACTATCACCCAGCCGCCGGGCCTCAGGACGCGGTGCGCCTCCGAGAGGGCCCTCCGGGGATCGCCCACGTAGTCCAGGACCCCGTTGAGGAGCACCGTGTCGAACTCGCCTTCGCCGTACGGGATTTCCTCGGCGGAGCCCCTGATCACCCTCAGGCCCCTCCGCGCGGCGATCGCCCCCATCCCGGACGGCTCCACGCACTCCCGTATCGATATCCCGCGCCCGCGCAGCGCCTCCTCGAAGAGGCCGCTCCCGCACCCGACGCTCAGCGCCCTCCCGATCGGCCTCATCGACAGGAAATGCCCCAGGAGCCTGAGCTCGGACTCGAAGACGTTCGCGTTCGCGGCGAACCAGCGATCGTACTCGCCGGGCGTGGAGTCGAATGCGGACACGGGGGATCCCGCCCGTACCAGGTTATTAAAATTTACATAACCGGGTTCCGGGATCGCGCGGACGCCGGGGGGCGACGGGCCGCGGGACGGGCCCCGACGCCGAAGGGCGCGGGTCTCCCCTTCACTTTAATAATGGGTCCGGGCCACGGGAATCCGTTGAGGCATGCGTCGCCCGGATTGGCCGCCGCGGTGAGCGCGGGCGCCGCGGTTGCCGTGTTCGCGGCGCTCTACGCCGTGGACATCGACTCGACCGGCGGAATCCCCGTGCTGGGGATCGCCACCTGGGTGATATCGGCCACCGTGCGGACCGTCCAGCAATGGGGCTCCCTGGGAGTGCTCGCGCTCATGGCGCTCGAGAGCTCGTCCCTCCCCGTACCGAGCGAGGTCGTGCTCCCCCTCTCCGGGTACCTGATCCACACCGGATCCATGGACCCCGTGATCGTGTTCCTCGCGGCGCTCGCGGGTTCCATGGCGGGATCCTACGTCGATTACTATATAGGGCGCGCCTTCGGGATGGAGGTGCTCAGGAGGCTCCCGTGGGTGAGCGGCGATGCCCTGCGGAGGGCCGAGGACTGGTTCCACAGGTACGGGGAGCCCATGGTCATCGTCACAAGGATGATCCCCGGCATGAGGACGCTGATCTCGTTCCCCGCGGGGGCCCTGGAGATGAGCCCGGGGAGATTCGGCGTCTACACGCTCATAGGGTCCGCCGCCTGGGACGCGGTGCTCATGGGGGCCGGATACGAGCTGGCGGCCAGCTGGGATGCCGCGTCCGCGGCCGCCCAGGACCTCCTGATACCCATGATCGCGGCGGCCGCCGTTGGCATAGTCCTCTACGTCGCGCTGACCGCGGCCTGGCCCGCGATGAAGGAGGGCGCGGCTGCGCATATCCGACGAGCGCGCCGTCGACGGCCAGCTGCCCCGCCCCGATGGAGGGCCCGCCTCAGTCGCCCATCTCGGACAGCGGCTTCCCCGAGAAGAGGATCTCGCGGAGCTCCCTGTCCATAGCCGGATCGTGCCTCCTGATCCACTCGAGGAGGAGGGTCGCGTGCTCCTTCTCGTCGTCCCTGTTGTGGGTTATCACGTCCCTCAGCTCCCCGTCCTCGGCCTCCTTCGCCCTCGCGTCGTACCACATGATGGCCTGCAGCTCCTCTATGAGCGACTGCCTGGCCCTGTTGAGGTCCTCGACCGATGCCGATTCGTCCATTGAGATATGATGCGCGCCCTCCTAAATAAATGAATCGGCCGCGGCGCTCTGCCGTGCAATTTATCGAATTTAACGCGCAATCATAGTCCCCTGATTGGAAAAATGGGATGCGTGGAAAATAGTTCGAGGACGGCCGCCGTCGGGCGGTATTCCCGGGGATGCGGGCGCGGCTGCGCCGGATAAACGTTTTTAGCGCGTGCGGATTCCCTCCCCGGAATGCCCTCCTCCGGTCGACTCCCCGGGGATGGCCGGCGGGAACCGGCTCCCACCCCCGCGATGCCGGGCCATGGCGTCCGCGGGGTCGAGCCCGGGAACGGGAGGGCCGGTCCTCCCCCCGACGGCGCGTCGGCGCGGCGGGGACGGCCGCTCCCCGCGGGACCCGGATGGGCGGCGCCCGTGCCCACAGGGGGGTGCGGCCCTTGAGGCGCGGTCGCGGGGGAACCCCCGTCCGGGGCGGGGGGGAGGGGAGCTCCTTCCCCTACCGGTTCAGGAGGGGGCAGCGCGAGGCGTACGAGTCGCTCAGGAGGGGCATCGAGTCGGGGGGCGCCATCTGCTTCCAGGCCCCCACCGGGTTCGGGAAGACGCCGGTGGTCCTCGCGGCGCTCCTGGACTCGGGCCAGAGGGTACTCTGGACCGTCAGGACCGGCACCGAGACCGACAGGCCCGTGGAGGAGCTGAAGAAGTTCCGCGGGGGCTACAGGGGGATCTCGTTCAGGGGCAAGAGGGACATGTGCCTCCTGGCGAGGGACAGGATGAAGGGGGACGCGGACTACGAGGACGTCTCGTACCTCTGCAGGAGGAACAGGGACGTCTGCCCCTACTACAGGAACCTGTCCCGCTACGGCCGCGTCCCGCGGGAGCCGGTCCTCTACTCCGAGATACTGGAGCTGGCGGAGGAGGAGGGCATCTGCCCCTACTATTACCAGAGGAAGATCCTGGGGTCGATGGACGTTGTGTCGGTCAACTACAATTACGTGCTCAACGACGCCATCTCCTGGACGCTCAGGGGCGAGCTGAGCTTCCGGGACATGTACCTGGTGGTCGACGAGGCCCATAACCTGCAGTTCGCCGCGATGAACATGTTCGGCGACTCCATAACGAGGGGCACGCTGGAGAGGGCGAGGGGCGAGCTCGGGGAACTCGGGGGATCCCCCGAGGTGGAGCGCGCCGTGGACGGGATCGACGCGGCCATAAGGGCGGCGATCGGCCCCAGGAAGGAGGCGAGGGTGCGCATCCGCGATGTGGCGGCCGGGATCGACGGGGAAGTCCTTCGGGAGATGAAGCGCCTCGGGGAGAGGGTGAGGCTCATGAGGCTCGAGGGGGGCGAGAGGCCGCGCTCCAGCCTGTGGCACCTCCACTCGTTCATCTCGAAGTCCATCGAGGCGGCGGACGAGGAGGGGGTCGCGTTCTTCGCGAGCAGGATCGGGGACGGATACGAGCTGGAGAGGTGGGACATGAGGGCCTCGGAGATCCTGGCCGGGATCTGGGGCAAGTTCAGGGGGGTCATATTCATGTCCGGCACGCTGGATCCGCTCGACGCGTTCGCGGACGTGGCCGGCGTGGGGGAATGCTCCGAGGTGAGGGCGGATTTCGAGGTGAGGCCTGATAACGTGAGGGCATACGTCGTGAGGGGGATCTCGACGAAGGGGGAGAGGCTCGGCGAGGAGATGCGCCGCCGCTACGGGGAGGTTCTGGGCAAGTTCCTGGCGGATCTCTCCGACAGGAACGTGGCGGTCTTCTCGTCCAGCTACAGGGTGCAGGAGGAGCTCCTGGGCTCGCTCCCCCCGGGGATCCTGGAGAGGGCCTACGTGGAGAGGGAGGGGATGGGGGGCGGGGAATCCAGGAAGCTCCTGGAGGCATTCAAGGCGGCCGCCGGGTCCGGGAGGAAGGGGATACTGTTCGCCAGCGCCTCCGGGAGGTTCTCGGAGGGGGCGGATTTCCCCGGCGAGGAGCTGGAGGCCGCCGCGATGGTCGGGATACCGTTCGAGAGGCCCACCCTGAAGATGAGGACGTACGTCGGGTACTACCAGGGGATCTACGGGAGGGAGCGCGGGAGGTACCTGGCGTACGTGGTGCCGGCCCTCAGGAGGGCGGCGCAGGCCCTGGGCAGGGTGATAAGGTCCGAGGACGACAGGGGGATATTCCTCCTGGCCGACGGCAGGTACTCGAGGAGGGAGTACCTGGAGCTGCTGCCCGCCTTCATAAGGTCGAACGTCAGGTCCGTCGAATACCGGGAGTTCCTCTCGCTGGACCCGGGCGCCGTCCGGGGCGCGTCACCCGAGGAGGGCCCGGGCGACCTTGAGCGCGAGCCTGGGGTGTGAGAGCAGCTTCGCGGCGACGGACCGCAGGTTCAGCCCGTTCGCGAGGTCCACCACGTCCTGGGGGCCGAGCACCCCCGCCAGCTCGTCCAGATCCCGGTCCTCCAGGCGCTCGAAGACCCTCATGGCCCTCAGGCTGTCCCTTATGCGCCTGCCCCACGGCTCCTCGTACTCCGCGTCGAACTCCCTGAGCCTGCGCTCGCTGTTGTCCCCCTCCTTGGCGGCGCGCGCGGCCACCCTTCCGGCCACGAGCCCGGCCGCTATGGACGAGTGTATTCCAGCGCCGGTGAACGGTATCACGGTGCCGGCGGCGTCCCCCACGAGGATCGCGCCGTCCACGACGTTCCTGGATATGATCCCGCCTATCGGCACCGGCGCCCCCCTGTAGTCTATGATCTGCGCCCCCCGCAGCTCGTCCGACGCCCTAGAGAGGAACCTGTCCAGGTACTCCTTCGCCGGGACCCCCCTCGTGCCTATGCCGACCTCCGCGATCGTGCCGGCCTTCGGGAATATCCAGGCGTAGCCCCTGGGCGCCACGGAGTTCCCCAGGTAGAACCTGACGGCGTCGCGGTCCCCGAGCCTCGTGTTCGCCATGACGTACTGGACGGTCGGTATCGGCTCGGACCTCTCCCTGATCCCGAGCGACTTCGCGACTGTCGAGTTGTAGCCGTCGGCCCCTATGACGACCCGCGCCGTGTAAATGCCGCCCCTCGTCCTCACCTCCATCGTCCCGTCGGGCCTCCTGGCCACGGCCTCGACGTCCTCCCTCACCCTTATGGAGGCGCCGGCGGAGGCCGCCAGCTCGGCCATGGCCTGGAGGAACGCGGACTTGTTTATGCTGTACCCGACGTCCCTTATCTCGACGTACCTCCCGCCGGGCGCGTAGACCCTCGCGTAGGCCTCCTTGACCACTATGTGGGGCGCGGGCTTCACGCCGGCCGTATCGAACGTCCCCCTGCTCGTGGCCTCCCCGCAGGGCTTCCACGCCATTATGGCCGGCTGCCTCTCCAGGAGGACGGTGCCGGCGCCCGCCTCCGCCGCGGCCCTCGCGGCCGCGATGCCGGCGGGGCCTCCCCCGACCACGACCACGTCGTACCGGTATTCCACGGGCCGCTCCCCGGCGCCGGGCCTTAAATATTGTGCGCCAGCAACGCTTATCTTATCCATCGGCGTAACCGGATCGACATGTCCGACGAGTACAGGAGGAGGGACTGGTTCAGGAGGATGATGGACGAGATAGAGAACGATTTCGCCGTGTTCGACCAGATGTTCGACCAGCTGATGAGGGAGATGGAGGGCGGGACGAGGTCCGCGAAGCCGCTTTTCTACGGGTTCTCCGTGACGGTGGGCCCGAACGGCAGGCCGGTCGTCAGGGAGTTCGGCAACGTGAGGCAGTCGGGCGCGAAGAAGGTGGTGGCGAGCGACGTCCGCGAGCCGCTGGTGGACGTCATATACGACGAGGGGAACGACGAGGTCAAGGTGATAGCGGAGATGCCGGGCGTCGAAAGGGACAGGGTGAGCGTGGAGGCCGCGGAGGACGAGGTCAGCATAAGGGCGGAGGGGACGGACAGGAAGTACGAGGCAAACGTGCCGCTGGATGTCAGGGTGGACCCCGGGTCCGCCAAGGCGAGCTACAAGAACGGCGTGCTGGAAGTGAGGCTCAAGGCCAAGGGGAAGGCCAGGAAGGGCGGGGTCAAGATAAACGTCGAGTGAGCGGCATAGGGCATCGGGGATTAGAAAGGCTTTTTTTGGACCGTTTGAAAGGGTGATTGACCCGCGGTAGCTCAGCCTGGTAGAGCGTCCGGCTGTAGTCCTCGGCCGGGGCCGAGGAGCCTCAGCATGCCAGGCGGACAGACACCGGAGGGCCGCAGGTTCAAATCCTGCCCGCGGGACCATCCCATTTAAGGGACGGGGACCGGATCCTCGGGCTCGAGCGCGGTTCTCACACGCAATTCGCCTGCGGCGCGCCCTTCGGCCGGACCGCGGGGATCTCAGTCCGTAATATGTCATAACACTTCGACAAGCTCGTCATTTTTTACAAACTTGAGGTACCATTCCTTGAATTCCCTCCCGTTGACTATGTGCAGTTCCAGCGGCGCTTCCGGGAACCTCATGAAGGCCATGGCCCTGAGTTCGGCCCTTTCGTCTGAATCGAGCGATTGCGGGAGCACGACCAGCAGGTCGATGTCGCTGGACGCGGTGCACGATCCCCTGACGGTTGACCCGAAGACGTACACCCTCGCGCCCTCGTATTTACTACGGATCATCTCGCCGATTTCCGATGAAATTTCCATGTAATTTTCCAGATATTCGATCCTCCTCCTCGAGGAGGCGATGAGGACGTCAAATCCCTTCGATGACATCCCTGCACACCCCCTTCACGAACCTGAGCATCTCGTTGACCTCGACCGCGCCGTATCTCCTGGCGAGGTACCCGCTGCCGATGTACGCATCCTCAATTTTCGTCACATAGATGACGTTCCCGCCGTCCCTGAGAAAGTCGGCCACCCTGGTGGAGATCTTGGACAGCTCTTCGAGCAGCGCCGTGAGCGAATGGGTCCTCGGATATGCCCCGACGTTGAGGAGGAGCTTGTACTTGACCATCAGCTGACAGTACTGCTCCATGTTGAACGCGCCGATATCATTATACCCCTGTTCAATGAGATATTCTGCGTTCTTCAGGAATATAAGCGCCCTTTCTTTGAGAATTTCCGCCTCCTCGAGGGACAACCTGGTGAGCATGTGCGGCTGCGGCTATTTAATTGTTATGAGAGTATCCTCCTGCCGCGCATCCCCGGTACATCGCCCGACGGCGCTGGGGGGACGGGGAAAGGAAAGGGAAAGCCGCGGCCTTCGGGGTGCGGGAGTACCGCTGAGGGCGGTTCACAGGTGCATCAGGATCCCGCGCCGCTGGACGGGATCGACCACCGCGTATCTGCCTTCATTTTTCGCGATGAACCCCGCGTCCGAGAGGTTCCTGAGCACGTTCGATAGGGTGCTATCGGTCATCCTCCCGAGCCTAGCCTCGATGCCCCTCCTCACCTCGGACCAGGAGGCGGACCCGAGCGTCGCGATGATCCTCAGGGCCTCCCTGTACCTCGGCTCCCCGGGGCCGTAGAGCTTGAGCGCCCCCTTCAGCTCGTCCGCCGCGAGCAGGGACGCCATTTCGTATATCCTTTCGGCGCTGAGCCCTCCGGCGGCCATGGAGTGGCCGAAGTAGGTGAGCCAGCCGATGACGCCGTCCAGGTTCTCCACGGCATCCTCTATGAGGCCCTCGTCCACCGCCATCCCCTCCTGTTCGAAGCCGCGCGCGAGGAACTCCCTCGCCTTCTCCCCGGGCAACGGGCTCAGCCTCACCTCGCTGTAGGCCCTCCCGTACAGAGGGGCCTCCGGGTCCTCAAGCCTCAGGAACCTGTAAAGGAGCCCCACCTGAGAGCCAGAAATTATCAATTTTATATCTAGAATGTCGAAAATATAGGCAAGCAATGCATCAAATCTGTACGATGACGCCCTGAGGGCCTGAGCCTCGTCTATGATGAGGACGCTTCCCTCGATGGCCTTCAACGTCCTCAGCAGGCTCTCCTCGCCCTTCCCGCTGACCTTCAGCCCGAACCCCCCGAGCTGGACCTCGAAGGACCTCACGTTCTCCAGCAGCCTGATGCCCCAGCTGTTCTTCGCCAGCTCCGATTCCAGGAGCGCCCTGAAGGAGTTCACCGAAACCGCCGGGGGCAGGAGCCTGCAATCCAGGTAGACGTATCTCTTCCCGCTCTCGTTGATGTACGTGAGGATGA
>Ga0080006_1122245_pt1 | contig 11560 bp, 11 predicted proteins | sample RS3BMetagenome_FD_69209 | JGI IMG/M metagenome (GOLD analysis project Ga0080006, IMG submission 69209) | Ferric oxide microbial mat and aquatic microbial communities from Rainbow Spring, Yellowstone National Park, USA - RS3B (SPADES... ...
TCAGCTTGCCTTTCAGGGACGGCAGGACGAGGCCGATCGCCTTCGCGGCGCCGGTCGTCGTGGGGATCATGTTCTGGCCCCCCCCCCCCGCCCCCCGCCGGGGGGGGGGGGGCGGGCCGCCCCCGACCGCGGGCGGGCCCGCCGCGCGCCCCGCCTCGGCGCGCATGCGCGCGCGATCGACGCGCGGCAGGAACAGGAACCTCGTCATCGGCTCGCGGCCGAGAAAGACGTTGGCGCCGACATCAAGATTATCGGCCAGGGCGAGGTCCTGGTAGATCGTCTCGACCCCCCGATGCCGCGCATCCTGCGGGCCGGCGAGGGTGACCGCCGTGCCGCCGAGGCGGATCTCGCCGCCGCTCGGCTGGAAGACGCCGGAGACCAGCTTGGTGAAGGTCGATTTGCCGGCGCCGTTGTCGCCGGCCAGGGCCACCACCTCGCCGGCGCGGAGCTGGAAATCGACCCCTTCCAGCGCATGCACGCCGCCGAAGCGCTTGGAGAGTGCGACCGTCTCGAGCAGCGGCGCCGCGGGAAGCGGCGTCCCGGGCAGCGGCGCCCCGGCCTCGCGGGCCTCACTCATCGACGCGGCCTCCGGCGCCGATGCGCTTCTGGGCGCGGTCGACCAGCACGGAGGCGATGATCACCAGCCCCACGGCGATGAACTGCCAGAACGGCTCGACATCGAGGAACACCAGACCGTACTGGATCACCGCGATGATCAGCGCGCCGATCACCGTACCGGCGACCGTGCCCGAGCCGCCGAACAGGCTCGCACCGCCGATGACCACGGCGGCGATGCTGTCGAGCAGCAGCGGCTCGCCGGCCTGCGGCGCGCCGGCGGCGAAACGCCCCGTGTACAGCACGCCGCCGATGCCGGCGGTCACCGCCGAGAGGATGTAGAGCCGGGTGGTGAGGCGGGAGAGATCCACGCCGGCGCGCAGCGTCGCGGTGCGGCTGCCGCCGATCGCGTAGGTGTATTGCCCCATCAGCGTCTCGGAAAGCAGGTAGTGCACGACGAGCACGATGGCGAGGCTCACCAGCACGACGATGGGGATGCCGATGATGCGCCCGTTGCCGAGTGCCGTGAGCCACGGGTTGGCGACCGGGACGGTGGTGCCGCCGGCGACGAGATAGGCGGCCCCGCGTGCGACGCCATACATGCCGAGCGTGCAGATGAAGGGCGGCACGCGCAGGCGCCCGACGAGCTGGCCGTTGACCCAGCCGGGCAGGATCGAGACGGCGACCGCGGCGAGGACCGCGAGCAGCAGGCCAGGCCCGGGGCCGAGGCTGGTGCCGGCGGCGTTGGCGACCAGGGCCGCGACCACCGAGGCGAGCCCCATGGTGAAGCCGACCGAGAGGTCGATGCCGCCCGAGATGATGACCAGCGTCTGGCCGAGGCCGAGCATCACCGGGGCGGTGGCAAACACCGCGATCGAGCGGAGGTTGGCGCCGCTGCCGACGAAGCTCGCCCCATAGGCGATGCGCGCCCAGGCCTCGAACACCACGATCAGCACGGCGAGGAACAGCCAGGCGCGAAAGGTCGCGAGCCACGACAGCAGACGCGCGCCACGCGCCGCGCGCGGAGCCGGCGCGGCGCCGTGCAGGGCCGCGTGGCTCATGCCGCGTAGAGGAACGGCTTGATCTTCGGATCATCGACATTGTTGCGGTCGATGATGGTGAAGCCCGTGGCGATCGACAGAGGCACCGACTGCCCCGTCAGATGCGCATAGGCGGCGGCGACCGCGAACCAGCCGATCTCCGCCGGATGCTGGGCGATGGCGATACTGACCAGGCCGCTCTTGAGCTGGCCCACGATGGAGAGCGGCGCATCGAACGCCACCACCTTGACCTTGCCCGACGCGCCGCTCTGCTGCACGCCGTTGCCGGCACCCAGGGCCGAGAACAGGTTGGTGCCGAAGATGCCGGCCAGATCCGGGTGACGGGCGAGGACCGACTGCGATTGAGAAGCCGCCTTGTTGGCGTCGTCGTCGTTGAACTCGGTGGCGAGCACGGTGATGCCGGAATGCTTCGCCATCTCCGCCTTGAACCCCGCCTCCCGCTGGTCGGTGGTCGAGACCCCCGCCTCGATGTTGGAGACGTAGACCTTCCCCTTGCCGCCGATGGCACCCGCCAGCGCGCGCGCCGCGATCTCGCCACCGGTGGTGTTGTTGGACGCGATATAGGAGAGCGGGAAATCGGCCGGCCCGCTGCCCGTGCCGTACTGCCCGGTGCCGATATAGGTATCCACCGTGATCACCGGAATGCCGGCATTGGCCGCATTGCGCAGCGGCTGGATGAGCTGCGTCTTGTCGGTGGGTGCGACGAGCAGCGCATCGGGATGGCGCGCCACCACCGCATCGAGCACCGGCACCTGCGAGACCGGGTTGAACGCGGGCGCGCCCTGGAAGACGAGATCGACGCCCAGCGCCTCGGCGGCGGCCTGCGCGCCGCGATGCATGGTGATGTAGAAGGCGTCGGTGGTGAGGCCGGGGACGAGGGCGATGGTGAAACGCTTACCGGTCGCGGCGCGGGCCCCGCGCGCGAGGCCGAGGATGGCTGGTGTCGCGCCGACAGAGGCCAGCATTGTGCGCCGCCGCATGACGTGTTCTCCCTACTCGTTCTCTTTCGTTGCCGAGAGCCGAGCACGACGCGGATCGAGGTGCAAGCGGCAGGTCCGAAGCTTACAGGTCGGCTCGGTTGCTGGGGTGCACGGCTTAGCATGTGTCCTTTTGAAACATGCTCGACATTCAGGTTCGGCAATTGCCGGCAACCGCTGCGGCAGCTACGTAGGCTGTGATCAGGCGCGGGCCCGAGTAACCGATGACAGGCGGATGTGATCTTGCCAGGGCCAGTTGTCTGGCCAACATTGCCGTATCGCCACGTGCTCCGATGTCAGGGCTGGTGCCCAGAGCCTTATAGGGGGTCCAGAATTTGGCCGTCGAACTAGATGAAATTCTACGATCGGTTGATGAACTTGCTGTCCGGGGCAAAATTACTCGGCAACGTGCCTTTGCAGCTTGGTTCGCTATAAATTTTTTCAGTTTAGACGAGGATGATGCGTTGGAAGCGGCCTCAGCGGATGGAGGTAATGATCAAGGTATCGACATCGCATTCGCCGATGAGGCTTCCCAAGAGATCATCGTGATTCAAGCATACTGTCCCGAGAACTTCAATAAGGCGACGCCCAAGGCCAAGTGGGACGCCCTGGTCGCCGCGCTTCCATTTGTTGCAGAGCCAGAAAATTTTGCCAAAGCAGGGCGTCCGGATCTGGCGGAAACACTCTCCGATCTGAAGAAAGCCCATCCTGAGTACACTGTCTCAGCTGGACTGATAACAATTGCTCTAAAGTCTGATGCGATCGAGACGTCCCTCAAGGCTCACGAAGCGCAAAAGGCATATGGGGAGTTCAACTACTTCTACTTCCACCAACATGACATTGTTGATCGATACAGAAGTTTAGTCGACTCAGAGTCCGGCATCCCCGAAGACGTACTACACTTCAGTGGTGCGCATTTCGAGGACAGTGGGACGTACGGACGTGCTTGGGTCGGATCAGTAAGCGCTGCAGAGCTCAAGCGACTTCATAGCGCCTATCAGGATCGACTCTTCGCAGGCAACGTTCGGTTGTTCATCGGCGCACGCAAGGGCGGTATCAACGAGCAAATTATTAAGACGGCAAAGGAAGATCCGGGAAACTTTTGGGCCCTCAACAACGGCATTACCATAGTCGCTGACACAGCTACACCAGGCAGTGCTGACGACGCTGCATCAACACTCGAAATAAAGCGCTTCAGTATCGTCAACGGCTGCCAAACCACATCCAGCCTTGTACGTGCCGATGCAGATCCCTCAGCCAAAGTACTTGCTCGTGTTATAGCGGCCAAGATCGCGCTGAGAAATGAGATTGTCCGCTACAACAACTCTCAAAATGCGGTGAAGATCTGGACTGTTCGTGCGGTGGACGACATACAAAATCAGCTGCGTCGAGAATTCGCACTCTCAAGCATAACCTACGCTCCCAAGCAAGAAGGTGCACGGAAGACTCGAAATCCGTCGATAATCGAGTTGGACAAAGTAACGCAATATCTTGCCGCCTCGCAGGAAAGCTTCTTACTGCAAGCAATTGACAACAAGGGAGAACTTTTCGATCAGCCCTACCAAAAGCTGTTTAGAAGAGGAATAAAGGCGCCCGAAGTATATCTTGCTTGGCTCGTTGGGGGACTTGCTGATGAGGAGCGCCAGCATCTTGTCGACGGTTTGGGTGGTGATCCCAACGCTGGTCTGCTTGGCGTCGCTAGCGGCTACTGGATTACCTACTGCGTCTACAAAAGTATGGAGCGGTTCTCGGACATACGGTCGGCGCACCTCACGCTTGAGCGAATGAACACCGCTGAGTTTAAGAACGCACTTCGGAAGTATGTCAAGCAAGCAGCCACTATGTTTTACGATGCCGCTATCGATACTTACGACCGCGACGAATACGGATCGTTTAAGAGCACGCTCCGGTCCGCGAAGTTTCTTCAGCGGATCAATAGTAAGCTCAACAGTAGGATCGCGCGTTTGGAAGCGAAAGCTCTACCTAATTTGACGGCAGTGTGTAAAACGGCGAAAATCACCCACTAAGCTCGAAGCGAGTCTGTCACGCTTCGAGCTTGGTCATGGGCTCCTGGAACGGTGTACATCCGGCTGAAGTGATTGCGGTCTATGTGTCCGGGCGCGACGCGATGGTTTCTCCGATCGCAACCAACCCGCCTGAGCGTTCGACATGGAAGGCAATCTCCGCCACCCCCTCTCCCGCCCTCACATTCGCGAACACAAACGGCTTCTCCCCCCGCATCTTCCTTGCGTCTCGCTCCATCACCTCCAGGCTCGCCCCGACATGCGACGCCAGATCAATCTTGTTGATCACCAGCAGATCCGATCGCGTGATGCCCGGGCCGCCCTTGCGCGGAATCTTGTCGCCGGCGGAGACGTCGATGACGAAGATGGTCAGATCAGCCAGTTCGGGGCTAAAATTGGCGGCGAGGTTGTCGCCGCCGGATTCGATCAGGATCAGGTCGAGATTGGGGAAGCGGCGGGTCAGTTGGGCGACACCGGCGAGGTTGATGCTGGCGTCCTCGCGGATCGCGGTGTGCGGGCAGCCGCCGGTCTCGATGCCGAGGATCCGCTCTGGTGCGAGCGAGCCGGCGCGGGTGAGGAATTCGGCGTCCTCCTTGGTGTAGATGTCGTTGGTCAGGGCCGCGACCTCGTAGCGGTCGCGGAAGGCGCGGCACAGCGCGTCCATCAGGGCGGTCTTGCCGGTGCCGACCGGGCCGCCGATGCCGACGCGGAGCGGTCCGTGGTCAGGGCGCTTGCTCATGAGCGGAACAGTCTCGTGCCTTGGGTTTCGTGACGCAGGGCTGCGATGTCGGCGCGCAGGCAGCAGCCGCCGACATCGTCGAGGCTGGCGCCGCTTGTCTCGCGCGCGGCGCGGGCGACGGCGGGTTCGAGCGCGGCGATCGCGCGCAGCCCGTCGGTCTGGCCGAGCGGGACGAGGCGCACGGCGGCCGAGACCAGGGCGCCGGCGGCAGCCGTGAGGGCGGCCGCGCACGCGGTCTCCTGGTCCATGCCCTCCATCCGCAGGGCAGCACCGATCGCCACCGGCAGCGGCCAGCAGGGCTCGCCGTCCTCGAGCAGCGGCGGCGCGGGGGGCGCGTGCCAGACCGAGACGGCGCGGCGGAAGGCTGCCCCCTGCACCAGAATCTCCTGCAGCCGCTCGGCGGAGCCAGCGCAGGCAGCGGCGAACAGGGCGAGTTCGGCCAGCGCCGCCGGGTCGGGAGCCGCGCGCCAGGCGTGGCGCAGCAGGATCGCGTCCGACCACAGGCTGCCGGCCGCCAGCAGGTCCGCGATCCAGTCCACCAGGCTCGCGCGGTCGGTGATGTCGCCGGCCTCGATCGCCCATTCCAGACCATGGCTGTAGGCGAAGCCGCCGGTGGGAAAGGCGGGCGAAAGCCAGGTCAGCAGGCGGGCGAGCGTCGAGGCTGTCATGGGGCCGTGTTCTCCGGCCTGCAAACGGCGGTCCTCCTGCGCTTCGGTGCTCATGGCCCGACGGCCACTCCGCTCCGATGCTCACAGGACCACGGTTTTCGGCTCGGACTCCACAGCCCCATGAAAGCCTCTAGTGGTGGTGATGGTGGTCGTGACCCTGAGCCAGGTCGCCGTAGGCGCCGGTCTCGGGATCGAACGGCGCCTCGATCGCGCGCACATGGCCGCCCAGGCCGCGGATCATGTCGGCGATCACATGATCCTCGCGGATCAGGATCCGCTCGGCGGACAGCGCGCTCGGCAGATGGCGGTTGCCGAGATGCCAGGCGAGGCGCAGCAGGTCGTGGGCCGAATGGGCGGTGATCTCCAGCAGCCGCTCGGGCAGGGCCGCGATCCGCACCACGCCGCCATCCTCGCATTCGAGCCCGTCGCCGTCGCGCAGATGCTGCGCACGGGCCAGATCAAGCAGCACCTCGCTCCCGGCCTCGGTGCGCAGCACGATGCGCCGGCGATGGCGCTGGTCGTAGTCGAGCACGACGCGACCGGTCTCTCGCGCGAGATCCCAGGCGCCCGCTGGAAGAACAACGGACGCGCGCATCACCACCGGATGCCTTTCAGAACCCGCTGCGGCGAGTCGGCTGGCGTGTTTTCACGAGCACCGGAGCGCAGCGGCCGGGAGGCTGTCCTGAACCTGCGTTTGCTGGCCTGCAAGTTGCGTCTTTCCTGCGCTTCGATGCTCATGGCCGGACGGCCACTCCGCTTCGATGCTCGAAAAGACACAACTTTCGGCTCAGCCTGCACGGGTTCAGGACAGCCTCCCGTGGGCCGTGAGCACCGGAGCGCACGGAAAGCGCGCCAGACGGCCGCCGGAGTCAGGGTTCTCAACGGCATCAGAACAGGAAGTAGCGTTGCGCGAGCGGCAGCACGGCCGCCGGCTCGCAGGTGAGCAGCACGCCGTCGGCGCGGACCTCGTAGGTTTCGGGATCGACCTCGATCACCGGGGTGGCGTCGTTGTGGATCATCGAGGCCTTGCCGATGCTGTTGCGGGTGTCGCGCACCGCCGACAGGCGGCGGCGCAGGCCCAGCGTCTGGCCGATGCCGTCATCGAGTGCTGCGCGCGAGACGAAAGTGAGGCACGTGGCGGCGAGGGCCCCGCCATACGCGCCGAACATCGGGCGCATGTGCACCGGCTGCGGGGTGGGGATGGAGGCGTTGGGATCGCCCATCTGGGCGTAGGCGATGGCACCGCCCTTGATCACCAGGTCGGGCTTGGCGCCGAAGAAGGCAGGGGTCCAGAGCACCAGATCGGCGAGCTTGCCGGGCTCGACCGAACCCACCTCGTGCGCGATGCCGTGCGCGATGGCGGGGTTGATGGTGTATTTGGCGATGTAGCGCCGGGCGCGGACATTGTCGGCCGCACCGTCGCCGGACAAGGCGCCGCGGCCCGCCTTCATCTTGTGCGCGGTCTGCCAGGTGCGGGTGATCACCTCGCCGACGCGGCCCATCGCCTGGCTGTCGGACGACATCATCGAAAGCACGCCGAGATCGTGGAAGATGTCCTCGGCGGCGATGGTCTCGCGCCGGATGCGGCTTTCGGCGAAGGCGATGTCCTCGGGGATCGAGCGGTCGAGATGGTGGCAGACCATGAGCATGTCGAGATGCTCGTCGAGCGTGTTGACCGTGTAGGGGCGCGTGGGATTGGTCGACGACGGCAGCACGTTCGGCAGGCCGGCCACCTTGATGATGTCGGGCGCATGTCCGCCGCCCGCACCCTCGGTGTGGAAGGCGTGGATGGTGCGGCCGGCGAAGGCGGCAATGGTGTCCTCGACGAAGCCGCTTTCGTTGAGCGTGTCGGTGTGGATCATCACCTGCACGTCCATGCGGTCCGCCACCGACAGGCAGTTGTCGATCGCCGCCGGCGTGGTGCCCCAATCCTCGTGCAGCTTGAGGCAGCAGGCACCGGCGCGCACCATCTCCTCGAGCGCCGCCGGGCGCGAGGCGTTGCCCTTGCCGGCGAAGCCGAGATTGACCGGCAGGCCTTCGGCCGCCTGCAGCATGCGCGCTATGTGCCACGGGCCCGGTGTGCAGGTGGTGGCCAGCGTGCCGGTGGCGGGCCCGGTGCCGCCGCCGAGCATGGTGGTGATGCCCGAGGCGATGGCCTCCTCGACCTGCTGCGGGCAGATGAAATGGATGTGGCTGTCGATGCCGCCGGCGGTAAGGATCCGGCCCTCGCCGGCGATGATCTCCGTCCCCGGGCCGATGATGATGTCCACGCCGGGCTGGATGTCGGGGTTGCCCGCCTTGCCGATCCGCTCGATGCGGCCGGCGACGATGCCGATATCGGCCTTCACCACGCCCCAATGGTCGAGGATCAGCGCATTGGTGATCACCGTGTCGACCGCGCCCTCGGCCTGGCTGCGCTGCGACTGTCCCATGCCGTCGCGGATCGTCTTGCCGCCGCCGAACTTCACCTCCTCGCCATAGATCGTGAGGTCGCGCTCGACCTCGATCAGCAGGTTGGTGTCGGCCAGGCGCACGCGGTCGCCGGTGGTGGGCCCGTAGATGTCGGCATAGGACGCGCGCGAGAGCCGGGCCATTATTCGAGCACTCCGTCGACCGCGCCGCGAAAGCCGATCACCACGCGGTTGCCGCCGAGCGGGATCAGCACCACCGTGCGCGACTGTCCGGGCTCGAAGCGCAGCGCGCCGCCCGAGGGCACGTCGAGCCGCATGCCGCGGGCAAGCTCGCGGTCGAAGCTGAGGGCGGGGTTGGTCTCGGCGAAATGATAGTGGCTGCCGACCTGGATCGGCCGGTCGCCGGTGTTGGCCACCTCCAGGGTGATGGCGGGCGCGCCGGCATTGAGCTCGATGTCGCCGGGGGCGGCGAGCACCTCGCCGGGGATCGCGCCGGCGGGCAGCGCGTCGTCACCGGATCGGGTCATGCACCGTCACCAGCTTGGTGCCGTCGGGGAAGGTCGCCTCGATCTGCACGTCATGGATCATCTCGGCAACGCCTTCCATCACCTGTTCGCGGGTCAGCACGCCGGCGCCGCTTTCCATCAGGTCGGCCACCGTGCGGCCGTCGCGGGCGCCCTCGACCACATGGTCGGTGATCAGCGCCACCGCCTCGGGATGGTTGAGCGCAACACCGCGCTCCAGCCGGCGCCGCGCAACGACCGCCGCCATGGCGACCAGCAGCTTGTCCTTCTCGCGCGGCGAGAGATTCATCCCCTGCCTGCTCCCATCCCTGTTGCGCGATCTTTGCCGATAGAGCGGGCTTCGGCAACGGCGCCCGGTGCGGGCAGGAACAGGACGCTACTGGCGCCAGACCGCCGGCAGAGCGCGGCCGGGACGCAGGCAGGCGAGAACGGCGGCGATCAGCCCGCGGTGGGCGGCCGGGTCGCGCGAGACGATGCGCACCACCAGCATGCCGCGCCAGCTTGAGGCCCCTGCATCGCCCGACAGCCGCGCGCGCACCGGGTCGAGCATGGCGGCCGCCTCGGGGCCCGCCAGCACGATCACGGCGCAAGCCCGCGCCCCGGCGCCCACGGCCGTGCGGGCGAGACGCGCCTCGGCGTCGCCGCGCAGGATGAGCTGGTCGACCAGCAGCGGCAGGCCGCCGCGGCGGATCACCAGCCGGTCGGCGAGATCGAGCGTGCGCAGCCGCTCGCCGTGCAGCGCCCGCCCGAACACGCGGCTTTCCAGCGCCAGCAGGCGCGCGTCGGGTGCCAGTTCGACCTCGAGCCTGCGGTCAAGCGCCGCCCCGTCGAACAGGATGGTCTCCTGCGGCAGCCATTCGAGCGTTGCCCCCTCGCCCACCCGCAGCCGCGTCTCGACCCGCGCCGGCCCGTCGCCCGGGCGCGCGCGGTAGCAGCGCTCGGCCGCCTGGGCGGTGGCGAGCAGATGGGCACCGGGGGCGCAGTCGAGGTCGGTGGCCAGCAGGTCGCCGCTGGCGATGCCGCCCGAACTGTTGACCGCCACCGCCTCGAGCGGGCCCGCGCCGTGCATGCGGGGGAACAGCAGCTTGAGGCAGCCCTCCTGGCGCAGCGCCTCGATCCGCGTCTGCCCGTGACGCAGCCGCACACGCAGCCGGACCGCGCCGTGCGCACGCTGCAGGGCGCCGGCACCGGGTTCGCGATCAGGGACAGCATGCGCCGGAGCGGACATGCGCCAGTCGTGGCCGATGGTATCCGGAGCGTCAAACCGGCCTACCCCTCTTGCCGGGCAGGTGGGAGCGCATATGTTCGAGTTCCGTCGAACCACCCATCCGCCGACGCAAGTCGTGCTGAAAGGACGCCTCTCGTGCCCAGCCTGTTCCATCCCCTGCGTGCCGGCGAGCTGAACCTGCCGAACCGCGTGGTGATGGCGCCGCTGACCCGTGCCCGCGCCGGTGCCGAGCGGGTGCCGAACGCGCTCATGCGCGAGCATTACGTCCAGCGGGCAGAGGCCGGGCTGATCGTCTCGGAGGCGACCAACATCACCGCCGACAGCGTCGGCTACGCGAACACGCCCGGCATCTGGTCAGAGGAGCAGGTGGCAGGCTGGCGGATGATCACCGACGCGGTGCATGCCGCCGGCGGACGGATGGTGCTGCAGCTCTGGCATTGCGGGCGGATCTCCGACCCGTCGCTGCTCGGCGGCAAGCCGCCCGTGGCGCCGAGTGCGATCGCCGCGAACGGCCATGTCAGCCTGCTGCGCCCGGAGCGTCCCTACCCGACGCCGCGCGCCCTCGCACTCGACGAGATCCCGGGCATCGTCGCCGACTACCGGCGCGCGGCGGAGAACGCCGAGCGGGCCGGCTTCGACGGGGTGGAGCTGCACGGCGCCAATGGCTACCTGCTCGACCAGTTCCTGCAGGACGGCAGCAACACCCGCACCGACGATTATGGCGGCCCGATCGAGAACCGCGCGCGGCTGATGTTCGAGGCGGTGGACGCGGCGATCGCGGTGTGGGGTGCGGGCCGTGTCGGGCTGCATCTGGCCCCGCGCATGGACGCGCACTCGATGGGCGATTCCGATCCGCGCGCCACCTTCGGTCATGTGGCGCGCGAGGCGAAGCGGCGCGGGCTCGCCTTCCTCATGGCGCGCGAGCATGTCGCCGACGATTCGATCGGCGCGCTGCTCAAGCAGGAGTTCGGCGGCGTCTACATCGCCAACGAACGCTTCGACCTCGCGCAGTCGGTCAGGCAGCTGGAAAACGGCACGGCGGATGCCATCGGCTTCGGCAAGAACTTCATCGCCAACCCCGACCTGGTCGAACGCCTGCGCCGCGGCGCGCCGCTCAACCCGCTGGTCACCGAGACGATGTACGGCGGCGGGGCTGCCGGCTACACGGATTACCCAACGCTGGCAGCGTAAGGATCTTCTTTTCTGAAGACGTCTGTCCGTCCGGCTCGGGCGGGTGCCGCCCCCCCGAGCCGCCTAAGAACGCCTTTCAAAACCCTTGTACTCTGATGCGGGCTGATTCATGAGGGGGAATGCGTGCTCCCCTTCTGCCCGAATCGCTTTGGCGGATCATCGAACGACTGCTGCCACCGGTT
>Ga0080006_1126000_pt1 | contig 11548 bp, 11 predicted proteins | sample RS3BMetagenome_FD_69209 | JGI IMG/M metagenome (GOLD analysis project Ga0080006, IMG submission 69209) | Ferric oxide microbial mat and aquatic microbial communities from Rainbow Spring, Yellowstone National Park, USA - RS3B (SPADES... ...
GACGGTGCGCCAATCGCTCGCTGATCGTTTCGGGTCGGAAGCCATGCCCTATTTTATTTCGGGCCGCCGGTCAGGACAAGGAAACCTGGGCTCCACCAGCGCGGATTTTACCGACAGCCTCTCAGGTCCCGATCTGGCGTTCCTGAACCGTGCCCGTGTTCCGGTCGGCACCGCGAGTGCGCAACTCTCGCCTACTGACGCCCGGCCAGGCCAGCAGGTATGGGTCGCCGGCTACCCCGAGGGCAACCAGCTGACCATTACTTCCGGTCATGTCATCAACTACATCCCGGGGTCGCAACTCGGCGTCCATGGAGAACTGATGGAGATCTCGAACCACATTGAACCGGGCAACTCCGGCTCAGCTCTCGTCTCGAGCGCTGGTGCCGTCGTCGGCGTCGTGTTCGCCATCCGGTTGAGCAACCACGATGGGCTTGCCGTGCCCGTATCAGAACTCAGCACCTTTCTCCATCACCCCGGAGGAACTCGCAACATGAGTTGCGCCGACTAGGCTAGTTTCAGTTAAGTTATGCGACTCCACGCGGTGAGCGTGCCATCGACATTGCACGACGGAAGGAGTGCATCCAATCGGGCTGACACGATGTCGCCTTGGTAGTGCTCCCACTCCACCGCCATCTGCGCCGTCCAGGGTTGACGTAGGCACCTACGCCGTCTGGTGCGCTCCCAACGGTACTTGTTTACCGGGTCGAGGGGGTACGGGCAGGAGCATCCACCACTTCGGCAGCGCTGTGAGGTAGTCATGTGGCGGGTGGAGCCGAGTGATCGGGTCCTGTTCCGTGGCGCCTGCAAGCGACGACAACCTGGCGGCGAGAGTCGCTGAGCTGGAGGACGTCGTGGCGTTCCTGCAGGTTGCGTTGGAGAAGCAGCGGGCGGAGATGGCCCGCAAGGACGGGGCGTTGATCTGGCAGAAGGACCGGATCGCCGAGCTGGAGAAGGCACTGGAGGACGCCGGGCGCCGCCAGAAGCGGCCGAGCGCGCCGTTCTCCAAGGGAGACCCGAAGACCGAGCCCAAGCGCCCAGGCCGCAAGGCTGGTGAGGCGCATGGCCGCCACGGTCAGCGGGCGGTGCCGCCGGGGCCGCCGGACAAGGACCTGGTGGCCCCGCTGCCGGAGTGCTGTCCCGACTGTGGCGGCGAGGTCTGCCACGACCGCGACGAGGAGCAGTGGCAGGTGGAGATCCCCGACCCGAAGGTGGTCACCACCCGCTTCAGGGTCGCGATCGGCCACTGCGCCGGGTGTGCCCGAAGGCTGCAGGGACGCCACCCTGATCAGGTTTCCGACGCTCTCGGCGCGGCGGGGGTCCAGATCGGTCCGAACGCGAAGGCGTTCGGTGCGTGGCTGCACTACGGTCTCGGGCTCAGCTTCGGCCGGGTCGGACAGGTGCTCGGCCATCTCGGTCTGCCGGTGAGCCGGGCTGCGATCTGTCGGTCCTCGACCCGCTCGGCGTGCACCGATCTGGTCCCAGTCCATGCCGACCTGGTCGTAGCGGCGAACAAGGCGCCGACACTGACGATGGACGAGTCCGGCTGGCGGGTCGGGGGCGAGGGTGAGTGGCTATGGGTGGCCGCCAACGTCGAGCTCACCTTGGCTTGGATCGGCGAGGGACGCGGCTTCGAGCAGGCGACCGAGGTGGTCGACGCCGACTACCCAGGCGTGCTGGTCCGCGACGGCTACGTGGTCTACAACCACTACACCAAAGCGACACATCAGTCCTGCACCGCGCACGTGTTGCGCCGCTGCCACCAGATGGAAGCAGACCTGCCCGCCGCCGACGCTAAAATCCCCGCGGCGGCCAAGACGATCATCAAAGACGCCCTGGCGGCCCGGGAGCTTGCCACCCCCGCCGAGCGGGCCGCCGCCGCGGCGCAGTGCCGGGCACGCCTCGATGAGCTGTGCGCCCGGCCAACCAGCTGCGACGCCAACCGGCGCCTGCTCAAGCACCTCGGCCACCAAGCCGACGCCATGTTCACCTTCCTCACCGTCGAGGGGATCGACGCCACCAACTTCAGGGGCGAGCAGGCCGTGCGGCCCTGTGTCGTCAACCGCAAAACCTGGGGCGGCAACCGGACCTGGGCCGGGGCGGCCACCCAAGGCGTGCTCACCAGCATCATCGCTACAGCCGCCAAGCACAGCCTCGACCCCGTCGACTACCTCGCCGCCCGCGCTCGCAGCCCCGATCCCGGACTCGCCATCCTCCTCGGCTGACCCCCGACCCGGGCCGGGCACACGCATCGGCGAACGCGCATCATTCGACCAGCCCTACCTCAACGCGCCCCGAAATGCGGTAAACAAGTACTCCCAACGCGGCGGCGCAGAGCGATCACGTTCCCGTCATCGTGGACCTTGACTGGTAGTCGCAAACATCGGGACAGTGGATCTTTTTAGGGCCGGCTCCGATCTTTGGCCTAGCCCGCGGACGCTCTCAGCCGACTCAACCTAGCCGACGCCGCCTGAACTCGCCGCCCAAGAACGTCGGCCACCCCCCCCGAGTATCCTGACGTCGTGGCAGGACGTCATGCGAAGGACTCGTACACCCCTACGGAGCGGTTCGACCTCTACCTGCGAAGGGCGAAACAACTTCGCGTGGAACCGGCAGTGCAACAGGGCCACTTCAATATCTCGCTGAGCCTCAACTATAAGGCGGGTGGGCCGCTTGTGACCCGCAGTACCGAACCTGACGAAGCTCTGTTCCGGTCATTCCTCTTGACCTTTCGTATGTTCATTAGCAACGACGAGCCAGTCCACGTCAATGCAGTATATAACACCATTTGGACGACTATTCGATCGGACAAGATCAGAACTGACCTCCGAGAGGCATCCAAGAAGTGGAAGGAATCCTGCCAGCTCGGTGCCATTCGCATCGTCACGGAGGAGGGTCCCCAGTTGCCGTCCCACCTAATGGACATCTGGATCAATGGGTGGTACTTCCACAACGACCGCCGCAAAGAGGCCACGGTCGCGCGGTTGATGGCCGACGGCATCCCCTTTGCCCGACACGCCTTCCTAAACCATGTAATAGACGCCACGAACTACGTCTTCTTCCTCGCTCAGGTGATAGTCGAAGCGCGTCGTGGCGGTCTGCTCGATTAAGCCGGCCTACCTGTAGCCTTCGCGGCAACATCTCCCGCCAACCTCTCCGCGTGGTCGCCAAGCTCGGATGTCATCGCCACCATGCGGCCGCCTGCGGCTGCCCGTTGGCCCGCTCCGCCCGCTCGCGAAGCATCTGGCCCGGCGCCCTGGCCTTCCCCGGGGTTACCCCGTCGCCACGGCACACCAGGCGGCGGCTGAGGCGGCTCTGGGGGTCGCCGCGGACCTTCCGAGAACATCCCAGCCATTACGTCCCATACGACCCTCCGACCGCCCCTGGTCGCCCGCACGAGGAGCACGGCGGTCGGGTAATGCTCACCGGGCGGTCGACCGGCCGCCCTGTCCTGTCGTGGGGTCGTGGTGGAGTCGCCATGCGTCGGGAGCAAGGCGACCGTCCTCCCCCACCTGGCCGTAGCGCTAGACGGCTGGGTCGGCCCGCCCCTGCTCGACCGCGACTACCACGGACTTCACCCAGGCCATCCCGTCACGTCGCTCTGCGTTCGCACTCAGGGCTCGACGGGCGCGCGGGCATCGCCGGCTACCAGAGCGCTGCGCCCCCTGGCCTTGACCTGCACCTTCCGCGCCTCCGCCTCGGTATGGGCACGCCGCGGCACCTGCGGCGATGAGCTGGGGGTGAAGGACGAGCCTGCCTCTGGACATCACACGTCAACTCCAAGGTGGGCCGCGCCGAGCCGCCGTTCGATGGTGGAAACGTCGTAGCGCCATACTGGCTCGTTGGTCTCGGCGGCTTGCCGGACGAGTCCGCTGCCGTAGCGGTCGAGGATGTCCGCCAGGCGCACCTCGAAGCTGCAGCGCTCGCCGGCGGGGCTGGAGGTGAGGTCGGCCCAGGTCAGGGCAGCGGCGGGCAGCTCTGGGGCCGGTTCGAACTCGGCAACCAGTTCCCGGTCGAGGCCACGCAGGCGGGCCTCGGTCAGCGCACGGCTGTGGCCGGCTACGAGGCAGCAAACGTGCGCGTCCCAGCCTGAGGTACGCAGCCATCGTGCCCCGTCGAGGGGATGGAATCTGGCGTGGGCGAGCTGTGGTGCGTAGCCGATGTCGTGGAGCCAGGCCGCGTCGACGAGGAGGTCTCGCCAGGGCTGGGGCAGCAGTGGGGCGACCCGGTACGCCTGCGCGGCGACGGCAGCCGAGTGGGCAAGGCGCGTGCCGAGACCGGCGAGGAGCTGTTCGGCCAGGTCCTGTGCGTTCACGTGGCGGAAGTTACCGGTGGACTGGGACATCGGTCCGCCTCTCGGTGTCGACGCAAGAACCCAACATCCCAAGATCCCAAGGCATCGGCGCGCCACTCCTGCTGCGGGGATGTTGGGATCTTGGGATCTTCCCCCACCGGTATCAGTCGACCTGCCACCCGTTGCCGCTCTTGTGTGCACGGATGCCGAGGCGGCGGCGGGCCCGGTCGAGGGTGGAGTGGCTGATACCGGCGGCTTCGGCATCCGAGCGCAGCGCCGCCGCAGGCTGCGCGCCCGGATGCTGGGAACGCCACTCCTGCAGCCAGTCGATCGCCTCGTGCAGGGACCCCCCGGGCGGTGAGCTGCCGAGGAGCTCGGCGATGCGACGGTCGTCGGCCCGCTCGTCCCAGCGGACACGGGCCACACCGAGGGTGGGGACGTCTTCGAGCCGGTACCCCCAGGTGGGGGCTTCGACGGCGAGGTTGGACTTGACGGTGGCCAGGAGCCGGTGTTCGGGGTCGTCGGGGTCTCGGATCACGGCGTAACCGGCGCGGGCTGCGCCGATGATGCCGATCGACCCGCCACCGCGGTACATGGCGGGCCCGCCGGTGAGCTTGTTGTGGTGGCGGACCATAACGACGGCGGCGCCGGTGCGGGCGGCCGCGCCGGCGAGCAGGTGCAGCAGGCGGCGCACCGACTGGTCCTTGTGGGCGTCGACCCGGTCGGAGAGGTAGGCGGCCAGGACGTCGATGACCACCAGCACGGCGCCGGAGCGTTCGACGAGACGGGCGATCCAGCCGATGTCCTCGGGGAGCACGACGGGGCGGTGCATGATCCCTTCGTCGGTGTCGATCCGGCGGGCGTTGACACACCAGCAGCGGTCCAGGTCGGCTCGGGCGGCCTCGAGGCGGGGGCGGATGGTGTCGCCCCACCCGTCCTCGGCGGAGAGCAGCAGCACCGACGACGGCGGCGTGGCGGGCTGCCCGTCGGGCCAGACGGCCCCGCGGGTGACCCGGGCGGCCAGGTCCAGGGTGAGGGTCGACTTGGCGGTCGCGGGGTCGCCCTCGATGACGGTGAGCTTGCCGGCGGGGATCCGGCCCGGCCAGACCCAGCGGACGGTCTCGGCGGGGATCCGCGAGGCCGGCTGCACCTCCCAGGCCCCGCCGTCGGAGGATGGGGGTAGCATCGCGTTTGACATCTCGCAGGTGTCCTTTCTCGAAGCCCTCCGGTTGCCGCCCGGAGGGCTTCTGTTGCGTCTGAGGGCTGCGGGGCCGCGCCGGTCGGTCTGTCGTCTCGGCGGCGTCGGCCGGCCCTGCAGCTGGGGGTCAGGGCCGCTGGCGGCGTGCCCGGCAGGCGGCGTGGTCGACCCCCTGGCCCTGAGCCGGGAGAGGGCCGGGGGCCGGGCGGTGACCCGGGGCGTCGCCCCGTCGCTGCGGCCGCCACGGCCGGTCCGGCACCTCGGCGTGCAGGCCGGTGGCCCCGAACCGCTCCAGGGGGTCGTCGAGCACGCCGTGGACGAAGCGGCGGTAGGCGAGCCACTCCCGGTCGGTGAGCCGCACCGGCACGCCGTAGCTTCGGGGGACGGTGGCGAGGACCCGTCCGTCGTCGCTGCCCGAGGCGACCTGACAGCGGGCCAAGTAGGCGACGAAGGACGAACCCTCCGACAGCTGCTCGCTGGCCAGGACGGCGCCGGCCTCGATCACGGCGGCGACGTCTGATCTCGCGTCACCTTCGAGGATGAGCAGCACCTCCAGCTGCGTGCCGCCGGAAGGCGTCCAGAGGTCACCGGCCTCGGCCTCGGCGCGCCGCAGCCGACCGCAGAGGGCACCAGCAGCATCAGCGCCGGCCCGCAGGATCGGGATGACGACAGGGTCGTCGACCTCCGCCCAACACAGCCACTCGCTCAGCGCTGCGCACCGCTCGACGGTCTGCCCGAGGGCGTCGAGGACCACGAACGCCCCGCCGGGACCGGTCACTGCCCGCCCCCTTCGCTGCAGGCCTTGACGGCCCGGCGGACCTCGCCGACGGGCAGGCCGAGGACCCGGGCAGCGAGCTCACAGGTGAGCTGCCCAGCCATCTCGGCGACCGCCCGGTCGACACCGGCCTGGGCGGAAGCGACCTCCCGGTCCGCAGCGGCCACCACCTCGTCACGGCGGTCTCGGGCCCGGTCCAGCGCCCGCAGCGCCCTGACGTAGGCGCCGTCACAAGCAGCGAGCGCCCGCTGTGCCTCCCGAACCGCGTCACGAACAGCCACTGGCCACCTCCACGCTCCGGAGAGCCGCCACCTGCGGCCCTCTCCCAGTGGCCCCACGACCCGTACCGGCAATCCAGGGCAGTCCCCCGACACGGTGCTGCGGCCCAGCTCAACACCCCGGAAGCCGAGACCAGAGCCGCTGACGAAGGAAACGCCGCCGCAGGCTCGGGCATCCTCCCGGAGGACACCCCGCCCAGGTCAGTGTGTAGATCTCGACGGCCCGGCCCCCGGCCGCAGCTCGGACGCTCCCAGCACCCACCGGCAGGCAGGTCGCCACCCGAACCGCTTTCAGCCGGGTCAGGCACCCTCCATGAGGCGAGCACCGAGCGGCCCGTAGCCGGCCAGCTGCTCGGCGAGCTCGTCAACGCTCCGCCTGGCCTCGTCGACCAGGGCGTCCTGCTCCGCTCGCACCTGCTCGCGGGCCGCCATCGCAGCCTCTACCGCGGGACGGGCCCGCAACGCCCGGGCATGGTCGACCGCGTCGGCGACGTCATGGAACCGTCGCCGCTCGAGCGCAGCCCGCCACCGCCGCTCCCCCACCCCACCCGTGGCCGCCCGCACCGCCCGATCCGCACGTCGCAACGCCTTTCCCCTCCGCCATTCCACCATCGTCAACGCCGTACGCGCCTCGTCCCACGCCACCGCCAAGCCGGTCAGCTCCCCAGCCACCTCTGCCGCCGCCGACTCCGCCCTCGTCGCCACCCGAGCATCCCTACCAGCCGCCACCGACAGGCCTCTCCCCCCACCCCCCAACCTGTCCTTCACACGGTCGGCATTCGAGGGAAAGCCGCCGCCCGTGGCGGGCTCCCGGCGGTGGGCGGGGATAGCCGGGACGCCCGGTCGGCCACCAGGGGGACAGCGGCGAGCGCCGTCCACGAGCAGCGGGAGGTGGGTGGTGATCTCGATTCGGCGGGTCAGTCTCGGTGGCGGCTACCGCTACTTGATGGACTCGGTCGCGGTCGGGGACGGCAACCCGGAGCGCTCCGGGCTCTCCCGTTACTACGCAGCCTCCGGGACCCCGCCGGGGGTGATCCTCGGCGCCGGTCTCGCCGACCTCGCCGGCGGGAAGGGGGTCGAAGCGGGCAGCGAGGTGAGCGAGGAGCACCTCCAGCGGATGCTGGCCGGCCTCGCCGACCCGATCACCGGCCAACCGGTCGGCGGGACCCCCAGAGCGCCAAAGGGGGGAGTCCCGGTCGCCGGGTTCGACCTGACCTTCAGCCCACCCAAGTCCGTGTCGACCGCCTGGGCGCTCGCGGATGAGGGCACCAAGGCGGTCATCCACGCCTGCCACCGCCAGGCGATCGAGATCACTCTCGCCTGGGCCGAAACGCACGTGTTCCACTCCCGCTCCGGGACCAACGGGATCGCCGAGGAGGACCTGGGCGGGATCATCGCCACGGCGTTCACGCACTGGTCCAGCCGGGCCGACGACCCCCAACTCCATGACCATGTCGTGGTCTGGAACCGGGCCCGGTCCCTCTCGGACGGCCGGTGGCGGACACTTGACTCCCGGGCCGTCTTCAAGGCCACCACCACCCTCGCCGAGCTCCACCACGGCGTCCTCTCCGACCTGCTAACCGCCCACCTCGGGGTTGGGTGGGAGCCCCGCAGCAGGCGCCACTCCCCCCGCCCCCGCTACGAGATCACCGGTGTCCCCGAGACCCTGATGGCCGAGTTCTCCCAGCGAGCCGGGCAGATCGCCGCCTGCCACGACGACCAGCTCCGAGCGTTCCGTACCGCCCACGGGCGCAGCCCGACCCCGGTCGAAGCGATGCGACTGCGCCACCAGGCCACGCTTTCGACCCGGCCGGCCAAGACCCACGCCAGCCTGGCCGAGCTCACCGCCACCTGGCGGGCCCGCGCCGACCGCCACGTGCCCGCTACGGCCCAGACCGCCTGGGTCAGCTCCCTCGCCGGCCGCAACGACCTCCCCTTGCTGCGAGCCGACGACCTCGCCGGCCCGATCCTGGATGACGCCGCCGCCACCGTGCTCGACACCGTCGCCGAGGTCCACGCCACCTTCTCCCGCATGAACCTCCAAGCCGAAGCCCACCGGATCCTTCACGGGGTCCGCTTCGCCACCCCCGAGCAGCGGATCGCCGTCGCCGAGACCATCACCGACCTCGCCACCCAGCGCGCCGTCACCCTCACCCCGCCCAGCGAGCTGCACGTCCCCGCCCGCTACCGCCGCCCCGACGGCACCAGCCGCCTCCACCCCCAGACCCGGATCGTCTACACCACCCAGACCCTCCTCGACGCCGAAGCCCGACTCCTCGACGCCGGCCGGGACCGATCCGCGCCGACCGTCGCCATCGGCACTGTCGCCGCCCTCTGCGAGCGGCCGCTCCCCGGCCGGCCCCACCCCCTCAGCGTCGACCAAGCCGTCGCCGTCGAGGCGATCGCCACCTCCGGCCGGAGCGTCGACCTGCTCGTCGGGCCCGCCGGGACCGGCAAGTCCACCACCATGGCCGGGCTCCGCCACGCCTGGGAGACTGACCACGGACCCCGCAGCGTCCTCGGCCTCGCCCCCTCCGCCGCCGCGGCCGAAGTCCTCGCCGACGAGCTCGGGATCGACACCGACAACACCGCCAAGTGGCTCACCGAATGGCGCAGACTCCCCCAACTGGCCGCCACCCGCGCCGGGCTCACCCAGCGGCTCGGTCGGGCCGATCCCCGCTCCGCCGGCGCCGCCACCCTCCGCCGAGCGGTCACCGAGCTCGACACCGCCATCGACGCCCGCCGACTCCACCCCGGCCAGCTCGTCATCCTCGACGAGGCCAGCCTGGCCGGCACCTTCGCCCTCGACGAGCTCGTCACCGCCGCCCGGACCGCCGGCGCCAAGGTCGTCCTCGTCGGCGACCCCCACCAGCTCTCCGCCGTCGACGCCGGCGGAGCCTTCGACCTCCTCGTGCGCGACCGGGGCGACCTGGCCCCCCGACTCAGCGAGATCCGCCGCTTCCACCACAGCTGGGAAAAGGTCGCCAGCGTGCAACTCCGAGCCGGCAACCCCGCCTCCATCGACACCTACCAGACCCACGGACGGCTCGCCGGCGGAACCCGCGACGAGATCCTCGACCGGCTCTACACCGCCTGGCTCACCGACACCGACCACGGCCTCACCAGCCTCATGATCGCCGCCGACACCGCCACCGTCACCCAACTCAACGCCCGCGCCCGCGCCGACCGGATCACCGCCGGCGCCGTCCACCCCGACGGGCTACGCGTCGCCGACGGCCAGACCGCCGGCGTCGGCGACCAGGTCATCACCCGCCACAACAACCGGCTCCTCACCACCGGCCGCCGCTGGGTCAAAAACGGCGACCGCTGGACCGTCACCGCCACCCACCCCGACGGAAGCATGGCCGTCCGCCGCCTCGACGGGCACGGCGAAGTCGTCCTCCCCGCCGACTACGTCACCGACCACCTCGAGCTCGGCTACGCCACCACCGCCCACCGAGCCCAAGGCCGAACCGTCGACACCGCCCACGCCTACATCACCCCCACCACCACCCGAGAAGTCCTCTACGTCGCCGCCACCCGAGGCCGACACACCAACCACCTCTACATCGACACCGCCTGGGACCCCGCCCCCACCACCAGCCACCCCCAACCCGGCAACACCCCCACCCTCGAAGACGTCCTCACCGCCGTCCTCGGCCGAGAAGGCGCCGACCTCTCCGCCCACGAGACCCGCCGACGCCACCAAGCCCACGCCGAGAGCATCGCCACCCTCGCCGCCGAGTACCAGACCCTCGCCACCACCGCCCTCGAGGACCGCTACGACCAGCTCCTGCAGCGCTGCGCCCTCACCACCGACCAACTCGACGCCATCCGCACCAGCCCCGCCCACGGGGCCCTCCTGGCTGCCCTCCGAGACGCCGAAGCCGCCGGCCTCGACCTCGACACCGCCCTCCCCGACCTTGTCGCCGGGCGGACCCTCGCCGGCATCGACGACCCCGCCGCCACCCTTCACGACCGCATCGACACCTGGACTGCCACCACCGCTCCTGACCACCCGGCAGCCACAGCGCTCATCCTCGGACTCCTGCCCCGAGCCACCCACATCACCGACCCCGACCTCCAGGCCGCCCTGGCCGAACGCGAAGCGGCCATCACCGCTCGCGCCTACCGCCTCGTGCTCGACGGGCTCGCCAGCCGGGCGCCCTGGCTCCAACAGCTCGGCGTCCCCCCCACCGATCCGGCCAGCCGGCGCCGATGGCGCACAGCGGCCGCCACCGTCGCCGCCTACCGAGACCGCTGGGGCATGACCAACGATCCCCGCCCGCTCGGCGGCGAGCCAGGAGCCTCGGTTGAGCAGGCCAGCCAGCACCGCCGAGCTCGGGCAGCGGTCGACCAAGCCGAGCAACTCGGACTCAACTTTGGAGCGAACGCCGCCCATCCAGTGCCCGCCATCAGCAGCCAGCCGGAGCTGCACCTTTGACTCGGTGGCGGGTCAGGCCAACAGTGACAGCGCGTCAGTCGCTACCCGGGCGGCCGGCAGATCACCCTCTTGCCCTTGACGGCAGTCCTCCCGCTCACGCCGGAGGGCTGCGCCGCTCATCATGGCTGTCGCACCCCCTGCGTACGCTGTTCGCAAGGCCCTCCCGGAGGGGTACAGGCATCGTCGGCCTGCGAGGGTCGGCCAGCCTAGAGTCCGATGACCCTGAGAGGATCGGCCCTACTAGTGTCCCTAGTCTAAAGTTTGCTCTAATTCAGGAATTGTCAATATTTTGTCCGTGTTGGCCCCATTGTACACCTACTCTCTTGGAGGAAGAGGCAATGACAATGGCCAAGCAGATATCGAGAGCAACGCAAGCAGCGAAGGAGTCCGAGGGGACCAAGAAGCGTACTGGACGCAAACCAACGTACGTTGTCACCCTGAGCGATGAGGATAAAGAGTTCCTCACCTCCTTTATCGCCAAACGCAATGCACCTGCAGTTCAAGTGATGCGAGCAAAGATCGCCCTCTTGGCCAACGAAGGCGTCAGGCTTCGCGATATCGC
>Ga0080006_1157594_pt1 | contig 11545 bp, 12 predicted proteins | sample RS3BMetagenome_FD_69209 | JGI IMG/M metagenome (GOLD analysis project Ga0080006, IMG submission 69209) | Ferric oxide microbial mat and aquatic microbial communities from Rainbow Spring, Yellowstone National Park, USA - RS3B (SPADES... ...
TCCTCAAGCCCTTCCCTCCGCCTCGCCAACGCGTGCTCGCCCCCTGATACCACGACCTCGGCGGGCCTCGGCCTCGCGTTGTAATTACTGCTCATCGAGTAGACGTAGGCGCCCGCGTTGAGCACGATCAATAGGTCGCCCTCCTTGGGAAGCGGTAGCTCCCTGTCCGTCGCCAACCTATCAGTGTTCTCGCATATGGGCCCGGTCACGTCTACCTTGACCGGTTCGCCGCCGCTACACGCGATCATCGGGTGGTATGAGCCGTAGAGGGCGGGCCTCATCAACACGTTCATGCCAGCGTCCACGCCCACGTAAACCTTGGACCCCTTCCTCTTGACCTCAGTTATCCTCAGCAGCAGGTAACCGGCGTCCCCCACCAGGAAGCGGCCCGGCTCCACTATCAAGCTCCCCCCGAATATATCCCTTAAGCCGCGGAGCTTGCCTAGGTCAAGGGGCTCCTCGCCGGGCCTGTAGGGGATACCGAAGCCGCCGCCCAGGTCGTAATATGAGAACTCTACCCCGGCCTCGTCGGCTATTTGCTCCGCCTGCTCCTTCAGCCTCCTACCTATACCCAAGAAGTAATCGGCGTCGAGCACGTTACTACCCATCATAGCCTGTATTCCAAACTGCTCCGCTCCGGCCCTTTTGGCCTCCCGATAGGCATCCAAGGCATCGCTCAGAAACATGCCGAACTTGCTCTCCTCGCCTGCCAGCGTGGTCCCTTTCGACTCTCCCTTCCCGTAGCCGACGTCAAGCCTGAAGAAAACGAGGCCGGGCCTATACCCAAGCCTCACCGCCCTCCTGAACGAGTTGAGGGAATCGAAGTTGAAGGTCACACCGCTCCTTACGCCGTACGATATGTCTTCATCCGACAAGAAGTTGCCCGTTAGCATCACGTCGCCTCTCGCGAAGCCGGCCCTCTCCGCCAGCATTATCTCGCCGGGCGAGGAGACGTCGGCGCCCGCCCCGAGCCCACTCAGAAGGGTCAACACCGCTAAATTGCCGTTTGCCTTCACCGCGTAATGGATACTAGCGCCCGTCGCCTCCTTGAGCATCGCGTAATTCCGCGCTACTCTATCCAAATCGTAGACGAGCAAAGGGGTGTTGTAAAGCCGCGCCAACTCGTTCGCGTCTATCCCGCTTACGAGACATTCGCTCACGCGTAGAATAAAAGGCCCCTTTATAAGAAGGTCAGGCGCTTTGGGAAAGCAGCAAAACTCCGACCTTTAGGGAGGAGATAGGCGGACCTCCCCCGAATGGGAAGACCTATTATTAATTCTGACCTCCTCCCCGCCTCTGAGGGACGAGGCTTTCCCTTTAAACCCAACACTTATAATTACCGGAGAAATCACCTTGTGAGCACTAACTCTTGCGATGTTTTGCAGGATTTTACTGACGCGAAGGAATTCGAAAGACAGGAGGCCGTTTTGAGGGCGCTGTCCAACAAGGCGAGGTTGGCGCTTCTAGACGCCATGATAAAGCACGGCGAGGTATGCGCCTGCGAAGTTGAACCGGTCCTTAAGTTGGCGCAGCCGACCATAACCCTTCACCTGCAGAGGCTATACTCGGCCGGCCTTCTGGAGAAGAGGGAAGATTCAAAATACACGTACTACTCCGTGAAGAGAGAATACCTTTCGCTGGTCAAGGCCGTTCTCAATGCCAAACGAGCAAGCAGGGCAGGGCGGCGACCAAAAGAAAATCGGAGGATTTGCGAGATCTGCTAACCGCCTTCCCTTTCGCTCCCCAGCGCTCAACCCGGCGTCAGGCTTTTTTGTCCGGAGGAAGCTCGATGATCAAATTGGGGTTCTTGCCGAGCCGGGCCTCCAGTTCCTGCTTTGCCCTTCCCGAGTCCACGAGCTTCTTACCCAGCGCCCTCACCTCGGATACGTCCGGGAAGGTTATGGCATCCCAAAGGCAGGCTACCTGGCAGTTATTGCAGCCGACCATGCAGTTCTCCGGATTAAGCACCACCGCCTTCCTCTTTTGCTCATCATAGCCGAAGACGTTCCTCCTTTCAGAACACTGAACGACGCAGAGACCGCAACCCACGCATTTGCTCTCATCTATCTTCGGGCCCCAATTTATGGTCTTGCGGTCGATACCGTGCCACTTACTGAAGTCCGGCTTAGCGGCCTCGTTGGCCATCCTCACCACCGCTCTCGGCCTTTTGCCAGGCCTCTACGTCCTCGATCGAAACCCTGTGATCGGGGTACTTGTCGAGCCTATCCTTCAGCTCCTTTTTCACCGTGAAGAAAACCTTTTCCTTTATCACCACCGATTTCAAGAACTTCTTGGGGTCATCGGGAAACGATATCGCGTCCTCCGGACAAAGCTTCGCGCAAGTGGTGCACCCCATCACGCAGCTGCCGGGATTCGCCACTACTGGTAAGTTCTTCTCCCGCGACCACCTGAACACGTCATTGCCGCAGCTGAGAAGACAGAGACCGCAGCCCGTGCACTTATCGTAATCGATCCTTGGATACCAGGCGTATAGCGTCCTATCCACGCCGTGCCAAGTTTTACTCATAACGCGTATTGAAAGATTGCAATATTTAAATGCATCGATGCCCGTGGTGCGGAACCTAGCGATGAGAACGCGAGCTACCGTTAGAAGCCGCGTCACTTTCTCTCGGCAAAGACCCCCTACCCCTCTTTACTCGCCTATCGTTCGAACTCCCAGCTCGTGGAAGCGACAAAAGCTGCGTTACACTTTTATGGCCCATGCGCGAGTTCCTCGATGGTATTGGCATCTCCTTTCACGGGCAGGTCCTCGGGTGGTCTCGATGAAAAGTGTGCTATTCCTCTGCGTCGAGAACTCCGCGCGCTCGCAAATGGCTGAAGGGATCATGAACGCCTTATTGGGGGCCAACTACCACGCCGAGAGTGCGGGGAGCAAACCATCGGCGGTTAACCCCTTGGCCATAAAGGCTATGAAAGAAATCGGGATTGACATATCGGGCCAAAGGTCAAAGAGCGTAAGGGAGTTCCGTGGCAGGACGTTCGATTACGTGGTGACGGTCTGCGGGGATGATGAAGAGTGCCCCTACTTCGCCGGCGGGAAGCACTACCTACACAAGTCCTTCGAGGACCCGGCCGCCGCGATAGGAAATGAAGAAGAACGCCTTGAAGCATTCAGAAGGGTCAGAGACCAAATAAGGGATTGGATAATGGAGGAATTCGGTAACGAGGGAATTACCTCACCATAGAGACTTGAGCCACCCACTCGGCAGGTCCTCGCAGGCCCCAGTCCGTCGCTAAAACCGCGGTGGAGGATAAAGAACGCCGTGGATAACCGGCCTCACGAGCCACCCAGCGGCGCTTGAAGATGACAAGCGAAGAGAGAAAACAGGCCAAACGAAAGAGGCCAAAGCCCCGCTTTGGGCTGACCTTCCAGGGCTTCTCGGTGATCCGTAGCCCCTCGGTTTTTCCCGCCCCGCGGCACAATGCTGCGGCCGAATTGGGCGATTCAATCGGGAGAAGAAATTCTCAATCAAACCTAAGGCGGCATGCTCAAGAAACTCCGCCGTGCCCCTGACCTCCCCCCATCTCACTCCTCATCCTTTGCATCATCTCTTTTCTGCGCTCCATCATTTCTTCTCTGCGCTGCATCATGCCCTGCATCGATCCCCCCATCTTTTCGCCCTTTTGAGGAAGTGCCCTCAGCCTCGACAGCGCCTCCTTGAAATCGTTAACTCCCTCCAGCGCTTCCGCTGCTTCCTTTTCTCCGATGTAAGCCAACCAAGAGGTTACGTGGCCCTCCTTCAGATGGTAGTTAACGCAAGCGGGGTCCTTTGAACCTATCCTCTCGATTTCTTTTTCGAGCTCCTTCAAATCGCGTGCGATCCCCACTACCTTGCCGTAAGACCTGAAGTAAAAAGGCTTCATGAACATGACATGCAAGCGCATTTAAATGTTTGGGTGGGCTGTAACAGACCTCCTCCCTGGCCTGAAGGGCGAGGTTTGTCGTTCGCTTTATCAAAAGGCTAAAGTCGATCTTTCCAGATACCGGTTTATCTCCGCGAAGACTTCAAGTTCAAAAAACGAAAGGAGGTAACGCAGCAAACCCGTAGTTTCAGGATTGCTCCTGCTCCTTTTGGCCCTTCAGGAACCCTTTGATTGCATCGTCAAAGTACATGTACGCTATGGCCACGGTCGGCTGAATGACAGGGATCAGCGCGGGTACGATCGCGGCGCTCGGGTTCAGGGCCATCATAGCTATAGCTGCAGCGACGCTTTGATTCTTGGAAGTCGAGGTAAAGGCGATCGCCTGGTGGTCGGCGTAAGAGAACCCCAGCGCTTTACTGACGACCAACGAAACGGTCAGTGTGGCAACTATCACCAGCGCCTGGAACCCCACGATCGCTCCCACCACATAAGGTTTGGCGATCAAGAAGTTGGCCTCTTTCATGACCAGGAGAAAGATGAGCGCGAATAGCGAAAGAAGGGTCGTGGTAGACAGGTATGGGCCGATCTGTTTTTCGACGGATTCCCTGTTCTTTCCCCTAATCAACAGCACCCTTGTCAGCTGCCCAACCAGCAGGGGAAGCACTAAAATGCACAAGATAGAACTCATTATTGGAGATATGGGAACGGATACGGAACTGCGGCTGCCGTAAAACCCGAGGTATAGGGGTATGGCTGGTATGGCGACTACGAGACTGGCGATGGCCAGCGCCGTGGCCAACTCTATGCTACCACCGGCTATTAACACGTAACCTATGGAAGCGCTACCCGCTGGGACCACGTTAACGACCATGAAGCCCATTCCGATGCGCTTTCCGAGGGCGGGCGCAAGCGCAAACGCCGTAGTCAGCGGTTTCAAAATAGATAGGTTTATGTATAATTGGATATGAACGATTTGTGTGTGCATGGGCAGTAGGGTGGTTGCAAAGACCCAAGACCTCCTTTAGAAAGAGAAGGAGGGGTACGTGCACACACGCAGAGAAGGAAGGGGACTGAAGGTGGAGGGCGCTTCCCAGCGCGATCGGTGGGACCGCGCGGTCCTACCTTCGCTTCTGGGTGGGTGCGTCCTGACGGGGGCGGAGCGGAAGACTCCCGATGAACTCGCGAGGGAGTTGCGTGAAGCCGTGAAGCCCAAGCTCTACGCGTACGATAGGTACGCTGATGCGTACCCGCGTGCGCCTACGTAGAGCGAAACCCAGCGATAGCAAGAGCCCCTTCCACTGCTTGAAGGCCGACCCGAGCGCCTCGCCCCTCAGTTGCATCATTGAGGGATAAACGGTGGCAATTGCGAGCACCATTACCAGGTCCGTGTACGTCCCCTTTGAAATGCGTGCCAACGCGTAAGACGCGAAGTGCCCGACGACCACAGCAAGAACTATCGACAAAACCGTGTAGGCCAACATGTACTTCTTCAGGTGCGATGCCAGCCTCCAGGCTAATCCCCTCTCTTCACTCACGGAACAATTCACCCCATTCGATGAAGCGGCTTCGCCTGAACGGGGAACCCTTTGAAAGGGCACCAGCCGCAACGCCGCGGCCGGACCTGAGATAACTCGCCGGCGCGGCTAGATAGAAAACGGCGCGAAAATCGGAAACTGTGTTATCGTAGCAACCAAGACTTTCCAAAGGCGTAACCATTTCTTTCTCGCATAACAGCGTTATCGGTCATATTTAAGCGTTGCTGATTGACCAGTCAGAAAGGAAGCCCTTCCGAAAGAGCGAGGTGACGGGCGCCTTCTCGGCCAGGGGATGCGCGAAAAGCCCGAAATTGCTGAGCCTAGGTACCGCGTAAGGCAAGAAGCAAATCCGCCTTACGCATTCACCGACCTCAAAACGCCCCTTGCCAATTCACGGCAGTAGGCCTCTGGCGCCGTCTCGTTGTAGTCCCACCATATCACGTAGCAGAGCAGCGAGCCGAAGAAGGCCTTCCTCATGGGCTGAGGAAATGGCTTCCCCGTCATCGCTTCGACCCTTTTGAACATTTTATCCATGGTATTGAAGCACAATTCCTTGAGGCGCTTGTTTATCGAGCGGTACTGATCCTTCTTTGCCATGGACATTATCAATAACGACCTGTAGTCCTCAACCCTGTACTTGTTCAAGAAAGCCACCCCGACGTCAAATAATAGTTCCTCTGGGTCCTTGTAGTCCTTTTTCAGCACTTCTTCCACCTCGGCGAAGGGCACTGAAGCTAGGGCTACGCGCTCTATCAACGCGTCCTTTCTCTTGAAATAAAGAAAGATCGTCCCCTTACTGACGCCACTTTTCGACGCTATCTCGTCGGTGCTTGCGGCGTCGTAACCCCTGCGCGCGAACACCTTCACGGCGGCGTCCATTATTTTCTTTTCGGTATCCTCTACCATCTCGATCATTTGATGCTAATGGTAGCTTTTAAGGATACTGACTGGTCAGATCGACTGATCGGTCAGTAAGGCTTAAATATGACTGACTGTATAGTCACAGCGATTCGAAATGCCTATGGGAAGATGGTATTATTGGCGCGGTTACAGCCCAGAAGCCGCTTTCGGCGGGCTGGGTTGGCTGGTCTACGACGCGCTGAAGGAGGGGCCGAAGGACGAAGAGGAGCTGACCTCCTGGGTGCGCCAGCGCACGAACGTCGAATACTCGTTGACCCCGCTTTTGGACTGGTGGGTAGCGAGGGGATTGGTGAAGAAGGGGAGCGATGGAAAGTATAGCTTGGTGGAAGAAGCCCTGTTCGGACCCTGGTGGGCATACGTCCCAGTCCCCAGCCCAGCGAAAGAAGAGGAAAAGAGGAGGACGCTGGAAGACGCCCTAGAGGACGCGGAGGAGTCGGTAAGTTACTTAGAGGAACAGGCGAGGTCGGATAGGACAGCCCTCGCCGCCTACTCGTCCAGGGTAAAGGAACTGACCACAAGGCTGACCAACCTGCTGGGGTGAGGCGATTGGAAAAAACGGGACCAAAGGGACTTAGGAAGATCGGGCTAGACTTCGGCCTGATTAGCGGGGCCGAGTGGCTCATAATAGTCGCCGCTTTCATGGGTAGGTTCCTGCTACAGTTTTACCAGACAACTATACAGGAAATAGGCGCCGCCTTCGGCATGACTTCGTTCGAAGTTGGCGTGGGCTTCGCCCTGTTCACGTTGGCGTTCGCGGCTTCGGCCTTCTTAATGCATAGGTTTAGGCCAAGTCAACTTAGATCGGTCGAAATAATCTCGCTGGTGTTGCTAGGTGCCACGATGCCGCTTTACGCGTTCATAAAAGGCCTGGGACCCGCCTACACGCTCATGACCATAGACGGCTTCATTACGGGGTTGGTGATGGACTCATTCATGACAATGGCCGGCATGGCCTCGCTAGAACCAGCTAAAAGGCAAGTCGAGCAGGCCAGCTTCTCCTTCTGGGTGGCGCTCGCGCTGATAGTTGCCCCCTTCGTGACGGGGTTGTTGCTGAAGCTGGGCATAATCGAGCTCTTCACCATATTCGCGATAATGGCCTTCGTTGCGGTACCGTTCGTCATCGCTTTGAGGGGGAAGTACGCCCTCAAGTACGTCGAGAAGAAAGGGGAGGAAGGCGGCTCAATATCCTCTCTGTTCAAGAACAGACAGTTCAACTGGGCCTTCGTGGCCGCCCTGGGATATACGATCCCGTTCTACCTACTAATGTCATTCGGCGTCATGTATGGATCTAGCCTGGGATTCTCGCCATCCCTGGTTTTCTACCTGTTCGCCCTGATGTTCACCGGCGACGTCCTGACCAGGCTCTACATAAGGCTGAAGTCTCCCATACAGAACAGATACCCGTATATGGTAGCAGCTCTCTCGTTCGCAACGTTGGCCGGCTTCTTCCTCTACGCCAGCTACTACTCACCGCCCCTCTACTATTTGGCCTTCGCTCTCGCGGGAATACCGGACGGGATAGCTTGGACCCTAGGACTTCAGATAGCCAACACCGCCTTCAAGGCCGGCCAGATAGCCACCGCCACCTCTTTCTTCAGCTCGAGCATGATGATCATGTCGGCTGCGATGCCAGTGGTCGGGCTGATGGCCTCGATGAAGGGCATCGGCTTCGCGGGCTCGTTCCTGATCCTCGCGGTAGTCACCTTGGCCTTCCTCCTCGTCGAGCTGGCGCTCAGGCCCAGCGGATCAAATGCGAGCGCGGTACCCCGACGTTTTTAAGCGGGGGCAAAAGCAAAGCGATCACAGTTGACAAGAGGGGGAACCCGTGGGCCGGCGATGAGCCTGATCCAGGCGGTTTTGCTCATAGTCACCCTCACTTTTTCGATAAGGGCGAGTAACAACGTACTGCAGACAACCGTCCCGCTTTTCGCCAAATACGACCTGTCCTACACCCAGTTCGAGGTTGGGCTTTTGACAGCGACCATGTCAGTCTTCGCGCTCGTGGCCACGCTTATCAACAGCAGGGTAGGCGCTGCGAAGCGCAAGCGCCTATTCATGGTGTTCAGCGTAGTTTACGCTTTCAGCCTCTTCGCGTTCACCTTTTCCAACGCGATATCTGTACTGCTGGCCGTCTCGTTGGCGGGCGCGGGTTACGGCTTCCTCTTTCCGAACATCATGACCTCCGCCGGACTGTTCTCAGACCAGAAGCTCAGGGAAAGAGTAATAGCAGTATACACGCTGGCGCTGGCGGTCAGCCTAATAGCCGGCCCGGCGCTGCAATCGTTGGTACTGGCGCACTTCACCCTTAGGTCGTCGTTTCTGTTCTTCACACCCCTCGGCATCGTCGTTGCAATACTGTCCCCCCTGACGAAGTTCCCTGAAGAGCCGGCGAGGGCCAAGGGCACCGTTTCCGTGTGGTCTAGACCGGGGTTCAGGATCGGCATCTACACTTTCTTGGTCTACAGCATGCCGACGGCCGCGCTCCTCACATACGGCGGCATATTCGCCAAGGAGGCCTTCAACGCGCCGTATTGGCTCATAACCCTGATCTTCGCGGTCTTCTTCACGGCCTCGTTTCCGACGAGAATATCGCTTTCGCTGAGACCGATAGGAAAGCTAATCCCGTACGTGATATTTTTGATGTCGGTCTCTATTTTGGGGTTAGTGCTGGTATTTTTCAGCAATAACTTGCTGGTTTACGTGGCCGCTTTTTCCGTGTTGGGGATCCCCCACGGGCTGGGCATGCCGCTCGCCATGTTCTCCATCGGTCGCTCGTTCCCGGAAAGCGAAAGGAATAGGGCAAATAGCTACTTCACCTCAACTATGATGATAATGCAGATCGCGATGCCGGTGGTCGGGGGCTTCGCCCTCAGGTATATAGGGTTCAGGGCATTGATACTTTACACAACACCGGTGGTGCTGGTACTCCTCCTGCTCACGCTTTGGGAACGCGGCAAGATGAAATCACCGCAACAAGGCCTGGAGCCGGGGCGTGCCCCCTCTGGAAAAACGGCGGCGGGGCCCGTATAAGCAAGACAGACAGACACGCGTCGTGGAGCGCGGGAGGCCCCCTTCTTTCACTCGCGGCTTGGTCGCCCCCGGGAACGCAAGGGCTCTCCCAGTGCCCCCCTCCCATGATTGAAAATACGCCGAGAGAGACAAAAATCGACCACCATGAGGCCCGCGCCAGATCTTGCACGAGACAAGCCCCCCTTGTGGCGTGCAAGGAGGCCGAGGAGATGCCCGATAAACGCCGTTGTCGCCACATCCCTAGCCGAGAGGGGAGAGACGGGCTCGCAAGAGCCGCAGCTGAAACAATTAAGGCCTGACCCACAGAGCGTGGGTTCCCACAACCGCAGCAAAGCGATCACAATCGTGGAGGCACGCGAGGGCGAGCTGGCCAATCCAAAAGGCTCGCGGAGAGCGGACTTAAAAACTGGGCCCAAAAGGGGTCATGCCCAGTTGGGAGGAAATCGATGCCATAAGCTCGTTGATAATCGCGATAGTGGCCATGATAGCCATATTTTGGCCAGATTTGGAGCACTGGGCGGCCAGGCCAAGGTTTTCCATTGAGGCCAGGAAAGCCTTGAAGCAGCCCTACGGTTCGAACTGGCTCGTAGCGAGGGTCACGAACAGGGGAAGGAGCGTGGCTCACGGGACGGTGGCCATGCTGGACGTGTTCGATCAAAACGGGAAGCTGCTTTGCGAGGGTAGGAGGATGCCCCTGATCGAAAGCCTCTCTTACGACGAGGTTTCCCTTTACCCGGGGGAAACGCTTGGCTTCGCCATACTGAGGGTAGGGAGCTTCGACCAGGCCCACCCCATGACATGCCTGGAGGTCACGGTGAAGCCCTTTAGACTGAAACCATCCCACACTTACGGGCCGCTGACCTGTTGCGAAGCCACCAAGTACACGGGGGTTGACAGGTGCATCGAGGTGAACGCGGTTTACATGGCCCGCGTAAGGGTAGGATGCGAGGAAAACTCGGGGATGGACTCGGTGGAGTTTAGGTTCAAGTACGACGGCAACGACGTCGAGATAGTGGAGCGAGGGTACTGCGTCGCCCGAGGGCTCGAACTGACCTCTACCCACCCTGAAGAGCGAGGTTTGTCGTCAATTTACCAATTCGTGCACTGACCCACTACTAGCTAGTCCAATCGGTAGCTTCATAGACCCCGATCGCGAAACAAGAGTAGGAGGTGATGGGAGCGAAAACATAACATAGACCAGAACGCCTAATAACTTGAAGCGTCGTTAGATCGACATTCTCAAGCAACGAGAAGTGCATGAGGGTTTTCTCGTCTACTTTTCTAGTCGTAGCACCCGCCTTTTATCCCATCCCCGTGCCAGACAGACAACTTGCCTGCCCCGATCTCCCTGCCGTATTTTTGCTTCCTCATTCCGGCCAAGTCCTTCGTCGGCTACCCAGCAAATCCCATCAACTTTTTAAGCTGTAGCCCCACCTCTTAGGATAGTTGTATAGCGACGTCTCGGCCAACGAGGACGTGAGCGGGGAAAAAGCTTACTTCCTCGAACTTTTGGCCTCCGCGGACTTGGCGGAAAGATGGCAGGCCTGGGATGAAGTGCTTGGACTCATCTACGCGGGCATACTCACCAAGGAAGAGGTGAAGGCACAAAAGAGGTACTTGCTGGAGCTTTTGCAGGCCGGAGCCCCAAGCGGGAAGACGAAGGAAAGCGAAAAAAAGGAGGACGAAAAGCGCGCGGGAAAGAAAAAGGCCACTTACCCCTACGTCATAAGGAGCTACGCCTGGGGCAAGGCCCTCCTCTTCGCGCGCGCGGCCATATTGAACAGGGAGGACCTCATCGGAGAGAAATCTCACTTCCTCCAGTTGCTCCTCTCGGACCAGCTGGACGCGGTGCTGGCGGCATCAAACGTTTGGGACGAGCTCCGTGACCTGGAGCGCGAGGGCATCATAACGCCGGAGGACCTTGCGCCCGTCAGGTCCCGCTTCCTGGAGCTGATGGAATCAAGGGATCCGCAAGCGAGGCGCGGGGCGTGGGAGAAAGTTTTAGAGCTCGTCGACACCGGCGTGATCTCCCAGGAGGACGTGGTCAAGAGGAAGTCCTACCTTATAGAGATGTTGAGCGCAGGCGATTTCTACGTCAAAAGGAGCGCTTGGCGCGCCATGTCGGAATTGCAGGATGAGGGAATGGTCGCTAGGGAAGACGTGTTCGTGAACAA
>Ga0080006_1151421_pt1 | contig 11544 bp, 9 predicted proteins | sample RS3BMetagenome_FD_69209 | JGI IMG/M metagenome (GOLD analysis project Ga0080006, IMG submission 69209) | Ferric oxide microbial mat and aquatic microbial communities from Rainbow Spring, Yellowstone National Park, USA - RS3B (SPADES... ...
CGCTGGGTCCCTCAGAGCGTAGGGGTATCGTTCGCTCTTTTCACCTTTAGCTTTCTTCTAATCTCAATGCCGTTGAAGCTCAACCATGATTTGATCGCCTTCAGTGTTGATTGTATGTACCCTCCAGCTTTTCCCTTGATCTCCATCTCTGATATCAGGTCGTTGAGAAAGTTCCATAGCAGCTCTTCATCGTTGTTAAGTAGGTCTGAAGGTAGTAACCCCTTTTCATCACAGACTCTGCCCAGGCGGCGGAAGTAAACCTGGGCTGTGACGGAAGAACCTCTGGCCACATAGTCCACCCACTTCCACACCCTTTCATCTTCAAGCAATGGCTTATACTTTGAGCGCAGCTGCACCTTATCAGAGGCTTGCACAAATGCATGAGCGATTGTCTTTTTTAAGGTGACAGGACCCGGTACCAAATGGGGTCGGGCCCGGTGGGTTCCGGTAAGGCTATGCCCGTATCAAGCCTACACCTCCCTCACAATGGGTGGTTCGAGGTGTGTGAATACACATAAATAAAATATTACCCCTGAGCGTGTGAGAAAGCCTAAATGAGTCTGTTCGTGTTGGTTGTGATGTGCTTTGTTTGAAGATCTACTGCCTGAGATAAGGTCGAGGTTTCCACGGCTCGAGTATGATTACTTGGGGCATAGCAGGGTGTTTTTGGATAACGGGGCTGGCTCCATGGTGCTAGGTGAGGCGGCGCGCGCGGAGTATGAGGCGAGGCTTAACTACGCGGCGGAGCACGATGCTCCCGCTGAGGAGTCTGCTGAGGCTGGCAAGGTTATACTTAGGGGTAGGAGGGCTGTGGCAGACTTGCTCAACGCTGAGGAGGCGGAGTCGATTGTTTCGGGAGAGTCTGCGACCTCGCTGCTGTTCAACTTGGCTTACGCGGTCTTCAGGACGCTTAGGGCGGGGGGCAACATTGTGACAACCGAGTACGAGCATTACGCGAATGTTTCCCCGTGGCTTGAGCTCAAGTCTAGGGGCTTCGTAGACGAAGTGAGGTTCGCGAGATTCAACCCCGAAACCTACGAGCTAGACGTGGACCACTTGGCGTCGCTTGTGGATTCGCGCACAAGAATCGTGAGTGTGACAGGAGCCTCAAATCTCCTCGGCTCGATAACACCCCTCGAAGAAGTTGGTAAAATCGCGAGGGAGCGTGGCTCAATATTTGTGGTGGACGGTGTACACCTTATGCCTCACTACCCAGTGGACGCGCAGGCTATAGGGTGCGACTTCCTCGTGTTCTCAGCCTACAAGCTATTCTGCAGGTTCGGCTCCTTCATGTATGGTAGAAGGGAGGCCCTCGAGGCGTTGGAGCCATACAAGGTTGAGCCAGCACCTGAGCGTGTGCCTTGGCGTTGGGAGCATGGTAACAGAGACCCGGCTCTCTTCGCGGCCATAGCGGCTGTGGCCGACTACTATGAGTGGCTCGGTGGAAGGGTGGGTGTAGAGCCTAAAGGTTTTAGCGGCTCTGGAAGGCGTTTGAAGATTAAGGCTGCTCAGACAGCCATAAGGGAGTATGAGACGAGGCTCTCGAGGAGAATGGTTGAGGGATTAAGTGGACTAGGGGATAAGCTGAGGGTCTACGGACCCCAAAACGTGGATGTGAGGGTGCCCACCTTCAGCTTTACAGTGAAGGGGACTGAAAACAAGGCTGTGGTTGAGAGGCTCTGGCGTGACCACAACATATTCGTGAGAGAAGAGAACTTCTACTCACGCGCAGTCAAGTCGCTCGGTGTGCCCGGGGTTATCCGAGCGAGCTTCGCACACTACAACACACCGCAGGAAGCGGAAAGGTTACTTGGCGCACTCAGGTATCTGGTCTAATACGATATGAGTGGAAGTAGCGGTAACACTCTACGTGGGGTGTACGCGGCCAAGCTCGCAAGAACCGTGGCATACTCATACATGGCCCTCCTACTACCACTCTACCTATCATCGAGGGGGCTCACACCGCTCGAAATAGGAATCGTGCTAGCCTGTGTTGGCGTGGGTAACCTACTCATGCTAACACTCGCCCCAGCCCTAGTGAACCTGCTTGGCCTTAGGCGCACCTTGACCATACTCCCACTAACACTGGTTCTCGGCTCCCTGCTCCTACTCTATGGTAACGGGTTAGCCGCCTACATCCTAGGTGGGTTACTTGGCTCTTTGAGCGTCACCCAGACGGAGTCGGGGGTGCTACTCGTGATGGATCAAACACTCCTCGCGGAGGTGGAGGCGGATAAACGTACATCCACCTTTTCACACTATAATTTGGCAGGCTACGCAGGCTCAGCTCTAGGCGGCCTAATACTATCCCTCGTCTCGATGATCGCGTCGAAAAGTGTGGGTGACACCCTTCTCATAGCCTGCTACGCCGCGGTGGGGGTCCTAGTATCCCTGATCTACACCATTATGAGGATACCTGGGCTTGTGGTTCCCAGTAGACAGATGTATGTTCACGAGGTAGCTAAGTCTAACCCCACGCTCCTAGGTCTCGCCGCCCTCTTCGGTGTTGACGCCTTCGCGGGAGGCTTCGTGGTGCAGAGCTGGCTCTCCTACTGGTTCCACTACCAACTCGGGGTGGGCAGAACACCACTCGGCGCACTCTTCTTCTTCGCCAACGTTGTATCAGCCCTCTCACTAACACTCGCCCCCAAACTCGCAGCTAGGATGGGTTTGGTGCGCGTAATGGTGTACACACACCTTCCATCCAACATCCTACTCGCAGCCATCCCATTCGCACCCACACCCATACTCGCAGGCATACTGCTATTATTGAGGCAATCCCTATCTCAGATGGATGTGCCAGCCCGGCAAACACTCGTGGTGGCGATTTCACCACCCCAGAGCAGGGTTGGCGCGATCAGCCTAACCACGCTTACGAGGAGTGTGTCACAGATACTCGGAACACCCGTTACCGGCGTAATACTAGAGTTGGGCCCAGCGTACCTACCCTTCTTCGCCGCTGGGGGAATCAAGTCAGCCTACGACCTAGCGGTGTACTGGCTTATGCGAAAGAACCTAGAAATCGGGAAAAACACGGCTTGAACACATAGTTGCGGAGCTTTGTCCGTGTCTTTACACGTGGTCGCTGATGGTTGCTAAAAGAGGAAGGGGTGTGTTGTGGAGGGGTGCTCGCTCTGATCCTCCCTACTCTTGGTGGACCACTCTGCCTTCTCCTATTACGAGTTTGGGGTAGCTTGCTACGTCGAATGGGTCACCGCTCCAAACCACGAATGAAGCCTTGTAGCCATCCTTGACTTGGCCTAGGTTTTGGGCGCCGATTATTTCAGCCGCCTCCTTTGTTAGCTTGGATATCGCCTTCTCCTTTGTGAGCCCGAAGCGCATAAAGTGTCTGAGGGTGTAGAGCATGTTCCTCTGCAACAGCACGGGGTGGTCGCTCATCATGCAGAACTTTATACCCGATGCGAGAACCGCCTTGGCGTTCCTCCAACTCTCATGTTTGAGTTCAACCTTGTAGGGGAAGGAGTCCATTGGTCCGTACACCAGTGGTACACCCGCATCCCTGACTGTTCTGAAAACATCCTCCCTATATATGTCGAGACCGTGGTTCAACACAGCTTTGAAGCCGAACTCCTCCACGAGGCTTAGGAGAACCATGGCGTCGTCCTCTTTGTGTAGGTGGACCATCATCTTGTATTTGCCGCTCAGGATATCCATGAATATCTCCGTTAGCGGCTCTACCTCTTCCGGTAGCTTCTTCTCCTTCTCGATGAGCCTCTTAGTCTTCACCGCCTTGATAAAGTTCTCCCGCAGGAGCGCCACGGCACCCATCCTAGTCGTCGGCCTCCTCCCCTTCCACTCCGTGGTGCTACGCGGATTGTATCCCAGAGCCGCCTTGATGCCCACATCCATCACGTATGCCTCCCGCACGTTTGGGGCGAAGTTCCGTATGAGCACCGCTTTCCCCCCAATCACATTCCCACTTCCGGGTAGAACCGTGGAGTAGAGAACCCCGTTCTCAACCGACTCCCTGAATGCTGAGTCATCCATGTAGACACTGTGCAGCGCGTTAACAAGGGGGTAAACCGAGTCCATCTGCTCGTTTGCCTCATCCTCCCTTGAGGGTTCACCCGACCTCGCCATACCTATATGGCTGTGCCCATCGATGAATGCGGGTGTGACAACCCCCTCACCTAGAACTTCACCGCCACCCCTCTTAGATTTACCTACATAGCTGACAACGTCGCCTTCGAAGCCCACGTACACATTGCGTTGCACGCCAACCCCATCATAAAGCAGTTCCGCTTTTACATACTGCATACACACCCAACGTATGGCGATTTAAAAGCTCTAATACAAACATAACTAATATGGGTAACAGTCTCGATGATAGGCTAAAGCAGCATCCAACACTAGATGGGGAGTTTATAGTATCAAAGGAGACGGGCCCTTAGATGGCCTTGTGGTAGGTGTACCTGTTTTGACGACTTTAAAATCTTTTTACCGGTAGTCTTGATTGTTTATCGAAGTTATACAGGTACACATAGTGGAACACTCCATTATGGTTTATCTTCTCCCTTTTTGTGGGTTTGATTCCTGGTAGTGGAAAGTCGTGTGCAACCACGCGGGCGGAGGGCTTTAATTCGCGTATCATCTTAGGAACCAGAGCCCTATTCATCTCGGGTAGAAGGTAGAGTGTGACCACATCTGCGTTCCTTAGGCTGGCCTCAAGTAGGTTTTGGTTTAACAGTTTAACCTTGTCGCTCACGCCTGATCGCTCTATGTTCCGTGTGGCCAGAAGTATGCGTTTCGGATTGTCTTCGACACCCACCGCGGAGGCATCAAACCTCCTTACTGCGTCAACGAGTATCCTCCCATCCCCGGCGCCGAGGTCGAGTACCACCTCGCCCCTACTAACGTCGGCTAAGTCGAGCATCCTACGCACTATTTGGTGAGGTGTAGGTACAAATGGTACACGCCTCATTATATCTGGAAGCAAAAACTCAAATTTATTTTTAACCCAACCCATAAGAGAGCGAGGATATTAACTAAGTAAATCCCATCCAACCATGAAGGAGCACTACCTATACATGTCTAATTGTGATATACAGGTGGCGTAACGCTTGGCTAAATTACCCAGACCGTGTAGACAAGTAACTTTTTATCTTTAGGCTCCACTATAAGCTTCCTGACTTATCACCGCTACTACTCTTAAAGACATCACCAACAAAATAGTTTAAACTCTGGAACCTGACAAAGCAGAATATGTCTCCAGCCACCCTATGCAATAGATCGTCTAATTGTAAGAGCCCTCTTGTAAGTTTAAGTTAGGGCTTAAGCTCATAGGGCATTTGTGTTAATGGCGTGAATAAGCACGGGGTCTTCTATGGTGTATAGGCCATTTGAATTTTTCGCCACGAGTGATGCGTTCACAAGGTTTGAAAGTAGCGCGTTGAAGATGTAGTCTGAGACCTGCCTGCCTTCCTCTGCCTCGAGGCTTCTTTTAAGCGTGGACCAGGTCGATGGGCTTTGGGCTAGCCGTGTGAGCATGGCAATATACCTAGTTTTGGCGACTCGGCGGATTTCTAGGAAGTTGGTCGCTTCTGATGCTGCGAGTCTGGATGCCTCTTTTACTGTCTGCTCAACCATCTCCTCTGAGAACCTTCGGTTTCTCCACACGGTTGCACCTAGAAAGGTGAGCCAACCCACTATTCCATCAAGCTTCTCAACCGCCGCATCCAGAGCCACCCTATCTGGATTGATGCCAACCTGTGAGGATCCTTTGAGTAGGAAGTCGCGTGCTTGGTCGGGCTTAAGGCGGGGAGTGCGGATTTCAACTCTGGCGCGGCCGTATAGTGGAGCCCTCGGGTTTTCAACTCCTAGGAACTCGTGGAGGAAGCCCACCTGTGAGCCTGTGAGCACAAGTTGCAAGGAGGGTACATAATCGTATACGTGAGCCAACAGTTTGGGAAGATCATGGCCCGCGAGCCTCCTGAATTCCTGTGCCTCGTCAAAGGCGATCACGAATCTAGTGTTGAGAGCATCCGCCATCTTGCCAAGCGATGCGAAGAGTGCGGGCAAATCAGCCGAATCCTGACGGGTTCTCCCCCAAGCTATGCTAACCGAAGGCACAGGTCCAGCGCTAATATGGACTCCCCTTACAAATTTAAGGGCTTTAAGTATGCGGTCGGCCCACTTGGCTCGAGCCTCGATAAGCTGGTTGAGACTCCTCTACAGCGCTGAAAATAGCTCGACCCTTGATATCACGGGGGATTGCGCAAAACTTCCGGCATCTACGATTAGGTAGGGTTGACGTGACTCGTTGAGACAAGTCATGAGAAGTGACGATTTACCTGTTCTACGGAGGCCAACGATTGTGATGAGCCTTGCACCTTCTCGGAGTGCGCGTAGAAAGCTCTCCTGTTCTTCTTGGAAGCCGTAAAGATCCGAGCGATTGGTCTTTGGAGCCTCGTCAAAAAACATTTTACTAATACCAGTATTAGTAACTAAGGGGAGTATATGTAAAACTAACGAGGGTGATTAGACCTATCCCAACACTGTAAGCACCCACATAAATCATCGGATGGTTCCACTTGTAAAGTTCGGAGCCCATATTGGTGGATAAACATGTCCTGGGTTGGCCGCACTGCGATATTGTCGTAAACTAATCACCTCAGATTCGTGGCTATACGTGTTTATCCAATTACGCTTTAACACCTCTTTTAGGATTTCATAACCGTGGAACGCATGAGCATGCACTGCATATTATGTGCTAGGGTGGCATGGTGGCTAGGCGTGAGGAGCCAGTTAACCGTGTACGGCCAGCCTAGAACCATTCACGTTAAAGCAGTATACTGGGGGAGTTGGGTGGTGTATCGGAATTGGATACCGTTGTATTACTGGTAAAGATTAATTTTAACCGAGGATGCTTATACAAAGGGTGTATTTAAGTGGCTGAGAAAATTATGGTTTACCAACTAGGGTTACCGCTACCTGTTAAACATTCCCAATATGTTGGTTCATGCGCTTATGCTCTGCGAGGGCAAAAGTCAGTCTTTCGGCTACGTTCTCAGGAGGCATTGTGTCGATGAGTGATTCGCACATTGACCTCTACCTCGAAGGTGAGGAGAGGTTTGATAGGTTTGGCTCTTTCATTTACGCTCTCTTCGCAAGGCGTGGTCTAAGGCCTCTGCACGAATTCGCCCTAAGAGAGGTTGTGGATGAGGCGCTACGCACAAAACCCAAGAGAATACTTGACTTGGGAGCTGGCCCTGGGTTGTTAACGTGCCGCTTGGCTCAACGCCTACCAGAGGTCGAGGTCTACGGTGTTGACCCCTCACCACACATGCTTAGACAAGCCGAGAAGATAGCGGTGAAAATGGGAGTGGATAACGTTCACTTCAAGCTCGGAAGCTCAAGGGTCCTCCCAGACCTATCCTTCGACATAATTTATAGTGTGCTAAGCTTCCACCACTGGGCCAAACAAGCCCAAGCATTAGACCAAGTATACACCCACCTCTCAGGCGGCAAGTTTATGGTGTTCGAGTACAATAAGGATAGGCTCCCATTCTACTATTTCCCAGCTAGGGGTCACGCTATGCGCGTCAAGACATTCGAGGAATTAAAGCAACATTCACGCTTCTCAAGGCTAGAGGTAAAGGAAGAGGGTAGACTGCTCTTAGCAATATATGTTAAAGAGGAAGAGGTTGGTGGTGAACGATGCGGCCAAATGAGTGGTAAACCAATAGTTGAGTGAGTAACCCCGCTTACTTTAGTGGTGGAAGCCACTGATTTAGCCACGGTCTCTACCGCCCTTGCGTGGTGAGGAGCCCCACCCTGTGTCACAGGTGTGTCCCATCAGTTGCACACGATGGACGCTAGATGGCTTGAGAAAACCTGAGGAAAGCAGCCTGTTAGACCCTATCCTAGATTTTAGCATTCCCACCCTACGAGGCTGAATTCTAACAACACTAAGATTCAGTGTGGGTATATATGGTTTGGTGGCTTTTCAAACTTTTTAAAAGTTAAACCATTGTGGTCGTTCCTCTAGGCAGTGCTCACCTAGTCATGTTCTCGGGGTGTGGTGGGTTCTTGCGCACCATTGCTTTCAGGTGGTCTGCTCATCCGCGAATATCCTTTAATATGGTTTTGGCGGCGTTGTAGCCGGGCATACCCGATATGCCTCCCCCGGGATGTGTTCCCGCCCCCGTCAGATAGAGTCCTCTGATTGGGGTTCTATAGTGGGATAATTCGGGTATTGGTCTATAATAGTACATTTGCTCGAGTGTTGGGTCAATGTGCTGGGTGTTGCCGCGCGGTATCCATATCCTCTGCGCTAAGTCAGCGGGGGTCTCAACGGTGCTATCTATTATTAGGTCCTGCAGGTTGGGCCAGTACTTTGTTAGTCTCTCGAATATCTTCCTGTATGCGTCTTCTCTGAATGTGTGGTAGTCCTTCTCCCAGATCATTGGTGAGTCGTCGGGTACAAACTGAGCCCAGCAGTAGAGCACGTGTTTGTCCATGGGTGCGAGGCTTGGGTCGTAGGTTGTGGGGAAGTTGACGGCGAGAAGTGGCTCCGCTGATAGGGTTCTAGTGGAGTTGGCCTGGTGGTAGGCCCTCTCTATTGCTTCAAGTGTATCGAGTGCTATGAGTTTCCCTGAGGCTACACTCTGTATTCTGCCACTGTTTGAAAGAATCATCTCGGGCAGTGTGTGTAGCGCTGCGTGGAACGTCATCCCGTAGGAGGTTATACGCAGGCTTCTTAGCTTGCGTTGCAGGTCTTCGGAGACGGTGCCGGGCTCCACGAGCTTTATGAGCGTCCTCTGCGCGTCCACATTGCTCACAACGACCTTGGCCTCAACCCTTCTCCCATCCGCGAGCTCCACACCTGTGATGGAGCCTCCCTCAACGAGTATTTTCCTGACTTCGGCACCAGAGTACACCTCACCCCCGTAACTCTTGAGTGATGCTGCAAGCGCCTCGACGAGTCTACCTGAGCCGCCTAGCGGCCTCTTTAACCCAGTCTTATAGAGCATGGTGTGCATTATAGCCATAAGCCCGCTGCTTGGGAGGCTTGGGGACATCGTGGAGAAGATTAGTGAGAAGATGGCTGAGAGACCAACCTTCACATGTTCGTCTTCAAACTCTTCGTTGAGGAGTTGGTTAGCAGATATCACGATTGTGCGCACCATAGTGTTGAAGTCCACACTTACCGCGTCTGGTAGCGCGGATAGCACACTCGACCTGAAAAGCGCCCTACCGATACCCTTCACACCGAGGAGCTCGCTTATTTTGGGGGGTGCATCGAGCATTAACGCCTCGAGCAGGCTCTCCTGCTTTAACCACTCTTTGGCGAGCCTCATATAGTTTTGGGCATCCCTACGAGAAAATTTTGCGAATTCGTCCACGGTTTTCTCCAAACTACTATAGAATGGTAGAACCCTGCCGTCCCCGAAGGGCACCTCGAACATGGGTTCAAGGGAGACGTATTTTAAGCCGAATCTCTCCAGACCAAGATCCCTGATTATCGGTGTGCGCTGAATAAGGATATGGTCGATTGCGCCTCCGTTAACCTTGAATCCAGGAGCATATGGGAGAAGCTCTTCGGTTGTGCAGCAGCCGCCTAGCACCCCCCTCCTCTCGAACACCGCGACGCGGAGGCCAGCCTTTGCGAGGTAGTTAGCCGCGACAAGCCCATTGTGCCCACCGCCAACAACAACGCAGTCATATGACACTTCTCATATCACCAAGACTTTGGGAGACACCCACCACAAAGCATACGCCTAGATAAGCGTTTCCAAAAACAACCTACGCGCCTACCCGTATCCGGGTTCTCTGCACCACGTCTTACGAGCGATATCGTTAAGCCGTGTTCCAGCTTAAACCATAGGTTTTTGCTGCCGTTGATTGCACGTTCGTATTTGTGGCCATTCTTTTCCGGGCTAAAAGGAGAGGTGGTTTTCATCGCTTAGTACCCGAAGCTTTCACGCCGTTCTAAAGCGACCCACAGCATGTGTAGTGGGCAGGGGTCTTCTGCGGGGGTCCCATGTGTTTTTCAGGTTGTCTTAGTTGGTGTTTTAAGGTGTACCCTGGTTTGAGGTGGAAAGAGTTATGGGTCGTTACCAGCTCATGTTCACCCTGTGTTGATGCAGTTTGGCTCTTGACTGAGTCCTCGCCTACATTGTTGGGAGGATTCTTGGTTCCCGTCATCCGAAGTGTGTCAAAGAGCATGAGGCATGCTAATGTGGCGGCTTGGGTGTATACTAGTAGTGAGTCCGCTAGAAACACGCTGGATGCTAAGATCACGGTGGCCACTAGGAGCATTAGATTGCGTCTATTCATCGTGTAGCCTGTGGCCACGCTGAAGAATAATAGTAGCATAAAGAAGGCGTAACCAACACTTTGAGGCAGGGGAAGCGGTGTCCCGAAGGATGTCTGCCAGGTGAGTTCGAGTATCTTGTCCGAGAAGAGACCGCCGTAGAACACGTAGGCAACCCCCGCACCACCAGCTAGCGCGAGCCCTAAGCTAAGCCAGCGTCCCCTACCCTCTATTTCGAGGAGGGCTGCGAGTCCGTAAACAGCAACCCCGATGCCCAGCAGGTTTATCGCAAGGTTATATGAGAGTGTGATGGTATACAATGAAGGAGTAGGCTCGACACGCGTGTAAACATAGTAGGCACCCATTATGGTGGCTGCGAGTGTTAGTAGAAGTGTGCCAGCGTATTCGAGCACACTATACTTACCTCTACGTAATGTGGCCGCGAATACCCCAAACGCTGTGAATGTGAAGAAAAGAAGCACCCCCACGGTGAGTTCAAACCATAAAGTGGACCCGTAGAGTGACGAAAATTCTGTGGATGGTAGGATAACTCTCGCTGAATCCATGATGAACACGAGCATCCCAACAACCAATGGAGGCACACCTACGGCCACCCCTTTGACCCCTTCCCTAAGATGCTCTATACCCACGAGTATGAGTGCCGCTACGCCTATCACCGCTGACATGTCTATGCTTACGGTTCCAAGCCTGACAAGCGTGTTCTCAGTTGTTCCACTTATGTTCAGCGCGAAAAGATAGGGTGAAAGCCTTACGAAAAACTGTTGTAGCCCAACTTGTACGAGGAACACCGCCGCGAACAGCACATAGAGCGGGTTCAACCCGCTGAGCCTATGCTCCGCCCGTTTTTTCGGTGTCTTCATCACCCATTCCACCGGACTTCAAAGCGTTTTTCATAGCCTCAAGCCTCATATGTAGTGTGGGTGACAGGGTGGCCACCTCCTCCCTTTTCCTCCTTAGCCCATCACCGTCGGCACCACTCCCACCCCCACTTATGAGAGCCCTAACTGCGGTTTTTTCGACTTCGAATGTATATCTGAGTTTAAGCGGGTCATAGGACACTGAGCGTATGTGGAGCAATGTTCCTCCCCTACCTCCAAGTTTCCCAAGCCACTTCTTAGCTTCACCTAAGAAGTTTTGTCTTTCGAAAAGCATGTCTATCAACCCCAACCTGTATGCGTCCTCTGGGGGGAGGGTGTCGCCGAGAATGAAGAGTCTCCTCGCAATGCTCGCACCGAATACCTCCTTGG
>Ga0080006_1143049_pt1 | contig 11543 bp, 10 predicted proteins | sample RS3BMetagenome_FD_69209 | JGI IMG/M metagenome (GOLD analysis project Ga0080006, IMG submission 69209) | Ferric oxide microbial mat and aquatic microbial communities from Rainbow Spring, Yellowstone National Park, USA - RS3B (SPADES... ...
CCCCGCCCTCACCGTCGCCCCGGACGAGCTGGCCTCGGCAGCCGGAACCCGCGGCTGGACGATCCTCGGCCTCGATCCCCGCGGCGAGCCGATCGACCGTCTCGCCGAACCGCCGCCGCGGGCGATCGTGGTCGTCGGCCACGAACGGCACGGGCTGGGGCGCTTCGCGAGCCTCTGCGAGCGCCTGGTCGCCATCCCCATGCCGGGACCGACGGAGAGCCTGAATGCTGCGATCGCCGGTGCCCTGGCCCTCTACGAGCTCGGCCGCCGTCCGGCCGGCGGCGCCTGAACGCCGCGCGGGGCGTTTGTCAAGACTTTCGCCGCGAAAAGTCGCATGCTACAATCCCACCATCCGGACGGGATCGCCCCGGAAACCGCTCATGAAGGAGAGTACAGGCCACATGGCAACCTCCGAATTGTTTTGGAAGCTCTTCGCGCACACCGGCTCCATCAAAGCGTACCTTGCCTACCGGCAACTCCATCCGCCCTCGATGTAGCCGCCGTATTCGGGAAAAGAGTGGTTTTCGAGAGCGCCCGGAAAATAGTCCGGGCGCTTTCTGTTGCGCGACCTTCCGCATGAGCGAACGATGAGCGATCTCACCGAGACATTGAGCGAGATTCGGAGCCGTTTTGCCGCCGCGCTCGAGGCGGCGCACGACGAGGCTGCATTGGAGGCGGCCCGCGTCGCGTTCCTGGGACGGAGCGGCGAGGTGACCCTCTTACGCCGCCGCATCGGCACGCTACCGCCCGCCGAGCGACCCGCGGCAGGCATGCGCATCAACGAGACGGCCGACGAGCTCGAGCGCATGGTGAACGAGGCGCGCGAACGGCTGCGGCTCCGCGCGTATGAAGAAGAACGCGCGCGGCGCATCGACGTCACCTTTCCCGCGATCGAACCCACGCTCGGCAGCATCCATCCGATCCGCCGCGTGCTGGAAGATCTCTGCACCTATTTCGAACGGCACGGATTCACCGTCGTTCTCGGTCCGGAGCTCGAACCCGAGTACTACACGTTCGACGCCCTCAACATCCCGCCGGATCATCCGGCGCGCGAGGGGTTCGATTCGTTCTTCGTCGGAGAGACGCTGCTCTTACGGCCGCACACCTCACCGATGCAGATTCGCACGATGCAGGCCCACCGGCCGCCGGTCGCGATCCTCGCCCCCGGTCGGTGCTACCGTCGCGATGCGGTCGATGCCCGGCATTCGTTCATGTTCCATCAATGCGAGGGGCTCCTCGTCGCACCCGGCATCCATTTCGGACACCTGAAAGGGATGCTCGAGGGCATGTGCCGGATGCTCTTCGGTCCGGATCAGCGCGTACGACTGCGTCCTTCGTACTTTCCCTTCACCGAACCGAGCGCCGAGGTCGAGACGACCTGTCCTCGCTGTCACGGAACGGCCGGCGAGTGCCGCCTGTGCGGCGGCGCGGGATGGATCGAGCTCGGCGGCGCCGGCATGGTCCATCCGAACGTGTTGCGCGAAGTCGGATACGATCCGAACGCCGTCTCCGGATGGGCTTTCGGCGTCGGCATCGAACGTCTGGCGATCGTGCGCTACGACGTGGACGACATTCGCCGCTTCTTCGACAACGATCCCGACTTCCTCGAGCAGTTGCAGTAGCCGCGATGCGCGTACCCCTCTCCTGGCTGCGCTCCTATGCGGAGCTCCCCACCGACCCCGACGTGATCGCCGATCGTCTGGCGCTCTCCGGTTTTCCCGTCGCCGCGATCGAACGGCGCCCGCGGCTCTCCGGCGTCGTGGTCGGGCGCATCGCCGCGCTGGAACGCCATCCGAATGCCGATCGGTTGCAGATCGGCCACATCGAGATCGGCGCCGGCGACCCCATCGTCGTCGCTACCGCGGCGACGAACGTCGCGCCGGGACAGACGATCGCCGTCGCGCTTCCGGGCGCGACGCTGGCGAACGCGCGCATCGAGCGCCGCACGATGCGCGGCGTCGTCTCCGAAGGAATGATGTGCTCCGCGGATGAGCTCGCGCTGCCGCCGGAGTGGTTCGAGGACGGCATCCTGCAACTCGACGGGGCGCCCGAACCGGGGACGGATGCGATCGCCTATCTCGGGCTCGACGAACCGGTTTTCGACGTCGAAGTCACCGGCAATCGTCCCGATGCGCTCTCGATGATCGGCCTGGCCCGGGAGCTCGCCGCCGCGTTCGGCGTGCCGTTACGGCTGCCGCCGGACGAAAATCCCGGTACGGACGCAGAGCCCGCGGGAACGGCGCCGGAGGTGACGATCGAAACCCCCGATTGCCTGCGCTTCGTCGCTCAGCGCTTCGACGGCATTCGCAACGGCATCGCTCCGGCGTGGATGCGCGTACGTCTGGCGCTCGCCGGACAGCGCCCGATCGATCGCATCGTGGACGTCACGAATTACGTGATGCTCGAGACCGGCCAGCCGCTGCATGCGTACGATGCGGATCTCCTCGCGTCGGCGCACCTGATCGTTCGCGATGCGCGCGAGGGCGAGCGCCTCCAAGCGTTGGACGAACGCGAGTACGCGCTCTCGCCGCAGGTCATGGTCGTGGCGGATGAGCACGAGGCACTCGGCGTCGCCGGCGTGATCGGCGGCACGCGTAGCGCGGTCGGCGCGGCGACGACGGCGATCGTCTTGGAGAGCGCGACCTTCCGCGGCGCGCGCGTCCGGCGCAGCGCCGCCGCCCTGGGCGTGCGGACGGAGGCCTCGACGCGGCACGAGAAGTCGCTCCCACCTGCGCTCGCGGAGATCGGCGCGGCGCGCGCCGCGCAGTTGCTCGCCGCGATGGGCGCACGCGCCTATCGGCCGCGCGTCTTCGGGGCACGGCCGGCCGAGCCCGAGCCGATTCGCTTCCCTCTCGCCGAGATTCCGCGATTGCTCGGCTTCACGCTTTCCGCCGACGAGGCCGCCGCGCCGCTGCGCGCGCTCGGATGCGCCGTCGCCGTTGCGGCTCCGGATGCGCTGGCCGTCACGCCGCCGCCATGGCGTCGCGACCTCTCGATCGCCGCGGATCTCGTCGAAGAGGTCGCGCGCGTCGTCGGATACGACCGCATCGAAGCGGCGATGCCCGCCGTCACGCCGCAAGAGATCGACGACCACGACTATCGCGTGGAGCGCGATGCTGCGCGCACCTTGTCTGCGCTCGGCTATCGCGAGATCGTCACCTACGCGCTGCACGGCGCGCAGCTCTTCGAGCGCCTCGCGCGCGCGGGCATCACGCCGAGTCACGAGCCCGTCGAGATCCGCAACCCGCTCTCCGAAGATCAGCGCTGGTTGCGCTACGCGCTCGGCCCGTCGATGCTCGCGTACTTTGCACGCGTCGGACGGCCGATGCGCGCCTTCGAGATAGGCCACGTCTTCCACCGGCAGAAAGAGATGGTCACCGAAGCCCCGGCGTTGCTCTTCGGATTCACGATGGAGCCGCAGGACGATCCACCCTGGCGCGACAACGGGTTTCTCCGCATGAAAGGCGATGCGCTCGCCTTCTTGCGTGCGCTGACCGGGAGAACAGCCTCCGCGATCGCCACGACGGCCGACGCCCGCACCGGCATGCATCCCGGCAAGACGGCCGCGTTGATCCTCGACGGGCGCGAACTCGCGTTGCTCGGCCGCGTCGACCCGCGCGTAGCGGATGCCTTCGTACTCGCGCTCCCGGCCTATCTCTGCCACGTCTATCTCGATCGCTTGCCGGAACGCGCCGAACCGCGGTATCGCCCGCCGTCGAAGTATCCCGGCACCTATCGCGATCTCGCCCTCCTGCTCGATCTCGATGTCCCCGCGGCTCGCGTAGAAGAGGCCGTGCGGGCGGCGGCCGGCGCTCTCTGTACGAACGCCCGCGTCTTCGACGAGTACCGCGGGCCGCAGATCCCGGCGAATCGCAAGAGCCTCGCCGTACGCGTGACGCTCCAGCGCTCCGACGCGACGATCACCGACGCCGAAGCCGACGCCGTGATCGCTGGCGCGCTCGAACGCTTGCGCGAGGAACTGGGAGCGGAGCTGCGCGCGTGAGCGACTGGCCCGACCTCGTCATCGGTCTGATCCTGCTCATCGCGGGTATCAAGGGCCTGCGCGCCGGATTCGTCTCCGAGCTCGGCGGCGCAGTCGCATTCTTCGCCGCGCTGATCACGCCGTGGTACTACAACGGTGCGGCGGACGGTTCGATCGACCGGCTCTTGCACACCGGCCCCGGCTCCGCCCATGTCCTCGGGATGGTCGCCACGGGCCTGGCGACCTATGCGATCGTGCTCGCGGCGGCGTGGCTCTTGAATCGCATCGCCAAGCTGCCGTTGGTGAACGTCGCCAATGCGCTCGGCGGCGCCGCCGTCGGATTGCTGAAAGGCGCCGCTCTCTGCTGGGCGATCCTCTACGTGACGCTACTCTTTCCGCTCTCGCCGGACGTGCGCGCCGCGCTGCATCGCGCGTCGCTCGTCGCCTACCTCACCGCGCCCGATGCGCGCATAGACGACGCAGTCGTGCGAACGGCGCCCTGGTTTGCGCGCCCCTTCATCCGGCACGCACTCGCCGGCCACCGGACGTAGCGCGAGCCGCAGGACGGCTGCGCTTGCGCGCGCCGTTGCGCCGCGCGGGTGTCCCGTTCACGCGCTTCCCGTCGGAAGGCGGAAGCACCGGCGTGACGACCCGTTTGCCGAGCGCGCGCTCCAGCACTTCCGAGACGTCCTCGACGGGAATGAAGGTCATCGCCTCGCGGACTTCCTTGGGGATGTCGTCGAGATCGACCTCGTTGCGCTTCGGAAAGACGACTTTGGTGATGCCCGCGCGCCGCGCGCCGAGCACCTTTTCCTTGAGACCACCGATCGGCAAGACCTGTCCGGTGAGCGTGATCTCGCCGGTCATCGCGAGGTCGGGATCGACCTTCAACCCCGTCAGCACCGACGCGAGCGCGACGGTGATCGCGACACCCGCCGACGGACCGTCTTTCGGCGTCGCACCCGCGGGCACGTGGACGTGCAGATCGTGTTTCGAAAAGTAGTCGTCCGGTAACCCGAGCTCGTGCGAGCGCGAGCGGAGAAACGAGACCGCCGCCTCCGCGCTCTCCTTCATGACGTCGCCGAGCTGGCCGGTGAGGATGAGTTTCCCCGTCCCCGGCATCGCCTGTGCTTCGATGAAGAGGATATCGCCGCCGACGGGCGTGTAGGCCATACCCGTCGCCACGCCGACCATCGGCACGCGCTTCTTCACCTCGTTGAAGAATCGCGGCTTGCTCAGAAATTCTTGGAGATTGTCGGGCGTAACGCGCACCGTGTACCGCGGATCGTCGGCGACCTTGCGCGCGATCTTGCGGAAGACCGTCCCGATTTCGCGCTCCAGGTTCCGCACGCCGGCCTCGCGCGTGTAGTCCGTGATGATCGCACGTAACGCCGCATCGGTGATCTGCGCTTGCTTTTCCTTCAAGCCGTTGGCGCTCCGCTGCTTCTTCACGAGGTAGCGTTTGGCGATCTGCAGCTTTTCGAACTCGGTGTACCCCGAGAGTTGGATGATCTCCATGCGATCGCGTAGCGGAGGGCTGATCGTCTCGAGCGTATTCGCCGTACAGATGAACAAGACGTGCGAGAGGTCGAACGGCAAGTCGAGATAGTGGTCGCGGAACGCTTTGTTTTGTTCGGGGTCGAGCACTTCGAGGAGCGCCGACTGCGGGTCTCCGCGGAAATCCGCTCCGACCTTGTCGATCTCGTCGATCATCATCACCGGATTGCGCGTGCCGGCGTCGCGAATCGCGCGAATGATCGTTCCCGGCATGGCACCAATGTATGTACGGCGGTGACCGCGGATCTCGGCTTCGTCGCGGACGCCGCCGACCGATAGGCGCACGAACTTGCGCCCCATCGCGCGCGCGATGGACTGCCCGAGCGACGTCTTCCCGACGCCCGGCGGGCCGATGAAGCAGAGGATCGGCCCGGTGAGGCTCTTCTTCAGCTTCCCGACCGCGAGATACTCGATGATGCGATCCTTGATCTTCTCGAGATCGTAGTGGTCCTCGTCGAGAACCTTCCGCGCCTTCTCGAGATCGATGTGGTCGGTCGTCTCGACGTTCCACGGCAGCGTCGTGAGCCAGTCGAGATACGTGCGGATGACGCTGTATTCCGGGCTCGCCTGCGGGACTTTGGAGAGGCGATCCAGCTCGCGCTCCGCCGCCTTGCGCACCTCGTCGGGCATCTGCGCCTTGGCGATCTTCTCGCGCAGCTCGTTGGCTTCGGCCTGTTGCGGGTCCGTCTCGCCGAGTTCTTCTTGAATGGCGCGCAATTGCTGGCGCAGGTAGAACTCGCGCTGATTCTTTTCCATCTCGCGCTGGATGTCGGACTGGATCTTGTGTCCCAGCTCGACGACCTCGAGTTCTTTCGTCAGCAAGAGCGTGAGCTTGCGCATCCGCTTGGCGGTGTCGCGCTCCTCCAGCAACGCCTGGCGATCCGCAGTATCCAACCGCATGGTGGACGCCACGAAATACGTCAGCGCGTTGGGATCGGTGATGTTCTGGACTTCCATCTCCATCTCGCGCGGTGCCTGCGGGAGATAGGAGAGGAGTTTCTGAAAGAGGCCCGCCAAGTTGCGGTGCATCGCGACGAGCTCTTCGTTCTCGACCGTGATGTCGGGCAACTCGGTGCAGAGCGCGACCAGGTACGGCTCGGTCTGAACGAACTTTTCGATGCGAAACGCCTGCTGGCCGGAGACGATGCAGCGCAGCGTCCCGTCCGGGACCTTCAGCATCTTCTGGACGATGCCGATCGTCCCGACGCGATGGAGATCGTCGGGACCCGGATGCTCCGCATCGCGATTCTTCAGCGCGACGAGCCCGATCGGTTTCCCTTCCCGAATCGCGTTCTCCACGAGCGCGATCCCCGGTTTCTTGACGACCGCCAGCGGAATCACGGTGTTGGGGAAGAGCACGGCATCCTGCAACGGCAGGATGCTGAGCATGTCGCTCCTCACGATCGCCGGCGCCTCCGTTGCGGCCTGCGGGCCGGACTCGCCGGCGCCTTCGGCCTCCGGCTCGTCATCGGGATCGGGCGCGTCGTCTTCGGTCAGATCGTAATCCTCGGCCGGGTCGTAATCGTCGGCCGGATCGTAATCCTCACCTGGATCGTAGTCCTCGGTCGGGTCGTAGTCCTCGGCCGGGTCGTAGTCCTCGGCCGGATCGTACGCGTCGTCCGGGACGCCGGGGTCGTTGCTCTCGTCCACTCGTATCTTCATCGATCTCGGTTTCTCGTGCGCTGCGCGGCGATCAGGTGCGATAGGAACGGACGATCATGCGCACGTCTGCCCGCGCCGCGGTCGCATAGGATTGCGGAGCGATCGGCAACGCGACGGTCAGCAATCCGTCTGCATATGCGGCATCGGACCGGTCGCCGTCCACTGCGACCGGCAGCAGGATCTCTTTCAGGAAGGCGCCGTTCGGAATCTCTTTCCGCACGTAGCTGCCGCGCCGCCCCTGCATGGGGTCGCCGCGGCGGCCGGTGACCACCAAGCGCCGTTCGTAGAGTTCGACGTCCACGGTCGCGGGGTCGATGCCCGCGAGATCGACGACGACGACGACGCACCCTGCTTCCTCGTCGAGGAAGACGTCCGCGTTGGGTTCGAAATGACCGTGACGGCGGAAGAGCGACTCCATGCGCTTGGTGTAACCTCCGGTGACCCGCTCAGGGCTGCGGATCCGGCAGCACCGCTGCGGATGGCCACTGGACACACGGCACGAGGCGGATCTTCAGCGCCTGCAGCGCATCGGGAGGAATCTTCACCCGGAAGTACCGCCGGTAGTTCGTCTCGACCCCGTACTTGCGAACCGGAGGAAAGGCGTTCACCTGTTCGCCGGGTAGGTGCGTCGAGGCGAGCACCGTGTTGATCGCGGCGGCGTCGGCCGCCGACATGTACTCCTGGCGGCGCTGCCCCAGCCACGTCGAACCATCGGCGAGCGTGTAGAGATAGCCGATGATCTGACCGGCGGTCATCGTGGCCGTCGAGACGACTTCGTCGATGCGGACGATCTGCATCGCCTGCACCACGGGCGGCTGCAAGACGTGCGGGACGACACCGGTCGAATCCAGACACGCGCCGTTGTCGAGGATGACGGGCGAGCTCGCCTCCGTTGCCGGTACCGCGGGCGGCGCGACCTGCGCCAAGGTGGTCGCCAAAACGAGGCTCATCATCATCATGCCGTTATCGTTCCCTCTCCGGTCCGGAAACTCCGCGTCGCAACCAGTAATCGCGCGCGCGTGGTTGTGGCGGTCGTGAAAGCCGCCGTCTATCATGGTCCCGGTGACGTTCGCGTCGAGCGCGTTCCCGATCCCGTTCTGCGCGAACCGACCGATGCGATCGTTCGCATCCTGCGCGCCGCGATCTGCGGCAGCGACCTCTGGTTTTACCGCGGCATCGTGCAATGGACGCCGGGCGACCGCACGGGCCACGAATTCGTGGGCGTCGTGGAGGAGGTCGGCGCCGAGGTGCGCACCGTGCGCCCCGGCGACGTGGTCATCGCTCCGTTCGTCGCCAGCGACGGCACCTGTTCGTTCTGCCGCGCCGGCTTGCAGACGTCGTGCGTGAACGTCTCGTTCTGGGGCGACGACGCCAACGGCGGTCAAGCCGAAGCGGTCCGCGTGCCGTGGGCCGATGGGACGCTGGTGCCGCTCCCCGCCGGTGCGGCGGACGATGCGGCGCTCCTCGCCCACGCGACCGCGCTCTGCGACGTGATGCCGACCGGTCATCACGGTGCGCTGACCGCTGGTGCGCGCAACGCCGAGGTCGTCGCGGTCGTCGGCGACGGCGCGGTCGGGTTGTGCGCGGTCCATTCCGCGGCGCGCCTGCTCGGCGCTCGGCGCGTGATCGCGATCGGGCACAATCCGCAGCGGCTCGAGCTCGCGCGCGCCTTCGGCGCGACGGAGACCTACGATAGCCACGATCCCGAGATCGCCGAGCGTATCGTCGCCGAGACGAGCGGCGGCGTTCCCGCGGTCGTCGAGGCGGTCGGCTCCCAACAGAGCATGGATCTCGCGATACGCATCGCGCGGCCCGGCGGCGCGGTGACCTTTGTGGGCGTTCCGAATGCGGTGGACAGACCCGATCTCCGCGAGCTCTTCCGAAAGAACGTGAGCCTACGCGGCGCCGTCGCACCGGCGCGCGCCTATATCGAAGACCTGCTCGCGCACGTGCTCGAGGGACGCATCGAACCGGCGCGCGTCTTCGACCTCGAGCTCCCGCTGGATCGCATCGGCGAGGGGTATGCCGCGATGGACGGCCGGCGCACGATCAAAGTGCTCCTCCACACCGGATGACGGTCGCGCTCGCGGCGGAACGCGCGGCGAGCCTCTATGGAACGCCGGGTCGCCCGCCGGTGCTCTTCGTGCACGGGCTGCGCCTGGGGCGCTCCGTCTGGGATGCGCACGCGCGCGCGCTCGCGCACGACTACCGCGTCATGACGCTCGATCTCCCCGGTCACGGAGCGCTCGCGGATGTGCCGTTCGACACCGAGACCGTCATCGCGCTCCTGGCGGGTGCCTGCGATCTGCTCGGAGAGCCGCCGCTCCTCGTCGGATACTCGCTCGGCGGCTATTCCGCGATCGCGTTTGCGCACCGCCATCCCGATCGGACCGCCGGATTGATCGCCGTCGATTGCACGTACGATTTCGACGGATGGCGCGGCGCGTGGATCGCCGCCCTCGCGGACGGCGCCGCCTCGCTTCCGCGACCGTTACTCGTGCGGGTGTTGCGGGTGACCTTGCGAATCTGCGCGCCGCGTGCGCTCGTGGCCGAGATCGAACGGATTCCTTTCGATCCCGGCGTGATCCGCGCGTGCCGGCGCGAACTCCATCGGCTTCGGCGATTCAGCGATCTGCTGCGCGGCTACGATCGGCCGCTGCTCTTCGTGAACGGCGCGCGCGATCTGCTCTTCCGCCTCGACGAAAGGCGCTTCCTCCGCGCGAACTCGCATGCGCGGCTGCACCTCATTCGCGGTGCCGATCACAATGCGCCGCTCACCCACGCGCAGGAGTTCGTCGAGATCGTGCGCACCTTCGCGGAGGAGGTCTTCACGCGAGGTGAACGCACCGCACCCATCGGCGGCTGACGCGGACGTCACGGGCGATCGGCTCGTCCGCAGGCTCGGTACGCTCGACGCCGTCCTGATCGTCATGGGCGGCATCGTCGGTTCGGGCATCTTCATGAATCCGTCGGTAGTCGCGCGGTACGTGCAGGCGGGATCGCTCGTCCTGCTCGCATGGATCGCAGGCGGCATCATCGCGCTCGCGGGTGCAGCCGTCTTCGCCGAACTCGCGGCGCGCCGCCCGCTCGACGGCGGGCTGTACGCGTATCTGCGCGACGCCTACCATCCGGTCGTCGCATTCTGCTACGGCTGGACGTTGTTGCTCGTCTCGCAGAGCGGCGGTGCCGCAGCATCGGCGGTCACCTTCGCAAGTTACCTCCCGCGATTGCTCCCGCACCTGCGCGTCGCGCCGACGGCAGTGGCCGTGGCGGTCATCGCGCTCTTCACCGCCGTCAACTGCCTGGGCGTCCGCGCCGGTGCAGGAACGCAGAACGGTTTGATGGCCGCCAAGATCGTCGCGATCCTCGGCGTCGTGGCGATCGGAACGATCGCCGCGCTCCGCGGCGGGATTCCGCACCACGCGGTCGCACCGCCGCACGATGCATTCGCCGCGTTCGGACTCGCACTGGTACCGGTCCTCTTCGCGTACAGCGGGTGGCAGACGTCGAGCTTCATGACGGGCGAGCTGCGGCGGCCCGACCGTACGCTGGTCCGCGGCCTGCTCCTCGGCGTCGCCGGCGTCTGCGCCCTCTACCTCGCGGTGAACGCCGTCTGTCTGGCCGCCTTGGGGGCGAGCGGACTCGCCCGAACGACGACGCCGGCCTCCGACGTGGTGCGTTTGGTGCTCGGCGCACCCGGCGAGCGCATCATGGCGGGCATCATCGCCCTCTCGACGCTCGGCTTCATCGGCAATCAAATCCTCACCGCACCGCGCGTCTATCGTCGCATGGCGGCCGACCGGACGTTCTTCCCCGCGCTGGCGGCCGTGCATCCGCGCACGCACGTTCCGGTTCTCGCGATCGCACTCCAAGGGATCGCCGCCATCGCCATCACGCTCTCCGGCCGCTACGACGTCATCCTCAACTGGGTGACCAGCGTGGACTACGTCTTCTTCGGGCTGGCCGCCGTCGCACTCCTGATCTTTCGCTCGCGCGACGCGCGCGGCAGCGGCGAACGCTCCGTCCCGTTCGCAGCGCCGCTCCAACCGCTCGCGAGCATCGGCTTCGCGCTCGTCGCCTGGGCGATCGTGGCCGACGTCATCCTGCGCGCTCCGGGGGAGAGCCTTCTGGGGCTCGCCGTCCTCCTCAGCGGCGTTCCGGCGTACCTCGGCTTCCGCGCCTACTCCACCGCCCGCCGATGATCGCGCGCGACGATCAGTGATGGGGTTATCAACTGTTGCCCACTTCCGTCCCGGATGTAGACAAACGTACGTTCTTATGATACGATGAGCGTCGTGAAACTCTCCGAGTGGGCGCGACGAACTGGCATATCGTACAAGAC
>Ga0080006_1152538_pt1 | contig 11540 bp, 7 predicted proteins | sample RS3BMetagenome_FD_69209 | JGI IMG/M metagenome (GOLD analysis project Ga0080006, IMG submission 69209) | Ferric oxide microbial mat and aquatic microbial communities from Rainbow Spring, Yellowstone National Park, USA - RS3B (SPADES... ...
CCGGACGTCACGCGCGACCGAGCGGGCGGCCGCCCTCTTCACCTACCTCACCAAGAGGATCGTGCGTGTCGAGCCCGAAGAGGCCGAGCTGGCCAAGCTCTTCACCAATTCGTACCGCTACATCAAGTTCGCCGCCGCCAACCAGCTGTACATGATGGCCAACGACTTCGGCGTGGACTACGAGCGCATCCGGCGGGCGGTCGTGGAGGACTACCCGAGAGCTGCCGATCTGCCCGGCCCGGGGTTCGCCGCCGGACCGTGCCTGCTGAAGGACACCATGCAGCTCGCCGCCTTCAACAACAACAATTTCGCGCTGGGACAGGCGAGCATGCAGATCAACGAGGGGCTCCCCCTCTACCTGGTCTCGAGGATGGCCGCCCGCTTCGACCTGTACTCGATGACGGTCGGGATCCTGGGGATGGCGTTCAAGGGCGAGTCGGTCGACAACCGCTCGAGCCTCTCCTACAAGCTGAAGCGCGTCCTGAAGGTTCGTGCCGCCGAGGTGCTCACATCGGATCCCTACGTCGAAGTGGACGCCAACCTCGTGCCCCTCGACCTCGTGCTCGACCAGTCCGATCTGATCGTGATCGGGGCGCCCCACAAGCTGTACGGGGATCTGGAGATCCACCAGCCGGTCGTCGACATCTGGAACATCCGTGGCAACGGGGTCCTGGTATGAGGCCCCGGGTGTCCATCGTGATCCCCGCGTACAACGAGGGCTCCCTGATCGAGGACGTGCTCGCACGACTGACCGAGACGGTCCAGCTGCCGAGCGAGATCCTGGTGGTGGTGGACGCGCCCGATGACTCCACGGTGCCCTACGTCGAGAAATTCTCCGCACGGGACCCCCGGGTCCGGTTCCTGGTCAACGACGTGCAACCGGGTCCGGCCCAGGCCATCCGCTTCGGGATCGACCGGGCCACCGCCGATGTGGTCGTCGTGACCATGGCCGACGGGTGCGACGACCCCCAGCAGATCGACTACCTGGCCCGACTCGTCGAACGGGGCGTCGTGATCGCCGCCGCGTCGCGCTACTCACGGGGTGGGCAGCAGGTGGGGGGCCCGTTCCTCAAGAGCTTCCTCTCCAGGACGGCGGGGCTGTCCCTCTGGGTGTTGGCCCGGGTGGGGACCCGCGACGCGACCAACTCGTTCAAGGCGTACAGCACCGAGTTCGTGCGGACCGTGGGGATCACCTCGACCACGGGATTCGAGATCGGCATCGAGCTGGTGGCCAAGGCCCGTCGGACCCGCCAGCCGGTGGCCGAGCTCCCTACCATCTGGCTGGAGCGTCATCAGGGCGTGTCGAACTTCAAGCTGGCAAGCTGGCTACCGCACTACCTGAGGTGGTACCGGTTCGCCTTCGGTCCCAAACTCACCCTCGACCAGGTGCGCTCAGCCGCCGCATCCGTACAGAAAGGTCACACATGACAACAGTCCTCGTCACCGGATCCGCGGGGTTCATCGGTGGCTACGTCGTCAAGGAACTCCTCGACCGCGGTCATGACGTGGTCGGGATCGACAACTACTCGAAGTACGGGCCGGTCGCACGCTCCTATGACGAACATCCCCGGTACCGGTTCATCGAGGGTGACGCCCGGGACGTCGAGCTGATGACCCGCGAGCTGATGGTGTGCGACCACTTCATCGCCGGGGCGGCACTCATCGGGGGCATCTCCTACTTCCACACCTACGCCTACGACCTCCTGGCGCAGAACGAGCGGATCACCGCGTCGTCCTGCGACGCCGCCATCGCCGCCCACACCGAGGGCCGCCTGCAGAAGGTCACCTACCTCAGCTCGTCGATGGTGTTCGAGTCGGCCGACAGCTGGCCCTCGTTCGAAGGCCAGCAGAACCAGATCCCACCCCCGGTGTCGTCCTACGGGTTCCAGAAGCTGGCCGTCGAGTACTTCGCCCGGGCCGCGTTCGACCAGTACGGACTCCCCTACACGATCATCCGGCCGTTCAACTGCGTCGGGACGGGCGAGCGCCGGGCACTCGGCGACGTGGAGATCCTGAGCGGCAACGTGCGCCTGGCGATGAGCCACGTCGTGCCCGACCTGGTCCAGAAGGTCATCAAGGGCCAGGACCCGCCGCACATCCTCGGAGACGGCACCCAGATCCGCCACTACACCTATGGCGGCGACCTCGCCCAGGGGATCGTGACGGCGATGGAGCACCCGGACGCCCTCAACGAGGACTTCAACATCTCGACCGCCGAGTCGACGACGGTACTCGAGCTCGCCCAGGCCATCTGGACCCAGATCAAGGGGCTCGAGCTCCCCTTCCGCTACGTCTCCGACCCTCCGTTCGAGCACGACGTGAAGCGGCGGGTCCCGTCGGTCGACAAGGCGAAGGACGTCCTGGGTTTCGAGGCGACCACCGATCTGGGGAAGATCCTCCAGGAGGTCGTCCCGTGGATCGAGAACGCGGTGGCCGAGGGCACCATCTGAACGAACCGACCGTCACCGAGGGTCACCGAGGGTCAGCGAGGGTCAGCGAGGCCACCGACCGCGCCTCCTCGGACACTCGGCGTACGTGCCTCTGTGCCCGGCCTACGGCCAGATGCCACCGGTGGCGAAGATGTTGAGGTGGTGGACCTCGAGGATCGCCGCCTGGGCCCGAAGGAACTTGGCGTTGCTGAAGACGTAGAGGTGGTAGGCGACGTACCCGTCGGGGTAGTGGGCGATGTTCCTGAGGACCGGGACCGCCTGCGCCTGGTACACGTAGTTGTTGCGTGCACCCTGGATGCCCAGCGGGATGCTCGTGCCCACCTGGATCACGATGGCGAGTCCGATGACCACCCGGATCCACCGCAGCGCGACCTCGTCGGCCCAGCGCGGGAGCCGATCCGCCCGTTCGCCCATGCGGTCCTCCCACGAGCGGTCCACCTCAGCGCCGGTGCCCGCAGGCGACGGTGCCGGTGCCGGCCGTCGGGCCACCACGGTCAGATAGATCCCGAGTGGGACCAGGACGTCGAACGTGGTGTAGCGGGAGGCACTCGCCCCGAAGTAGCCGAAGAGTGACCGGCCCTGGGTGACGGTCGCGGCGAACAGGAGACCCACGACGATGAGGGAGAGGCCGAGCGGCGCGGGTCCGTCGTTGTCGGGTCTGATGCCGTAGAAGACGAGGAGCGCGACGGCCACCACCACGAGGACGGCCCCGAACGCGAGCACGGCGGTGCTGCCCGACTGGCCGAAATTCAGGTGCACACCGACGACGTCCCCGATGGCGAACAGGAAGAACTTCACCGATGCGACCAGGTGTGTACTGGCGTAGTGCGGTGCACTGTTGCCCTTTTGCAGGTTCAGATCGTGGAGGTACAACGCGGCGGTGCCGACGGCGGCGACGCACCAGGTCACCACGAACGGCCATGACCGCCGGCGGTGGTACAGCAGGACCAGTCCCGCCGGCCAGATGAGGAGGCCCTGCGACGACGACAGGCTCCCGACGAACGAGGCCGTCGCGGCACCGGCAAACGCCAGGACCGTCATCGACGGGCGGTCCAGGAGGTACAGCGCCACGACCAGCGCGAGGAGGATCATGTACCACGCCACCTGGAACCCCCAGAGCGTGTTCTCCCATTGGGCCAGAGTGAGCGCGAGCAGGGCCACCGGGCAGTAGTAGAGCCACGGCGTGTCGGGTGTCCGGCGCTTGTGCGTCCAGATCAGGAGCGCGATGGCGGCGAAGAGGAGGAGGACCCCGAGGAGCTCCTCGATGTGGACGTTGAAGTGTGTCGTCCGGGACAGAGCGATGACCAGCAGGTTCGGGAAGAACATCCGGTTCTCGTTGTGCTGCGCCCACAGTGCCTCCCAGGGGATCACCTGGTGGTAGGAGGCCCGGATGACGGTCACGTCGTCCCACTGGTCGCCCACGACGATGTTGACGCTGTAGTGGACGAACATCCACAGGTAGGCGATCGCCGGGGCACCGAACCCGACGGCGGTCGACACGCGTACGACCCGTGGGCTCAGCCGGTCCACCAGGCGTGCGCTTCCGACCACCGATGGTGCGCTTGGAAGGTGCTCGCTCGGTCCCACCAGGACTCCGTCCGTCGACTGACTCACCAGGGCTGCCTCCCGTCCCCTGTCGCAGGACGAGACCGCGACGGTACCCGAGATCGGGCTCCGCGGTGGCGACCATGGTAGTGGAGCCGTCGCCACCTGGGCCGACCGTTCGGCGGCCGGATCCACCGCTTCACGCGCACGCTCCGGCTCGTTCCTCTCCACCGACCACGACCCGCATACTCCGACCGGCGAACCCACGAGACCACCGACGAGGACCCGCGTGTCGCCTCGGGACTGCCCGACGAGTCGGTGACGTGTGCGCTGAACGCGCAGGTGCCGACCCCCGGACGGAACCGACGAGTCCACGACGCTCCGCGGACAGGTCGACCACGTGGCAGCCGGACGGCATCCCGTACCCGCGACCCGCAACCACCGAGCTGTCGACCGCGGTCCGCCTGGTACCAGCTGGGACGGAACCAATTCCATCGCGGCCGGAGCGTCGTCACGCGCTTCGGCCTCCTGGCGGTCGCCGGTGGCCGTTCGCTGTCGGCGCGGCACGTCGACCGAGATCCCGGTAGCTCTATGTGCGAACCCGCTGGAAGGCGTCGCATCCGTGTGGGGTGCTGCCCTCTCAGGCGTCCATCTCTGAGGCCCGCGACGCGCCGGTCGCCCTTCCCACCTTCGCCATACTCACGGCCCCGGGGATCGAGCGATGGAGGCCCCGGTCCGCTCGCTCCTACCCGCCGATAGGCACCGGCGTCGCCAACCTTCAGAACAACCTCGCCGTCCACCGGACGACGGGTGGCTGCGGGTCACCGCCCGATCCGGCGCAGCTCCCGCGCCAGTGCGTCCCCGCGGGCGTGCCCGGTCTCGCGGTCGGGTTCGAGGTAGTTCCCCTCGGCCCATTCGTTCCACGACTTGATCACCAGCACCTGTTCGCCCTCGGGCAGGGACCCCGCGATCTCGAGCGCCCGACGCACGTGTGTGGCGAACCACTCCGGCGTCGCCCCCGTGGCCAGTACGCCACCCCGCCCGGACCGCGGGGTGTTGTCCCAATTCGGGTACACGCACGGGAAGATCGGCCCCTGCACCCCGCCCGGGATCTCGGGAAAGGCCTCGGTGTAGGGATAGCGCTTCGGCCCCCGGTAGTAGCCCCTGGCCATGAGGCGCTGGCGCCACACGACGCCACGGTCCTCGCCGAACGGGAACTGGTACCAGACGCCGGCGTCGTAGCCGTCCTCCCTGTGGGTTGGGTACTCGGTCTCCCCCAGCCCGGCGATGAGGTACAGCCCCCCGAGTCCGGCCCGACGGGCCATGGCCTGCCACCGCTCCACGAACCGGGGCGGCTCGGGTAGTTCGCCCGGTTTGTAGACGAACAGGACGGCTCGTCCGTCGATCCGCAGGTAGCGCTCGTCCCGGAACGCGTCGAGCAGGTGGGCGAAGTGCCGTTCCTCGTCCTCGGGTCCGGGATAGGTCTGCTCGATCAGGATGCGGTCGGGCGCCCCGTGCCAGATCCCGGACCACGTCTGGTTGGCCCATGCCACGCAGAACGGCAGGTCGGGCGATCCGGACGCCACCACCTCGTCGAACTGCCGCTCGAGGAGGCGTCGGCCACCGAACCAGTAGTGCCAGTAGCAGAGAGCCGTCACCCCGTAGCGCCGGGCCAGGGCCGCCTGCGCCTCCCGTACCTCGGGTACCCGCAGGTCGTAGAGCCCGAGGTCGGCCGGCAGGTGGGGCTGACGGTGACCCCGGAACAGCGGCCGGGCCTTGGTCACGTTCGTCCACGAGGCGCACCCGGGCCCCCGGCACCGCCGATCGGACCCGGGGCGCGAGTTCGGAGGCGAGCCACCTCGCCCCGTCGACATTCGGCTCGTAGTCGAACGTCGCCGGGAACAGCATCGTCATCTTCCCACCGGGCGACCTGCCCCCCACCGATCGCACCGGCTTCGGATAGGTGTTCACGACGATCTCGGTGTTCGGTGTCCCGAGCCGGCGCGCGTCCTCGTCGGAACACAGGAGCACCAGGTCCGCCCGGGCGGCGATCGACCGCTGCATGCGGGTCCAGTCCCACGCGTTCACCCGGCACTGCGCCTCGGCCATCCGGCGACGTGTGAGCTCGCCCAGACCCGTCGCCGCCCGGGTCCGGATCAGATCCGCGCGTTGCCGCTCCTTGACGTCCTCGAGGTCGATGAAGTCGACGACGGTGGGTGCCACCCGTGGCCGGCCCATCCAGTGGAACACCCTGGCCGAGCTGAACCAGATGAGGTCGTAGGGCGTACGTGTCACCGCGGCGAAGTCTGCCGCCGGTCCCGGATCCGCCGCCCGGAGCGCCACCTGCAGCGGGAACCCACGGCGCAGTGCCCAGCGGACACGCCACCGGAGCCAACCGGCTGTGGGGTACCCGGTGGTCCGCACGCTCCGGATCGGGACCGTGGACGGCACCACCGGGTCGGGCTTGCGTTCGTCGTGGAGGACCAGGAGGTCGAGGTCACCCAGCTCCGACAGCGCCTCGAGCGCGGTGGACAGCCGGATCAACCCGCCGTTCGTCGCGGGCCAGGGGAAGAACTCCGCGACCGCGAGGATCCTCATCGGACGACGACGACCCGGCGCGCGCCCGGCCACCACACTGGTCTGCACCCGTTCCACGTCCGCATCACAGGAGCGTGAGACCACCAGTGCGGCCCCCGCCGGGGTCCGGGCCCCGACCGGGCGCCACGGTTCCCATTTCGCCGCGCGGTCGGCCTGCCGTAGTATCGGGGGATGGCACACGAGGGGGCCGAGAGCACGGACGCGAGCCTTCCCAAGGCCCTGGCGTTCTACCTGCCGCAGTATCACCCGATTCCCGAGAACGACGACTGGTGGGGCAAGGGATTCACCGAGTGGACCAACGTCACCCGGGCCAAACCCCTGTATCCCGGGCACTACCAGCCCCACGTCCCGGGCGAGCTCGGGTACTACGACCTCCGGATACCCGAGGTCCGCGAGGCCCAGGCCGCCCTCGCCCGCGAGCACGGGATCTCCGGCTTCGTCTACTACCACTACTGGTTCCACGGGAAGCGGCTGCTGGAGCGCCCGTTCGAGGAGGTCCTGGCCTCCGGCTCCCCGGACTTCCCGTTCGCGCTGTGCTGGGCCAACGAGGAGTGGACGCGGAACTGGGACGCCCAGACGGGCACCGTCCTCATGCCCCAGGAGTTCGGCGACGAGGACGACCTGGCCCACATCCGCTACCTGATCACCGCGTTCGAGGACGACCGCTACATCAGGATCGACGGCCGACCCCTGATGCTGGTGTACCGACCCCAGAAGCTACCGGACCCGAGGCGGACGTTCGAGATCTGGCGCGAGGAGGCCAAGCAGCACGGACTCCCCGACCTCTACCTCTGCTACGTCGAGAGCTGGGGGCCGCCGCCGGGAGGGCCGCAGGCCTTCGGAATGGATGCCAGCGTCGGCTTCATGCCGGTCGTGGGCAACCAGGTGTTCAGCCCGGTCGAGGGCACCCGGGGCAATCGGATCATCGACTACACCGACTCGATCGAGAAGCAGATGCGGCGACCTGCGCCGGCCGGGTACAAGCGTTTCCCGTCGGTCATGGTCGGCTGGGACAACACGGCCCGACGCCCGTACGGCGCGACCATCTTCCACGGCGCCACGCCGGACGTCTACGAGCGATGGCTCCGCCGCACCGTCCACTCCGTCGCCGACGTGCCCGACGAGGAGAACTACATCTTCATCGTGGCGTGGAACGAGTGGGCCGAGGGCAACCACCTCGAACCTGACCTCCGGTACGGCCGCGCCTGGCTCGAAGCCACCCGAGCCGTGCTCCTTCCTGAGTCCGACGGAGACCGGACCGGTACCGTGTCGTCCGAGGAGCTGGTCGACGCCCGGAAGCAGTACGACTACATCTACGACTACCAGCATGAGAGCGCGGTGGCCAACGCCGCCGGGCTGGTCCGCGACCTCGTGGTCGACCGGTCGAGCACCGCGGTGGACCTCGGGGCCGGATCCGGCATCGTGAGCCACGCGCTGCGGAACACCGGGATGGGCTACCACGGCATGGAGATCCATCCGGTAGCCGTCAACCTCATGCGCGAGCGGGGGATCGCCGCCACGCAGGTCGACCTGTGCGACCTCGACGCGGTGACCGCCGCGCTCGACACCGTCGACGCGTCGACACCCGTGGGCGCCCTGATGCTGCTGGACGTGCTCGAGCACCTGCTCCAGCCCCAGGAGCTCCTCGTCAGGCTGTCGGACTGGGCCCTCAAGCGCGGGGAACCCCTACTGGTGGTGTCGGTGCCCAACGTGTCCCACTTCGACATCGGATTCCGGCTCCTGTGCGGCAGGTGGATCCCCACGGAGACGGGCCTGCTCGACAGCACCCACATCCGGTTCTTCACCGAGGTGACCCTCCGCCACCTCTTCGAGCGGACCGGTTGGGAGATCGTGGACCGCGACGACTTCTCGGTCATCCGGGGCGATCAGTACGACGCCCGACTGACCGACTCGCTCCCCGTAGAGATGGTCGGTGCACTGCGTGCACTGTCCGAGGCGGAGAACCCGTCTGCGGCGGTCCAGCAATTCGTGTGGGCGCTACGACCGGTGACGGTCGCGCATCCGGCCCGCACGTATCTCGAGGCCGTCGGCCTGACCGACGAGGAGCGGAGCACGGGACCGAGCGCCGACCTGAGCGCGCTCCACGCGTACCTGGCGTCGGTCGGGATCCTGGCCAGCGAGGCCAACCGACGGGCCGTGGAGGGCAACGCCACCGGTGGAGGGCGTACCGGGATGTCCGTGAGCCGTCGCATCGAACTCTACCGGCAGGTGGCGCTGCGGGAAGCCTACAAGAACCCGCGGCGGGCGGCCGTGTTCCAGCGGGTCTACGGCTGGTTCCGCTGAGCACCCCGGAGGCCGTCCGGGCATCGGGACCGTGGGTGCTCGTGGTCGGCTGCCACCGCAGCGGCACCTCCGCGGTCACCGGGGCCCTCGTGGCACTGGGCCTACAGGGGGTCGCCCCGGCCGACCGGATGGACGACAGCGCGAGCAATCCGGAGCACTGGGAGAGCCTGGGTGCCGCTCTGTACGCCGAAGACCTGCTGGTCGACCTGGGCGGCGCCTGGGACGCGCCACCGTCCGTCACCGACGAGCCCCTCGGACCGGTCCCGGGGATCGTCCGACCCGACCCGCTCGACATCCTCGCCACCGCCTACCCCGCGCCCGGGCCCCGGGTGTGGAAGGACCCTCGGGCGTGCCTCCTCCTCCCTTACTGGCGCGCCGTGCTGCCCGGACCGCTGGCCGCCGTGTTCGTGTGGCGCGAGCCTCTGGCGGTAGCCCGGTCCCTCCGCACCCGTGACGGCATCGCGCTGGCCGACGGCCTGGCGCTGTGGGAGCGGTACAATCGCAGTGCCGCTGCCGGGCTCCAGGGACTCGACACCTACGTGCTCGACTATGCCGGCTTGCTCGACGACCCCGGCGCCGCGCTGGCCGACGTGGCCGGGTGGCTGGGTGGCCTCCGGCAGCTGGCTCCGGCCGCCGCCAGCTGGGAAGTCGACGCGGCTGCCGCCTCGATCGACCGGCGCCTCCGTCACGAGACGGCCGAGGAAGCCGACCTGGCAACAGGACTGCCGGTCGACCACCGGGCCATGGCCGACTGGCTGGACGCGCACGCCGGCCCCCACCAACCGCTCACCTCGACACCACCGGCCGCGACGTCCCCGTGGCCCGAGGCCGTACTGGCCGACCGCCGTGAGATCGCCGGGCTCCGCCGGGAACTCGAGCGATCCGGCATCGAGCTGGCCGACGCCGCCCGCGGGCATGCCGAGGTGCTGGCGCTGCTGGAGGCGCTACTGGCCACGCGCGAGCAGCAGCTGGCGGTGGCGCGGAGCGAGCGCGACGGCGAGCGGATGCGCTACGAGGGGGTGCGGACCGAACTCGACCGGATGCGCGCCTCGACCAGCTGGACCGTCACCGCGCCACTTCGCGCCGCCATGCGCCGGCTACGACGTTCCAACTCCCAGTGACGCCACCCGGGCCACGGACGGCCCGGTTGCGGCCTCGGGGATTCAGTTGCCGCTTTCGGCGGGAGTGGCCCCGTCGGCAGATTCGGCCGCGGTGATCGCGGCCGCGGCCCGGTCGGCCAGCACCTTCTTGTAGAGCAGGAATCCGGCGCCGGCGAACGCGACCACGGCGATCAGTCCGGCGATCGCCCCCCGCTTGTGCAGGTGGCCCTTGTGGTGGGGCGCGTGCCCCGGGACCCAGCTCGGCAGCGCACGGATGCTCACCGTCAGATACTCGAATGCGAACACCGCCGCGACGACCCCCACGACGATCAACAGGATGATCCAGAGCCACTTCATGGGCGAGACTCTAGCCACAAGTCCGGTCCCCATGACGGGATGTTCCGCTGCATGCGACTGTCGCTCGCGAACTGCGCCCGCTCCGTAGTGGAGCACTCGCGCTGCGTGGCAGGCACGACGGCGGGGGTGGGTCCACTTTCGGAGCGGACGGCCCGGGGCCTAGGATCGGGTCGAGCACAGCCCGCGGGGCTGACGACCGCTCGCGGGGAGAAGACGGCCTGATGGCGAAGACGAAGAAGCGGGTCGGTGTGCTGGTGGTGGCCTATAACGCCGCCACCACGTTGGCCAAGACCCTCGACCGGATCCCCGACGCGGTGCGGGGCGACATCGAGGAGGTCATCGTCAGCGACGACCACAGCCAGGACTCCACCTACCTGGTGGGCCTCGGCTACCAGCAGGTGTCCGAACTGCCGATCACCCTCATCCGCCAACCCCGGAACCTCGGCTACGGCGGCAACCAGAAGGCCGGCTACAACCTCGCCATCGAGCACGGGCTCGACATCGTGGTGATGCTCCACGGCGACGGCCAGTACGCCCCCGAGTCGATGCCCGAGCTGCTGGCGCCCCTGGTGAACGGTGAGGCCGACGCCGTGTTCGGCTCGCGGATCATGATCAAGGGGGCGGCCCGCAAGGGGGGCATGCCGATGTACAAGTTCGTGGGCAACCGGATCCTCTCCAAATTCGAGAACGCCGCCCTGGGCACCGAGCTCACCGAGTTCCACTCGGGCTACCGGGCCTACTCGGTCGATGCGCTGAAGAAGATCCCCTTCGAGCAGAACGCCGACGGCTTCAACTTCGACACCCAGATCATCATCCAGCTCCACGACGCCGGCATGCGGATCGCCGAGGTGCCGATCCCCACGTACTACGGCGACGAGATCTGCTACGTGGACGGCATGGGCTACGCCGCCGACGTGACCAAGGACGTCATCGCCTACCGCCTCCAGAAGGCCGGCTTCGGCGACGGCAGCCGGATCAGCCTCAACGAGGAGTACCAGCTCAAGCCGTCCGAGGACAGCTCGCACGGGCGCATCTCGACCATGATGGCGGCCCGGCCCCCGGCCAAGGTCCTGGACCTCGGCTGCTCGAGCGGGCTGCTCGCCGAGCGCCTCACCGACATGGGCCACCACGTGGTCGGCGTCGACATGTACGAGTTTCCGGCGGCGGCCGCACGAATGAGCGGGTT
>Ga0080006_1114743_pt1 | contig 11537 bp, 5 predicted proteins | sample RS3BMetagenome_FD_69209 | JGI IMG/M metagenome (GOLD analysis project Ga0080006, IMG submission 69209) | Ferric oxide microbial mat and aquatic microbial communities from Rainbow Spring, Yellowstone National Park, USA - RS3B (SPADES... ...
GAAGCTGAGCGGGGATGAGGTCATCCAGAGGGTCTGTACCTACTACGGCTGTGAGCAACTCGAACGCCTTGAACAACAGGTCGCCTGATCCTGCATTAGTAAAACCTTCGCCGGACGGTCAAGCGGCACGGCCTGCCGCAGAGGGTTGATCGGTTCTTCAAACGGGATCGGTCCTCCCGGTTGATGGGTGGCCGGGGCCAAGCGCAGCGTGCCCCGGATTCCGCGTCGTTTCCGGGGCACGCTGCGCTTGGCCCCGGCCACCCGTTGATGAAGCCATAGGCCCAGTTTGAAGAACGGATCAACCCTGACCCGACCACCGGGCGAACCGGCGACCCCCGAGCCTGACCGCAAGAACCACCTTCTGAAAAAACAAACCCACCGCAAAAACAAACCCACCGAGATCCGATCTTCTGACAGTTCTTGCCTTTGCGTCATGAAATTCTGCATTCTGGGACGACCTTTGCCGGAAAAACAAACCCACCGATGGGGTCCACGTCACCGATCGAGGCGAACCCGGCGTGTCGGTTCGGCCTGGTCCCGACCTCTTATATTCCTTGAGAATCGACTCGCGCAACCCGTCTTTTTTCCATGATTCAGTCCGATGGGTCGGATCGACTCTGCCTGCCTCCGGGTCTGCCGAAGTCGGGTGTCTCGTCGAGAACCTCGGGCGGGACCTTCCCGCCCGGTTCGTCAACCTCCGACGGGCCGCTGTCGCCAGGGCAACGGGATGGTCGGGGGCCGTCGATGGTGATCCCGGCGAGGGTCCTTGGGCCGGCCATGGAACCAGTTCACGAACCGGACGAGCTGACGGACGGCCTCCTCGTAGGCTTCGCGGCCCTTCTCGGCCGTGGCGAGTTCGGCGTCCCCCAGGACGCCGGTCTCGGAGTAGCTGCTGGTCCACGAGGTCACGGTCGCCGGACCGGCCGCAAACAGGTCGACCCACTGGAACGGGCTCTCCTCGTCGTTGAAGCTCACGGTCCCGCTCCGGATCAGGTCCTTGCGCACGTGGTCGCCGTCGAGGTAGAGGTAAAGCGACGTCTCGAGTTCGCAGGCGTGCGAGCAGCCCCCGGGGAACTTGCTCTGCCGCCAACGGGGCAGGAAGTCCTTGTCGATCGTCAGGAGGTTCCACCAGGAGATCGGCACGCACTCGGCGTCGGTCTCCAGGTTGGTCCGTCGGGCGACCAGGTCGAGATTCGGCCAGTTCGACCCGTGCCCGTTCAGCAGGATGATCTTCTTGAACCCGTGGTAGGCCAGGCTCCGGGTGACGTCGAGCACCTGATGCATGAAGTGCTCGTGATCGGTATTGATCGTCCCCGGGAAGTCCATCACATGCCCGGTGTATCCGTAGGCGATGATGGGGAGGATCAGGAGGCGTTCGGCGACCTCGCGACCGGCACCGTGGGCGATCCCGAGCGGGCAGACCAGATCGACGTCGAGCGGCAGGTGCGGGCCGTGCTGCTCGACCGCCCCGCAAGGCACCAGGCAGACCTTCTCGAGCTCGACGGCGTCGTTGATCTCGGGCCAGGTCAGCTTCTCGTAGCGGTATTCCTCGCGAGCACGGTTGGCCATGTCGGGATTCTCCCCCTTCGGTCGGAAGTCGATGTGGTCCCCTCTTCGAGAGGGATTAGAACCGATCCGTCGGCTCGGGGAAATGGCCGGGCGGGCCCTGAGTCTTGCCTCGCGATGTCAGGCGGCATAGACTCGCGGTCCATCATCAAGCTCACCGTCGAGGACGATCCCCATGATCAGCGACCTGAAAATCACCGGGGTCGAGGCGATTTACCTCCGGCTTCCCCAGGTCAAGGAGCAGTGCGACAGCGGCCAGGACGCCCTGATCGTCCGGGTGACGACCGACGCCGGGATCGTCGGCTACGGCGAGGTCGACTCCAACCCGATGGGGGCGAAGGGCGTGATCGAGGGGCCGTTCTCGCACACGACGGCGACCGGCCTGGGACACGTCGTCATCGGCGAGGACCCGTTCCGGACCGAATACCTCTGGCAGAAGATGTACCGGGCCAACATCTACGGCGGCCGTCGGGGGGTCGGCCTGCACGCGATGAGCGGGATCGACCTGGCGCTCTGGGACATCAAGGGCAAGGCGCTCGGGCTGCCGGTCTGGAAGCTCCTCGGGGGCGGCTTCGCGACTTCGCTCCGGCCCTACGCCAGCAGCCTCTTCGGCGAGACCCCGGCGGAGACCAGAGACCGAGCCCGGCGGTTCGTCGACCAGGGGTTCACCGCCGTCAAGTTCGGATGGGACCCGATGGGTCAGTCCGAGGAGCTGGACATCGCCCTGGTCCGCGAGGCCCGCAAGGGGCTGGGCGACTCGCCCGACCTGATGATCGACGCGGGCCTCTGCTTCGACGCCAAGACCGCCATCCAGCGGGCCAAAGCCTTCGAACCCTATCGCCCCTACTGGTTCGAGGAGCCCCTCCTGCCCGACGATTACGAAGGCTACGCCCGGCTCTCGGCGGCCAGCCCGTTGCGGATCGCCGCGGGCGAGGAGGAGGCGGGGCGTCGCGACTTCGTCCGGCTGATGGATGAGGGGAAGATCGACGTGGTCCAGGTCGACCTGACCCGATGCGGCGGCTTCACCGAGGCCGTGAAGATCGCCAGTCTCGCCGCCGACCGCGGCCTGCCGATCGTCAACCACGGCTTCACGACCTACCTGAACGTCGCCGCGGCGCTCCACTTCCTGGCGAGCATCCCCAACACCCTGGGCCTCCTGGAATTCGTGGTCGAGGAGGGGACGACCCTCCGCCACCACCTGACCGACCCGATCCAGGCGGTCGACGGCCGGGTCGCCGTCCCCGACGCTCCGGGGCTCGGCCTGGAGATCCGCGAGGAGGGGCTCGCCCGGTTTCGGGTGGCCTGAGCTGAGCGGGTAGTCGATCCGGGGCGATTCGCGAGGTGGGCATGCCGGACCAGGGCGAGGTTGATCCCGAGGGCTCGACGCAGGGGAACAACGCTTCGGCCCGGCGACTGGTGCTGGCCTCCGCCTGCGCCCTGGCGGTGATCACCTACGTCCACCGCTCGGGGTTCGGGACGAACGCGTCGGAGTTGCTCCGCGAGCTCAGGATGGACGTCCGGGAGCTGAGCGCGATGACGGTCGCGTTCACGCTCGCCTACGGACTCTTCGAGGTTCCCTGGGGTCGGCTGGGCGACCGGTTCGGGGCGAGGAACCTCCTGGTCCTGATCGTCCTTGGGGGTTCGGCGATGACGGCGGGACTGGCGGCGGTCGTCCTGCTGCCGAAGGTCTACGCCATCCAGCTCGCGTTCCTTCTGGTCCTGCGGTTCCTCTTCGGGATGTTCCAGGCGGGCACGTTCCCGGTCCTCTCGCGGTTGCTGGCCGACTGGATGCCGACGGCCGAGCGAGCCTCGGCGCAGGGCTTGCTTTGGATGTGCAGCCGTGCCGGGGGCGTGCTGGCGCCGATGCTGATGGTCTGGCTGTTTCACCGGCTGGGCGACTGGCGGTCGCCGCTGATCCTCGCCGCCGGCCTGGGTCTGATCTGGTGTCTGGCGGTCTGGCCCTGGTTGCGGGACCGGCCCGGTCCGAGCCGCCGGGTTGAACGCGCCGGACTCGCGCCGGAGCAGGCTCCCTGGCGGGCGATCCTTCGCTCGTCGAACGTCTGGGCCCTGTGCGGGATGTATGGGTTCCTGGGATACAGCGGGACCTTTTTCCTGTTTCTGTACCCCAGCTACCTCCAGGATTACCGCCATCTCGACAAGGAGACGGCCCGCTGGCTGACCGTCATCCCGTTCGCCTGCGGCGTGGTTGCGTGCGTCTCGGGCGGCTACCTGTCCGACTGGATCGCCCGACGGAGTGGCGACCGCCGACTGGGCCGTCGACTGGTCGGCGGCGGCGGGATGGCTCTGGCCGGGGCGACGATCCTGGTGACGCCCTGGTTCGACGACCCCCGCTGGTTGGCCTTGCTCTACGGGCTGACGTTCCTCGGCAACGACCTGGCGATGGGACCGGCCTGGGCGGCGGCCGGCGACATCGGCGAGCGGCACGCGGGGACCATCGGAGGGGCCATGAACATGTTCTCCAGCCTGATGGCCGGGGTCGCCGCGATGGTCGCCGGCCAGTGCTTCCACGCCTCGGCCCTGGCCCATGAAGCCGGCGACCTCGACCGGCACGGCCTGTTCATGGCCCTGCCGTTCGCGGTCTTCGCGGCCAGCTACTTCCTTGGTGGCCTCTGCTGGCTGAGGGTCGACGTCACCGAGACGATCCCGCAGGGGGCCGGGTGATCGGTGGAATGCTATTTCGCCGGGTTCGCGGTCGACGGCTTCTCTCCGGGCGAGTCGCCCAGGGTGGCCGCGAAGGCCGCGAAGCCGCGACGGACCGGATCGGCGGCGGCCGGAAGGTGGCGGGTGAATTCCGCGTCCCGGATGTCGAGGCCGCTCGCCCGGCAAAAGCTCGCGGCCTGCGCGGCGGTCGCCTCGTCGTAGGCTCCGAGCGCGGCGAGCAAGCTCGCCGGTGCCAGGCCGGTTCGGGCGACCACGCCCTCGGCGTAGGCCCTCGGGCTGGTCCAGGTGCCGTCGCCGTCGCCGTCCAGGTCGACCGGATTGGCGATCCCAAAGACCCGGGGCGTCCAGTCAATCGAGGTCGGCTGATACGGGCGAGGGATGGCCCAGAACGGGGCCGTCACTCCGGGCCCGGAGGCGACCGCCACGAGCGAGACATCGTGACTCGGGCGGCGGAGCGTCCAGGCGACCCGGGCCTTCAGGATGTCCGTCGTGGGGGCGACCCGGGCTTCCCGGACCCGGATTCCGTTGGCGAAGAGTTCAACATGGTCGGCGGAAGACCAGGAGGGACCGAGGACGTCGACCGAGACGCGGACCTCTTCGCCCAGGTTCGTGGCCAGGTCACCGACCCCGAAGCGGTCCTCCACCCTCAATTTGGCCAGGAGCCCGAGGCTGACGAAGGCCCGGCCATCTTTCAGGGCCCGACACGCCGCGTCGACGTCCAGATGCGCGGGGTCGTCGTCGCGGCCGACGATGTAGGTCCGGCCCTGGCCGACGATATAGCGGGCGACATCATGACTGTCGCTGGCGGCGACGGCCGTTGTCCGATCGCCCTGATTCCGCAGGGCCATCCAGTCACGGACGGTCTGCATGGGGTCGGATTGCATGGCCCCCGAGTTGATCACCTCGACGGCGTCGACGCCCGGCGGGCCGTTTCGGTGCTCGCCGGTGACCGGGTTGAATCGACCGGGCTCGAACGGCCGGAAGCCGGCGTGGAGGTCGCGCGGGTGGTTCAGGACGACGACCCGTTCGCCGGGTGCCGAGCGGATCGCCTTCAACAGATCGGGCCAGGTGGCCAGGCGCGGGTCCGGGGGGCTGGCCCCGGCCGGGAACGGGAAGGCGTTGAAGTGGCCGATCTTCGTCGTGACCTCGTCGCCGACGACCGTCGTGAAGTGGGCGGAGACGCCCATCCGCCCGGCCGAGGCGGCCAGGTCGACCGTCAGGTGGTCGTGGTCGGTGGCGATCGGCAGTTCGACCCCTTCCCCGGCCAGGGTGACGGCTCGCTCGTCGATTGTAGCGTCGCCGTGGCCGCTGTGCGTGAGGGTATGGACGTGGGTGTCGCAGGCGATCAGCCCCTCGGTCGGGACCTCGCGCCGGATCGCGAGATCGAGCCGACGGATCTGTCCCTCTTCCAGGTCCACGACCCGGGTGTCGACCCCGTACTCGAAACCCCGCGAGGCGTAGACGTTGTAGCGACCCGGCGGGAGCCCGATGAGGGCGCGGCCATCCGGCGAGTAGACCACTCCGGGACGCGCCGCCAGGTGGGAACCCTCGTCGACGACATTCGCAGCCAGGGCGCCCCGAGCATCGATGATCGTGAGCCGGCAAGGGAGACCAGCGAGCCTCCCCGGCTCCGTGACCCGGACCTCCAGCTTCGAGCCGCCCAGGGCCTGGCGGACGGGGCGAGGGTCGAGCGCGATTCCATCGAGGATCACGTCGTCCTCGCCATTGGGCGGGCCGATCATCAGGCGGTTCTCGCCGTCGCGGAGGGTGCCCGGAGGCACGTCCAGGGCTCGTACGAGCGCCGCCTCGACCGGTTGCAGCTCTCCGAGTCGGCGGTCATTGAGGCGGACCTCCCACCCGAGCTTCACGCCTTGCTGGCGGATCAACAGGGTCACCTCGGTCGGGTTGGCCCGTGCCTCGAACCGGAGTTCCAGGCGACGACCCTCGGGGTGGGAGCCGGCGAATTCTCGCCATTCCGGCCGTCCCTCCGTCCCGAGATGATGGCGTCGCCCGTCGATTCCGTCGAGGGCGTGGCACTCCCCGACGCCGACGACCAGCATCACGAGCAGGGACAGGACGATCGGTCGGGTGTGGTTGCGGATCATCTCGGCTACCTCCGGTGGCTGATCGTCTCCGGCCATCCCGGCCAGGTTGGTCATCTCGATCTTGCGGGAATATCAGGGAGTTCCCCTGATAGCTTTCGAGTGCGTGATGGTTTAAAGTCGAGACCAACCCCAGGGTACGTGCGACCCACCGTCCGATCAATCCGAACCAGACCGTATGAGCGGCTCAGCCACCGCTTTGACTCGATGCTCGCATCGTAAAGGGCCCGCCATGATCTCGACGACGCGGAAGCCGGCTTGCCCGAAGACGATGCCGGTCGTCTTGCTGTTGGGGATGCTGGCCCTGGGTTCCCACGGACTCGCCGACGACTTCGCCGCGCCCCTGCCCTCCGGCGTCAAGCCGGTCTGGGACCTGGACAAGGCCGATCGCGATGAGACCCCGACCCGGGGCCGCGTCTGCATCAACGGCCTCTGGAGGTGGCAGCCCGCCGGACCCAGCCCGGAAAGGCCGCCAGCCGCGAGCTGGGGATTCTTCAAGGTGCCCGGGGCCTGGCCTGGGATCACCGACTATATGCAGAAGGACTCACAGACGCTGTACCGGCACGCTGACTGGAAGGACACGGCGCTGCCCGGACTGACCGCGGCCTGGTACGAGCGTGAGTTCACGGTCCCCGGCGAGTGGGCCGGTCGACGGGTCGCCCTCTCGGCGGATTACCTCAACTCGTACGCGGTCGTCTTCGTCGACGGCGTGAAGGTCGGCGAGATCCGCTTCCCGGCCGGCGAACTCGATCTGACCTCGGTCTGTCGGCCCGGCGCGACGCACCGGCTTAGCCTGTACGTCGCGGCCCTGCCGCTCCGGTCGGTCCTGACCTCCTACGCGGACTCCGCCTCGGCCCGCCAGGTGAAGGGGGCCGTCCCCCGCCGCGGCCTCTGCGGCGACGTTTATCTCGTCGGTGACCCCGCCGGGCCGAAGGTTGAGGAGGTGCGCGTCGAGACGTCGACCCGCAAGGGGCAGGTCGTCTGCAACGCCGCCCTCGAAGGCCTCAAGGCCGACGCCCGCTATGGGCTCAAGGCCCGCGTCCTCCGGGACGGCCAGACGGTGGGGGAGTTCGCGAGCCGGCCGATCACTCGCGACGACCTCCGCGACGGCCGGGTCTCCATCGAGGGCGACTGGAAGCCGGACCGGACCTGGGACCTCCACACGCCGGGCTATCAATATACGCTGAGTCTCACGCTGGTCGACGACTGCGGCCGACCCCTGGACGTCGCGCGGGACGTCCGGTTCGGCTTCCGCGAGTTCTGGATCGACGGCCGCGACTTCTATCTGAACAACTCCCGCGTCTACCTCTCGGCGGTCCCGTTCGACAACGCCCAGGTCGACGCGGCGCATGCGGGCTATGCCGCCGCTCGCGAGAGCATGGAGCGGCTCAAGGGCTTCGGCGTCAACTTCATCTACACGCATAACTACGACTGCGAGCCCGGCTCTCATCTTGGCTTCGAGGAGATCCTCCGTGCGGCGGACGACGTCGGCATGCTCGTGGCTCTCACCCAGCCGCATTTCAGCCATTACAACTGGAAGACCGCCGACGCTGATGCCGTCAACGGCTACCGTCGGCACGCCGAGTTCTACGCCCGAGTGGCCGGCAATCATCCGTCGGTTGTCTTCTACGCGATGAGCCACAACGCGACCGGCTACGCCGAGGACATGAACCCCGACATGACCGACGGCCTCTCCGACCCCCGCGATAACTGGTCGAGGAACAACGCCAAACTGGCGCTCCGGGCCGAGGCGATCGTCCAGCGGCTCGACCCGACCCGGATCGTCTACCACCACGCGGGCGGCAACATCGGGGCGATGCACACCAGCAATTTCTACCCAAATTTCGTGCCGATCCAGGAACTGTCCGACTGGTTCGGGCACTGGGCGACCGAGGGCGTCAAGCCGGTCTTCACCTGCGAGTACGGGGCTCCCTTCACCTGGGACTGGTCGATGTATCGCGGATGGTACAAGGGGGAGCGGTCGTTCGGCAGCGCGAAGGTCCCCTGGGAATTCTGCTTCGCCGAGTGGAACTCGCAGTTCCTCGGCGACCGGGCGTTCCGGCTCAGCGAGATGGAGAAGGCGAACCTCCGCTGGGAGGCGAAGCAGTTCCGGGCGGGGACCACCTGGCACCGCTGGGATTATCCTTACGAGATCGGCTCGAACCGGTTCGACGACCGCCACGAGGTGATGGGCCGGTATCTGGCCGATAACTTCCGGGCCTTCCGGACCTGGGGGGTCTCGGCCACGTCCCCCTGGGAGCACGCTCACTTCTGGAGACTCCGCGACGGCGTGAGCCGTGGCCGGGTGGAGTTGCCGGTCGACTGGGATCACCTGCAACGACCCGGATTCAGCCCCGACTACGACGATCGGAGTTACCAGCGGATCGATACCGCCTACGAGCGGTCGGACTGGGTGCCGACCGCCGACGGCGCGGCCCTGATCCGCAACAACCGGCCGCTCCTCGGCTACATCGGCGGCAACCCCGCCCACTTCACCGAGAAGGGGCACAATTTCCGCCCGGGAGAGCGGGTCGAGAAGCAGCTCATCGTCCTGAACAACTCGCGAGAGTCCGTGACCTGCGAATGCGAGTGGTCTCTCGGCGCTCTCAGCGGCCGCGAGCATCGGTCGGTGACCACCGGCCAGCAGGCACGCGTCCCGATCCGCTTCGAACTTCCCGCTGCGATCGCCCCGGGTCGTCATGAACTGGTCGCGAAATTCCGGTTCAGCACGGGCGAGACCCAGGAAGACTCGTTCGCCATCGACGTCTTACCCAGTCCATCGCCTTCGAAGAGTCCGGAAACGCGGATCGCCCTGTTTGATCCGAAAGGCGAGACGAGAACGTTCCTCGCGGCGATGGGCGTCGCGGCGCGGGCGGTCGACGTCGACGCCGACCTCGGCGACGTCGACCTCCTGATCGTCGGCAAGGCCGCGGTGACGGTCGACGGACCGGCCCCGAAGATCGGGCGGGTCCGCGACGGACTCCGGGTGATTGTCTTCGAACAGTCGGCTGAGGTCCTGGAGAAGCGGTTCGGCTTCCGCGTCCAGGAATACGGCCTCAGGCAGGTCTTCCCTCGGGTGGTTGGCCATCCCCTTCTGGCCGGACTGGGCCTCGAGAACCTCCGCGACTGGCGGGGCGAGGCCACGATCCTCCCGCCTCGACTCGCCTATCAGATGCGGCCCATGCACGGGCCTACGATCCAGTGGTGCGACATCCCCGTGACGCGGGCCTGGCGGGCCGGCAACCGGGGCAATGTCGCGTCGGTCCTCATCGAGAAGCCCGCCCGGGGCGACTTCCTGCCGGTGGTCGACGGCGGCTTCTCGCTCCAGTACAGCCCGCTCCTGGAGCATCGCGAGGGCCGGGGGCTGCTCCTCTTCTGCCAGATGGACGTGACCGGCCGGAGCGAGGGCGACCCGGCGGCCGACTCGCTGGCGAGGAACCTGATCGCCTATGCTTCGGGCTGGAAGCCTTCCCCGAGCCGGACCGTCGCCTATGTCGGTGACCCTGCCGGGAGGCGACATCTCGAGGCGTCTGGATTCGCGTTGGCCGAGTATCGGGCGGACGCTCTGGTCCCCGACCTGGTCCTGGTCGTCGGCCCCGGGGGCGGCAAGACGCTGGCGACCGACGCCCCGGCCATCGCCGCCTGGCTCAAGGCGGGGGGATCGGTGCTGGCGCTGGGCCTCGACGAGCCCGACGCGAATGGGTTCCTGCCGTCGCCCGTCCGGATGAGGAAGGCCGAGCATATCGCCACTTTCTTCGATCCGTTCGATGCCGGGTCGCCCCTCGCGGGCGTGGGGCCTGCGGACGTGCACAATCGCGACCCGCGCGACCTACCGCTCGTCACAGGAGGTGCGACGGCGATCGGGGATGGCGTCCTGGCCCGGGTGGAAGGCCTGAACGTCGTCTTCTGCCAGCTCGCACCCTGGCAGTTCGAATACGCGGATAAGCCCAACGTCAAGCGGACCTATCGTCGCGCGTCCTTCCTCGTGTCGCGACTGCTCGCCAACAAGGGGGTCGAGGCGGCCACGCCCATCCTGGCCCGCTTCTCGACCCCGGTGGCCGCCACCCCGGTGGAGAAACGATGGCTCGATGGGCTCTCCCTGGACGTGCCCGAGGAAATGGACGACCCTTATCGCTTCTTCCGATGGTGAACCCCGGGGGGCGGGATCGGTCGATCGCCCCGGTCCCCCTCAGGGCCGGAGGCTCTGTCCTTGACAAGGAGGGCGGAAGGGTGGATTTTAACAAGAGTTGAATGAAGTCGGACCGATGGATTCTCTTTATCGTGGTCTGGAAGCGTTGACGGGGTGGCCGCCGGTCGAGGTGGCGGTTTCGGAGGTCTTGACTCCATGCTGACCATCCTGGGCGAGGCTCGAAACGCGTGCGACGGCTTGACCCGTCGCGAAGTCCTGCGAGCCGGCGGTCTCGGGCTCCTTGGTCTCGGCCTGCCGGAGGTCCTCGCGGCGGAGCAGATGCGGACGGGATTGGCGGGACGGGCACGCTCGGTGATCTTCGTCTTCCTGTTCGGTGGGCCGAGCCAGCTCGAAACCTTCGACATGAAGCCCGAGGCCGCCGAGAAGATCCGCGGCCCTTACCGGGTGATCGCCTCGCGGACGCCGGGGCTCCGGATCTGCGAGCACCTGCCCAGGCTGGCCGACGTCTCGGACAAGTATTGTGTCGTCCGGACCATGACTCACAGCTACAACGACCACTCGGGCGCCGGCCACTACATCCAGACCGGCAAGCGCTGGCAGGTCCCGATCGGGGGAGGCTTCAGCTCCACGCCTCGCGACTGGCCTTCCTACGGCTCAGTCGTCGAATCTCTCGAACGGGGAAAGTCGGGCCCGGCGGGGCGAGGGCTGCCGGGATACGTCGTGCTCCCCAACTCGCTGGGTCGGCTCCAGGACGAGGGCCAGTATCGTCGGCCGGGCGAGTACGCGGGCTGGCTCGGCCGGTCCTACAACCCCCTCACCACGGTCGTCGACAAGCGGGACAAGGCCGACAACCCCTACTGGCGCGACTGCTCGGACGAGGAGCTGACCTTCGCGATCGAGGGGATGGAGCCGCCCCGCGACCTCAGGCTGGATCGGGTCCGGTCGCGATCTTCGCTGCTCGAACAATTTGACGCCGGCCGCCGGGGCCTCGACGAGAGCCAGCGGCTCCACGACTTCGACGGATCACCCCGCCTCGC
>Ga0080006_1145019_pt1 | contig 11535 bp, 8 predicted proteins | sample RS3BMetagenome_FD_69209 | JGI IMG/M metagenome (GOLD analysis project Ga0080006, IMG submission 69209) | Ferric oxide microbial mat and aquatic microbial communities from Rainbow Spring, Yellowstone National Park, USA - RS3B (SPADES... ...
AAATCGAGCACAAGTTATTCTCCCACATCACACAAAACTGGCGGGGACGCCCGCTCGTTAGCCACGAGGTGATTGTGAATCTGATTGCCAACACGACCACGACAAAAGGCCTGAAGGTGCATTCCCAGTTAGACACCAACGCCTATCCGACTGGCCTTCAAGTCCCAGACGATGCCTTAGCCGCGGTTCAACTGGAGCGATCGGACCTCCATGGCGAATGGAATTACGTCATCAAACCGCAGGCTGAAAAATAAGTTGATTCCTCGCGACGCCTAAGCGTATGTAGGTCAGGTCATGGATGCACCCGTGACGTTCGATCGACCTGTATCACCACAGTTGATAGTCATCAATTATAGTCATCAATGATAGTCATCAATGAGTCCTCAAACCCGAGAAGGTCCATTAAGTGTCGATCCCTCGTCTCGCTATGCCAGCGTACCGCGCACCGCGCACCGCGGCAGACTCCCGTGCCAATGCCGCAGCATCGGTCCCTCCCACGGGCCCTTGCCCTTAGTGGCCGGTGAGCCAATTCCATAAGGCGTGCAGCGCGTTGCCTGCCCTGTCGGGCAACGAGGTGTCCGGCGCCGGGTGCGCCATACAGGTCACCGTGGGTGCCGTGCCGATGACGAAGGGATCCTCTTCGCGCGACGGACATGCCGAGGTGGCCAGTTGGCCAGTCTCTGGATCCACAGAGGCCATGATGACGTCGCTTGGTCTCGCAAATTCGCCCTGAGGGTGCTCCGCAAACGCCGCGCGCATGACGGAGGCGAAGATCGGTGCCGCAAAGTGCGTTTCCACTGCGTCGAGTGGTCGCATGTGATCATAGCCGACCCAGACGACACAGACAGTGGAGGGCGTGTACCCGGCAATCCAGGCGTCGGTGTCGGTCGTGCCCGTCTTGGCGGCCACCACGCCCGGGATCTCATGGGCAATTCGATAGGCGGTTCCGCCAGGTTGAAGGACACTTTCCATCAGGTTCGTCAAAATATACGCGGTGGCCGGCGACTCCACCCTGAGTCGGATGGGGTCGCTGTGATACAACACACGTCCATCCGGGTCGCGGATCGTCGTGATGAATCGCGGTCGCACAAGGTAGCCGCCACTGGCCAAGACGCTGTAAGCGCGAGCGAGTTCGAGTGGCGAGACGGGAAAGGCGCCTAGCGCCAGTGACGGGTACGGCCGCATGTCGTCCGGCAACCCGTACTGCAAGGCGGTGTCGACGACGCGCTGAGGACCGACTTCCATAGTCGTCGTGACAGCGTAAATGTTGTCTGATCGCGCAATCGCCTGACGCATGTCCATCGCCCGTCCGGTATACAGGTCGGCAAAATTGTGGACGGCATAGTAACGATCGCGATCATAGCGAAACGTTTGCGGCTTGCTGTCGATGAGATGGGCTGCTGTCAGGCCATCGTTGAGCGCCGTTGCGTAGACGAACGGCTTGAATGCCGACCCTGGTTGCCGCATCGCCTGCGCTCGGTCGAACGGGCTCTGCCGGAAATGAGTGCCCCCGGTGTAGGCCAAAATATCGCCGTTGGTTGGGTTCATCACGACCGCCGCCGCCTCGAGGCCCGTTCCCGCGGGAATGTAGCGAGCGACTGCCTGATCGAGGGCGCGTTGCAACGTGGAATCTAGGGTGGTCGAAATCGCCAGACCTCCGCGATAGAGATCCTCCTGTGACAAGTGAAACTGACGCTGCGCCGCGCGGGCGACCGCCTGCGTGAAGTAGGGGGCCAGTGACTCCGGACTCGCGTGAAAGGCGAAGTGAAGGGGCTCTGCATACGCTGCGTCGGCCACTGACGGGCTGATATCGCCGACGCGGACCATGGCGTTCAGGACTTGGCGCTGGCGCTCGCGGGCAAGGTCAAAGTGCTTGTAGGGATTGTAGAGGGACGGCGCCTTGGGAAGGCCGGCCAGCATCGCCGACTCGGACAGGGTCAATTGGTTGACCGGCTTGCCAAAATAGTAGTCGGCTGCCGTGCCTACGCCAGTGGCGCCGTCTCCATAATAGATGACGTTGAGATAGTCCGTGAGGATTCGCTGCTTTGAATAGTGCAGTTCCAGTTGCAGTGCGTACGTGGCCTCGCGCAGTTTGCGCCACAGTGTACGGTCGCTGGTCAAAAAGAGATTTTTCGCCAGTTGCTGCGTGATCGTCGAGCCGCCTTGCACGATATGACCCGCGCCGATGTCCGCGAGCAGGGCGCGGGTGATTCCGCGCAGGTTCAGCCCGTAATGACGGTAGAACGAGGCATCTTCGACCGCGATCGTCGCTTCTTGCAGAGACAGGGGTACTTGCTCCAACGCGATCTCTTGACGAGTGATCCCGGCTCCCACCAAGTCGCCGAGAATCAGTCCGTCAGCGGTGGTCACGCGCGATGGATCGATGATGGCCCCTTGCGGAAGTGGGGCATAGCGCAAGTAGAGGTAGGCGGAAGTGGCTGCCGTGACCCCACCACAGATGATGAGGGTGATGAGCGCGAGCGGGCTGCGCAAAATCGGGTAGAGTCCGCCGCGCCGTGAACTGATCCGGGTCAATGCGCGTTTGGCAAGACGCAGCCGGGCTGCCGATGTCAGAGGGTGTCGTTGCAAGTGGACTCATCTCCTGTGGGCATTAGTATCGCCTTGTGGAAAAGGATGTAAACGGCTTGGGTGTGCTATAATACGGGCGACCTTGACGAAGGAGTGGCGCCACGTGGAGATTTGGTATACCGAAAAACAGACTCCGAACTACGGAATCACCGCAAAGATCAAGCAGACGTTGCATACGGAGACGACCGAGTTTCAGGACCTGGCGATGATCGACACCGTCGAGTTTGGAAGGATGCTCGTTCTCGACGGGTGCGTGATGACGACCATCCGCGATGAGTACGTGTATCACGAGATGATCAGCCACATTGCTCTATCAGCGCACCCGAATCCCGAACGCGTGTTGGTCGTCGGCGGCGGCGACGGCGGTGTCATCCGCGAGATCATCAAACATGCGACGGTCAAACAGGCGGTGCTCGCCGAGATCGACGGTCGCGTCATCGACGTCTCACGCGAGTACCTTCCGGAAATCGCTTGTGCACTGGACGATCCGCGCGTGGACGTGCGCGTGATCGACGGCATCGCGCATGTGCAGGAGAATCCGAACACCTATGACGTGATCATCGTCGACTCGACAGATCCGATTGGACCGGCTGTGGGACTATTCGCACGCGAGTTCTACGAGAGCATCGCGCGCGCCCTGAAGCCGGATGGGATCTTCGTTGCCCAAACCGAGTCGCCCTTTCTGAACGGAGCGTTGATTACGCGCGTTCACGGCGACATTGCGGCAATTTTCGATATCACTCGCCTTTACCTCGCGGCGATTCCCACCTACCCGAGCGGACTCTGGAGCTTCACGATCGGTTCCAAGCATCACGATCCCACCGTCATCGCGGACCCTGCGCGGACGGCAGCCTTGACCACACGCTACTACACGCCCGAATTGCAGCAGGCGGCGTTTGCCTTGCCGCGCTTTGTGGCCGACCTGCTGGGATAGCCGCTGCGTGAAGGGATTGTACGGTTTCAGCCAAGGGGGGACACGACGATGAGTGAGCGGACGCACCGCGATGGCTTTGACCCCGCCTACATGGGCCAAACGTTCATCGGCGCGACGACGGCGTATGCGGCTGCACGGGCCGTCATTTACGGGATGCCGATGGATTGGACCACCTCCTTTCGCCCGGGTACAAGGCTCGGCCCGCGACGCATTCGCGAGGTGTCAATCGGACTCGAGGAGTATAGCCCATACCTGGATCGCGGGCTGGAGGAAGTCAGTTATTTTGATGCGGGAGACTTGCCACTGCCCTTTGGCAATCCGGTGCGCAGCCTTTTGATGATCGAAGAGTACGCGGGCGCATGGCTTGACGACGGCAAGTTCTTGCTCGGGCTCGGCGGGGAACACCTTGTCACGCTCGGGGTGATGCGAGCTGTCGTGAAGCGGGTGCCGAATGTCTGCCTCCTGCACTTTGACGCGCACACCGATTTGCGGGACGAGTATGAAGGGGAGACGATGTCGCATTCAGCGGTGATCAAAAAAGTGGCAGAATTTATCGACCCGAGCCGCATTTATCAGTTTGGCATTCGCTCTGGCACCCGCGAGGAGTTTGCCTGGGCGCGAGCGAACACGCATTTTTATCCATTTGACGTGTTGGCGCCGCTGCAGTCCGTCCTCGCCGAGATCGGACAGCGGCCAGTCTACGTCACGGTCGATATCGATGTACTCGATCCCGCTTTTGCACCCGGCACGGGCACGGCGGAGGCGGGCGGTGTGGCTTCGCGCGAGTTGCTGGCGGCGATCGCGGCAATGAAAGACTTGCAGGTTGTGGGTTTTGACTTGGTCGAGGTGTCGCCGGTTCTGGATCAGACGGAGATGACGCAGATCGTGGCCGCCAAGTTGGTGCGTGAAGCCCTGCTGGCATTTGCCTTTTAGGCGATGATCAACTCAGGCAATGTCTACACAAAGCATCACGGGCATGTTTGGATCAACTCGAGTGGCTTGCGCACATCGGCTGTCGCGCAGGTCTTTTCGCGTGGTGAGGGACCGCTTTGGCGCGTGCGTTTCGAGGAGCCGATTCGCGATCGTCGTGTACAAACGATGCCGGATCACACGATGATCACCATTGAGAGTGGCGACGTTCCGGCTGTGCGTATAAGGCGCTTCGGGGAGATGGAAAGCGCGTATGCCTTCGTCCTTGGGCAGACGCACAAGGGATTCTGGCAGATACCGGAAGGCAACATCCCGCTTTGGGTCTACACCGAGATGCTTCGCATCATCGCGGTCGATGGTCGCGTGCGTGCGCAGATTCGGGCTGTCTGGTCCGAACGGTCGCCGCAGGAGTCCGGTGGTCCGTTGCCGACGGCCACGCGCCTGCGCATTGACCTGCGCGTGGCTTGGTCGTCAGACCAAGCTGAACTGGATGAGGAGTGATCCCTAACAGTGCTCAGGGGACGGCGAGCGGCGAGCGGTGACGCGGTGGACGGCGAGCGGTGGACGATGACGCGGTGGACGGTGGACGGTGGACGGTGGACGATGACGCGGTGGACGGTGGACGGTGGACGATGACGATGACGAGGCCAGGGTGCCCTGCGGACGCGGGCATCAGGCGCGAGTGTCTTGCGCCAGGAGATGGCGCTGGCGCAGGGTATACTCCGCGCCGTAGCGTTCGACCATGTGCAACTCCTGAAAGTAGCGAACGGCCTGAGCGGATCCAGAGCGGGCAAAGGCGGCGTTGACGGATCCTTGCACCAGGGCGCCCGCCACCGGGATCAATAAACCCCATTCCCGTTCACCGATCCGCAACGCGAGCCGGGTTGAGATCTGATCGAGAAGACCAGAAATGGCCGGGCTGTTTGTGGCGAGCGTGCGCATCGAGGCGTGCTCGGCGACCGTGCTGACCACATGCGAGCCGCTCGTGCGCAAGGCGACGTGGGCCGTCCACTTGGCTTCGATCAGGGCGGCATCGGCTGTATGCGGCGCCATGGCCATAAGAAAATGCGGCAGGTCATCCGGGTGATCGATATCGTACCCGTAGCTGTAGCCTATGCGGACGGCATTTTGCGCGAGTAAATACAAACTGGCGGCGATGTCTGCCAAGATCGTCGGGATCGTCAGCGCCTGCAGACCGGGAATGCACTCGCACAAAGACGCCGTCAGCCCGGCCACCATCCCTTCGGCAGCGACCGTCACGGTGTTCTCTTTGGCCAGTTCGCGCGCGACAGCATCTTTCACCTGCAGCGGGAGCATCCGAATCTCGGCCGCAGACGTGGCATGGCTACCGGATCGCTCGAGGCGAGCCTCCACCCGCGCGAGTTGTGACGCGGTGGCGCTGTGCTCAAGCGTGCGCGTGATCGCTTCACGGGCCACGAGACGAACGCGGTCCATCAGTTTGGCGACGGGTCCGTCTGGGGACCCTTCGGCCGCTCGCAGCAAGCCACGTACCCGGCCTGTCAAGCGCCGGACCAACTTGGCGGACAACGCGGGTGGCCGTGCATCAGCACGCATCCACTCGCGTATGACGTGCTCTTCGTAGGCGTTCACGGGAGATCCTCCAGTTGTGTGAGGGCTGGGCGCTTGACTGCACGGGTCCGCTGTATTGACCCCGCTGAATTGGCTCAGTTGAATTGGTTCATCCATACAGATTCGCGATCCACTGCCTACTGTCCTGCTTTACGCGTCTGTAGGTAATTGGTAGAGTAAAATCAAGATCGAGCGAATGGCTGAGGAGGCTACATGTGAAGACGTTTCGCGACCCTGTCCACAACTTGATTGCCTTCGGGCCCCGCGATCGTCTGATCGTGGACCTGATCAACGCGCGCGAATTTCAGCGGCTGCGCCGTATCCGCCAGCTTGGCCTCAGCAACATTGCCTATCCGGGTGCCGAGCACTCCCGTTTCGTTCACAGCCTCGGCGTGACGCACCTGATGCGGCGGATTCTCGATGCGGGATTGGAGCAAAGCGGCTTCGGCGAGAATCTGGAAGAATACCGTGAGGTGGCACTGGCGGCGGCTTTGCTTCATGATGTGGGGCACGGTCCCTTCTCGCACGCGCTCGAGGCGGTGACGGGCGTGCGCCATGAACTGTTCACCACGGCGGCGATTCGGGCCTCTGGAACGGAAGTTCATCAGGTACTGGAAGGGTTTGAGACGGGGATGGCGGATCGCGTGGCCCAGGTGATCGAACGGCGTTTCGAACCGTCGCGGGCCGTGGTGAAACTATTGTCGAGTCAACTGGACATGGACCGAACCGACTACTTGCTGCGTGATGCGATGATGACGGGGGCGGGATACGGGTCATTTGACGTGGAGTGGCTGCTGCACGTGCTCCGGCTCGGGGAGGTCGACGGCGATCTCGAAGTGGGACTGGACCTGGAAAAGGGTCGCAGCATCGCAGAAGATTACATCATGAGCCGCTACTATATGTATCTGCACGTATACTTTCATCGAACCACCCGTGCGGCGGAGGTCATGATCGAGAAGCTGTTGGCGCGTGCGAAAGAGGTGGAGGCCTACTTGCCGGGGTTTACCGCCTTGAACACACTCCTCTCGGGCGGCTTCGAGGCGGATGAGGCCGGGGTGGCCACCTTCATGGAACTCGATGATGGCATGATCTGGACGGCGATGCATCTGTGGACGCGTGATCCTGACCCCGTGTTGTCCGATCTGTCGCGGCGCCTGTTGAACCGGCAAATATTTCGGGGTGTGGACGTGGCAGATCGCGACAAGGAGACGGCCCTGCGCGAGCGACTCCTGCGGCGCGCCGAGCGCGAGGGGCTGCCGGGCGAGTACTACGTGATCACAGACGAGGCCAAGAGCAGTGCATACAAGGACGACTACGTGGCCCCGGATGTGTCTGTGGCGGGTCGGGAGCCGAGCAACGACATCGCGGGGGACCTCGTGGCTGGACATGCGGCGAGTTTGAGTCCCCGTGAACCGGCAAGTGTTGGGAACGTGGGCGGCGATGCGCCAGGGCAACCGACCGAGCGGGTCTACCTGTTCGATGCGGCCGGGCGGCCGCACGAATTGTCGCAGGTTTCGTTTCTCGTGGATGCCGTTCGTCACAAACAACTTCGTGTACGCCGTATTCTTTGCCCGGACGAGTGGCTCGATGATAGGAAATGAAGGCGGGGAGCGCGCCGATGAACAATGATCGAGATCTTCGAGAGCTACAGGAAAGACAGGGGCTGCAGGAACAGACGGCGTGGTTGCGCGCTCTGGTGGACGCCGTGGACGTGGGCGTGCATGCGGTGGACGCACGCGGACTGACCATTTTCTACAATCAGCGGGCGGGCGCCCTCGATGGGCTCTCGCCGGGTGAGGTCATCGGCAAGCACGTGTTGGAGGTATTTCCCTCGTTGACGTCAGAAACGAGTAGCCTGCTTCGCGTGCTGCGGTCTCAGGAGACGATCTCGCATCGTCGCCAGATGTACAAAAATTATCGCGGCCAGGAGGTCCATACGACCAACACTACGCGGCCTGTCTATGATGGCGCACGCCTGCTCGGCGCCCTTGAGGTGGCCGCGGACATTACCGAGGTGCAGCATCTCGCGGAACGAGTGGTCGACTTACAGGCGGCGGCGCTTCCCGGGAGACCAGGCGTGTCTACGGGGGAGAGCTCCGCCTCAGGGTCGCGACAGGGCCCCCGGACGGGCAGTGCCAGCGTGCGCTGGTCACTGGATGATATCGTCACGGCGTCACCCGCTGTTCGCGATATCATCGAACGGGCCCGCAAGGTGGCCCGCACCTCGTCCCCTGTGCTCGTCTATGGGGAGACCGGCGTCGGCAAAGAACTCCTCGTTCAGGGGCTGCACGCCGCCAGTCCGCGGGCCAGCAAACCCTTCATCGCACAAAACTGCGCAGCGTTGCCTGGGCCGCTGTTGGAGGGCATTTTGTTTGGGACCGTAAAGGGCAGTTTCACGGGCGCAGAAAATAGACCGGGCCTGTTTGAACTGGCCCACGGCGGCACACTGTTTCTCGATGAGTTGAACTCCCTGCCGCTCGATCTGCAGGCGAAGTTGTTGCGCGTGTTGGAGGATGGGCAGGTGCGTCGGCTAGGGGCCGGCCATGTGGTGCCAGTGGATGTCCGCATCGTGGCCGCGATGAATGCCGCTCCAGAGGATGTCGTGGCGCAAGGCCTCTTGCGCGAGGACCTCTACTATCGCGTTCGCGTCGTTTCCTTGCGGATGCCGCCACTTGCGGAGCGGCCTGAGGATGTCCCGGTATTGGCTCGCCACTTTTTGCAAGAGTGCAACCAGCGGTTCGGAACCAGCATTCGCGCGATTGGCCCCGATGCGATGGATGTACTGCAAGACGCAATTTGGCGTGGCAATGTGCGTGAACTCAAGCATGTCATCGAGGCGGCCATCAACGAGGTGGACGGTGATGTGATCCATGCAGCCGACCTTCCGCGGCACGTGCAGCCAAGGGGGACTGCGGGTGCGGGTGCGGGTGCGGGTGCGGGGACGGGGACGGGGACGGGGACGGGGACGGGGACGGGGACGGTGCCCATGTCTCTAGAGTTGGGCACCGCACCGGAGGCGGACGCCGCACCGGCACTTCCGGAGCGCCTGATGAGAGCGGAGCGTGACTGGATCGCCGAGGCGCTGACTACGACCGCGGGCAATGTCGCGCGAGCGGCCGCTCTCCTTGGCATTCCTCGTCAGACGTTGCAGTCCAAGCTCAAAAAATTCGACATGTGATGCATAGTCGCATCCGACGCGGACACACTATCCTTGTCGGTGGAAGAGAGGGTGTGGTTCCCATGGAAAAGGGTACGCACTTCCCAGTAGCACAGGATCAATTGTCCACTTCGTAGAGAAGTTGGAGGGATGTGCCAAAGACAATTCAGGTTGTCCTCACATCAGTACGGCAGATTTATGAAGGTATGGTTCCTGAAGTGAAATGATTCCACCGGCGCGGGGGACCTTCGGGTTCCCCATTTGCTATGAGGCGTAAAGTCCACTGTAGGGTACTTCTGCACCGTACGGTATTGCCGCTGATGTAGCGTCCACGAAGGTAGAATTTTTAGAAAATATACAGCACATCATAGAAAGAGGCCCCGTGTTGGCTAGTGAAGGTAGGCTACGATCGGCCTGTCAACATAGAAAGTCGTCGTAGCCGCCTGACTGTCGTTTACATACAAAGTCAAAACGTACTTTCCACTACTTAGATCCAGATTCCGTTCCCCGCTTAAGGCTAACGGGAAGCTAAGCCACGTCCATGTCATGTCTCCATAGTGGGATGCAATTAAAGTTCGGGCCACGAGCAGTCGGTGGCGACTCACATTCAAAAGAGAATAACTCAAGACTTCGTGCTTTCCGGGCATTTCGCGAAAGTAAAATTGACCAGAGAGCAAGCCACTCTTACTAAAATGATTGCCGTTGTCTGGAATCATTCCATTCATCTGAACCGTTTCGACATTGTAGTATCCCACAAATCCGCTTGGCGTGTATTCCACAAAATTGAACACAACCAATCCGGTGATGACGACAGCCACAATGATCCCTGCCGCGATCCAACGTTTTGCTCTACGGACTTTCATGTGATTCCTCCAGCAAGAAGATGAAAAGTCACACTGCACTAAAGTATCTGGTCAAGAAAGTTGGGCTTTCCGTTTACGGCAATCGCTGGGCTTCACGACTGATCCCCACCGATCTGAATCGGTGGCAGTGCCTTCTGCCAGAGGGAGATTCCCAGAAGTGGCGACGAGTGTGCTCCCGCGCCACTACTGCAGCCTCTTTCGTTGACGCCTCAATCCATGAACTGCATTCCACCAGATGTGAGGTGGGTAGCCATAACGCAACTCTCCGCTCGGTCTTCTAACACCACCATTTTATCCCTGTAAATAATAGTATACCTAGGGATAGTGAAGCCGTCAATCCTCAGGCGGTGGTGTCTATCACGCCTTCTTACTCCAGCATCTATCCGGCATAGGATAGGCGCGCGCCACGATGTTAGAGTTCACCAGCAGCTCAGGAGGTACGGTCCCGGCAGGCAGGTCGAGCGGGCAGGATGGAAGACGTGCAAAAATTAACACCGACGGATGACGCTAATTGCCGTCGCGAGCTTGCAGACTGGCGACGTAACGGTCGATGCGGCTGCATTTGAGGGGTTTACACTATGAAAAGAGGATCGGTAAAGGCATTTTACCGATAAAACGGAACAAACACCGAGCTGCGGCGCCGATCTTGGGGTACTAGGGAAGAAATAGTGTCAAAAGTGGGTGCTAATTTTGCGCCGGCTTAGGGGCAGCCCCACCAAGTTCGGTCTGCGCCCTGCCGCGTGCCATCTCGTGCCGCCTTGCCCCACCTCGCCCCGCCCCACCCTGCTCTACCAAGCCCCGTCCTGCCTCGTGTCACCCTTGTGCCGCCCCGCACCGTCCTACCTCGTGTCACCCTTGTGCCGCCCCGCACCGTCCTACCCCGCCCTGCCTCGCCGCCGTGCCTTTAGACTATTGCCGTTTCCGCTAACTCCTGGCTGTGGCACAGAACTTGCTAAGATAACCCTAGAAGCAGGATTGATGCACTTTACAGGAGGGAAGCAATCATGCGAGATCCTTACGGCCTTAGGCGCGTAGTAGAGCCAGCCGGGGCCATGCCGCAGCCTGCATGGCGACTTGATAACACAATGGTATGTGGCGATGACGAGATTCTGATTGATGTTGACACGCTCAATATCGATGCAGCCTCATTTGCGCAGATCAAGTCCGATGTAGGTGCCGATCCCGATCTGATCGGGCGCAGGATGCTGGAGATCGTGGCGCAGCGCGGGAAACATCACAATCCGGTGACCGGGTCCGGTGGCATGCTGATCGGGCGTGTGCGAGAGATCGGACGCGAATCGAGTGCCCTTGATCCAGATCGGCGCGTCGGCGGCGGTGTCGGAGGTGTCGGCGGCGTGGGCGGCGTGGGCGGCGTGGGCGGCGCGGGCGGGGTGGGCGGCGTGGGCGGCGGGGGCGGGATGAGCGGCCTGAGCGGCCAGGGGCCCTCCGCCTCCCCCCCACCGGCCCCCGCC
>Ga0080006_1164687_pt1 | contig 11529 bp, 9 predicted proteins | sample RS3BMetagenome_FD_69209 | JGI IMG/M metagenome (GOLD analysis project Ga0080006, IMG submission 69209) | Ferric oxide microbial mat and aquatic microbial communities from Rainbow Spring, Yellowstone National Park, USA - RS3B (SPADES... ...
TTCCCGTGCAAGGCCTGCATTATGATCGGTATGCCGAGTATGACTATGGTCGAGTCAATCGCGGTCATCAGCGTGCCAAGCGTGGTCACCGATACCACGGTCCAGCGCTTGGAATAATTAATGTTAGACAAGTATTTATTCAAATAAGGACATGTATGCGTTACGACCAACCCCCAACTAAGGGCCCTGAGGACCGGTTTAGAGGAGCGAGCCCTTCGGCGGTGCGCGCGGTTGAGCGAGGCTTAAAAGCGCTTTGCAATTACCCAAAACGCTAAGCGCTCGCAGGTTGTAGGCTTAATGGGCCGCATCCATTCCATCTAAATCATTTGCGTGCCTCAACAACGTTTAACAGCCACGTCGATCGATTTTTCCCAACTGGAAAATGCCCTTAAAAATGGAGGGCCCAAAGGAAGGCCTAATAAATGAAGGGCTGGCACATCCCGACTGGCTCTCTGAGATGCAAGAGGCTTGCGCGGGATGCACACACAAGCAGTCGTATTCCTTAAATCAGCCGACGAGGCTTCAGCCGAGGGATAGCTCACGGCTCCTCAGATCGCTCAACAAATGCAAGCCGTGACTTGTCAGTAAACTTATATGCGCAATGTCCGTATACTCAATGAGGAAAAAACTTTTCTTTGCCGGCATCGCTATGATAATCGTCGGGGTAATACTCCTTGAGGTTGGCCCGACGATCTTTAAGTCTAACCTGAACCTAAACGAGCTCTTTTCATTGAACGAAACGGCTAAACTAAACCCAACCGAGAACTTCACGCTTGGGAAGGCCCTGCCCGGAAATGCCTTCGTGGCAATCTACAACGATTCTCTTGGCAGGCCGTTAAGCGTCAAAGCGACTGGCGGTGTGCTACAGTCCCAAAGGCTGACATCCTCTCATCCCCGAGGGATTTGAGGTTCCTGCTTCATCGACGGTGCCCCCATCATGCCCTTCTAGTCCGGAGGTCTTATTCCGTCTCTCACCCTTTTTTATGGGCTTATCAGGCGTTAATTCCCCACTGCCCGTGGGTACTGATTTCGATATCGCCTGAATTGATAAACTTTTCGGCTGGCAATTCATTTCCTCCCTTAAGGTCGGAGCTTTCTTGCCAACATGCTGTAAACGGCACTTTCGCTGCGGAATGCATTAACACGGGGAGCTCGAGCGCGACCGTTTACTTGATCAACAATCAAACCACGCCAGTATCCGTGAACTACTCTTCCGGGGACTTCAGCGTGACAGGCATGCTGTACTCCATTGGTTTGGTGATCGGAGGGGCGCTTATCGCTATAGTCGGGTTTATCGTGATGGTCCTCGGTTTAGTTCTTAAGGCTAAGAAGGGACAGCCTAACGCCACCTAAGGGGCATCCCCTAGTCAAAGCAACGCATTATGACGACCGCACAATTAGAAGGTCTTAAATCTTTTGAATCAGGCATTTTATATTGAGCGACAGGTACAGGTGGTGGCCTTTAGCCTTCGCGTTGTTTCCAGTAGGCGTGCTTGCCCTCTTTCTGTCGACCCGGCTGGGGGCGAGCATCAGGTGGCCATCAACGTTTCCATCGGCTCTTTTCCTCCCGGCATTCCTCACCTTTGTGGTAACGATCTTCCTATCCCTTCTAGGGATTATCGGCGTTTCTCTGAGCGTTTTTCTGCTCATACCCCGCCGCGCCGGCACCGACCTGAAGGTAGGCGCCATGGCGTTAACCGCGGGATCTGCCATGTTGGCTTCCGGCCTGCTTCTGTTCCGCACCAGCGCTTTCGGACCCCTGTGGTCTGGGTACTTCGCTCTAGGGTTGGTCTTCATCGCGTCCGCCATATCGCGGTTCAGGCGCTGGTTTGATTAGGCAGGTGAGCTACTCCTCAGCTGAAGCCCAAGCTTCCTGCTTCAGCGACCGTACTCGATCCCTTCCACCCCAGGAGTTGCCCCTTGCCTCTGGGCAGGTCGGTTGCGGAGGTATCGATCTCCGCGGGCGTGAATCCGGATCGCACCGATCCTACTATTACTAATTCCATGTGGGCTAAAAAAGTCTTCCTATTCAGGGGAAGTCCGCCTATCTCCTCCCTTCCCTGAAGGTCGGAGTTTTATTTCCCCAAACCCTTACATCCCTATAAAGCTAAAATTTAAGAATTCTCACCAAAACTCGCGAACCACGGAGTGCCAAAACTTTAACGAAAATTATTTTGTAGCATAGAGCCGGCGGCAATTTACATAAATGATCTACTAATTTAAGGTTAAGCTAGCGAAACATTATTTATTTTATTGAGGACTTTGGCTCGGCGGCGATATCTCAACCGTAGAATAGCCGATGTTAAGATACATGTCATACGTCTTACCAAGTAGAGCATAACTCAAAAGAAGCTTCGAAGCGAATGTATAGTTAGTTGCGGTCGATGGATAAATTGGCACGTATATGTCGGCGGGATATTTCCCAAAAGTTTTTGAAGCACTGTTTGCACTGTTTGTCACACTAAGAAGCAGCCCCCATGCCGTTTCGTACCACGTTAAGCTGTAAAGCATGATCGTGTAATTCGGGATCGTGACCGTTTCAACGGAACCCGCGTTGACCACCAATGTTTCGTTTAGCGGTAGGGCCGCCCCTATCACGCCGCTGTAGAACGCCGACCCGTAGCTGGAGGCGTCCACCGCCAGCTGGTTCAGCTGCGAGGGAGTGGGAATCCAATATAGGAGAAGGCTTGAGTTGGGGTATACCATGACGGGATAGGGGTTGTTGTTGACCACCGTAAAGCTCACGTTTACCTCCGCCAATGAAAAATTTCCCGGTTGCAACCACCACACTTTAAGCACCCTAAACCACCAAGGCGGCCAGGAGGGAACACCGACTGCCGTTTTGCTTGCGGAAACGGAAAGCGAGCCCGCGACGGGATACACGTTCCCCTCGGGTGAGGAACCAAACGCCCCCAACGCCGTGGCCACTACTATCGTCGACGCACCGACGCCAAGGGAGGTCCAAAGTGAAACGTTGTAATCCCCGTTGAGCACCGATGGGAAACTCGAGTTGTAATCCGTGAGGTTCACCCACTCGCTCTGGCCCGGGTTCAGGTAGAGGTTCGTCGAGTACCGCGAGACCTTGCCGCCGTTAACGCTGCACAGGTAGGCGTTCACTATGTCTATCGGCGTGCCCCCCTCGTTCCTGACGAAGAAGAGCGTCTTGTACCCGCCCTTGGCTGGCAGTACGTAGGCCTCCCCCACCGTGAACCTCTGGTCGTTCCTCTGCTGCTGCAATTGCCACGCCCGCTGCGTGGCCTCCCCGTAAAGGACGTAATTGTTCTCTACGTAATAAAGGATGCCGAGCGAGAAGAACACCAAAACTATGAAGAACATAGCGCCAACGACCGTCGACTGAGCCGGCCTCGCCCTACGACGGACTCCACTCATGACCAGGTCACGCTCGTGCTGTAGCCGTCGCTGGTGACGACGACCACGTAATAGGGAGGGGTGACACCGCTGACGGAAGCCTTTATCACGACAGTAGAGGAAAGCCCAAGCGGCACGTTAACCGCGGTCCCTTGCCCGTTCACGTATACTTCGGTCACGGTAACTGGCACGAGGCCGACGTTAGCCACCCACACGAAGGCCCCGGAGCTGTTAACGGCCACCTGCTCTATGACCAGATCCTCCTGAATGGTTTTTGACTGCTTCTGGGTGGTGAATACAACGTTGCCGAGGAAGCTCTCCATTGCGGGAAGGCTCGTCACGTAAACCACCAGGAAAAGCGATATAACTATCATGGTGGTTATGAGCGAACCCATTATTTCCGACAGGCCTCTCTGCACGCTTTTAAGCGGCCGCAACAGTTTTAAGGTTTTGCATAAAAATTAGGAAAGGGTCGTTCCTTCCCTCATCCATCTCCAACCCGCGTTCTCTCGGCTTTACGAAAAACGCGAAGGAAAAGGGAAGAGACCGCACGCTTTATCTATCCTCAGAGAACCGCCCGCCCCCTGCTCTAGCCATAGCCCGACCCTGAGGGGTTGGGCGCTCCGTTCATCTTAGACCGACTTCAAAAGGGGTTGGTTCGGGCTAGCGTCCGGCCGACTTCGAGCCTACTCCACGCCGCTTCCTTGGCATCCACTAGGGAGGCCCGCGATGTAAAACGCGGGACTCGCCGCCGTCACCAGCATCCGGCGATAAGCAGCACAAAAACAAAAACCCATAGCCGGTGCGGTCCGCCGCCCCGACGCCGCGGCAGACGACCAACTCGCCAGAACACCTTGATTAGCCCTCGGTTTCGCTTCGCCCCAGCTTCGCCTAGGGGCAGGGGCCGCACCCCGGGGGCCTACTGCAGAGGCCCCCTCGTTGCCCGATCTCTTTTTGCGCCTGGCCCACCTGATAGAGGCGTAGGCAGCGGCGCCAACGACGATAGCGATCGCGGCCCCCGCCAACGCGAAGGGCGCGTAGACCGTCAGGGGAGCAGCGGTAATGACCATGTAGTCTCCCTCCGGGACCGCGTAACCGAACACCTCTATGGTGGCAGACGGGTCCTCCTTGGCGGATAGAGAATACGTCTTACCGTTAACGCTCAGCGAGAAGAGGAGGCTATAGTTGGCGGGAAGCCGCTCCGAGAAGGTCGTTATACCGGTTAGGGCGTCGTAGGCCCGGTGCCACTTGTTAAGCGGTTGCGAAAAGACCGCGAAGTCGAAAAGCGGTTGGGGCTGCGGGAGGCGGTGGCCTCCTCCCTCGCCCAACCCCGTAGCCTTCGTCCCGATCAAACCCCCCAAGTTGCCGAGCATGGGCATGGCCTCCCATGCCCCGTTGTTGACGTCTATCTCTTCTCCCTTCCAGTTCACGTACCAAGGCCCGACGAGCTTGAAGGCCCTCCACCTGGCGTTTATCACTAGCTTAGAAGAGTTCACGGAAGTCACGTTGGAAAGCCAAAGGTCTATCGTGGCGTTCTGGACGACCACGAACGCGGTCGAAGTCCCCTTGTAGGAGAACGCGTAATTAAGCGTGTAGTTGATGAGGGAGGCGTTCGGGTCCTGCTGCCTTATGGCCGCCAAAAGAGGCCTCCATCCCTCGCCCCCACCGTTGCTGGCCGTCGCCTCGCTCGTCACGACTTCGCTTCCTGTCTTCCCGGAAAAGTAGTCCGAAAGCGCGGAGTCAGCCGGGTAGCTCAGGTTGTACACCCTGACCTGCGAGTACACCACGTGGGCCATTTTCGTAGTAGGATATACCTTGGCGTTCAGCGTAGCGCCCATGACCGGCTGAAAGGCAAGCAGCGCGACCGCGATGACCAGGATGACACCCTTCAAGTTCAGCGAGCGCGTTTTCACTTTCATTTTCATTTTCATTTTCATTTTCACCGATTTAGAGCGCCCTGCAGTTAATAAAAAACACCTCTGAAACGGGCATTCCAAAAGGGATCGGGAAGTGAAACGCGAGCCCGGCCCGGGAAGGGACAGCATCAGCGGGGAACCCATGAACCAACGCGAGGAGGCGAAAGAAGAGAAAAAAGACGCAAAACAAGGCAAAAGCACAGACGGAGATGCTAACGTAAAAAATTAAGAGGGGTCGATCCAAAAAACCATCGCGGAGCGCTGCGAGCGATTTCTTAGGGGTTTGGCGGCCCCAGAGCCCGACTAAAAACCCTCTCGAAGCGCTACCCGATCGGCCTGAACTTCACCCCGTAGTGGATGAGGCCCTCGTCGCCGTCCTCCGAGATCTTGCGAAACACGGCCTCAACCGGCGTCCCCTCCTTCACGCCATCGGGGGAGAAAACGTCGGTGAGCATCCCGAACACCCTGACCCCGTTTTCCAGCTCAATGACTGCAACGTAGTAGGGGACGTATCCCTCGAAGCCCTTAGGGGGGCTGCGCAGAAGCGAGAAGCTGACCACCTTTCCCCTTTCCGGCAGCTTCACTACCTCGACGTCCTTCGAGTGGCAGTAGGGGCAGGAGCTCCTGGGGGGATAGGATATCTTCCCGCACGACTTGCACCTTATCCCCTCCAACCTGTAGTGCGCGTCTATTTTCCTCCAATACTTGGGTACGGTCATTCGGTCCACCTCCAAGCGATCAACCCACCTCACTTCCTCCTCTTGAACACTCCGACCACCGCGTGGGAGCCCGAACCGCCGAGGTTGTGGAAGGCCCCTACCTCAGCGTTCGGCACCTGCATCTTGCCTGACTTGCCCTGCAGCTGCCTGACTACCTCCACGGCCCCGTAGACGCCCGTGGCCCCAACGGGGTGACCCCTCGCCTTCAGGCCACCTTCAGGGTTGACCGCCAATTCTCCGTCCCTTTCAGCGCTTCCCTCGTGGAAGAACTTGGCGCCTTGCCCCTTGGGCACCACGCCTATGTCCTCAACCGCTAAGGCCGCCATGATGGTGAAGGCGTCGTGGACCTCAAGCACGTCCAAGTCCTTGGGATCGACGCCGGCGGCCGAGAAGGCCGCTTTGGCCGCCCTGGCCGTCGCCGGGACGTCGCTGAGGCTTGACCTCCCGTTGACGGCGATCGTGTCAACGCCGACCCCGACCCCCGATAGCTCAACCAGGGGGTCCACCCCCTTGGCCAGTTCCGGCTTCGCCAACAGGAGGGCGGCTGCCCCATCTCCGGTGGGCGCGCAGTCGAGGAGCCTTATGGGATCGGCTATCAACCTGGAGTTTTCCACGTCCTCCACCTTTATCGCCTTCCTGAGCTGGGCGTAGGGGTTGTCCAGGGCGTTCTTGTGCATTAGCACGGCTATCTCAGAGAGCCAGCTCCTCGGGACGTCGTAATCCCTCATGTAGCTCCTCATTAGCAGGGCGTTGAGGGAGGTGAAGCTTGCCCCGTAGTAGGCCTCGAAGTCGGAGTCCGCCGCCATGGCCAAGGCGCTGGTCACCGCGTCCGAGGGCTCCTCGCTCAGCTTTTCAACCCCTGCCACCAACACGGCGTCGTAAACGCCCGACTTCACGGCCATATATCCCGCCACCAGGGCAGACCCTCCCGAAGAGCAAGCCGACTCCACCTTGAAAGCGGGGACCAGGGGGAAAACCGAGGCCCCGTCCTCGACGGAGAGGGCTAAATGCTCCTGGGAATCCAGCACGCCGGCGGACATGTTGCCCAAGAAAAGGGCCTGGGGGTTGATCCCAGCCTCCTCCACGGCCTGCCTGGCAGCCTCGGCGAAGAGGTCTGAAAGCGAGTCTTCCCAACGCCTCCCTATCTTCGTCAATCCCGTGCCCAAGACCACTGGGTTCTCGCCTGCGCTCACTTGGCACCACCTCCGAGGGTTATCCCTCCCCTGTACTTGAGGTAAAGGGCGTAGTCTATCTCTACCCTCTTTTTGACGTAGTCCATCACGAACTTAGCCTTCGGCCTCCTGGCCTCGATGCCGTCGGTCACGACGAAGCTGAAGGAGTCGCTGCCGGCCCCCGAGCCGAAGGAGGTGAGGAGGACCCTCTGCCCCGGCTTGGCCACGTCGAGGACGGCAGAAAAGCCCGTGATCGAGGCGGCCGCGTAGGTGTTCCCGATTAAGGGGCTGAGCAGGCCCACCTTCAGGGCCGAAGGGGAGAAACCCAGGTCCCTGGCGGCCGTTAAGGGATAGCGGCCGTTTGGTTGGTGGAAAACCACGTAATCGAAATCGGAGGGCTTCAGCCCAAGCTCCTCCAGCAGCGCCCTGGTCGCCCCCTCCACGTGCTTGAAGTAAGCGGGCTCCCCGGTGAAGCCCTCGCCGTGAGAGGGGTACTTCGCCCCGTACCTCCTCCAGAAATCGGGCGTGTCCGAGACGAAGGAGACGGAGCCCTCTAGGGAAGCGGCGGCATCGGGAGAGGAGGGTCCGATCACCAGAGCGGTGGCGCCGGAGGCGGCCGTGTATTCCAGGTGATCGCCTGGCCCACCCTGGGCCGTATCGGAGCCTATGGCCAATCCGTACTTGACCATGCCCGAACCCACCAGCCCTATGGCCGCCTGAAGCCCCTCGGTCCCGGCCTTGCATGCGAACTCCAAGTCGGCGGCCAAAGAAAGAGGACCTATGCCCAGCGCCTCGGCCACGGTCGTGGCCGTGGGCTTCACCGCGTAAGGGGGGGATTCGCTCCCCACGTAAACGGCCCCTACCTCGCTGGGCTGCACTGACGCCCTCGCGAGGGCGTTTTTCGCCGCCTCAACCGCCATGGTAGCCGAATCCTCGTCGGGCCCCGCCACCGCCTTCTCCTTGACGTTCAGCTCGTCCTCGTATTGTTTTGGGTCCCTACCCCAAACCCTGGACACCTCTGCAACGGTCAGCCTATAGGGGGGAACGTAGCTTCCCCACCCGTAAACAGACACCCCGTTCTTCGGTTTCATATCGCATCAACCACGAAGTCCGCGCGAAGGCCGCGCGGCGCGGTAAGCCGATCCGCATCGCGCTCAACGCGCGCCATCGAACAAATCACATCGCATCACCCGCCCTACGCCACCTTGAGGGGGCCGAGGCTGACCTCGCCCTCTCCCCTCAGCCCCGCCTCGAAAGCCCTCACGTTGGCCTCCACGCTCCTCTTGGGGACGTAGAGGGATATCGCCTTCTTCAGCGTTTCCACGTCGAAGGGCAGCTCCACTTCCCTGGCCAGCACCCCCAGGAGCACGCTGTTAGTGGCCCTTGGCTCGCCGACCGAGCGCGCCACCGAAGAAGCTTCCACGGTGAACACCTTCTCGGGGTCCGTGGCCGAAGCCATGTATTCCCTGAACTGATCCGAAGTGGGGTATTTGGTAAGCCCGGCGGAGGCCGTCACGGGGATCACCTTGTCCGTCGCGACCACGGCCACCCCGCCCTTCCTCAGGTATTTGGCGTACCTCATGGCCTCCCAAAACTCCAGCGAGACGAGGACGTCCGCCTCGCCGAGGGGTATGAGGGGCGATACCTCTTCGGCCTCCCTTATCCTCACGTGAGAAGACGCCGTGCCGCCCCTCTGTGCCTGGCCATGGGTCTCGCCCGCCACCACCTTCAGCCCGGCGAGCACTGCGGCGGCGGCCACCACGCTGGAAAGCATGAGCGTCCCCTGACCTCCTACGCCCGCCACTACCATGTCCAGTTTCTTGTTGATTGCCATCGCGCATAACGCCTCCGCATCGCCCAAAGGCTCCCAGACTTCAGCTCGTTAACGCCGTCGCGCATCGATCTACACCTCCCCATCGCTTGCCCTTGTTCGCCCTCTCCTTCAAATGTATGGCGTCGAAGGGGCAATCCTGCTCGCAGAGCCCGCAGCCAGTGCACTCGTCCTCGTTTATTACCACCTTCTTAGAGGTGTAATCGAATACAAGGGCAGGACAACCGGTCTCGAGCACGCAAAGCCTGCAACCGGTGCACTTCGCCGGATCTACCTGGTAAAGCGGGAGCTCGATTCCCTTTCTCCTGGCTTCCCTCTCTATCTGCAGGGCGCACTCGTGCCTGAAAACGACCACCGATGGCCCGGGGTAAGCCAACGCCTCTTCCAGCGCGGCCTCCGACTTCTTTATGTCATCCAGGGGATCGATCGTTATTACCTTCTTCACCCCCACCGCCTTTGCCACGTCCTCCACCAGTATGCTGGGCGCGACCTCGCCGGTGGCCGTGAGCCCCGTGCTGGGGCTGGGCTGGTGACCGGTCATGGCCGTCCACCTGTTGTCGAGCACGGCCACGACCACGTGGGAATTGTCCATCACCGCGTCTATCAAAGCCGGTATCCCCGCGTGGAAGAACGTGGAGTCGCCGATGACCGCGATTATGGCCCCCTTCACGCCCGCCCTCTCGAAGCCGACCGCCATGGATATGCTGGCGCCCATGGATACGCAGGTGTCCAGCGCCCTGAGGGGCGGATTCACGCCCTGATTGTAGCATCCCCTGTCCCCCGCGACCACTCCCCCGTGCTTCCTTATCACCCTCTTTATGGCCAAGTAGCTCGCGGCGTGGGGGCAGCCGGCGCAGAGGTACGGGTACCTGTTCTCCACGTCGGCCAGCTTAACCGCGCTCACCTGAACTGGCGGGTCGCTCATCAGCTCTTTGCTGGCCGCCACCGAGAGGGCGTTGCTCATCCCCTTGAGAACGGCGTCCACGGTGACCTCGCCGTACCTGGGCATCGTGCCCGTCCCCCTACCCAAGATGATGGCGTTCAAGCCGTGGGACTGCGCCATGGCCCTTATCTCCGTCTCCACTATGGGCTCCACCTCCTCCACAACCAGGACGAGCTTCCTCCCGGATATGAAGTCTGCTAGGGCGCTTTCGGGGATCGGGTTGGTCATGGCCAGCTTGAATATGGCCGCGTTGTTAGGATCGGGCAATTTTGATACCGCCTCTTTCACGAACTGGTACGTGCCACCGCAGGCGACCACGCCTATGGGGGCTTCCTTATCACCCTCGACCCTGTTAAACGGACAAGACCCTGAAATCTCGGCTATCTGCTTCTGAAGGGCCTCGAAGCTGGGTTGCCTCTTCCTAACGTTAGCCGCGACCATCACGTACTTGTCATCGTTCTTCTTGAAAGTCGCGGGTCCCTTGCGGGGCGCAAGGGGGGAGAGGGTTATGGCCGACCTGGCGTGCGCCAAACGATGGGTCAGCCTCAGGAAAACCGGCAAGCCGATCCTCTCGGAAAGCTCGAAGGCCCACTTCGTGGCATCCTTCGCCTCCTGCACGGTGGCCGGCTCCACCTCTGGCAGCCTGGCCATCCTGGTTATATAGCGGGTATCGCCAGTGTTCTGGGAACTGTACGGGTGGGTGTCATCGGCGCTAACTATGACGAAACCAGCGTTGACTCCCGTCAACACCGAGACCATGAGCGGGTCCACCATCCAGTAGGTGCCGAGGTGCTTGGCCACCGTCATGGCCCTCTTCCCGGCCAGGGCGGCCGCATAGGCGACCTCAAAAGCGACCATCTCGTTCGTGGACCACTCCACGTGAAAGCCGAACTTCTTGGCGTGCTTAGCCAGAGTCTCCAACACCTCAGATGAGGGCGTCCCAGGATAAGCGGTGGCCACGTCAACCCCTGCCTCTTCCGCACCCCTGGCCACGGCCTCATCCCCGAGGGCCAAGGCTACGCCTTCACCCTCGGAATCTAGCGAGGCAACTTGCAAATTTGTTGCACGAGGTCATAACGCACCCAGATATATATTTTATTTCCCCGCGGCAAAATATCGGCAAAGGGCACAAAAACGGCAGAATTTTAGCCCCAATGCAAAAGGGGGACTGGCAAGAGGGGGGAAAGAAAAGGCAAGGGAAGAGGGGAAAGATTAAGAGGGCAACGAAACGGGAAAGACAGAAAAAGATGGAGGATGTAAGACATGCAATAGGGGGAGGAAAAGGTTATGACGAAGCTGAGGGCAGTGGTGGCAGACGCAGACGCAGAGGTCGAGGAATACCTGGAGCCAGAGCTCAGGCGCTTGGGCATAGAAGTCACGTTTCTCTTCGAACCCCTCACGCCGGAATCCGCGGCCAAGGTGGGGAGGGTCGACCTGGCTTCTGTCGATATAACTTCAAAGCTCGACTCGGCCGTTTTCGACTCGGCCCCGGGCCTGAAGTTCGTGTGCACGCGCTCCACCGGTTACGACCACATAGACCTGGCCGCGGCCGCGGAAAGGGGGATAACCGTTTCCAACG
>Ga0080006_1107555_pt1 | contig 11528 bp, 5 predicted proteins | sample RS3BMetagenome_FD_69209 | JGI IMG/M metagenome (GOLD analysis project Ga0080006, IMG submission 69209) | Ferric oxide microbial mat and aquatic microbial communities from Rainbow Spring, Yellowstone National Park, USA - RS3B (SPADES... ...
GCGATTAGGCGTGGTGGGGATCGACGGCCGCAGCGACGTGGTCGAAGGAATCGTGGTGATGCGCAAGTACGGCAACACCATGCAAACCCTGCGCGGCGTGGAAGCCAAGGTGGCGAAGCTCAATTCTTCGGGGATTTTGCCCGTCGGTTATCGGATCGCGCCTTACTATGACCGAGCTGCGCTGGTTAACTTGACCGTGCGCACGGTGACCGAGAACCTGTCGCTGGGGATGGTGCTAGTCTTCCTGGTCTTGCTGTTTTTTCTTACCGCCCCGGTTGTCTCCGCGGTGGCGGCGATTAACATCCCGCTTGCCTTGCTCGGCGCGATAACCTGGATGTGGTTGACGGATATTCCGGCGAACCTTATTTCGCTCGGAGCGATCGACTTCGGCATTATCATCGATTCCACCGTGATCGTCGTCGAGAACATTCATCGCCATCTGTGCGCCGAGCCGCAGGCGAGCGAAAACAAAATGGCGTTGATTTTGAAAGCCGGAGAAGAAGTGGGCGGTCCGATGTTCTTCTCGACGCTGATCTTCGTGATCGCCTTTTTGCCGTTGTTCACGATGCGCGGAGTGGCTGGGGCGATCTTCTCGCCGATGTCGCACGTTTACGCTTATTCCCTTGCTGCCGGAGTGTTGCTTGCGGTGACGCTTTCACCCGCCTTGAGTTCCTTCGTGCTTCGTCCTGGCGCGGACAGATGGCGTAATCCGGCATGGGAAGCGTTACAGCGCGCCTATCATCGGTTGTTCGTATGGGTGCTGTCGTGGCCCAAACTGTCGCTGCTCTTGATGGGGCTTGCTGTCGGAGCGGGGTTGGCGCAGTTTCCGCGGCTCGGCGGAGAGTTTCTGCCACATTTGGAGGAAGGCAATATTTTGATCCACGCCACGCTTCCGCTAAGCATTTCGTTGCAGCACGGCGCGCAAATGGTAGAAAAGATGCGCCTGTTGGTGCGGTCCTTTCCCGAGTCAGGGACGGTCGTTTCGCAGTTCGGGCGGCCCGATGACGGCACCGACCCGGTGGGCTTCGAAAGCGCGGATTTGTTGATGGAACTCAAGCCGCGCGCGCGATGGCGCAAAGGGCTTACCAAAGACGAACTGGTTGATCAGATCGACGAAGCTCTCAGACGGCAATTCCCCGCTCTGAACTTCGACTATACGCAGTTCATCGAGGACCGCGTTGAAGACGTGGTTTCCGGGATTAGGGGAGCTAATTCGGTTAAAGTTTTTGGACCGGATTTGAAAACCGACGAGGCGATCGCAAATCAGGTGCGGGAGGTGCTGCAGCAAGTCGACGGGATCGCCGACGTAATCGTAAACCGCTCGCTTGGGAAGCCGCAGTTCGTGATTAAACCCGACCGCATCGCGTGCTCGCGCTATGGGCTCAACGTTGGCGACGTCGCGGCCGTGATTCGCGCGGCCGTGGGCGGGCAAGCTGTGACGCAGGTGCTTCAGGGCGACCGCAGCTTCGACCTGGTGGTCCGATTCCTGCCGCAGTATCGCGACAATTCCGAGGCACTGCGCCAGATTCGCATTGCGCTGCCCGCCGGAGGATTCGTGCCTTTGGCGCAAGTCGCCCACATCGCCAGCAGCGAAGGCACGGCGTTGATTTACCGCGAATCGATGCGTCGCTACATACCGGTAAGCTTTGCCGTGCGCGGCCGCGACCTGCAAAGCGCGGTCGAGGCCGCCAAACGGGGCATCGCCAAGCAACTCAGACTGCCTCCCGAGGTTCATCTGGAGTGGAGCGGCGAGTACGGCGAGTGGGAGGCTGCTAAGCGGCGGCTCATGATTATTGTTCCGCTGTCCGTGCTACTGATCATCGGCGTGCTCTACAGCGCGACGCTGTCGCTGATCGATACGTTTATTATTATCGCCCAGATTCCGGTCGCTTGCCTGGGCGGGATCCTCGCGTTGATCATCACCGGCTTTCCGTTCAGCGTATCGGCGGCGGTGGGCTTTGTCTCGATCTTCGGCATCGCCGTGACCGACGGCATTTTGCTGAGCTTCTACATCCGCCAGCTATGGGAAGAAGGGCATCCGTTCGTCGAGTCCATAATCATGGGTTCCGACCGGAGGTTTCGCGCCGTGGTAATGACGGCGCTGGTTGACGCACTGGGTTTGCTGCCTGCGGCGCTATCGCAGAAGATTGGCGCGCAGCCGCAAAAGCCGTTGGCGATCGTCGTGATCGGGGGCGCGCTCGCGATCGCCGCGCTAACCCGTTTGTTGCAGCCGGTGATGATCTTTCTATGCCATCGGCGAGCGCGCCTGCCCGCCGACGGGGCCAGGGTATCTGAATAAGGCGACGGCTATCGCCCGGTGAGTCGAGCCAGGATGAACCCAGGGCGCGCTCAGCCAAAGGCGAGGGCCTGCGGCTCAGCGCGAGATTTTAGGGTTTTATTTCAACCATCTTGCCGTGGTCAGTTAGATGAAACTTGCGGCCTCCCCATGTCACCTCGTTGCTGAGCAGGCTTGCAAACCAGATCGCGCTCATAAAGAAGTCTTTGACGAACATCAGGCCGAGGTCGGACAAGCGCCACGGCAGCTTTAGCACCTTGCCGAGCATGAGCGCGCCGAAGGCGGCACGCGCGGCTAAAATCGCCACGGCCAGAGCTATGCTGAACTGAGCGGCTCCGGTTGAGGCGAGCAGTAGCAGCGCCCAAAGATGGCCGTGAATTACGATAGTGGCCAAACTCAGCGGGCGCACAGTGCGGTACGTCCGAGCCCATCGCAACTGATGCTGCCAAAAGTCGCGCAAGCCCTGCTCCTCGGACCATACGGTCACCAGTGAACTCGAAAGCTTTACTTCGTAACCTTTGTCGGCGGCTATCTTGCCGATAAAAAAGTCGTCGGCAAGGAGGTCTTTTAACGCCCCGAAGTCGTCAAGCACGCGCAGGACGTCACGCTTAACGGCGATAGTCGCGCCGAAGGCGTGCGCCATTCGTTCGAAGGCGCAGGAGAGCATCGCCATCGGAGCAAAATCGGTATTGACAAAGAGCGCGTCGAGTCGGGCTCCCAGCCGCCGCTCGGCGAGCGCCCGATACAAACACGTTACGACGCCTATTCTTTCGTCCGCGGCGAGTTCCGCGACGACGCGCCGCAGATGGTCCGGCTCGACGCGAACGTCCGCATCGCTCAAAACGAAAACCTCGGCCTCGGACGCGAGCTGCACCATCTTCATCAGCTTGGCAACCTTGTGGTTGGCGGCGCCGGGCGTTTCGCCGAAGCAGAGCTTAATCCGTGTCTGTTTGGCTCGGGACTGCAGGGCTGAGACGACCTGAAAGGCCGGATCGGCATCGGTAGTAAGTCCGAAAACGATTTCTTTGGTGGGATATTCGAGAGCGAAAAAGCTCTCCAGGTTTTGCGCTAGCGTTTTGCTCGCGCCGTGAAGCGGTTTAAGCAGCGCTACGAGCGGCGCGGGGTTGGGCATCGACGAGGCTGGACGGCCAGCCCGACGAGCAAAACGCAAGGCTGCGACCGCTGCCGCGGCGTAATAAATCAGCGAGCAAATCACCCCGGCCAGAGCCAGGTATGAAAGTACGCCCATAGTCTGGCGGGACTTCTTAAGCCAGAGCGGGACACTATGTTTGAGGCGTTGCGATCTTCAAGAAAGGAAGTGCCGTTCCAAACCGGGCAGGTTGGCTCGCAGGCGTTCCCAGCCGACTCAGCTAGCCACCTGTGCGGCCTGGATCCGCCGCTGTCGCATCGTCGATAAAAACTGGCGCGCCTCCTTAAGCAGGCGCTTGCATTCCTCGCTTGAGCTAAGCATCTTGCGCAGCGCCTTGAAAACATAGCGTGGCCGGAAGTAAAAGCTCCTGTAGAAATGCTCGACCGCCTGGTAAATTTCATCCCCGCTCAAATTAGGATAGCTCACCGCGCAGCGTTGGTAGCCTTGCTCGTCGAGCAGAGGGTTAAAAGCGAGATACCCATTGGCGGTCATGTATTCGAACAACTCGGTGCCAGGGTAGGGAGAAGCAAGCGAGACCTGAATCGTCTCGCAGTCCATCTCTTTGGCAAACCTGATCGATTCCTCGATAGTTTCTTTGGTCTCGCCGGGTAGACCTAGAATGAAGGTGCCGTGAATCAGGATGCCGAGCCGGTGGCAATCCTGGGTAAAGCGGCGAGCACGGTCGAGGCGTACTCCCTTTTTGATGTTTTTTAAGATCTCCGCGTTGCCGCTCTCGTAACCGACTACAAACAAGCGCAGCCCGCTATCCTTGAGAATCTTAAGGGTTTCGTAATCCACGTTAGCCCGCGAATTGGTAGACCACGTGAGTCCCAGCGGCTTGATTAATCGCGCGATTTCTCGCGCCCGCATTGGATCGGCAGTAAAGGTGTCGTCGTCGAAAAACACCTCTTTGACTTTGGGAAATTTGGACTTGATATCCTTGAGCTCTTCGTAAACATTTTGCGGGCTGCGCACCCGATACGTATGACCTTGGGTTACCTGCGGCCAGAGGCAAAAGGTGCACCGCGCCGGACATCCGCGTCCCGTGTACAACGAAACGTACGGATACTGGCAGTACGGACTGTTATAGCGTAGGTAGTCGAGGTCCCGGTGGTACACCTCAGTTACGAACGGCAGCGAGTCGAGCTCCGCGTTGGTCAGCGGCGGACGGTCAGGATTATGTTTGATCACGCCGTTTTCTCGGTAACTGATCCCGGCGATACGACTTAAGTCGACGCCCTGCGCTATCTCGGTGGTCGAAAGATCGAATTCCTTTCGTGCGACTATATCGATAGCTTCAGAGGCTTTAAGAGAGTCCTCCGGCAGGGCCGTGGGGTGGCCGCCGGCCAACGCTATGAGGACGCTTGGATGAGCCTCTTTTATCGCCTCTGCCGTTCGCACGTCGACCCGAAACGATGGAGTCGAAGTGTGAATCACGATGAAGTCGTAATTCTTCGCTTCTTCGATTGTCCTAGCCAAGTCGTAGCCGTGCGGCGGCGCGTCGAGTAGGCGTGCCCCGGGAATCATCCCGGCCGGATAAGAGAGCCACGTTGGGTACCAGAAGGACCACACTTCACGCTTTGCCTGGTATCTGGAGCCCGCGCCGCCGTCGAAGTCCGGGTATGACGGCGGGTTAAGAAAAAGCGTCTTCATCGCATCCATCGACTCTCTCCCTAGCCTGTCCGGATGGTCAGTTTCCGCATCGACTATACAAACCTTATTGTCACGGCGCAAGCTTCAGCCGTCTAGCGCAAAAGATCCTTTCAGCTGCAGGTAGCATCTGGCCTGGGGCGCTGTTCTGCGCCGCTCAAGGCCGTTGCACAAGCCCTGCCGTCGAAACCCGTTGGGGCGCTAAATAATTACGAGCGCCACAGCTCCGCTTGCGCAGCCATCTCCTGAATGATACTGCCGATATCCGTCATGGCGGCGCCAATCGAGATCCAAGATTCCGTGCTCGGTATATTCGGATCCGCCTTTAGCATGGAGAGCACAGTCTGTCGCTCGCGTTCGGCCTGCGCTATTTGTTCAGTAAGTTGACGGTCAAACAATTGAAGCGCGCCGCATTCGGTTAGCCTTTCAAGCGCTCGCGCGCAAGCCAGCAGAAGCTCGCTCAATGCGCTGGTGGTCGCGGGACTTAAACGGCGCAAAACTTCCGCGGCGGTCATCGCGTCGCGCTCCGTGTTCGGTGTGCACAGCGTGCGCGTGAGCTCGCGCATTACGACTACTACGGCCTCAAGCGCGTCGAATGTTGCGTGGTACCTGGAAAGCATGTCCCGTTGCGCGGCGCCGAAGTAATTCCATTGAAGGCTTTGTTCAGCTAACTCAAGTGCGTCGCGCATGGCATGGAGGTCGTCGAAGGCCGCTTTCACGCGCTCGCGCAAGCTCTCTGCGAGCGGCGGATTGCCCAACCCCCGCAGCTCTTTGGCCAAGTCGGCCAACAGATGAGCCGAGTCTCGACCCAGGTTCATCAACGCTCGGCTCACAGCGGGGAGATGATTGTACGGGCTGATGACGGCGTTTATAACCACCGCGACGACGGCTCCAACTATCGTCTCTTCAATTTGCGCCCACGCAAAACCGTGCGTGCTCGGTCCAAGGCTGGCGGCCAGGATTGCAGCCGAGGCGAGTTGATGCACTGATGACTGGCTGAAACCCAGCATTACTCCCGCAATTAGCGAGGCAAGAATCAGAAAGCTTAAGGTCCACACGTTGATTTCAACCAGACGCGTTAAAGCGAGCGCGAACATCACGCCGAGAACCACGCCAACAATCCGCTCGATGCTGTGCCGGAGCGATCCGGCAACGGTAACCTGCAGAACCACAATTGCCGCCACGGGCGCAAAATAGGGATAGGGAGAGCCAATAAGCTCGTCGGCCGCGAACCATGAGAGACCGGCCGCCAGCACGGTCTTTAGGATACGTCGGTTGCTGCTAGCAAGTTCAAGTATTAGTTTAAGAAATGTGAACATTTGGCTTGGTTGTCGTCGTTTGCGGCTGGCGAGTCCAGACCTTGAGTTTTTGCTGCTGAGCGCTTGTTAAGGATCGAGCGTTCGCGACGGATTGTTCGGCCCAGCGCCGTCCACGCGCATTATCGCGAGCTTGTCGCGCGCTCGGGCAATGATGCGAGCCGGACCCAGAAGCGGCTTAAGCCGCGCGTAGTCGGACTGGTCAAGGATTACGACTGTTGTGTGTGGCTGATGCCAGAGTCTCAAGAGCGCGGCGTCGGAGTCGAAAAAGTACGCAGAAGCGTCAAGCGCGCGTTCCGCGCCGAAGCGAAGTTCGCTTAAAGGGCCAACTAAAATCACACGCCTTCGGGTATAAAACGGCATCGCATGGACGTAGCGCCCGTAGCAAACTATCTGAGCGTCGCCGGCGCGGGCGGCAACCTCGCGGCTGAAAGCCGCAAAAGAGCGCATCGGTTCAACCTCGATTCGACCGTAACTTGCGGTCACTAACCCCAGCGCAGTGGTAGCGACGAGTGCAGCGATCCCGAAGCCTAATCGTTGGCGTCTAAACGCCCAAGCGCTGATTGCGGTGCCGGCAAAGAGTATCAAACCCAAGGTAGTCAGGCACGGTCGCACCAGGACGAGGTAGGGATTAGCAAGTCTGGCGGCCAACAAAGGCAGCAAAAACACCCCAATCCCGGCTGCCATCAGTACCAGCGCCACCAGCGACATCATTCGTGACGCGCGCTCCCTGTCGCCCGCCGAGGCCGCAGAGCCCGCGCATCCGGCAATAAAATCGGCGATCACCAGGGCGAGCGGCGGAATAGCCGGCAATATATACGGCGCAAGCTTGTTGCGAGCCGCGGAAAAAAAGACCACCACCGTGAGGGCGGCTACCGTGCAGAACACCAGGGCTGGTTTCGCCGCGGTTTTTCGCCCCAGCGCAAGCAGCGCGGCAACAACCAGCGACCACGGCAGCATGCCTGCGGCCAAGATCGGAAGATAAACGTAAAAGGCGCCGCCGTGACTGTACGTTGAATCAAAAAAGCGGCGCACATGTTCGCCGATAAAATAAAACTGCAAAAAGCCTGGTTCGTGCATAGCTAGCAGAACGAACCACCAGCCGCTTACCAGGGCTACTACTATCAAACCGCGCGCGATGTGCAGTCTTTTTAGGCCTTCGCGCAACTCCCCTTGCCACCATAAAAAAACCACCGCACTGAGCGTCGGCAGAGCAAGCGCGACCAGGCCTTTGGTTAACATGCCGAGACCCATGGCGACGTATGCGAGCCAGCTCCAGATACCGCCCTGCTGGAGCGTCAGAAACATCGCAAACATGGCTACGGTGACGAGCGCGGTAAGCATCATGTCGGTGTTCAGGACTTGAGCCATCACGGCGTAGAGCGGGCTGGTGGCCAAGATTGCGCCGGCTAAAAGCGCACGTTGCCGGTCGAACAGGCAGCGTCCGAAAACGTAAACCGCAAGCACCCCGAGTATCGCGAACACGGCTGAAGGCAAGCGCGCGGCGAGCTCGTTGAGGCCAAAGCAGCGAAAGGACAGCGCCGTTGCCCAGTACAGCAGCGGTGGCTTCTCGACATAAGCGACGTAATTGAGATGCGGTACCATAAGGTCGCCACCAAGCATCTCGCGCGCCACTTCCGCGTAGCGCGCCTCATCGGGCCAAAGTCCGTAGGCACCAAGATGGAACAGAAAAATCGCCGCGGTTACGGTGATCAGGCCCACTTCGTAGCCGAGAGCTGGAACAAAGGCCGCGCCTGTCCTTGGCGAAGGTTCCGCCCAAGCAGATCGGGCATTGACAGCGCTTTTTTGACCGGGTTCTAAAAACGTTCGTAGGCGATCCAACATTCGCATCACAGCCTTCGAAAGGCGCTAGGTAACATGCATTTTAAACGTGCTTAAGCCAAGCATGTCATACCTTCTGGTTGCGGCAGATAGACGGTGCCAGGTTATCCTGTGCATGACTTTTATGCCGACTTCCGAATTATCTCGCGTCGTCGCAAGAAACCATCGGCAGTGGGGGCGGGACGCTTAAGGGAAAATTGACATAATTGTACGGCTTAAACGCAGGGTCAGCTGAAAGCCCTACGGACCAAGAGGGCTCCACCCCACAGTTGGCAGGCGATTGACTCGTTCTTACGCTGCGCCGGGCGAATCGTCGAGCGCTTACCCAAGGCGGTGGCCGCTACCAGATGCCCGCGGTAAAGCCCCACCTAAGACAGCGAGTACGACGCCGACTGCGCGCGCGAGCTGAAGCCCGTCGGGCAGGAGCCTTTCTGAGCGAGGAAAGCGCGAAGCTCGGCGCACCACGCTGCGTTCATTACGCCGGCGACGAACGAAAGCGGCATCAACAGCCAGCAGCGGCCGACGGGCTCACCGCCTCCATTGTGCAAGTGGAAAATACCGCGGCGCAACGTAAACCCTACTGCGCGAGTGTCGCCAGCTCGGCGAATCCCCATCGGGCGGGCGAAGAGACGAGCAAAGGCGACGAGGTGCGCATCAGCTCATCGGCGACCCACTGACTCTCGACAGCGACAAAGAAAGTCAGTGCGGCAGGTCTGCGCAGAACGATCTGTGGACGGCAAGCGCCACGTTGAGGTCATTGAGCAAGACATCGCCGAAGCCACCTTCGTCAACGTGCCAAGCGAGAAGCACCGTGCAATCACCTTCGGTGGGCGGACTCAAAAAGACACACGGGCAGACCGTCTCGCAGTTGCAGGTTTCGAAGTGCGAGCCTTTGAGGGTCCACGACTCAGATATCGCTATTCTCCTCCCTTGTGTTGCAGGACTGAACTTGTCTGCTCTGGGCTTATCTTCCCCGTAGGTGTTTTCGACTTTCCTATGTGGTCCCGGCTCGCGTCAGGTGTATGTCCGGGCTGATATCGAGCTCAAGGATGAGATGATGGCGAAAAACGCAGCTTATCGCGGGCTTGGGAGGCCGCTATCGGCCAAAGAAGGATGTGGTTGCCTTCCTCGAAAGAGTCTGATTATGCCGAGCTCTCTGGCACGCGCACCATAAGCCGTGTCGGCCTGCACCCAAAACGCGGCATAATCCCAAGGTCGGCATGATGGTGCGTTTTCGCGGGACCACCTCGGCTACTGCGCCTTGCAGGTCCCGCTGAGCACGAGGCTTACCTGAGTCGGCGCAGTCGAAATGTCGGGCGTGACATAAAGCAAGCGCAGCTCGGTCTCGACCGGGGGGTTGGCGCCGTTGGGCGAGGCGAGGGCGAAGACAAATTTAGGGCCCTTGCTCGCGGTAAAAGCGAGCGTGCCGAGCCCGGCCGCGTCGAGAGTATACGTTCCACTGATAGGTGGGGTGGTCGAACGCAGCGAGCCGTTGAAGTTTGCGTAAGACTCCAGGGTCGCGGAGCAACTACTCTGGTTGAAGGTTATCACGCCAACCTCTGCCGTCTCAGCATTGGGCGTCGAGAGGCCCGAACTCGGGCTTACCACGCCACCGGCGGAGAAAGCGCAGCTTTCGGGAAGGTTAAAATCCGAACAGGCCGTTGGCGAGGGAGATGCTGTCGGCGAGGGCGACGCCGTCTGGGCAAAAGCCGCAGACGCAAAACTCACTAGTGCGGCGAGGATGATTAGCGCGAGCTTTGCCATCAGTTTGGTCGGTTACCAGATGCTGGCTTCAGTCGGTTGCTTACCATACCGGAGGCGCACGCCGCTGAACAAGAGAAGTGTGGTTGGGCTGTTGCTTTTGCGTCCGGACTTCGGCTTATAGAATCTGTGGCTGCTGTTGAGCAAGCCCGCTGCTAGCGCCGATCCGGTATCGCCGGGTGACCCTGTATGGCAGCCGGAGCTAAGTATATAGTGTGTTTAAGAGCAAAGCGCGGAGGGACGTGGTGTGCGAGTCAAAGGCTTGCGCAGCAGCAGGCAGCGCGAATCAAACTGAGGAAGGGACATGGCGACCAACACGCTTACGGTAATCGACAATCGCACGGGTAAGCGGTACGAGCTTCCTATCGAAGAGGGCAACGTCATTCGGGCCTCGCTCTTGCGGCAGATAAAAACCTCCGAGGACGATTACGGTCTGATGTCTTACGACCCGGCTTTTACCAACACGGCGGCGTGCAAGAGCCGGATTACGTTTATTGATGGCGACAAGGGTATCCTGCGCTATCGCGGCTATCCGATCGAAGAGCTGGCCCAGCACAGCACTTACCTCGAGACCGCTTATTTGATCATCAAGGGCGAGCTTCCCGATGAGCGCCACTACGCGGCCTGGCAGAACAACATCAAGATTCACACCTTGGTGCATGAAAACATCAAGCGCCTGATGGATGGGTTTCGCTTCGACGCTCACCCGATGGGGATGCTAGTCGGAACGATCGGGGCGTTATCGACCTTTTACCCTGAGGCGGCGAATATTTTCGACGTCGAGTCGCGCCGTCTACAGACTCGCCGCCTGATCGGAAAGCTGCCCACCTTGGCTGCTTTTGCCTATCGACATAGCCGCGGTCTGCCGTACGTCTATCCGGACAACGAGCTCAGTTACACCGGCAATTTTCTCTCGATGCTGTTTAAGATGACCGAGCTCAGGTATCGGCCGAATCCGGTTTTGGAGCGCGCGTTGGATGTGCTGTTCATCTTGCACGCCGATCACGAACAGAACTGTTCGACTCACGCGATGCGCTCGGTGGGGAGCTCCCACGTCGATCCTTATTCGGCGACCGCTGCCGCGGTAGCAGCACTGTACGGGCCGCTGCACGGCGGGGCCAACGAAGCGGTGGTCCGCATGCTCTCAGAAATCGGCTCTCCCCGCCGCGTACCTGAAGTAATTAAGCAGGTTAAGGCGGGCGAGCGGCTGCTCTATGGCTTTGGGCATCGCGTGTATAAAAACTACGACCCGCGGGCCAGGATCGTCCGTGAGTTGGCGGGCCAGGTGTTCGAGGTTACCGGCAAAAATCCCCTGATCGATATCGCGCTCGAACTTGAGCGAATCGCGCTCGAAGACGACTACTTCGTCTCGCGCAAGCTTTACCCGAACGTGGACTTTTACTCCGGGATTATCTATCAGGCGATGGGGCTGCCCACTCAGATGTTTCCGGTGATGTTCGCAATTCCGCGCACCTCGGGTTGGCTTGCGCAATGGAGCGAGATGGTGCGGGAT
>Ga0080006_1129777_pt1 | contig 11518 bp, 5 predicted proteins | sample RS3BMetagenome_FD_69209 | JGI IMG/M metagenome (GOLD analysis project Ga0080006, IMG submission 69209) | Ferric oxide microbial mat and aquatic microbial communities from Rainbow Spring, Yellowstone National Park, USA - RS3B (SPADES... ...
GCAGATGTTTAGAAGATCAAATCGTGAGATGGTTGAACCCTGTTATGTGCGAGAAGTCTCGTGAGTGTATAGGCTCGATAACGAGAGTGGCGCATTTATACCGCTCCAGCTCATTCGTTGAGGGGATAGTAATGGCAACCAGCGGGGTTCATTCAGGGAAACAGGGCCCAGTATCAAATGATAGTGGGCCCGAAGGGACTTAGCATCGTTAGGTACCAAGTCCTTTTTTCTAGCTTGTCTGCGCATAGCCGTGTGGCCGGCTTCCACATATATAAACGCGCGTTCAACGAGGCCAAGTAAATCCAACCTACACCGGTGTAGAAACGAAAGGTCACGTAAGGAGGAACGGAAAGAACGTCGCAAATTCTTAAAAGCGCTGAAATAACGATTATGCCGATGATGGTTTTGAACCCACGGATGGTGCCCGATCCCTTCCACCCATTGGGGAAGACAGGCATGTCTTTTCTGACTGGGCTTCCACATTCTGCGAATTGTAATCAAGGAAACTATATTGGCGCAGATGAAGTATCGTCAAAAAGATTCATACCGCCCTTAGGTGATCGCTGATTTGATGAAGACTGTAGTAGATTCATGTGTGCCGAAGAAGGACGTCCTTGAAGGAAGCATCGATGATACCGTCTTTGCTGCGGACCTCTACGCCGTCTATAGGGGAACGGCGCCACCCATCTACCAAGACCCGCAGAAGTTCTTCGATAACACCTACCCCACAGAGGGCCTCGAAGAACTCCTTTCGGAAGTCTTCGGCAGGCTGAGCGGAACGAGGCCCGATGCCAATCCTGTGATCAAGCTCGAGACGTCCATGGGGGGCGGGAAGACTCACGACCTCATCGCCCTTTACCACATCTCCAAGTCGGGGAAGGCCATCAGGAACGTCTCTCAATTCCTCCGCGAGGACATGGTTCCAAGTGAAGGCGTTCGCTTGGCCGTGCTCGCCGCCATAGAGTATGGAGCCCTTGGCACCGGAAGGGTGGGTGAGGTTTCACCCAAGACGCTCTGGGGGGAACTGGCCTACCAGCTCGGGGGGCTCAAAGGCTACGCCTTGGTCGAGGAGGCAGATAAAGAACGGCAGGCCCCTGGTGCTTCTGTTCTGGATAACCTCTTTGACCTGTGCGGCGAGCCCGTGCTGATACTCATAGATGAACTGGCCACCTACTTAGCCGGGATTGGGCCTGGTTCCAAGCAATTCGTGGGCGACCGATTCGTCAAGCCTGTGACCGTCTTCCTCCAGCAGCTGCTTCAAGTGGCCTCAAGAAGGAAGCGGGTCGTTGTCGTGCTTTCGTTGACTACGAGCAAGGACCCGTACAAGGAGGAGACGGAGATGATCGTCTCGACGATCGAGAAGGTGGCATCAAAGTTTTCACGCTCCATCTTCCCTTCAAGGGAGAACGAGATAGTTTCCGTGATCAAGAAGAGACTCTTCGAAAAGGTCGACTCGGAGGCAGCCTCCTTTGCCGCCTCCGCCTACCTTGAGTTTTACAGAGGTGAAGAGCGCCGGGGTATCCCCCTACCGCCACATGCCGTCAAGGTCGAGTTCAAGGACCTGCTTGAAAGGTCGTATCCTCTGCACCCGGAGCTGATGTCGATCTTGGACGACAAGCTGAGCACAATATCAAACTTCCAGAAGACAAGAGGGGCGCTGCGCCTTCTGGTCCGAGCGATCAGGCGTTATTGGAAGGACGGAAGAAGGTCTAGCTTCGTAATGCCCTACGACGTCAACCTAGAGGACGAGGAGATACAGACGGAGCTTACAGGGAAGCTCAGCAGGGAACAATTCCGTTCCATCATACAGAGCGACATCTACAGCAGAAAGGGAAGCGCCAAGGCTCAGGAGGTGGATGGAGGCTCGAAGGTACCCGTGGCGAAGATGACGGCGACTGCGATCTTCCTTCACAGCCTTGTCGAAGGGCAACCGGGCGGCATCGATAAGTCCACCCTGTACCTCGCCACCATAGGGCCGGAAACAAAAACAGAAGAGGCAAGGAAGGACAGCAGATCCATCGACTATGAAGTGGCCTCCACCGCTGTTAAGCCGGAGGATGTCGACAGGGCGCTGGATGCCCTGCTCGACAGGTGCTGGTACCTTTACGACACCGGAGGTAAGTACGTCTTCAGGCCTGAGTGGAGCATCAACAAAGTCATAACCGAGGAGATCGGGAACGTCGGCCTCGTGGAGGCCAAGCAGAGGGCGGAGGCCGTGATAAGACAGAGGTTCGACTCATCCCTCTTCGATACAAGGTTCTTCCCTGCCGGGCCGGCCGATGTCCCGGACGACCCGGAGAGGCTGAAGCTGGTCGTCATACACTGGGATTCTGGGACGGCTACCAGAGGCTCACCTCCTCCGGAGCTTGTACCGAAGATCTTTGAAAGGGCAGGGCAGATGGAGTCCTTCAGGATTTGCAGGAACAACGTCCTCTTCCTCGTCGCCGATAGCAAGGATAAGGATGGAATGATAGAGAACGCAAAGCGGGATCTGGCCCTCGAGCGGATTAGGGGGAACAAAGAGCTGATGTCGAGCCTTTCACAGGAGCAGAGGGGGAAGCTCGAAGATAGGGGGAAGAAGGGAAAGCTGGACTTGGTCGTCGCAGTGCTCTCGGCTTACCGCTACCTCTACTTCCCTCCTCGTGCGAGCGGGCTCGGCGAAGAGGAGGGGCTAAGGCAGTTATCCCTTAAGGTCGACGAAGACTCAGAGCCCCATAAGAGGAACCAGCAGGAGGTCATACTCGAAGCTCTGGAGAGAGAGGATAAGGTGATTAGGGGAAGCGCGAAGCCCCTGAGCCCAGATTACGTTATGGAGAGGGCCTGGAACCCTGGCGAAAGGCTCATATCGACGCTTGAGCTGAAGCGCCGCTTTGCCAAGAAGCCGAACCTACCGATCCTGCTGAACCCGGATGTCTGCAAGGCGTTCATACGGGATGGGGTGGAAAAGGGGCTATGGGTATACCAGATGGGCGAGAGCGTCTATGAGAAGGGCTCCACCCCCGTCCCCATCCAGCTGGATGAAAATGCCCGGCTATTCCTCCCCGAGGAGGCCAAGAAGCGTGGCATAACCGCGTCCAAGGAAGAGGGGGAGAGGGTCGAAGAGGAGAGGTGCCCCATATGTGGCAAGGTCTTGAGCGAATGTACATGTTCGACCATCGAAAAACACGAGCTTCGTGAACTCGAGTCGTCGGGGGATGTTGAACGGGCGTTCGGGGGCCTTCTGGAGACGGCGAAAGAGCGTAAGATCGGTAGGTTCAAAGAGTTTAGGTTCAGAGTCGGCGACATCCAGGGGCTGAGGGCCCTGGGCCTGCTCATCCCACAACTGGGTAAGGCGAAGACCACCGTGGATCTGTCATACGAGTCGATGAGCGAGGGGGGAACATCGCTGACCGTCGCCTTCAAGGGGAGCTGGGATGATTACAAGGAGATTAAGGAATTCATAGATAGGGCATCGAAACCCTTCCCGCCCACTCATGTAGATGTGACGTTCGATGTATCCTTCCCCGAGCCGATAGAGGCCTCCGAAGACGGAATGGAGAGGATCAAAGGACCCCTGAAGAAGTTCGAAGCAAACAGCATAGCCCTTAGTGCAGTCCCGGGTGAATGAAAAGAAATGGAGAACTTTCGAGTCCGACTCGTAGGCAATGGGGATCCGGAGCTGCTCCTCTATCGTGACGAGAACGGCAGAGCAAAGAGCAGGGATGGATGGACCTTCGTGGGCAGAACGAGGGGCTGGCGCCTCAGCGCCGTCAGCCCCGCCGTCTACTCGAACATCCCGAAGGAGAAGCTGAAGGAGCTTCGTTCGAAGGGAGAGGTGATCCTTTCGGAGGAAGAGGGCATAAGGCTCGCCCTCGTGATGAGAGGTGTTAAAAGGCTCTCCGATGTCTCACGTGCGGCAATGTACGCCTCTGGCATCTACGAGATGAGCAGGGAGGAATCATTCTACTGGTTCGCACTGACGAGCAACGAAGTAGCCCAACGAGGAGTGAGGGCGTTGAGGGTCCTCCTGGGTGGGGTGGAGTAATTATTGGCTTCACATGATGTTCAGAGAACCGTTCAGGGCGACGAGAGGCCCCGTCTTCTCATAGAGGAGTGGCTTCCGGTACAAGAGTTAGGTATCGAAGCAAGACGAGAGCGTGGAGCCAGCAGTGCGCTACCTCCTCTCTATTTCTTGCACGTCTGGTGGGCCCGCAGGCCGCTAACCGTGAGCAGGGCTGCCGTGCTTGGCAGCCTGCTCCCAGCCGACTTCCCGCATAAGAAGTTCCACAGGTTGATGGGGATACTTGGGGACCCGATTACTGAGAAGAAAAGGATCGACGATGCAAACAAGCAAGGAATCAAGCTTTCAGAAGGCTTCTCTTACAAGCGGGCGTTTACAAATCCTATTTCGGAAAGCGACGTAAGGACGATGCGAGAAGCGGTGGAGAAAGTGTGGGGCACACCCTCTCCTGCGGTTCTGGATTCGTTCGCTGGAGGTGGCAGTATCACATTTGAAGCGCTCAGGTTAGGATTACCCACCATCTCGAACGAGCTCAATCCCGTAGCTTCGGTCATCTTGAGGGCGACCATCGAATACCCCGCCGAGTTCGGCTTACACCTTGTGAACAAAATCGAAAAATGGGGTAAGACGGTGGCCGTGAAATTAAGAGAAGGACTGGGAAAATGCTTTCCGAAGAAGCAAGGCGAAGAGATCTTCGCATATATCTGGGTCCGCACGGTGAAGTGTCCCGAGTGTGGCCTCGTAGTCCCGCTGAGCCCCAACTGGTGGCTGGATCAGGAAGCCAAGCTAGGCTACAGGTTGCAACTACCATCAGATGGTTCCAACATCTGTACCTTCAAGATAGCCAGACATGGTGAAGATGGCTTCGATGCAGAGAAGGGGACGGTCAAAGGTGGAAGGGGGCAGTGCCCACGCAACCTCAACCACATCCTGGATGAGGAATACATCAAGGCGGAGGCTCAGGCCGGAAGGATGGGCCACCAGCTCGCAGCGATCGGCTACAAGATCACGGGGAGAAAGGGACGCTACTTCAGGGACGTAACCGAAATGGACCTAGAAGGAGTCAGGAAGGCGGAGGAGATGCTCAAGGAGAAGTTACCAGAGTGGGAGGCGAAGGGTTGGATGCCAAATGAAATCCGATATATAGGTCCAGCGGATAGAAGTGTGAACTATGGAATAATTACGTTCCGAGACTTCTTCAGTCCCCGACAGCTCCTCGTCCACCTCACTACACTTGAAGCGATCAAAGGCTTACCCTTGGAGGAGGAGCTAGACCCAGAGATGGCGAAGGCGGTGAGGACGTACTTGGCGATAACGTTTGATAAAGCATTAGATTATGATTCGGTACTAACCGTATGGGATTCCACTTACATAAAGGTGGCCCATGTTTTTGATCGTCACGACTTCGCCTTTATTTGGAGTTACGGCGAGATCGACGGCGCATGGCAACTGTGGAGGTGGTCCCTCGACCAGATCATTGATGCTTACAAGGGGTTGGCGGAACTTATTCCAAGCACGTCAAGAGAGGTTCAGCGCACCTTTGTGTTCGGGGATGCCGCATCTCTATCCTCGATACCCGATAAGTCCATCCCCTGCGCTGTGGTCGATCCCCCCTACTCCGACAACGTGATGTATGCGGAACTCTCAGATTACTTTTACGTATGGATGAAGAGGCTGCTTGGCGACGTCTACCCCGAATTCTTCAGGTCTACGCTGACGGACAAGGACAACGAGGCGGTGGCGAACTTGGCTAGGTTTAGGCAGTTCAAGAATCGCAAGGAACTCGCCGAGCAGGACTATGAAGCGAAGATGCTCGCCGCCTTCAGGGAGCTGCACAGGGTCCTGCGGGATGACGGAGTCCTCACCGTAATGTTCACTCACAAGAGCAACACCGCCTGGAGCTCCTTGGGTAGAAGCCTGATAGAGGCGGGCTTCGAAATAACAGCATCCTGGCCCGTGAGGACAGAGAGCGAGCACAGCCTCCATCAGGCTAAGAAGGTCGCCGCCAGCAGCACGATACTCCTCACCTGCCGGAAGAGAAGGTCAATCACCGGAACGAGGGGGTGGTGGGAGGAAGTGAAGCCCCTCCTTTATCAGGAGGCCTATTCTAAGGCCAAGCTACGCTACGAGCAGGGGATACGGGGGGTGGACCTGCAGATCTCTACCTATGCCCCAGCCCTTCAGGTGATATCGAGCAGATGGCCGGTCGTGGATTCGAGTGGGGTGGAGATTTCGCCGATCAAGGCGATAGAGGAGGCGTCACGAGCGGCATTTGACTTCAGGATGACTCAGCTCACCTCGCCGGAGCACAGGGCAGACGTGGACATGCCCACGCTCTTCTACATCAGCGCCTTCGATGCTTTTCAGGGCCGTTTCATCCCACCGGACGAAGCGATAAAGCTGAGCCACGCCCTCAACGTAGAGATCGATGAGCTGATCACGAAGTTCGGCGTCGTAAAGAAGGATAACAAGCAGGTGACCCTCCTCACAGCTGAGGAGAGGAGGGAGGCGGGGAAGTTCGATATCGACGGGGAATACTCTGGCTCCATAACCCTAGACAAGGTCCAAGCCGTGGAGCTGGTTTATCAGGACAGGGGTGTAAGGGGGGTCGGGAAGCTCTATCAAGAAAAGGGCTTTCTGGCGGACCCCGCCTACGTGGCCGCCTTCGAGGCGCTCCTGAATTCCCTCCCTCCGAGCGAGCCCGAGTACGCTACTCTCAGCGAAGTGGCCAAGTACGCCATGAAAGGGAGGATCAGGGATCGCCGCAGGGAGGACGAAGCAGGAAGGTCGGGGCGGCTGGATGAATACTGAACACGGCCTGAGGTAAGTAAAGGGGCCAGATGGGATAGTGAGTTGAGTTGGAGATGACCCCCGGTGGCGGGGAAGTAGGCGGGCTGAGATCACACGAATGGAAGACCTCATACTCCGATGAGGATGACCCACTTAGGACCTTCCTTATACCTGCGCTCGAAAGGAGCGTAAGGTACGACAGGGCGGCCGGGTTCTTCAGCAGCTCAGTCCTTTCTATCGCCGCTAGGGGGATCTCCAGGCTCATCCGCAATGGGGGGAGGATGCGCCTCATCACGAGTGTCAGGCTTTCGAAGGATGATGTGGAGGCGCTGAAGAGGGGTTTCAGTGAGAAGGAAGTTGTGCAGGAGGCGATCCGGAGGGAGGCCCTTGAGCCGGCGGACCTTATGACGAGGCGCAGACTTGAGGCCTTGGCTTGGCTCGCCGCCACAGGTAAGCTCGAAGTTAGGGTGGCTGTGCCGTCGGTCGAAGGAAGGATACAGCCTGCGGAGACGGAGATCTTCCATTCCAAGGTGGGCGTATTCACAGACGCTCGAGGCAATCAGATCTCCTTCTCGGGAAGCATAAACGAAACCGGGAACGCGTGGACGGGGAACATAGAGCATTTCCAAGTCTTCACGAGCTGGGGGATCGATCCAAGCTATCATAGGGACAATGTGAAATACTTCGAGAGGCTATGGGCGGATGCCCACAGCCGCGCCAGGGTCTTCGACCTCACAGAGGCCGTCAAGAAGAAGCTTATCTCCTACGTGCCGGCGGAGGCGCCCAAGATCGAGCCTGAAGAGGCCGAGAAGCTCCCCCCTACTCCTGCCGAAGGGGACCTGATCCTCATTCAGTTCCTGAAAGATGCCCCCCTGCTCCCGAACGGACATTTCCTTGCGGATGCCTTCGTCCCCTTTAGGCCCAGGCCTCACCAGCTCGCAGTGGCGAACGCCATAGTGGAGAACTACCCCAGGCGCTTCCTCCTCGCGGACGAAGTGGGGCTTGGGAAGACGATCGAAACGGGGATAGCCCTCGAAAGGCTTCTCCTGAGCGGGAAGGTCTCCCGCTGCCTCATCCTCACGCCCGCTTCCATCAGGAGGCAGTGGCAGGAGCAGTTACGGGACAAGTTCGGTCTCAACTTCTGGCGGTATGAAGGGGATGAGTTCATAGATGCCTATGGGGAGCGGATGGTGCCCCGGCAGGAGGCAGGGAACCCTCTGGATCAAGTGGACCTAGTGATTATGTCAGCTCAGCTCGCCGCCCGCAGGAGCAGGCGTGAGGAGGTCCTCACAGCCAGGCCCTGGGATGTGGTCACCCTAGATGAAGCCCACCACGCAAGGCGTAGTGTCCTGCTCAGCTTCGACCCAAAGAAGAGCCGGGGGGACCCGAACCTCCTTCTTCAGCTCATGAGAGAACTTGAGAGCCGCACGGTTGGCCTCCTCCTCCTGACAGCGACCCCCATGCAGCTGAACCTGGTGGAGCTCTTCGACCTCCTCAATCTCCTAGGCGTGAAGGGGAGGTGGGCCACCGACGATGAGGCATTCGTGACCTACTTTCAGGCGCTTGCCTCAGGTGACCCGCTGCTGGGTGGGACGTCGATCTTCGAGATGGCGAGGGACTATACCATGGACATGTCCGACTTCGATGAGTTCGTGAGAAACAGGCTCGGCCCCGCTTCCTACACCCGAATCAAGCTCGTCCTGACGTCTCCTAATCCGCTGAATGAGCTGAAGAAACTGAGCGAGGAGGAGAGGCTATTCCTTTGCCAGTACCTGAGGCGGACCACCCCTCTGCAATCCCTCATGTTCAGGCACACGCGCCAGCTTCTTAAGGACTACAGGAGGAGAGGTCTGGTGCAGGATACCTTCCCCGAGCGCAGGGTGGATGACAGGTTCATCGAGCTCAGCCCTGACGAGAGAAAGCTCTACGAGGAGATCGAGGAATACATAACCGGTTTCTACCGCAAGGCTGAGGACAGGCACGCGCTGATCCTCAGGCTCGTCCTTCAGGTCCTCAGAAGGAGGCTGACGAGTAGCATAGCGGCGATACGCAGGACGCTGGTAAATCGCCTCAAAGCGCTCAGCTCCGAAGCAGGAGGGACTGGTCTGGATGAAGAGGAGGACCTGGAGGAAATCGGTGAGGACCTAGAAGAGACGGAGGCCGACAGGGAGCTGAAAGGGGAGGAGGAGGCTTACCTCAAGGACCTGGTCGGAAGGCTTGAAGGATTCACCACGGACAGCAAGCTGAAGCAGTTCCTTTCGGACCTCAGCCAAATCCTGCAGAAGCATGAGAGAGTGCTGGTGTTCACTCAGTACACGGACACCATGAACTATATCCGGGATCATATGGCCCAAATCTATGGCAGCGTCGTAGCCTGCTACTCCGGCCGAGGAGGGGAGGTCTACGAAGGGGGAAGGTGGAGGCCCGTCCCCAGGGAGGAGGTCGAAAGAGGGCTGCGCGGCCCCATCAAGATAATGGTTGGCACCGACGCGATGGGAGAGGGGCTCGACCTTCAGTCCGCCAGCGTCGTCATCAACTACGACATGCCCTGGAACCCGATGAGGGTGGAGCAGAGGATAGGGAGGGTGGACAGGATCGGGCAGACGTCCCCCAAAGTCGATGTCATAAACTACTTCTACAGAGACACGATCGAGGCCAGGATCTATCAAGTGCTGAACGAGAGGCACCAGCTCTTTACGGAGGTCGTGGGGGAGGCGCCCCAGATACTGGCGAGGATAAGCAGGCTGATCGAAGAAGGGATAGCCCAACCGCCTGAAAGGAGAGAAGAGTGGCTCAGGGAGAAGAAGAAGGAGTTGCTGGAGGAGTACGAAGAGCTGCGCCGAAACAGGCTGATAGATGAAGAGATGGCCCGCAGGGGGAAGCTGCCCGTTCCCGAAGGCTCTCCGCCTCTCACCCCTCAGGAGCTGGAGGGCTTCCTGCTCAGCTGCCCGCTGACGCGGGACAAGTTCTCAAAGATAAGAGAGAAGGTCTACAGGTTCTCCGCTGACGGCCTTTCTGAGTATAAGGTCACGTTCGACATCGACGCAGCGGAGAAGGGAGATGCGGAGTTCTTCTCATACAATTCTCCTCGGATGGGTCTGTTGTTAAAGTCGATAACTTCGCCTGCTGGAGGGAGGAACGCTATCCCACACATCGTTAGGGTATCTGCCGCCGCGCCAAACGGAAGGGCCGCCGTCGGATACTTTTGCAGGCCTTCTAGCTCCGGGGTCGTCGAGATATCGACGTTCAAGCAACTCAGAGAGATCGTAGGAGGTGGGGTGGATAGCCTCATCCCTCTGTCAGAGGCTGATATAGCGGAGGTACGCGGACGCGTGCAGGAGAGGCTCAGGGGTGAGCTGACGCGGGAGGAGGAGCTGCTGAAGGAGCGCCGACGGATGAGGATCGAGAACGCAAGGCTGCGTTGTAGGGGAATTCTCGACAGGATTGTGGCGATCGCTATGAGGCTCGAGCCTGTAGAAGAGGGGCTCCTCCTCGAGGGGGTGCGTGATGAGCCATCCCAGACACAGGTATCCATGAAGCTCAAAGAGCTTATCCGGGATAAGAAGTACTACGTTCCGGCCCTCTTCAAGGTCGTTTCCGTTGACCTGAAGACGTATTCCGTGCCTGAATACGTATTCAGGGCCTACGAAGGAAAGAGGTACGATTCATTGACGGGAGAACTGGGATCCCTCAAACAGGCCGCCAAGCGTGCCCTTGAGACTTACAAGCAATGGGTAAACGAAGCGGAAGACACGCGACCCAAAGAAGTCGCCACAACGGTGCATGTAATAGCTTAGGCACAAGACCTGAGGATCCACCATCCGACGTTCGTCTCAGGTTATCTGGAACCCCGGACTTGCGGCAGATGCTCAGGCATCAAAGCGCCCTGTCGTCCGGGACAGGTTCGGGGGTTATTTTCCTGACGGCCGACGCCTGTACCAGATCTTCTCCATCTTTCTTCAGTATTAAGTAGTGATCACCACCCTTTCCCACCAAGAACCCGCGTTCTTCGGTTCCATTCACTAATCAACTCTAACCAACCTCGCACTCTGATACTGAAGTATTATTCCTTGCCAAAAGGTCGTCGCTAGGAACCCGTAGACGAGCGAATAGATCATAAAGATCCACGAGAGTAGGGGCATGACAGGATCAAAGAAAGAGAGAGCTAGGATATCTCCAATCAAGACGAGACATAACAATGCAGCGGGCCATAAAAGACGAACCATCTTACGAACGAAGTATGGGAGTGGAAAGGTCTCGGTTTTTCGCAAAATGCCGCGAAGAGAAAGGCTGTTCTTGGACTTCGTCTTTCCATAAGCAGATCGAAGTCTAGGATTTGGGGCATTCGTTTAAAGCAGCAGAGCATGGATATGGTGATGGACGAGTAATACACTACGAATGTAAGGAATGGCCCCCAGCCAGTAAACAGAACCATAGCGAAGAGAAGCCCGAAGTGGACCATAAGGCTCAAGGGACTCCGTGAATCTGCAACCCAGGAGTTCGCCCTTTGACACTAAATAATCATGAGAACAGAGATATTTTCATAGATTTTTACCATAATTCATTCTGAGCTACTACAGCTTTGGATTCAATAAATGAATTCAACTGTAGAAAAAATTAATATCCGAATTATTGCCCAAAATAACATATACCTGTGATACCAAAATGGATAATGACCTTTTAAGGAGTAAGTATATTTCGGAACTGGCCAATTCTCTATATTCTTGG
>Ga0080006_1204281_pt1 | contig 11515 bp, 17 predicted proteins | sample RS3BMetagenome_FD_69209 | JGI IMG/M metagenome (GOLD analysis project Ga0080006, IMG submission 69209) | Ferric oxide microbial mat and aquatic microbial communities from Rainbow Spring, Yellowstone National Park, USA - RS3B (SPADES... ...
TACTTCCGGAGCTGCACCCTCTACGAATGGGGTGGAGCTTGATCCTATTCTACCATAACGAGACGGCTTATCCCCAGCCCTGCAGGGCGGGGCTGTTGGTCAAATGGTTTCGGGGGAAGTTTCGCACGGAGGTGCAGAGCATGGCTGCCCGTCGTTCGCTCCGGGTGCTGGCGCAGACCAAACACATCGACCGCAGCCAGTGGCTATCGCTGCGGCGAACGGGCATCGGTGGCAGCGATGCCCCCGCCATTGTCGGCGTAAGCGCGTACCGAGGCCCACTGCAGGTCTGGACCGAGAAAGTGGCAGAGACGCCGGCGTCCGACCCTCCATCCGAGGCGGCGTATTGGGGACAGCGCCTAGAGGAGGTGATCGCTGCGGAGTACGCTCGGCGTAACCACTGCAGGGTACGGCGCGTGTGGGCGCTCTGGCAACATCCTACCGTGGATTGGATCATCGGCGATCCGGACCGTGTGGTGTCGGCAGCAGGCGCGAGGGGTGGGCTGGAGATCAAAACCACCAGCCGGGCACGAGCGGCTGGCTGGCCGACAAACGAGGTTCCCTGGGAATACCAGATCCAGGCCCTCCACTACCTGCTCCTGACCGATTGGGATTACTGGGATGTCGCCTGCCTGATCGGAGGCCAGGAGTACCGGCAATGGAGGGTGGAACACGACGCCGAACGGCTGCGGATGCTGCGCGAAATCGAGCGTGAATTTTGGGCGTGGGTGGAGCGCGGCACTCCCAATCCGGAGTGGCTGGACGGATCTCCCCAGGCGTCCCAGGCTATCGCGCGGATGTATCCTCCGGAGGCCGATTCTTCGGGCAGGATGTGGCTCCTGGATGCCGATGTGCAGGTTTTGGAACAACTCCATACAGTGGAAACCAACCTGCGGAACATGAAGCTCTGGAGGGATCGGTTGCGGAATCAAATCCAGGCACGGATGGCTCAACAACAGGCGGATGAGGCGATCTACCAGGGGACCGTGGTCGCAACCTGGCGAGCCACGGAACGGGAGATTCTCGACACCGAACGTTTCCGCCGCGAGCACCCGGATCTCTGGCGGCAATACGCACGGGTATCACGGTACCGTGTGTTCCGAATCCATCCTTGGGCTAGCCACGCCGACGATGAGGAGGTAGACGATGCCACGACGTAGTGGAAGCCAGGACCTCGACAACCACCTGCGCCAGCAGGCAGAGCAAGCACGGGCGACTACACCGGCAACGGCACCCGCGAGGAACCTGTACGAGTACCTCCGCAGCCGCAAGGCGGAGCTGGCAGCGGCCGTACCCCGTCATCTCACCGCAGAACGCCTGCTGCGCATCGCATGGACGGCCATCCGTCGCAATCCGCAGCTAATGCAGTGTGAGTGGTCTACGGTGGCAGACGCGGTGCTGCAGTGTGCCCAGCTTGGCCTGGAACCGGGCGTGCTGAACCGTGCCCACCTTGTGCCGTACAGGAACCGGAGCACGGGTCGGCTGGAGTGCCAGCTCATCATCGGATATCAGGGATACATCGATCTTGTGATGCGTACGGGACTGTACCGCACCGTATATGCATGTGCCGTCCGCCTAGGAGACCAGTTCGACTATGTCCAGACTGCAGACGGCCCGCAGCTCCGCCATGTTCCTCGCCTGGTGGATGATAACGGTCTGCCGATCCGGGACCTTGCACCGATCGTATGCTGCTATGGAGTTGCGATACCGCAGGCAGGAGGGCCGGCGCATGTGCGCGTTGTGCCGATCGCGGAAATCGAGGCCCACCGGCGTCGCAGCAGGGCCGCCGAGGAGGGCCCCTGGATCACCGACTACGAAGCGATGGCACTCAAAACGACCATCCGCATCTTGGTAAAGCAGTTGCCCATCACGACCGAATCGGCCATCGCGTTGAGCGGTGCCGAGCGCATTGAATTGGGTGAACAGATGGACATCGACGTGGACACGGAGGATGTGCCGAGCGAGACTCCGGAAAACGAGCAGCAGGACTCGCAGGCCGAGGCGTCGCCGACAGCCCCCAGCGACCCTCCGGGCCTGTTTGGAGGCGAACGGAATGCGTAGATACCGCCTGCGACCGACAGCACGGAGGGTATACCGAACGCTGTGTTGGCTAGCCGTCGGGACGATAGGTTGGTGGGCGCTACTACACGTCACGCCCAACACTCCCGGTGCCTGGATGTGACCATGATGGTGTACCTGATCCACTTTGCTCAACCGTACCGCCATGCGCGGCACTACCTGGGATATACGGAGGACCTCGCCCAACGTATTACCGAACACCGCGAGGGAAAGGGCGCGCGGCTGATGTCCGTAGTCCACCGCGCTGGCATCTCCTGGGTAGTCTCACGCACCTGGGAAGGGGGCCGGGACGTGGAACGTAAGCTGAAACGCTGGCACAAATCGCCCGACCTATGCCCTATCTGCCGAGGGAGATGACGGCGACATGGACAGCCATGCACTGCGTGCTGCCTTGAATGACTTGGCCGAATACGGATTCATCGTGGTGGAGAGCCCACAGGATGCCATTGCGGTCCAGCGCGCCTGCCCGATGCCAACCACTTGCGAGGTCGCGATGGAAGGTCCCGACATCACCCATTGCATCGTCCGGGTGGTGACGCCGAATGCGTTTGCAGCCGCGCGATGACGAGTTCCGCGATGCTCTGGACGAATGGGAGGCGGTTGCCTCTCTCCTCGCCGCAGCGGACCCCGACCCTCTGCTGACGGACGAGCTGGTGCTACGCCAGGCAGCGGCGCAGCTCCGGGTACGGCGGGTGCTGCGCCAGATCCGGACGAAGTTCGGTCTACCCCATCTTGCTCAAAAACCGGTATAACGGAGCTAGGGACGATCTCGGACGCCCCGCCGGGGGCGGTGCCTATCCGGCAATGGGCCGTGCGGGTCCGCCTCCGGCGAGGATGTCGTCGGTCGGGAGGCAGGATAACCATGTCGCTTGAGCTGCGCACCGCTGCGGATATGCTGGACCATGTCGCGCAGCTACGCAAATACGAACACCCAGGCGCGCCGATCCTCATCGCTGCCTGGGTGCCCGATGGACGCACTTCCTGGATGGTCAGGGTTTGGAGGAGGGGTTTCCCCGTGAGCACGTCCAATTCTACCATAGATCAAAGCGGACTTCCGCGCAAGGGGAGATAGACGGATGGCCGCGTACTTGCGATGCCCGACGACTACGGCACCGGTATACGGTGCTGCATACGCACCTGCGTCCGCATATCCGTCCGCATATCCGACCGCATATCCGTCCGCATATGCGTCGGCACATGCATCCGCATATGCGACCGCACATGCATACGCAAGTGCTCGGCATCGCTACCGCACACCGCATACGCAACGGTGAGGATGTGTACCGAACACCGTTGCGTATACCGTACCGTATACGCAACTGCCTGCGCACCGCATACGCAACTTCCCGCTGACCGCCTCCGCAGGAGGTGAGCACACCTTGAGCAGCGCTTGGATGCCGCTCTACGTATCCGACTGGCTAGGAGATCCAAACGTACAGATGATGTCGCTGGAGGAGCAAGGGGCATATCTTCGACTTCTGTGTGGCATGTGGCAACTAGGAGGGTACCTGCCAAACGACGATCTTCGCATCGCGCGCCTACTCTGTGTGTCCATAGAGAAGTGGCAGGAACTCAAAACCTCACTTTCGCACGTGATCCATACAAGCGATGACGGCGCTTATCTCTACAACGACCGACTGCTCCGCGAAATCGAGCGCATGACATCGAAGCGCAGCCAAGCGCAAAGGGCGGCCCAGATGCGTTGGTCCAAGGATCAAGCACCGCCCCTGGCAGGGGACCACGGCGGGTCGGTTGCGTATGCAGACGCATCTACCGCGCATACGCAACCGCATATGCGACCGCACATGCAGACGCATACGCAAGCGCATATGCGGACGGATATGCGGGCGGATATGCCGGAGCATATGCAGACGCAATGCCACCAGATACCAGATACCAGATACCAGATACCAGAAGAGACATACGTATTCGATAGCAGGGAGGATATGTCGAAAGATACTACCGTATACGATCAGTCCCCCCAATCCACCCCACCACCCTCCCTCGCACCTAACGGTGCGAGTAGAGATATCCCCCCACACGAGGGACATCTCTCTCCAGGAGAGGGAGCAGAGGGGGTAGATGGGGGTCTGGGGGCAGGAGGGGGAGACGAGGGAGAACCTACAGCGAGCCATGCCGACACAGCAAGCACAACCGAGCACAAAGCGGCTCCTCCGGGAGGCAATATCCGCCCCCGACGCACCCGGCGCACCCATCGCTCCCCCGGAGGCTACCCCGAGGCGTTCGAGAGCGCATGGGCCGCCTACCCCAGGCACGTGGAGAAGTCAACGGCGTTTGCCGCGTGGCAGGCGAGAGTGCGCGCAGGCGCTGACCCCGACGAACTTCGCCGTGCTGCGGAAAACTATGCAGCATACTGCGCTGCCGAGGGAAGAGAGCAGCGATATATCAAGCACGCGGCCACATTTTGGGGACCGAAAGAGCCTTGGAGGGAGTGGCTTGTTCCAGAAGCATCGCCTGATCCGCCGAAACGTCCAATGCACAGTCGCGCAAACCTGGAATACGAGAACACGATGCGCAAGATCGACAGGTTATTCGGAGATGACGGAGGCGATGTACATGACACGAGCTGAGCAGAAAAAGATCTTGGCGATACTGATCACCGCTTGGCCGGAACATCGCCTGCCCGACACCACGCTCCAGCTCTACGCCGAGCTGCTGGCGGATCTGCCGTATGCCGCCGTAGTGGCAGCCGTACGTCGGTTGATCCAGACGCGGGTGTATCCCACGATGCCCACGGTCGGCGAGATCAGGCGCACGGCGGCGGACCTGATGCTGCCCCGTCTTCCGACCCCTGACGAGGCTTGGGCGCAGGTGTCGGAGGCCAACCGGAGGTGGGGGTACATGCACCCGCAGCAAGCGCTGGATAGCCTGCACCCGCTGGTGCGTCGGGTGGCAAGCGCCATAGGCTGGCGAGCGATTTGCGAGAGCGAGCAGCCCGACGTGATCCGGGCGCAATTCACCCGGCTCTACGGGTATGCCCTGGATCGGGCCCGCACAGAAGCCGTGCTCCCCCCTGGCCTGCAGGACGGCGCACTGGCCTGTCCAGACCAGAAATTCGCCATCGGCGACAGTACTTCGCCCGATGAACGCGCCGAGCGTGCGCTGTCGGATGTGCTGGACAGTGTGCTGCGGTCCGTGGAGGTGGTGGGAGAGTGCGTCAAGCCGGCGAGAAGCTCATCGCCCGTGTGATTGTTCCCGGCAGACCCGTGCCTGCTGCCCGAATGACCCGGCGCGGCAAGTGGGTGGGGCGTCAGGCGCAGCGGTACCTCGCCTGGCGTGAGCTGGCGATGCTGTGCTGCCTGCATGCCGCAGCCCGTCTTAGGCAGGGGGTGCCTACCGGACCGCTGCGCGTGCTGCTGCGGTTTGCCATCCACGGCGGACGGCGCGGAGATTGGGACAATCTCGCCAAGGCACTCACGGACGCCGGAAATGGGGTACTGTGGCAGGACGATGCGCAAATTGTGCGCGCGGAGGTGGAGATCGTGGACGCACCGACAAAAGGAGCAGAAAAGGCCGAAATGATCGTGTGGGAGTTATCCCCATGATCGATTGGCGCATTGCCATCGGAGCGCTGTGGCTGGCGTTCCTGATCGGGTTTGTTCTTGGACGCTGCATGCCCTCGTGGAGAGATGAGCACAATGACCGATAGCGCACACATCCTGGTGGATGTGTCGGAGTGGCAATCCGAGGTGAGCTGGTCCGAGCTTGCGGCTAAGGGCATCGCCGGTGCGATGATCCGGGCTCTGTACGGCATCGATCATCGGGACCTGCAGCTAACTCGCAACGCGCTGCATGCCCACCGTTCGGGTGTTCGTGTGGGGTACTACCAGTATGCTACACCTGGGGTATACTCTAGAGACCCTGAGCAGGACGCACAACGGCACGCCGAGGCGTTAATCAACGTGGTTCGGCGCTATCCGTGCCAACTCGGCCTCGCATTGGACCTGGAGGAATACGGCGACCTGCAGCCTGACCAGCTTGCGGGCTGGGCGCGGGCGTGGGCCGACGCAATCCGGGCTGCCGAGAGCGAGAAGCCGATTTTGTACACCAACTTCAGCATGCTCTCCTACCTGCCGGTGTGCGACGTGTTCCGACTCTGGCTGGCTTGGTGGGTGCATATCGATCCGCAGACGCAGATGCCCACCCGCATGCCTGAGCCAGAGCAGTACCGGACTTGGGAGCTGTGGGCGTGGCAGTACACCGATCGAGGGCGCATGCCCGGCATATACGGCAACGTGGACCTGAGCCTGCTGATGGGACACGAGCAGCAGGAGGAATCTGCTCCTGCGCTACGGGCCTCGGACCACCAAGCGGTTGCGGAACGTGCCGACCCGAAACGGGTTCCGGTGCAGACGAAGCAAGGGATTCCGATGCCGGTGTACTGGAACGGCGTCCGCACCGAGTACCAGGCGTATCTGATCGATAATTGGCTCTACGTAAACGCTAGGGTATTCGAACGGTTTGTACATGGCTTGTCGGTACATCTGCGGCCCCGTGACGGGACGTACTGCGCCGATATCTATCTGGACGGCTAGCGTAGTGCAGATACATAGGACAGAGACGCGGCAGTGCTTGTTGAGTACCAGAGCGAAAGTATCCTATCGATCTCGTAGCCTGGGAGGGAATGGTGATGCTGATTCATTACCAATGCAATCACTGCAGCACGGTGCTGATGGCAGAACCGGGCGTACGTATCCAGACATTTTGCCCCGTTTGCGGCAGGAGACAGAACTGGCGTCCGATGAACAAGGAGGAGATAACTCTATGGAGGTATCGTATGTTGGGATTAGACCAACTTACGAAACTTACGAAGGACGGTTAAATCGTCAACCACCCCACGGCTGAAGCCGGGGGCTTGCGGAGAGCAAGCCCGGGGTTGACCAGCCTCGGCCAGGGTCCCTGCTGGGACCATCGGGCTCCGTTGTCCCGGTCACGACACCCTGGGGTGCGAGCGCCAGCCCCAGGCCCTGTCGTCCAGGGTTAAAAGGCGTACGGGGTCGAAGCCGGTGCCTTGGACAAGACAAGCCGGGTCAACGTTGGCGAGGCGCACATCACCCCCACAAGGGGAGACCGCTCCGTAAGGAGATTGCCCATGCAACAAAACCGAGTGTTCGTGCTGGGTCATGACGGCCAGCCGCTCGATCTCTGCCATCCGGCCCGGGCCCGACAGCTGCTCCGCCGGGGCCGGGCGGCGGTGTTCCGGCACCATCCCTTCACCATCATCCTCAAAGACCGTACCTCGGAGAATTCCGTCACCCATCCCCACCGCCTCACGATCGATCCCGGAGCCAAGACCACGGGCATCGCTTTGGTCCGGGAAACCGACGCTCGCGTAGTCTGGGCGGCCGAGATCCACCACCGAGGCGACACCATCCGGCGAGCACTGGCGACAACGCAGGAGAGGGTTGAGGGAGGTAAGAGTGTCGTGAGTGCGGGTCCGTGGCGCGTCCGGTTCCTCGAGAAAGGCGACGAAGCGCCGGACGGGATCGTTTGGCGATTGTTGAAGGGACCTGACGGTCAATCAGCAGGCGTGCAATTCATTTGCCCCTGGTGCGGAGAGCGAGGGATCATACCGTTTCGTGGACGAGGTGCTGCGTTTTCGCCGTTTCCTGTCCTGGAGTGGGACTGGAACGGTAGTCTAGATACACCTACACTGTCCCAAAGCATTTTGGTTGCAGGCGATGGCTGCAACATGCATGTGTGGGTGCGGGACGGATGGATCGTGGACGCGGGTACCCCGCCGCACGGAAGGTCGGCGGCAGCGCATGAGGCGTAGTCTTCTGCTGCATGTTGCCCAATGTCCGTATTGCCACAGGTGGTCCAGGCTGGCATGGGACGATTTGTGCTCTCTATGGTGGTGGGCAAAGGGCCAAGGGGAGTGTCCCAAGTGCGGCGAGTGGGTGTTCGTGGAAAGCGAGTGTTTTCATCGGTGGTTTAGGCTCGGGGGTGTAGCCAATGACGACCCGACGACGCCGACCGGGCGCGTGGTCCAAGCCAGAACGCGGGTGAGGGGTGACCAACAGCCCCGGCGGCTTATCCCCAGGCCTGAAGGCCGGGGCTTGCGCCGCCGGGTCTTCTCGGGTGTTAGATGCATTTGGGTGCTATAATGGTTCTATATGAGCCGACAATTTCGATCCAGTCGCAACGTGGTGTATTCCTGCCAATATCACGTCGTCTGGTGCCCGAAGTATCGGCGGCGGGTGTTGGTCGAGGGCGTGGACCCCCGGCTGAAAGCTATCATCCACGAGGTGGCGACGGAACGGCAGGCGGGAGTGATCGAGATGGAAGTTATGCCGGATCACGTGCATCTCTTGGTCTCGGTCAATCCGCAGTTCGGTGTCCATCGTCGGGTGCGGTTGATGAAAGGTCGGTCTTCCCGTTTGCTTCGGCAGGAGTTTCCATGGCTGAAGAGCCGCTTGCCAACTCTTTGGACCAACAGCTACTTCGTTGCCACCGTAGGAGGTGCGCCCCTTGCCGTCATCAAGCAATACATCGAGAACCAAAAGCGGGTATAAAGTGCGACGCCTGCGCTTGAAGCCGACTCCACAACTGGACGAGTTGGCCCGGGCGGCTGGAGAGCTTTATACCCGCACGGTGGTCAGCTTTTGGCGCACGGTGCGCAAGAAGAACGTCTGGCTCAAGCCTGCGGCGATGATGCGCTGGCACACGTCCAGCCAACTGCACGCCCATAGCGCCGATGCTGTCGTCCAGGGTTTCTATGCAGCCCTGAAGTCCTGGCGGCAGCGGCGGAAGACCGATCCGCACGCGAAACCGCCCTATCGTCGCCGCCGGTATCACCGCGTCCAGTGGAAGTCCTCGGCGATTCGGGTGCAGGACGGGCAGCTGATCCTCTCCAACGGACGAGGAAACCCGCCGTTGGTCGTGCCGTGGCCCTGGGGAACCCCAGTGCTGGTCGAACTGGGCTGGACGGGTTCGGCGTATGAACTGCGGTGCATCTACCGCGAAGCGGCTCCGGTTCTCGAACCGCCTGGAGACGAAGCGGCGGGGGTCGATCTGGGCGAGGTCCACCTCGCCGTCGTCCACGACGGCCGGCACACCGCGATTTTCAACGGGCGCGCCTTGCGGGCCAAGCGGCAGTATCAGAACAAGATCAAGGCGGCACTGGCCGCCAAGCAGTCTCGCCTGAAGAAGGGTTCTCGCCGCTGGCGGAAGCTCCAGCGGAGCAAGCGGAAGCAACTGAAGAAGCTGGATTGCCAGATCCGCGACATCCTGCACAAGCAGACAACCGCCCTGGTCTCCACCCTCCACGCGAGCCGGGTGCAGACGCTGGTCATCGGCGATGTGCGGGATCTGCGGGTGCGGGTGAACTACGGCCCTGCGGCCAACCAGCGCATCCACCAGATGGTCACGGGCCGAGTCCGCTGGATGATCACCTACAAGGCCGAGCGGTTGGGGATGCGCGTGGCGCTCCAGGACGAAGCCTACACTTCGCAAGAGTGCCCTTGCTGCGGACATCGGCACAAGCCGCATGGTCGCGTGTATGCCTGTTCGGCCTGCGGGTTCTGCTTCCACCGGGATGGCGTCGGCGCGATCAACATCCGACGCAAGTATCTGGGCCTGGGCCCAGTAGTTGGGGCGATGGCGTCCCCCACGGGCGTGCGGCCTGCGGCCGCAGGCTGTGGCATCCCCACCGGCGCGTCCGCGTAGCTCGCGATGAGCGAGAAAGAATCCCCGCGCTTTAGCGCTGGGGAGAACGTCAAAGATCGTGTCCTGCTCAAAGGGGGCGGTGCCGTGGCAACTCCGGAACCCAGAACTCGTCCTGTGTCGGTGCTGGAGGAAATTCGATCGCTGTGCCGAGAGCAGTTTGCCCGCAGCACGTGCGTCAGCGCACCGCATGAGGTGGACAGGATCATCGCCCTGTACCGTGCCGACCCGGAACGCTGGGAAATATTGTGCGACGAATGCGTGCGACCTGCGGTGTATCAGGTTGTGCAGCAGGTCCTGGCCGAAACCCGACAACCACCGGGTCGTCTGGGATTGCGCGTGCTCGCCGAACAGCTAACGGTCGGCGAGATGCATGAGGTGATTCAGCTCTATGCGCGTTCGGACGAATGGGTGATCCGCGTCAGGCGGTGGAAGGAACATATCGGCTCCAGGTATAAGAGCCTGCTGGAGTTATCTCGGCGCGAACTCGCCGCTGCAATTCAGGAGCGGTCCACCCGGTTGCGGCGTGAGGCAGTCACCATCGCGTTTCTGTCTCGGATCTACCAGATGCTCCCGCCGGACGATGAGGCTACCGTAGGTGCGCTGGGCGAGGATACCGTCGCTGCGGTGTTGCGATCGGTAGAGGAGTCTGCCAGTAAGCTCCGCATTCACGTGCGGTCCGACGATTCTCAGATGGGGTTCGACAGCTAGACGATTACGGAGGGAAGATCCGACATGGCGCGTCCTCGGGTTGTGGTGCAGCGCGCATCCGACCATTTGCCGGAATACAACGTGAACCTAGCTCAGGGCCTTAGGGATACATGGAATCGGCACGCAATCTGCTATCAGGTTACCATTTGTTTCAGGGATAAAGTGATCGGAGGTATACCCAAGCAGCCGCAATTGGTTGATATCTGGCTTAAATCCCAGGCTGGTATTAGCCAAGACGTTCACCGCAAGCGGCTTGCTCTTAAAACTATTCGACAGATACGCGGCGAGGACGTAAAGCAAGTAGACCTGATGACCGACGATGAGGTGTATCGGGCGATTCAGGAGCTATGCGACGCAGAGGCGGGCGTCGTGGGTAACGGATTCAAACGGGACCCTCAGATAGGACTGTATCTGGAGTCGCGTCAGGTAAAGGCGATGCTGCGGGAGGCGGTGAACATAGCGTTTGCGGGTGCCCGTTGGGGCATCACCCAAAAGGGACCGAACTCGTGGTTCCGCGAGCACGTGTTTGTCGATCCCGACCGCATCCCGTTAGGGGTGTCGGAACCTACAGGCGAGCTGGACTTTGTCGGACATGTGGAGGACCGATACGGACCTCGCAGCATCCTGCAGCGCGTGGAGTATGTGGAGCGACCCTCCATCACGTTCTACGTGAGTCATCTGCGGCTGCCCAACGAGGTGGAACCGGTCCTCACGGTATCCGAATGGCTCGTCATTTGGCAAACCTGCCAGGAGATCGGACTGGGCGCTATGCGCTCTCAGGGGTTTGGCCGATTCGATGTGCTGGAGTTCGTCCGCGTTGATCCGGAAACGGTGTTGAAGGTACGCACGATGGTATAACGCATCGCACCCTGTTTGACCGAAAGCTCGGCGGCGCAAGCCCCGTCCTGCAGGGCTGGGGATGAGCCGTCTCGTTATGGTAGAATCGGATCAAGCGCCACCCCGTTCGCAGAGGGTGCAGCCCCGGAAGTATCGGAGCTTAGGCTCCGTAGTCGGGGCGAGGACGTCCCCCGCGGGCGTGCGG
>Ga0080006_1162742_pt1 | contig 11513 bp, 10 predicted proteins | sample RS3BMetagenome_FD_69209 | JGI IMG/M metagenome (GOLD analysis project Ga0080006, IMG submission 69209) | Ferric oxide microbial mat and aquatic microbial communities from Rainbow Spring, Yellowstone National Park, USA - RS3B (SPADES... ...
AGGCGCCTTGAGGGAGGTCCTTGAGCTTCGAGTAGGCGTTCCGCATCAGGCCCGTCGGCTCGCCGGTTTTGGGATCCTTGACGATCGTTCCGGCGGCTGGATCGGGCGTATTTCGGTCGATCCCCGAGAAAGTCAGGGCCAAGGAATTCACGACTCCGGCCGGCCCTCCCTGATGGAGCACCATGTGCTCGGGGGCGACCTTGTCCAGCTCGGCGCGGGTCGGGAAGCGACCTTCCTTCAAGCGGGTCGGAAAGGCGTAACGAACGACGATCCACGTCCTTTTGGGCTGAACCTTGACACGCTCGCTGATATAAGCCAGCACGCGATCGAGCGAGTCGAACGTCGGAATCGGGTGGTCGGCCTCGCTGTGAGCGGCCCCGAGCGGATGGACGTGGCTATCGTACAGCCCGGGCAACAGGAACTTGCCAGGGGCGTCGATCACCTTGGTCGAAGGCCCGATCCGGCGGGCGATCTCCTCGTCACGACCGACCGCGACGATCCGTTCGCCCTGGATCGCCACGGCCTCCGTGAGGTGAAATCCAGGATCCACGGTGATCACCCTGGCGTGTCGGATCACCAAGTCGGCGGCCTCGTTCTCGGCGGCCGTCGACCACGATCCGGCCGCGAAACAAGCCAGGCAGACCACTCCGGTCAAGGAAACTCGCACCATTCTACGCAGCATGCGTCGAGCCTCATCTCTTGGAAATCCGCGATGCACTCAATCCGCCGACGACTCGGCCAGGATCTTCCGGTAGGCCTGTCGCGCGGCCTCGTAGGCGGTTCTGGCATCTTCAATCTCGGATGGGCGGATGTTTCGCTCCTTCTGCGACCAGCACTGATCGACCCCCTTGAGGCACCACTCGGCCGATCGTTTCGAGGCGCGAATCGGCTTCCCTCCGACCCTGACGAAGATCGGGTTGGTGTGCGAGCTTGGGTAGATCCTCAGGGCCAGCCAACTCGACCCCTTGATCGGGAGCTCGAAGGAAACCTCCTGGATGTTGCCGTCGGCGACGATTTCCCGGGTCTCGGCCGGGTATCCGTTCACGACCAGCTCCACGGGGACCTTGCGGCTCGATCCCACGCGGGCACGTTCGATATCCCAATAGGGCTTCTCGTCGAGGGGTCTGCCCTGGATCGCTTTCGCGGCGCGGGACTGCTCGGGCGGAAGGTAGGCGGCCACCTTGGCGGTGACCTTCACCGTCTTCGCCGATTCGAGCTTCAGCTCGCTGCCGTTCTCTACCAGTTCGGCGTCATCGACCTGGAAATCGAGGAGGTGCGACTTGCCGTCGGAGACGTAGCTCCGCCCCAGCTTGACCCCTTCACACCAGCGGTCGAAGTCGAGCTTGCCGTCTTCGAGCTTCACGTAAACTCGGCCCATGCCGACGCGATCGCCGTAGATACAGGGAAAGTCGGTCTCGCCGCTGATCCGGGTCCGATAGCCGCAATTCAAGGTGTGATACCAGATATTCAATTCATGTGGGGCCGCAGTGTCGACCGTCGAAATGAAGTCGACCGCGTCGTGGGTGACGTCCACGATGTATTCATTGGCCCCCACGCCGTCATATCGAGGGACTTCATAGGTCGGCAGCGTTTGATCCTTCGTCCGGAGCCCGGTTGCCGAGTGCGCGAAGCCGACGATCCCCCCCTGCGACTTGCCCCATTTCAGGATCGGCAGATCCCAGCTCGGCCAGTCGTCGATCCGGCTGGTCCCGGGATAGTCATCCTCCTTGAGCCGAAGCAAGCAGACATGCCCCGAGTGCGAGGAGGGGAAACCGGAGACTTCGATATCGTAGCGCATCAGGTGATTCGGGGTCGAAAGGGGGTGGGTCTTTCCCTCGAAAAAGAGCTTCTGGGCATACCAGCAAGGGCCCCAGCTCAAGACGCAGCCGACGTCGAGGTCCTCACCCAGAATGTGCCGCCACATGTCCTCGGGCTTCACCCCGGCGGTCGGGCTTTCGTAGTGCCCGCAGCCGGCCGCGTGGACATGATGGTCGCCCGAGTACCAGTTCCTTTTGGCCAGGTTGATCCAACGCTTGAGGGTGAACGATTCGCGATGTTCGGGCTTTTCCGGGATCACGATCGACCGCGTTTGCACCAGGTATTCCGGCCCTCTCGTCGTTTCGACGGTGTAGTGACCCGGAGCGAGCGAGACGGTCTCGCCGCCGGACGGCGCCGGTGCCGGGTTGCCGTTTTGGTCCAGGAGCGTCAGCGTGAACGGGCCGATGCCCGCGGAGGAGGCGGCAGTGCCGCCCTGCGGGCCGGAGAGCGCAAGCCCCGCGGGCGGCTCGGCGATCTCGGCGGATGTCACCTGCAGCTGCGAGAACGCCGAGATGACGTTCCCCGCTCCCACCTCGTACACGCCGACGTAGGCCCCTGGCGCGACGGTGAGGTTGGCGCCCGGGCTGTACGCCGACGCGCCGCTCGGCAGGATCTCGCCCCAGGTGGGGACGGACAGGGGAATCGACGAGACCTGCACGGCGATCTGTTCCTGCGCGGCGAAGGGCGTCACGGCGATGGCGCTCGTGCCGGTGGCGCTGCCGGGTGCCGCGGTAGGCATCGTCGCGAACGCCTTGACCGGCGTCGTCGCCAGGTACGTCGCCATCTGGGACTCGGCGTGTCGGATCTCGGGCTCGGTGAACGTGCTCTGCGGCCCGAAGGCGCTCGTGCTGAAACCGCGCAGGATGCCGATCGCCTGCGCCTCGTTGACGTATCCCCAGGCCCACTTGCCGATCTCGCCCGCATCCGCGTAGGACGGGGTCTTGTCCGCGAGCGCGGCGGCGGCGGCCTCCAGCCCGAGGGCGATGATCTCGCACTTCGCGACCTGCTCGCGCGTCAGGGAGGCACCAGGCTGGAAGGTGCCGTTCGGGTACCCGGAGATCCAGCCGGCCTCGTAGGCGGCCATGATCAGTCCGAACGACGGGCTGGTCTTCGGCAGGTCCGAGAAGACCTGCTGGGCGCCCGTCGCAGGCTGGAGGTGCAGCTGCTGCGCAAGCTCGACGGTGAATTCGCTCCTGGTGACATTCTGGGCGGGCGCAGCGGCACGGCCCAAACCGGGCCCGGCCACGGCGGCGCCGACAAAAGTCGACAGCAGGAGCGCAATGCTGAACGAAGCTCGTAAGGCCTGGCGCAAGTAGAGAAGTACCTCCCGTTAGGCCCTCGGGCGGCGCGGCTTCGCCGCCTGCGGCGGCTGCGATCCAGCAGATCTCTCACATCGGACTTTATCGACAGTAGAGCGAAATTGCCAAGAAAACGCTAAGAATTCCGTGTCACCAATGCCAATGTACCGAAGGGGAAGGAAGAATGCAAGAAAGAAAGGCAGGAGTTGGTTGGAGATGTTTGGTCCTATCCTGTGTGCCGGACCTAGGAATTGCCTGTTCTTTTAAGGTCATGAGCATCCAATACAGCATACATTGCATATGTACGCAGCATGCAGACCCGTCGCTCTTCTCGCGGCGGCCCAAGGGCCGATCGTTACCCACAAAGGTATTGGGAAAAGCAACCCCCAAGAAGCGGGCCCGGCGAGAGGGGGCAACGGGGAGAAGCAATGGGCAGTCATGCACGGCATCGAGATCAGCGGGGGAAGCTTCGACCAAGGTGAGTGCCGAGTTCGTCACGGCTCATCCTGACCTCTCATGGTCGCAGATGCGTGGCATGCGGAACGTTCTGATCCACGGCTACGCCGACGTTGATTTGAGGGTCGTCTGGGATGTGGTCCAGGACGATCTTCCCGGCCTGAGCGAAAAGCTTGAGCAGGTACTCGGCAAGGAGCCGAAGGACGCTTCGCGAGCCGCACCGGAGCCCGAGTCGGGCGAGAAGGCTTCCGTGCGGCATGTTCCCTCATGGCGGCGGACTCCCCAAAGTAAGAGGGGGGGCGACCTTGATCGTTGAGATGAACCCGACCATCGTCTCAGTGTCCGTGCGGGCAGGGAAGATTCGCATCGTGCTGCGTGACGGCCGAGATGTTGCCATCCCGATGCGATGGTCTCCCCGGCTTCTCGCAGCTACGCTCGCACAGCGGCGCAACGTGGAGATCGTGGACGAGGGGAACGCGTTGCGTTGGCCCGACGTGGACGAAGACATCTCCGTGAGCGCCTTCCTCGCGCATGATTCCATCGTCACGTTCCCGGCTGGCTCACTCCTGATCGCCGACGACGGCTCGTTCGCCGGCAAGGAGAAGCGTGCTTAAAAGTGCGCCAAAATGGGGTCGCCTTCCGTCGGGTGGTGAACCCGCTTGGGAGGCGGCCTTTCTCGTTTGCTCCGCGTGCGCGGCCGGCTGCTCGGCGGCAAGCTGAACAAGACCCGCAAGGGCGAGTTGCACGCGCCCTCACCCGTGGGTTTCGTATGCGACGCGGCCGGGCGCATCGCGCTCGATCCGGACGAAGAGGTGCAGAGCGAGGCCGGATAGTCCTGCCAGCAGAAGGAAGCGAGGTTGCGCAAAAGGTCGGGCTCGAGGCCGTGCAGCGGCTTGGGCACGCCGACGGGCCGTAGCTCGGAAGCTGTCTCCCGCTCCGGAGGCCCGGGCTGGCCCTTGCAGGAGAGGATGAGCGCGAGCGTGGTGTAGCAGAGGGCGGCGAGAGCCCGGGCCGACATGAACCAGGCGTACATCTTGCATCACGACGCGAAGAGGCTTCGGCGTCCAAGACCGTCGTCCCACCAGATGGCGCGGATCCTGGTGCCGCCTGAACATGCGACGGATGCCTTGGGCCGGCCGTCCGCGGCCCATGTGCCAGGAGGCCGCTGGCAGGTGCGGTCAGGCGCGGTGGCGGCCGTGCAGGGACTGCACGAGGTGCATGCCGCCGTGGACGAGCGAGAAGAACGCCCCGGAAGGCGGCAGGCTGAAGCCGATATCCTTCGACGCCCGCGGGAAGGCGGCGCGCAGGCGCCCGAGGTCTTCAGAGCTCAGCACGACATCGCCGCTCTCCGCGTTCTCCCGCACGTGGGAGGTGCTCGCGGCCTTCGCCAGAACCAGCACTCCGCTCTCCGCCGCCAGGAAGGCGAGGGCCGCCTGGGCGGGCGTGATGCCATGCCCCGCCGCGACCGCCTGCAAGACCGTGAGGGCCGGCCCCTGGTGGCGCAGCAGGCGCCCGTGGCCGAGCGGGCTGTAGGCGAGCAGCACCCCTCCCGCCGCCTGCACCTGCGGCAGGAGGCTCAGTTCGACGCGGCGGTCCTCAAGGCTGTACGGCAGCTCGTGGAAGAAGACCGCTCGACCTTGCCCCGTGCCCGCGAAACCGAGCGTGTTGATCGTCTCCTGGGCCATGGCGCGGGGGAAGTTGCTCACCCCTACCTCGCGGGCGAGGCCCAGGTCCTTGAGCGCCTTGAGACCGCTTGCGATGCGGGGGAGAGGCACCGATGTCGTCGGCCAGTGCAGGAGGCAGACGTCGACCTGGCCCGTGCGCATGCGGCGCAGGGAGGCCTCGAGCGCACGGCGCATCGCATCGGGCTCGGCATGGTTCGGCCAGATCTTCGTGACCAGGAAGACCGAGTCCCGGCAGTCCGCGATGGCGTCGCCGACCACCCGCTCGCTTTCTCCCGCGCCGTAGAGCTCCGCCGTGTCCACGAGGGTCATGCCGCGCTCGAAGCCCTCCCGGAGAGCCTCGACCTCCTGCCGGTTGCGACGGGAATCCTCGCCGAAGCCCCAGGTTCCCTGGCCGATCACCGGCAGGCGCAATGCGGTGCCGGAAGGTTCGAGGTAGCGCACGAGAGGCACCTCCCAGGTTTGCCGGACTGTACCGCCTGCTGCCAACATAGCACAGCGCAACAGGCCGTCTGACCGCGACCTGGCGGCGGCGCATCGCGGCCCGGAGGGACGGAGCGGGCGGTGGCCACGCGCGGCGCGGACCCTACCCCTGGCGGAGGGCCTCGATCGGGTCGAGCCGGCTCGCCCGCAGGGCCGGCCACATGCCGAACACGACGCCCACCGCCACGGAGAAGGCCAGTGCCAGCACGATGGTGCTGGGCGACGTCCCCGACGGCCAGTGCAGGGCGGTCGTGAAGGCGAGGGCGCCGGCGTAGCCGAGGGCCACGCCGATGGCACCCCCACCCAGGCTGAGGATGCCGGACTCGATCAGGAACTGCAGCGCCACCGCGCTCCGCTTCGCGCCGATCGCCTTCCGAAGGCCGATCTCGCGGGTCCGCTCGCTGACCGTCACGAGCATGATGTTCATGATGCCGATGCCGCCCACCAGGAGCGAGATGCCGGCGATGCCGCCCAGCATGACGGTCAGGGTGCCGGTCAGGGCGGCAAGCGTCTTGAGCACCTGGTCCTCGGACACGACCTCCGCCGCCGTCGAGCTGCGGAAGCGCCTGTCCATCACGGCCTGCAGGTGTCCCACGGCCAGCGGGGCCAGGTCGGACGAGCGCGCTTCGGTCATGAAGCCGGAGACGGTGGTGGTGCGCAGGATCTGCTCGGCGACCGTCACCGGCGTCACGATGATGTCGTCCGGGTTGGAGGAGAATCCCGCCCCGCCGCTCGCGTTCATGACGCCGACGACGATCAGCGGGGTGCCGTTCACCTGGATCGTGCGGCCCAGGGGATTCGCATGGCCGAACAGCCTCTCGTCCGTCGTCGTGCCCAGCACGGCCACCTGACGGCGCAGCACCACATCGCTGGAGGCGATGTAGCGCCCGATCGCCATGGAGCGGCCCTGGATCGCCTTCGACGGCGGTGTCGTGCCGAGCAGGGCGGTGCTCCACGTCCTGCTGCCGTAGCGCGCCATCACCCCTCCCTGCAGCAGCGGCGCCTCCGCCGAGATCTCCGGAACGCTGTGCAGGAGCCACGGACCGTCCGAGACGCTGAGAGTGACGCCCTGGGACGCGTTCGGCACCACGACGATCATGTTGGAGCCCAGGTTCTCGACCTGCGACGTGACGGACCTGGTGGCCGCCTGGCCGACCGAGACCAGGGCGATCACGGCCGCGACGCCGATGATGATCCCGAGCATCGTGAGGAGCGCGCGGGCCGTGTTCGCGGTCAGGCTGCGCCAGGCCATGCGCAGGCTTTCGATCAGCATGGCGCATCCTCCCCGCCGCCGCTCGGCACGGCCGCCTTCGAGACCTCCGCGTCCCGCACCAGCCGCCCGTCATGCAGCTGGAGGATCCTCTGGCAGTGCTGCGCGACGTCCTCGTCGTGCGTGACGATGACGATCGTGCCGCCGTCCCCGTGCAGCGTGTGAAAGAGCTGCAGCACCTCGAGGCCGGAGCGGGAGTCCAGGTTGCCGGTCGGCTCGTCCGCCAGGATCACGTCGGGTTTGCCGACGATCGCGCGCGCGATCCCCACGCGCTGCTGCTGGCCGCCGGAGAGCTCCATGGGGCGGTGGCGGCGGCGCTCGGCGAGGCCCACGGCGTCCAGGGCGGCTTCCGCGCGGCGGCGGCGCTCCGCCCTGCCGACCCCGCCGTAGATCAGGGGCAGCTCGACGTTCTCAAGGGCGGTGAGCTGCGGCAGCAGGTTGTAGCTCTGGAAGACGAAGCCGATGCGATGGTTGCGCACCTCCGCCAGCTCGTCGCTGCTCTTGCGCGCGACGTCCTCGCCCGCGAGGAAGTAGCGCCCGGCCGTCGGCCGGTCCAGGCAGCCGAGCAGGTTTAGAAGCGTCGACTTGCCCGAGCCCGACGGCCCCATGATCGCCAGCATCTGCCCTGCGGGCACGGCGAAGTCCAGTCCCTGCACGGCGGGCACGGAGACGGGGCCCAGGCGGTAGACGCGCTCGAGCGCCTCGACGCGGATGACCTCGCCCACGTCAGTGGCCACTGCTCGAGCTCTGTCCGAACGGCAGCGTCCCGGTCGAGGCCTGGGCCGTGACGACCTCGGTTCCCGCTGTGAGGCCGGAGAGGATCTCGGTGTCCGTCTCGTTCGAGAGCCCCATGACCACGTGGCGCAGCTTGGGCGTGCCGTGCACGACGACCTGCAGCGTGGCCTGCCTGCCGTAGCCGCTGAGGGCCTCGTTCGGCACCAGCAGCACGTGGCGCAGCGATGCCACGCGGATCGAGACGTCTGCGGACATGCCCGCCCGCAGGTCGCCGGGATGCGCGACATCGACCGTGACATTGAAGGTGGCGACGCCCTGCGACGTCAGCCCGGCGGGCGCGATCTCGCCCACCGTACCGTGGAAGGTCTCGCCGGGCAGGGCGTCGGCCGTGACGGCGGCGCTCTGTCCGAGGGCCACCTGGGCGATCGAGATCTCGCTGATCGGGACGAGCACCTGCAGCGAGTTCGGATCCTCCACGGTGAAGGGGGGCGTCGCCGCCCCGGGTGCGACGAGACTGCCTTGCTGGACGTTGACGGCCGTCACGACGCCGGAGATCGGCGTCGTGATGTCGAGCTGCGATAGGGCCAGCCGGGCGCGGCCCACCGCGGCCTGGTCGTTCGCGATGCGCTCGCGCAGCGACGTCACCTGGGCGGCGGTCGGCTGCGTGGGGTGGAGCAGCTGCTGGAGCTGCGAGACGTCCGCCGCGAGCGCAGCCTGGTCGCTGTCGAGCTGCGGGGCGAGCCCCTGGTTCTCAAGTGTCAGGAGCGTCTCGCCGGATGTCACTGTGTCCCCGGCCTCGACCGGCAGACTCGCGACGGTCCCCGACACCTGCGCGACCACCTGCTGCGGATTCGTGAACGCCACCGTGCCGGGAACGGAGAAGTAGTCCTCCGTGAAGTTCGCGGTCGCCTGCATGCCCTGACGCAGCCCAGACGGCGGGTTCTCGATCGCCAGCGTCACCGGGTAGAGGGCCCCCCTGGGGCCCTGGCCCGACGAGATCAGCCCGATGTAGGTCACGGCGGCCTGCATCGTGCCCTGGTCCTGCGTCCAGACCTGGACCCCCTCGCCCATGTAGATGTTGGGCAGGTCGATCTCGGGGACGCTGGTCTCGATCTCGACGGAACCCGGCTGGACGATCTCGAAGAGCTCGGTGCCGGGGCTGACCACCTGACCCGCCACCACGTCCACGCTCGCGACCTCGCCGGCCACCGGAGCGTCCACCGTCAGATCCGCGAGCTGGGCCTGGTCGCGCGCGACCACGGCCTTGTCCGCCTGCACGCGCTCCTGCTGGGCGGTGATGGCCGCGGCGGTGGCGAGCGTGGGATAGAGCGCTGCGAGGCTCGCCTTGTCCGCGGCCAGCTGGGCCTCGGCGGACGTGACGTCGCCTTCGAGCGCTCCGTCGTCCGTGACGGCGGCGAGGACCCCGCCCTGGCGGACCTGGCTGCCCACGGTCACCCCGACCGACGCGACCGTGCCGCTCTGCTGCGCCTCGACGTCCAGCGACTGCCCGGCCTGCACCGTGCCGCTGCCGCTGACCGACACGTTCAGGTTGCCGTAGTGCGCCCGCGCGACGCTGTAGCTGAGCGGGGATATCGTGCTGGCCGCGCCGTTCGGCTGCGTCGCCCGCATGAGCAGCAAAAGGCCGACGATGACGACCACCGCGACGACGGGGATGAGGAACCTGCGCACTTGTGCTCTCCTCCTTGCCTCAGGGGCGGGTCAGACGGAGGCGGAGCGCCCCGGCCGCTTCACGAACAGCGATGCGATCCAGGCGATGAGCAATGCGAGCAGCCAGACGACGACGATGACGCTGACGGCCGAGGTGATGTGCGAACCGAGCGTCATGGAACGCTGGACCGACTGCTGGACCACCGTCGGCGACAGGCTGGGGAACCGCTTGAGCTCCTGCGTGACGGCGGCCCGCACGGCGGCTGCCGACGGCGGCACGAGAATGATGCCGAGGCCGGTCACGAGACCGTAGACGACGCCGACCAGCGATACCTTGAGAGGCACACGCGCGCCACCGGAGCGGGTGACCTTGACCACGCCCACGATGATCAGGGCGAGCAGGGCGGCGTCCATCACCCAGCCGATGACGTTCGCGAGGGTGCCCAGGGACAGGTAGACCCTTGCCGCGATGCTGATCAGTCCGACCAATGCGGAGAGCAGGTAGATGGTGCCGAGCGACCCGGTACCCCGGCTGCCGACTGGTGCCTGACCCTCGTTCGAACTCATGCTTTCCGGCCCCCTGCGCTGCGAGAATCGCGACCATGCCCGAGGCTGCGGTACAGGCACCGTGGTGGACATTGCCCCGAGGCCATGATCAGGTCCGGAAGGCACCACCATAGACTTAGACAGTTATCTAACCGCAGCGACGCAATCAGCATATTCTTGCACGCTATGGGCGTCAATTCCTCTGACATTCCGCGCGGAGCGTGCGTTCTCCGTCGCCCAACATGGCATGGCGGCGAAAAGATCCGGGCTCCACCGGCCGCGGCGGCGCAGGATGCGCGGCGGCCGGCGGGCCGTCTGCATGCAGTCGAGCATGTGAGTTGGCGTCGGGAACTCATCGGAGAGGCTGCAACAGGGGATCTGCCGGGGCGTCCCCGCTGGTAGGCAGCGCGCTAGGTCTGCGACGTGCGGTCGTGGATGGCCCGCGCACGCAGCACCTGCTGACACTGGCGACAGATGTGATGAACCGTCATGCCCTGGCGCAGTTCCTCGTACTCGCGAGCATTGCGCCGTGGGGACACGAAGTCCTGTGCGCCGCAGAGCGCACAGCGGACCTCAATCCGCACTTCCTCTGTCACGACCATCCACACCCTTGCCAGTCACCGTTTCGAATCATCTATAATGTACACCGTGGGTCAAGTCGTCTAAACCACCATGTTCTCTTATGATAAGGCGAACCGTATGCTGTGTTTGCTTCCGCAATGCGGCAAGTAGGCTGTGACGACGCTGGTCACAGACGAGACCCGCCTGACCGGGGGACTCACGGGAGCTTCAGATCAGGTTTGGCTTCAATGAGATCGCGGCAGATCACGAGAGCATCTGGCGCGTGATCCTGCGCAAGTTCTGGGCTCCCGTGCCCTGGATGCTCGAGGCCGCCGCCATCCTCACCCTGGTCCTTGGTCACGACATGGACGCCGCGGTCATCTTCTTCCTGCTGGTCTTCAACGCTGTCGTCGCCTTCCTGCAGCAGGGGCGGGCCGAACGCGCACTCGCGCTGCTGCAGGACGCCTGCAGGTGCAGGCCCGCGTACTGCGCGGCGGCAGCTGGTATGTGCTCGCCGCGCGCGAACTTGTGCCGGGCGACGCGGTGCATGTGCGGATGGGCGATGTCGTGCCGGCCGACATCGCGGTATCGTCGGGTTCCGTGCTGGTCGACGAGGCGGCCCTGACCGGCGAGGCTGTGCCGGTCGAGAAGGGGGAGGGCCAGACCCTCTACGCCGCGAGCGTCGTCGAGCGCGGCGAAGCCGGCTGCCATGTCACGGCCACGGCCACGGGAACCTACTTCGGCCGCACGACGGAGCTCGTCAACACCGCTCGCACCCAGTCGCATCTCGAGCACACTATCCTCGGGCTCGTACGCTATCTGCTCCTGCTGGACCTGGTGCTGATCGTCGCGGGGCTGATCGCCTTCTCCGCGTTCGTCGGCACGCCTTGGAGCGAAACCGTTCCTAGAAACGCAGACATTCATATATTGAAGTCCGCATTGCGCCGGCCGAACAGCGTTGCCGACGACTAGCGTGCCGGGGAATCGCACCCCGGA
>Ga0080006_1140898_pt1 | contig 11512 bp, 9 predicted proteins | sample RS3BMetagenome_FD_69209 | JGI IMG/M metagenome (GOLD analysis project Ga0080006, IMG submission 69209) | Ferric oxide microbial mat and aquatic microbial communities from Rainbow Spring, Yellowstone National Park, USA - RS3B (SPADES... ...
CAGGCGTATGCCCAAGGCCGGTGCCTTCTATTATAATGCCTTTAAAGCCTTTTGATAGATAGTAATCAATTATCTCTGGCTGGGAATTTGGATAAGCTTTTATAAGTGCAACCTTTGGCTCGTAGCCTGTGAGTAGCCTTAGCTTATCATTGCTATCCTCTCTTATCCTATTATATTCGCTAATATACTCAATCTCCCCTGCTCTTGAAATCCTTGCAATTGGCTTGTTGTTTATAGGTTTGAAAGCATCCCTTCTTGATGTGTGCATCTTCCTCGCCTTTGTGCCTCTGATAATACTACAGTATGTATCTGATGAGCTTTCATGCATGCAGATTGCTACCTCTGCAATGTTGCTTTTTGCTGCAACATGCATAGAGCAGATAAGGTTCATAAATGCGTCGCTCGATCCTCTATCGCTGCTCCTTTGCGATCCTGTAAGAATAACAGGTGCATTAAGCCCATTAAGCATAAAGCTCAAAGCAGCAGAGGTGTAATGCATTGTATCAGTTCCGTGTGTTATAACTACGCCCCTATCTTTCTTCAAGGCGTCTGCAACCGCCTTTGCTATCTTTTGCCACTCTATATATGTCATGTCTTCGCTTGCTATGCTCATCAATGGATTTAGTTCTATATTTGCAATATTTTCTAATTCTGGTACCTCAGCAAGAAGCTCTTCTGGTTTTGTTAGCATAAATACGCCGCCGCTCATATAATCTACCTTGCTTCCAATCGTGCCACCGGTATATATCAAGCCAACCTCCGGCAAGCCACTTTTTGTCTTGGTCTTAAACTTTACTTCTTTCTCCTTTTTTGCTTCCTTGCTTTCAACCTTTTCAATCTTTGAGCCTTTTTCAAACCTTATACCAACATTATACCCGTTATCAAGTTTTATCACTAATATATTGTTGTCTCCAAGCTCAGGCCTTTCCATTAGTATGCCCTTAAACTCACCTTTTGGAGAAATAAGCTTAATCTTATCCCCTACCTCTATCTTTTCTTTTTTAAGTGCTTTCTCTATTTCCTCAGAGTACATAGATAAAAATAGACTAATGAGATTTAAATTACTTATCTAAAAGCAACTTAAATAAATTATGAAATAATTATGAAACTTACAGAATGCATAGCAGAAAGCCAAGAGTTTATTCATGTTATGATTTAAGTGGCACACCAACAAAACACGCTGCAGAGTTTCCTGTTATCTCAACTTCAACGCTCTCACCAAGGCTAACTTGGCCGAGTACTGCGATCTCATTATATGTGTTATCTCTCCCTGTATAAGACTTTCTGTTTTTCTCTGTTATTAAGACCTCTCTTCTTTCCCCAATGTGCTTATTTCTTTCATTGAATTCAAGCTCTCTTACAATCCTTGAAAGAATTATACTTCTATCTTTGATAGTTTTATCGCTAAGCTGCTCAAGCCTGCTTGCAGGTGCATGCGGTCTAGCACCAAACTTAGATATATTTACCACCTCTGGCTTTATCTCCTTTATAAGCTCTACGCTTTTTTCAAAGTCGTCATCACTTTCTGTTGGGTAGCCAACAATAATATCTGTTGCAATCGAGGCATTGAGTTTTTTCCTTATTTCGCCAACATAGCTTACAAAATCTTCTACTGTATATCTTCTATTCATATCCCCTAGTATTTTATTGCTTCCAGATTGCACAGGCAGGTGGAAGAACTTGTAAACCTTTTCGCTCCTATATGCTTCTAAAAGCTCATCAAAATATTTGTGCAGGTGCTCTGGGTTGAGCATGCCTACCCTTACCTTAAATGATCCTTCTATCTCAACAACCTTTTTGAGAAGTTCTGCTATGTTTGTTTTTCTATCAGCACCATATGCTCCTATATCCTGTGAGGTGAGCTCTATCTCCTTAGAACCTTGCTCTACAGCATTCTTTACCGCCCTTAATATAAGCTCTTCAGAAAAGCTGTTTAGAGGGCCCCTAGCAAATTTGGTCTCGCAAAATGAGCAGTTGCTTAAGCAACCTTCGCTTATTGGTATTCTTGCAATTACAGAACTATTTTCTAAGCCATATTGTAGCTTGTCTATCCTATTATATGAATCAATTATAACATTTTTGCCACTCTCTATAAACTTCAATACATCTGCAATCTTGTTCACATTACTTGTTGTTATTATGCTAGCATCTGGAACAATATTCATAACTTTTTGAGTATCAGCACTAGCTAAGCAGCCTGCAACTATAAGTTTTTTTCCAAGTCCTTTAAGCTTGCTTAGCCTGTAGATTATCTTATTTTCTGTTGGGCTCTTAACTGTGCATGTATTTACAATTAAATAATCTGCATTTCCTTCATATTTGCCATATTCTACCTCATAGCCATTCTCCTTTAATATGTGGCCCATAATCATGCTATCTGCCTGGTTTAATGTGCAACCATAGGTTTCGATGACTACCTTTGCCATAGTATCAACTTTTTATATCTTGCTTTTTATAAATAAATATCTATTTTACTTATTAGTGATTTCATGATATGTGAGAGATGCGGAGCAGAAATATACAAATATAGCACATGTAGGTATTGTCATAGGAAGATATGCAACAACTGCGTAAAAAGCTCGAAGAAGGTAAGCAAGACTGTGAGGATAGTAATATGCAAGGATTGCTGGACAAATATCAATTATAGAAAGGCATTCAAGAGTGCAACTGCAGACAACTATTAACCTCTTTTCTTGATCGCTATTTCTATCTCTTGCTCTATAATCTCGAACCTTTTACCATTTAGCTCATTTTTCTCTTCAATTTTTGTTGCATTTACCTCTTTCATGAGGTCGTTTTTCTTCTCATTTATAATCCTTTCCATTTCTCCTGAGGTTCTGTAATAAATTTCTATCTTATCTTTTTTCTTAAGACCTAGCTCTTTTCTCATTAACTGTATGCGTCTTGCAAGCTCTCTATAGAGTGCTTCACTCATAAGCTCGTTGCTAAGTGTTGGGTCTACATACGCTATACCATAATCAAATTTTGCAGCATCACTTTCCACGTTGCGTTCTATAATGGTAAAGTGCTCAGCCCTTATGTTAAATGCACCTCTTTCAGTATGAAGCTGATAGTAACCTTTTTCGCTTACTTCCTTTTCAACCTCATCTGGATTTGCGTTTTGCAAGGCATAAGCTATCGCATTTGAATCATTCTTGAATTCTGGCCCAATCTTCTGGAAAAGCGGTTTTATAACTTTCTCTACGCCGCTTATCCTCTTTAGCTCAAGCTTCTTTACATTTGTATAGTCCTCAATGATGTCTGAGAGCTTTTCAAGAGCCTCAAACGCCTTGTCATCCTTTACTTCAAGAACCGCTTTGCTGAGCGGCCACCTTAACTTAACTTTTGCCTTTTCTCTGCTGTTTAGTATTGCTGTTATCGCATCGAGCGCTATATCAAACGATTCCTCTAATTCTTTGTCTACAAGCCCCTCCTTATATTTCGGCCAGTCATCGAGGAATATGCTCTCTTTGCTTGCAAAGTTGTCTAAATATAGCTTCTCAGCAGTGAATGGCGCGAAAGGCGAAACCAAAATAAGAACATTATAGAATACAAATTTCATAGTGTCGATTGTTTTTTTTGCAATTCTTGTATCTCCATATATAACCTTCTTTTTAGCCATTTTGAGATAAAATCTGCTAAAGTCATCTAGAATAAATTGCCTTAGTGCTCTGTTTGCTCTTTCAACATCATAATCATCAAGTGCATCATTCTCTTCTTTAATCAACGTATTAAGCCTTGAGATTATCCAAGCGTTTATCTTATCTTTTGTATCCGCTCTTATCTTCTCATTTTTGTATCCTATTGCATCAGAATAATCATTGATTAGCCTTGCTATATTTTGCAATACAATTATTATTTTTTCTGCCTCCTTTAGCTCTGATCTATTGAAAGGAATGTCAAGCCACTGGGTGTGGCTAGACACCCAAAGCCTATAACCATCAGCACTTGTCATCTTTAGCAGCTCTCCAAGCGAAATATAATTGCCGAGGTGTTTGTGCATCTCTCTTCCATCTTCTGCAAGGAGCATTCCGTCAACTACAACTTCCTTATATGGTGCCTTGCCATAAAGCATAACGCTGCTCTTAAGCAAGCTTGAGAACCAGCCTCTTAGTTGGTCTATACCTTCCAATATTAAGTCAGCAGGAAATAGTTTATTAAATTCTTCGTCGCTAAGGCTTGCCTCGAATGCTATGCTCGAGTCAAACCATACATCAAAGACGTCGCTTATCCTATGCATCTCTCCGCCACATCTGCTGCACTTCAAGAAAACATTGTCTATATAAGGTCTATGTAAATCATTCAGCTTTTCTACATAATCTTTGTTAACTGCTTTCTCTTTAAGCTCCTTTAATGAACCTATGACTTCAAAGTTGCCACATTTATCACATTTCCAGATTGGTATAGGTATACCCCAGAACCTCTGTCTTGATATGCACCAATCAGGCGAGTTGCTAAGCACATTTGCATGCCACTCCTTAGCCTCTTTCGGGTGCCATATTACCTTTTCATTTGAAGCTAGCAGCCTCTTCTTCACTTTTCCTATATTAAGGAACCATTGGTCTGTAGCCTTATATATCAGCTTGCTTCCGCATCTCCAGCAATGAGGGTAGCTATGTACTACAGTGCCTTTGTCTAACAATACCCCTAGCTTATCTAGATCATCTAGCACTGCTTTGTTTGCTTCATCTGGAATAAGTAAGCCTTTATATACGCCTGCATCCTCTGTGTATCTTGCATGTTCATCTATAGGAGAAAAGATAGGTATCTTGTTTTGCTTTCCAAGTTTATAATCTTCAGGTCCATGCCCTGGTGCTATATGCACAATTCCTGAACCTTCATCCATGCTTACCATAGTATCTGAGAAGAGGACCTTGTGGTATTTCCTGAACTTTTTCTGTATCGGCACATTTTCTTCAAGCGGATTAATATAATATATGCCTTCAAGCTCACTGCCATAAAATTCTGCTTCAACAACAGCATTTGCATTCAAGCTTGATACAACAGCATCAAACCTCTTTTTTCCAAGAATAAGCTTCCTACCATTTATATTGGCCTTTACATATAGCTCCTTTGGATTTACCGCAACTGACATATTTGCTGGCAAGGTCCAGGGTGTTGTTGTCCATATAAGCAGATAAGTATCTTCATCTATCTCTATTTTTGGTTTTGATCTTTTGGTATCTACTTTAAATATAACCAAAATTGAAGGGTCTTTTTCATCGCTGTATTCAACCTCTAAGGTGCCCTGTGCAAGAACGGTCTCACAGCTCGGGCAGTAAGTAAGTGGTTTGCCCTCTTTATAAAGCAAGCCTTTTTCGCTGAGCCTTTTGATAATATTCCAAGCCTTTTCTATATATCGGCTCTTGTAAGGTACATAAACATTTTCAAAATCCAGAGAAGCGCCGAACCTAATAAAGTCTCTATTCATTTTTGGAATAAGTGAATCAGCATATTCCCTGCAAGCTTTTGTAAACTTATCCACGCTTATCTTTGATTCAAGCTCAAGCTTTGATTTTATTCCCATAGACTTTTCAACAGCATGCTCTACAGGCAAGCCATGAACGTCGTAGCCAGCCCTATCATGAACATCATAGCCACGCATGCGCTTGTATCTTAATAAGATATCTTTTACATCCTTTACCCAGATCTGGCCTGGATGCAGCTCACCACTAACATAAGGTGGGCCGTCTAGGAAGTAAAAAGGCTTATTGCCCTTATTCTTTGCACGCCACTTCTCTAATATCTTATGATCTTGCCAATACTTTAGAATTCCTTCTTCATAATCTATGTCCATAAAATCAAGGCTAAAGGATTATATAAATAGGATTTAGTAATCAAATATTAAATCTTTCTGTTTTAAATTTATCTGTGGTTTAATGCGAAGCGCAGATGCAGCTACGCTCATAAGAACATTCATGGTTTTTTTAGTAGTTTATATGCTTCTTCTGAAGATTAACCCATGGATTACAATATTTGTTATACTTATAATGTATCTACTTGATGGGTTTGATGGCTATCTAGCAATAAGGAGTGCAAGCAGAGGTGCCATAAGCTTTTCTTCTTACTTGAAGGCTGCTCTTTCAAAAGACGAAAAAGAAAAGGAGAAAATGGCGCATTTCAAGCAGTTAGCAAAAAGAGAAGCCAGGTTCGGACCAAGAATAGACATAGCTGGAGACAGGGTAATTGAATACACATTTTGGATAATCTTCACCTACTTAAGGCTTATTCCTCTTTTTGTGATATTTATAGTAATTTTCAGGCATGCATTTGTTGATGCTCTTATGGCTTCAAGAGGAACATCGTCAAAGCCAAGAACCAAGTTTGCAAAAATTATATACTCTTCTAATATTGGAAGAGGAGGCATTAATGTTGTTAAATTCTTCGCATTCGCATACTTAGTGCTAGTGTATGTATCAAATTATCCTCTTTGGGTAGGGCTTGTACTCGTGGCAATACTTGTAATTTATATAGTTCTGAGAGGAATAGCAGAGGCATATGATGTGCTTGCTTAAATATTTATATTTTGTAAGCTAATAATATCTTCTGATTAAATGGGGGTTCTTGATTTATCTTGGACAGAAAAATATAGGCCTTCAAAGCTAAACGAGGTTATAGGCCAAACCGCAATAGTGGAAAGGCTGAAGGCGTTCGTAAAGACAAAAAACTTTCCAAACATGATTTTTGCAGGACCTGCAGGCGTCGGAAAAACAACAAGTGCTATTGCTATGGCTAAGGAGCTCTATGGTGATAAGATAAATGAAGCATTTTTAGAGCTAAATGCAAGCGATACGAGGGGAATAGATGTAATAAGAGGCAAGGTGAAGGAGTTTGCAAAAACATTACCTTTGGAAGAGGGGTTTGTAAAGATAATATTTCTTGATGAGGCAGATGCACTTACGCCAGAGGCACAGCATGCGCTTAGGAGAACAATGGAAAAGTATGCTTCTACAACAAGGTTTATACTTAGTGCAAATTATGCTAGCAAGATAATAGAACCTATACAGAGTAGGTGTGTTGTGCTTAGGTTCAAGCCGCTTAATGTGGATGAGATGAGGAAATTTATAGATAGGATAGCTAAAGGCGAGTCGTTAGAGATAGATGAAAAGGCTATAGAAGCATTGATATATGTTAGTGAAGGCGATCTAAGAAAACTAACAAATATATTGCAGAGTGCAGCCATCTTGGACAAGAAGATAACAGAGAAGAGTATATACGATATAGCTGCGAGGGCAAGGCCAAAGGAAATAGTCTCTATGCTTAGATATGCTTTGAGCGGTGATTTTGTCAAAGCAAGAGAGGAGCTTAACACGCTTGTCTTTGTATATGGTATGAGTGGTGAAGACATACTTATGCAGTGCTATAGAGAAGTACCGAACATGCAGATCGATGATAAAACAAAGCTTGAGATAATGGACAAGATTGGCGAATGCAATTTTAGAATAGTTGAGGGGGCAAACGAAAGAATACAGTTAGAGGCTATGCTTGCAAATATCGCATTGGCCTCAAAGAACTGACATCGCCACGAATGAATAAAGGGCTTTATACACATTCTATAAAAAATTGTTGGGAATTCTTTTTCTAAAGCAACTTAAGGTAATAGCAATTCTGGGGGCTAATCAAGCTAAACAGATGGCTTCCTTGCAAATGTTAGATATCCTGTGTGCCATATTCCTTTGTTTGTTGGCCTCATTCCCTCTGCTCTTACAAGATAATCCCTCAAAATCACCTCTACGACATGTATATCACTGAACTTTAGCATGTTTAGCTTTTTTACATATTTGCTTACTTGCTCTGTGTGTGGTAAAAAGCTTGCTACATAGCCACCTGGCTTCAAAGCTTTTTTAACATTTCTTAGTGCTTTTTCAGGATTAGGCATATCTAATGTTACTATATCGACCTCTTTTTCGTATATCTTCTTCGTTATATCTGCATTCCTAAATGTTATATTGTTTAAGCCAAGCAATTCTGCATTCTTTTCACCTATCTTGATAAAATCTTCTCTAATATCATATGAATACACATGCTTTGCTATTCGGGCAAGAGCTATAGTGAGCCAGCCACTTCCAGTACCAGCATCAATGCATATACTCTCTTTGTCTATGCATGTGTATGCAAGTACAATACCTATATCTTTCGGGAGAATAACCTGCGGCCCTCTTTTAAGCTTCCTGTAAATGTGCGGATATATAAACATTTTATCACTTATTTTTTGCTTTTTACTTTTGCCTTCTTTTTTACCTTTTCGTTTATTTTTTCATCATTTTTATTCCAATCTTTTTTAGTTGGACATGTTGGGTCTAAGCACATCTCAAAAACACTCTTTCCACGTCTGAATATTTTGACTATTGGTGTATGGCAATAGGAGCATATCTTTCCTGTCGGCAAAACCTTTGCAGCTTGTGGTAACGGATATGTCACATTGCACTGAGGCCAGTTTGTGCAGCCCACGAAGCTCTTGCCGTTTTTAGAACGCTTAATTACTAAATCTCCACCACATTTGCATTTTCCCAATACCTCTCCTTTCGAGGTTTCCTGTAAGCCTTCCTTAAGGCTCTTGCCTATCTCTTCTTCTTTGCTTTTAAATTCGCTAATGATTCTTTCTATTATCTTTTTACCTTCATCTATAACTTCTTCTTTTCTTGCTTTTCCATGCATGATGTTATCCATATCCTCTTCTAATTTTCTTGTTAGCTCTTCATCTAGAATCTCTTTGCAATTCTCCTTGAGTGCATTATATACGCTCATTCCAAAATCAGTTACCTTTATGCTGCTCCCTTGTATATAATTTCTCTTGAAGAGTGTGTCTATAATTTCGGCCCTTGTTGCTTTCGTGCCTAAGTTTTTCTTTTCCAATAAGCTTATCAGGCTTGCCTTTGTAAATCTTTTAGGTGGTGTTGTCTTCAGTTCTTTTTCAAAAACCCGGTCTATTTTTATCTTTTCTCCTTCATTTAACCCTGGCATAGTTTTATTTTTGGCTGCGATGTATGGAGCATAAAATCTTAGCCAACCATCATTCTTTATTACTTCGCCATTAGCTCTATACAGCTCACCATTGGCATCTAAGATTACTTCTGTTTTCTCTATCGTAGCATAATCTGCAAAGCAGGCGAGAAACCTCTTAACAATAAGGTCATATATCTTTTCTTCATCATTTTCCAAGCTTTTCGGCATTATCCCTGTAGGGAAGATTGCTGGGTGTGCTTCATCTTCTTTCTTTCCCTCTGCAGGTCTAAAGCGCCTCTCCTTGATTAAGCTACTTGCAAGCTCGCTATATTTGCTGTTCTTGCTGAGCTCCGCTATTATTCTAGGCAGATTAAGCGAATAAGGCAGCTTCTGTGATGATGTTCTTGGATAAGAGATATACGCTCTTTCGTAAAGGGATTGAGCTATTGCGAGTGTCCTAGAAGGATCTATATTAAATACTCTACTGGCTTCAATCTGTAGCGTAGTTAAATCAAAAGGTGGAAGTGGCCTTTCTAAAATCTCCTTACTCTCTACCTTTTTGACGAGTGCTTCTTTTACTCTGCTCCTTTCAAGTACTTCATCAGCAATCTTTTTGTCAAAAAGGTCGCCTTTTATATTCTCGAATTCAACACCTTCTGCTATAATATATACCTTCCAGTATGGCTTAGGTGTAAACGCGTTTATTTCCATTTCCCTTTTTGCGAGTATTGCAAGTGTTGGTCCTTGAACTCTTCCTATGCTTACTGTCTTCTTTACACCATTTGCATATAGAGAGCGCATAAGCGCTCTGCTCATGTTTATGCCCCACATCCAGTCTATAATGTGTCTTGTTTCTCCAGCGTTGAAGTTGTTTTCATCGAAAGGATTTATGTTTTTATATGCATTTACCAAATCCTCTTTTGTCGTTGTAGAAAACTTCATTCTGAGTGCAACGCTCTTCTCAACATCGCTATTTACGTTGCCGCGTGTTATAAACCTAATAATATTTGTTCCTATTACAGTGCCTTCTATATCGTAGTCGCATGCATTTATGAAAAGATTGCACCTTTTACCTATCTCTACTATAGTATCAAGATATTTTTTCGTAAAATAAGCTTTTTGATTAGCTAAGTATGATGGGACCCACTCTACATCAAAAATAGGGAAACCTTTACTTCCTTCCTTCTGCCTTATTGTAAATAAATGGCCTGCTGCTGCAACAACATATAAAACATCACTTCCATTTCTTAACTCATAGTAGCTTATTCCACCAAACGAATATCTTTTATACTCTCCCTCTGCTAAAGAGCTCGCTAGCCTTAAGGCTACGCTTGGCTTTTCAGCTATAATTAACTTGTTCATCGAATCAGTTTACTTACCTATCTTTTTCTGTTTTGCTTTGGCTTTGTTACTGTAGCATTAATCTTAGAACCATAGTATGACATGTAGAATCCAATTGCGATTGTTATTAGTGCTACTGCATAGAAAGCATAGCTGCCACCTGAATATATAAAAACTATTATTGCGAGAATGGTAAGTGCTATAACTGCTATTGCGAGATAGAACAAACGTTTCTCATCGTATGTGGGTTCCATCAAGACCACATTCTTTAAATCTACGTTTACATTTAAATATCATAATCATATTATATCTATACCATTCTGGTGGTTTTTATGTATAACGCTTTATTAATAATAGGAATTACAGTTCTATCCGCATTTATTGCCTCAATAGCCCAGTATATCTTCAAGAAAAATATTCCAAGATTCAAGGCAAACCCAAGGGATCTAATCCGCGTATTTAAAAATAAATGGATACTATTCGGTGCCTTTATATATTTTATTGCGCTGCCAATTTATCTCTTTGCTCTTGACAATGGTGCGCTCTCTTTTGTTTACCCAACCTTTGCAAGTTCATTTATATTTGTGCTTTTATTTTCAAAATTCGGCCTTGGCGAAAAGATTGGTCTTATAAGAACAATAGGCGTACTGCTTGTGGTGCTTGGAATAGCGATAGTTGCACTGACCTTATAGTGGTGCTATGGAACAACAACAAACAAGAAAAGCGATTATTGCAATGATTCTTGTAGCAAGTACTTTTCTTGGTGGTTTCGGTCAATTTCTATTCAAACTAGGGCTAAGCAGCCATAGCCACATAATTTTTGTTTTGCTTATATTCTTCGGCATTCTCTCTTACCTTATTTCTACCGCATTCTATTTTTTTGCACTTAGCAGAGCTAGTCTAAGTTGGGTTTACAGTTTTGGTGGTCTTTCATATATTTTTGCAAGTCTGCTTGCGATGCTTATTGAACCAATTCCAGCATTAAGGTGGGTCGGAATAATAACCATAGCAGTTGGCACAGCACTGATAGGTATTAGCTAATCACTTCTCTTCTTTATTCTTGCTTTCTTTGATGAGTTTTATGCCAAGATCTGCAAATTTGTAGCCTATGCTAGCAAAAAGAAACAGAATAAATATTTGTAAGAAGATGAAGCCTGTTTCTTTTGCAGTGGTGGCAAGGGTGTTTGTCAGAGTAGATATAGAGCCATTTATGCTAGGCTGATTT
>Ga0080006_1191851_pt1 | contig 11510 bp, 8 predicted proteins | sample RS3BMetagenome_FD_69209 | JGI IMG/M metagenome (GOLD analysis project Ga0080006, IMG submission 69209) | Ferric oxide microbial mat and aquatic microbial communities from Rainbow Spring, Yellowstone National Park, USA - RS3B (SPADES... ...
TCAATAATTCTTTCTCCATCGAATATCTTTCCAACGAGGTTATCATCTTATTAAAAAAATAGGAAATTAAAGCATATAAAAGAGAGAAGGTTGTTTGCGTAGTGTTTTAGAGTAAAACCTCTGCAATACCCTTTTTGACTGCTTCCATTACTTTCTCGTGATCTTCTGGTGAAGGGCTTGGTACAACTATGTGTAAAGCCTCCATATAAGTGTCAGCCTTAACTCCTCTCTTAACTCCTTTAGGTACTATTACGATTGATCCATCACGCACTTCATATTCCTTATTGCCAACGGTAACTTTTCCGTGTCCTTGTAGTACATAAAATATTAAATCTGAATTTGGTGCATGTATTGGAATGTATTGCCCTGGCTTGAAAAAGACCAAAATAACCCCATACTCTTCTTTTCTAAGTACTGGAATTGGAGTGAAAACTTCTCCACTTTTTCTAAATTCGGAAATGTGTGAAATTATTGCCTTATTACTTTCTCCCTTCTTTTTTGTCAACCTTAATACGAAATCACCATTTTCCATTTGCTCAACCTTATACTTCTCAATATGACCAGATAGTAGTTGTATTAAGTGAGATGGATAATGGTCAGCTATTACTGTCAACTCCTCTCCTTCTTTTAGCTTATCGAAGCTTTCTAACACTAGTCTATGCCTATATTGTGGTTCCACACTTCTTAGATCTAGTTCCATGGTATAGTGTTTTACCTTATATTATAAAAAATGGTACCCTAAAACATAAGGATTACTATAGTCTTTTTCATAATAGCTTCAACGGGGGCTAAAATGGGTAAATCTAGTGTTAGTAATGGGGGTTGTTGGGCTGAGTGTGCTGAGGACCTTAAAAAGGGAGATAAGGAAGCTACAGCAGTTATGGGACTTTAACGTAACTTGAAGTTTTTCATCAGCCCAGGTGGTGAGCTTAGACGACGCTCGAGGACCTGAGGAACGCCTCCACGCTCCTCAGGTTCAGCTCCCCCACCAGCTCCCTGACGACGTTGTTGATGGTGAAGATCGAGAGGTACCCCTGAAGCCTCTCCCTCCTCCAGAAGGACGAGTTCCAGGGCCTCGACGTCCTTTAGAGTTCCTCGATCTCCGGCCAGGCAGGCCTCCTCCCCGCTGAGCGAGAGGTCGTGTAGAGGTACCTGGCCTGTGTCCTGGAGTCGTGTTTCTGCGAGCAACTTCACCGTGACCACTCGGCCTCCCAGGGTCAGGGAGGTGAAGTAGACTCCAGGTTATCCCACCGGGAGGTCTTCCTCGAGGGTCCCCCGGGCCGACCCTGAGCTCGGTTGGACTTGAGCTCAGACACCACGTTGTCCGTCACGAGCTTCTCGGACAGCTCTGGGGTCGAAGACGACCCTGGCTACCGGAAGCGCTCCTTGAGCACGTCCAACATCCGGCCACCTCGATCTTGGCCTTGAACTCGTTGACCCTCACAAATCCAACATCTTCCTCAAGGTGTAGGAGAAACCGTGAACGTGCTGCTTGAGGTCCACTATTACGATCGTGAGGAGCTTGGCCCTCTCGAACCTCCCGTGGGTGTGGCAGTAGGTCCAGTGGTTCTCGGGGCTCACGTCCCCCTGAGCGTCGTGGTCCACGCTGTCGTCCACGATGACGACCTGACCCTTCAAAGTCTGACAGGACCTCCACGCGCCGTCGAGTTCTCCCAACGCCTCCAGCAGTTCACGTTCCAACCCGAACGTCTCTGTCACGTTCTTCACGCCGGCCCTCCCATCTACCAGGACCATGAGGATCAGTGTCAATTAACCTTCCTGCTCCTCCAGTTCCTCCCGACCACTCCCAGCCTATTGACCGCCCTGACCGGCCTCTCCCTAGCCAACTCGACTAGTCCTTCCGCACCTTTTCAGCGGGACGACGTCGAAAACTTCTCACAACACCGACTTCCTCGTATTACCTCCCTAAGATTCCCGCAACTGCTGTTGTATTTAACCTCTCGTCCTCATACCCCTTATTTCCTCCCCACGCCTTCTACGGGACTAACTCCCTTCAAGGACATGGGGAATTTCATTGGATACCTTCCTCCTCACATACGTCCAAAACCTTGGTAAATTGCCCTATTCAGCCCAGGTCTCATTGGATACCTTCCTCCTCACATCGCTCATCGAGTATAGTGGTAATGGTCCTTGTAACTCAGTGCTCGTTATATGAGCCTGCGTTACAACCTCAACGCCCATCAAAATTGTTGTACATACCCCCCATCCGGAGGCCCCTCACTTTTAAAAGCCCCTCCTCCCCTTCACTTAGGATGAAGTCCGGGAGAAAAGGGAGGCACTACTTCCTGGTTCTGGAGGACCCTCAAGAGCTCGAACAGTTGAGGTCTCTGGTGCTGAGGAAACTCAGGTCATCGAGTTCCCGAACCTCCAAATGAAGACGGTACAAGTCTCGGAGTCGTAGCTGAACATTAAACCCTTCTTCGACGTTATCTTCACGTAAAAGAGGGGCCTCCCATCCGTGTCCTTGATCCCCCCCACCTTGTTCTTCGCCAGTTGAGTCGGGTCATCCATGAGAGCCCTCAACTTGGAGAGGAACACTTCAGCCACCTCCTCCATGGGGAACTCCTCAGCCACGAGGTCGGAGAGGGCCCTCAACGAGGTGACGTCGTCCTCGAACTGGAGACTGAGTTTCCAAGTCCCGCACACGGGTTCTACACAGCTGCGAAATTAAAAAAGTTTGGCGAGGCGTACTTAACGACGTTTATCTTTCAGTTCCTTTGAGGATGAAACTATGATCACAAGAAATAGCGTAACTATCAGGATAGGATACTTTCAGTTCCTTTGAGGATGAAACAGTATGTCATCATTCCGTTAGGCTCACTATCACAATATACCTTTCAATTCCTTTGAGGATGAAACAAAGGGCAATATCTACATATGGATTTGACTTTATAATCTTTCAATTCCTTTGAGGATGAAACTTCGCAAGACGGAGAAAAAGTTGTGGCCATAACTTCTACTTTCAATTCCTTTGAGGATGAAACATACTCCAAATGTGTGAGCAATTGGAAAGGGTCGTAAGCTCCTTTCAATTCCTTTGAGGATGAAACACGTTAAAGACGTAGACAGCAAAATTTGTGAAACGATATTCTTTCAATTCCTTTGAGGATGAAACAATGAGGAAAACGTATGTCGTAAATGCATTCTCTCTAAATACTTTCAATTCCTTTGAGGATGAAACATGACCTCATAAACATGGTAGGGTGCCACATGCCCAAATATACTTTCAATTCCTTTGAGGATGAAACCTTGCAGCTATATCCAGGCGTTTACACCGTTTCTATATCCCTTTCAATTCCTTTGAGGATGAAACATTTCAGTGTGTGGATGTATATTTGATATGGAGAAATGACTTTCAATTCCTTTGAGGATGAAACGTAATGTAGTAAGGCAAGTAGGTACTGACATGGACTACATACTTTCAATTCCTTTGAGGATGAAACGAACGAGTTGGAATAATATGGGTTTGTAAAGAGTGTGAGACTTTCAATTCCTTTGAGATGAAACGGAAAAACGGAAAAAAATTTACTAGGGGTTTGAGAAGAATCTTTCAATTCCTTTGAGGATGAAACAGTCGTGAGACAGAAAAGTATGTTATTGCATATGAGCCTTTCAATTCCTTTGAGGATGAAACCAACAAGAGACAGTCGAAGGACTTATAGCTGACGCTGTTACCTTTCAATTCCTTTGAGGATGAAACGTAACGACGAAAGAAGTGGTTAATGCGGACGAAAAATCACCATCTTTCAATTCCTTTGAGGATGAAACATGTTATACAGGTGGATGCGTTAGGTTTCAACGACTTCGACTTTCAATTCCTTTGAGGATGAAACTCGATGAGAACGTCGAGGAGCCAGGTTACGCCAAATTCTTTCAATTCCTTTGAGGATGAAACTCAATATGCTATGTAACACTAATTTCAAGATGAATAGGGGTCTTTCAATTCCTTTGAGGATGAAACCTGTGAAATAGGAAAGCATATGTAACCGTTATTTATGAACTTTCAATTCCTTTGAGGATGAAACTCTTACAGAGTGACTGTGTATAAAGGGTTGTTGAGAGTCAACTTTCAATTCCTTTGAGGATGAAACATGACGAAAGTGAGAAATATGGAAAATAAAAAAATATCACTTTCAATTCCTTTGAGGATGAAACCTGAGTTAGATCAATTGTACAAAGTTTTTCAACCAGACAACTTTCAATTCCTTTGAGGATGAAACGGTGATTTTTCGGGGATGAAGATGGTGGAACAATTAGGCTTTCAATTCCTTTGAGGATGAAACAAGATTAGTGATAAGCAGGCTGTACTACAGGCGTTAAATACTTTCAATTCCTTTGAGGATGAAACGGATTGATGTTGCAGACGGGTTATGAGTGTGCCCTCCGTGTACTTTCAATTCCTTTGAGGATGAAACTCTAGAGCATTCTACACCTGGGGAGGTGCATATCAGTTCCTTTCAATTCCTTTGAGGATGAAACCGGTGGGTTAACTGGTAGGATACAAATTCCCAGCAACTTCAGCTTTCAATTCCTTTGAGGATGAAACTCGTTACGGGTGGAAGAGGACAGACGATGTAAAAGGTCTTTCAATTCCTTTGAGGATGAAACCAGATGGCAAATATATAGTAAAAAGGGGCATGAAAGCTTTCAATTCCTTTGAGGATGAAACTCATCGCCACCGTGAACGTCTTCAGACGTCTTCGTAGTCTTTCAATTCCTTTGAGGATGAAACAGAATAAAAGCCTTCCTCTCAACATCTTCCATACCACTTTCAATTCCTTTGAGGATGAAACATTAGGGAAAGAGGATCTTAAAAAAATAGGATTTGACTTTCAATTCCTTTGAGGATGAAACAAAGGAAAAAAGCCCAGATCCTTATTACAAACAGTTGATAACTTTCAATTCCTTTGAGGATGAAACTACAACTGTAATATTCTTTTATTCATTTTTTTCTCACTTTCAATTCCTTTGAGGATGAAACATGTTTTACTGCAATTTTCACGGCATCCGACTCGGACACGTCTTTCAATTCCTTTGAGGATGAAACAGGCCAGCCCTTCCCCTCGAGCCCTCCGTAAGAGGGTATACGCTTTCAATTCCTTTGAGGATGAAACAAATTCTGAAAAGCAACTATGTCGCCAAAGTTTCAGTTGACTTTCAATTCCTTTGAGGATGAAACCTAAGATACTAGGTTATCACGAAATTGGAAATTGGCTAGACTTTCAATTCCTTTGAGGATGAAACAGTGTATGCCCCACCCTACAGGGCCGTTAGCGTGAGTGTCTTTCAATTCCTTTGAGGATGAAACCAAGAAAATGCTCAACGAAGATAATAGTTGTAATGATGATAAGCTTTCAATTCCTTTGAGGATGAAACATGGCAGTGGTTACACGCATATCTGTGAAGATACACTAACTTTCAATTCCTTTGAGGATGAAACTTCATTCAACTCGTCTACGGACCTGTTTGCCTGATCTAACTTTCAATTCCTTTGAGGATGAAACATGGGAGGATCCAAATACGTTGGTTGGGTACTACGCCTCACCAACTTTCAATTCCTTTGAGGATGAAACATACTTCCCGTCGGTGAAGAGATAGTAAGGCATGATAGTTACTTTCAATTCCTTTGAGGATGAAACACTGCCAACATTTTCGTTGGCATGCTGGTCCGGATGAATCCTTTCAATTCCTTTGAGGATGAAACCTGAAATGCAAATTAATAGTCCTGATCATGAAGATATAACATTGCTTTCAATTCCTTTGAGGATGAAACTGAAGAATTTGTAAAACAAAGTTTCAAAATGAAATATCCAGACTTTCAATTCCTTTGAGGATGAAACGCGGGAGGGTTACTACACTGTAATCCTGCGGAACTGGGTTAGCTTTCAATTCCTTTGAGGATGAAACGAATTTTACAATGGTAGTGATGTACGACAGCTTATCGGTCTTTCAATTCCTTTGAGGATGAAACATCAAAGAGTTTTTGTTTGGGGTGGCGAGAGAAATTAGCTTTCAATTCCTTTGAGGATGAAACGATACCACAAGTTACAGGGTTTTCCTTATATCGTCCATCTCTTTCAATTCCTTTGAGGATGAAACAGACATAACTGAAAAGGTACTGCATGAAATCACATTATTCAACTTTCAATTCCTTTGAGGATGAAACTAGTTCTACTTTTTCATGATTATGCAGATCTCCAATAACACTTTCAATTCCTTTGAGGATGAAACATGAGCCACAGATTTGCTAAGCCAATTGACGAATATTACACTTTCAATTCCTTTGAGGATGAAACGGCAGAATTATAAAGTTCCCTATATCGGTAGAGCACTTTCAATTCCTTTGAGGATGAAACCTATAACCAGATTCGACGTAATAGAGCCATTCTTTAACTTTCAATTCCTTTGAGGATGAAACTGATCTACTTTTATTCTCTCTTTTATACTCTAGAGGATAAACTTATAAATATTTCTCATCACTCCCTCGACTTGTCATGCGAACTCGGACCTTACAGTGGCACTACGTCGTCCTGTTCGCATGGTCTCTTACACAAATTGAAAGAGAGAGGTAGTTTACATACGTTTAATTTTTCTCACGATTTTCGTTTCGTACGCAAGGAGAGTCGAACCTCAGTTTCCCTAAATCTCGCCACAACTTTTCGCAGGGTAGTGGAGGTGATCGAACTTTTAGGTTCGAGCAGGGAGGAGTAGGGTGGGAAGGTCAAGGGGTATTACGGGTTTGCTCCCCCGTGTCGTGAAGCTGCTGGATCCTTCAGCTACGAGGCGTTCAGGTCCTAAGTCCGCTCAAGGTACTTGACCTCCCTTGACAGGGTTCGCAGTTTTGGGGGGAGCGATACTTATGAGGTATCAACAAACCACATTGGTGCCCACTTCCTTAGCAGAGGAGGGTTCAATACGATCCTTATGAGGTATCAACCGTGAGACTTCCCTTCGTCCTGAAGTAAGGTAAAACTCGGTAGCCACCAGGTCTTACCCCTAATGTCCACGGGTTTCCTGACGACTATCTCTTCCCTCCACAGACGCTGAGGAATGGACAGTGTGGATCGCAGAAGTTCGGGAGACCTGGGTCAATCTCCTTGTCCAGGATCTCCAGTCTCTTGTCCCTCTCCTCGAGGAACTCCTCCCTCATTCTATCGCTTATCACCTTGAAGTCACACCTCACGTTTATCCTCCCCTCATACTTCACGTAGCAGAGGAGACCGAAGTCGACCGGGGTCTCGAAGTTACTCTCATACGCCAAGGCATATCCAGCCAGTGACAGCTCGTACTTCTTCCTGACTCCTGTCTTCATCTCTGCCACCATCGGGATCTGAGGGATGAATGCGTCTACTCTGACTTGGTTGAGCCCCACCAGGGAACCGTCTATCGGGTACTCCACAAAGAACGGCACTATCATGGAGGCGAGCGAGTCCCTGGCCAGGAACGGAGACCTTTGGACAGCCCTGTCGAGCTCTGAGGAGTAGACGCTCGAAACGTAATCCCACATCGCTCTCCCAACCTCGAGGTACTGCGGAAAGTCCCTGTACTTATCCAACCTCTTCATGAAGGTGTAGAACTCCTCGAGCATGGAGGACCTGAGCTGGTTCCCGTCGCTCATTCCCTCGTAGATGAACCTCTTCACGGTCTCCACAGCCGAGGCGTAAGTTTCGTGGATGAGTGAACCCCTGGGTTCAGTCCCGCTTCTGACCCACTTCACGTACCTTAGGAAGACGTCCCTGCCTGTCGGGCAGGTGCTGAGTACGTCTGAAACTCCGAGGGTCCTACTGCTACTGGGGAAGACTGGAGGCTCGTTCCACCTCCAACCCCTCAGCTCCTCCGATATGCTCCTCGGAGTGGATCTGGCCCTCTTGGCGTAGAGCGCAATCTGGTCCAGAGTGAAGATCATCTAATATAAGGGGTAGTACAAAATCTTAAGTATGAGCATTGTAACAGCAACGGACCTCAAGAATTACGTTTACTGTCCAATGACGATTTACTACAGGAACGTGTTGTGCCTCGAGGAGAGGGTCACGGAGGCCATGACGGAAGGTGCTCAGGTCGACCGAGATGAAATCCTCAATTTCCTCCATCTCACGCTGAAACCCTTGGAGGTAGTGAGGAAACCTTACCTGATCTCCAGGAGATTTCTGGTCTCAGGTGTACCAGACTTCGTGCTCAAACTGAGGCGATCCTGGTCTCCCCTCGACGTAAAGGACTCCTACGGGGAAAGGAGGGACCACAGGGCGCAGGTCCTTCTGTACTCTTTCCTCTTGGAGGAGTCCGGTAAATCGGTGAAGCAGGGACTGATCTACTACGTCAGGGGGAAGAAGTTGTTCAAGGTGCCCTACGGCGAAGAGGAAAGGAGGGAAGTTCTCCTACTCCTCACAGGGTTGAGGAGAGTCCTCAAGGGAGAGCTACCCAGGGTTAGACAACCTGTGAGGAAGTGCATCAATTGTGGCTTCTTCAACTACTGCAAACCCAAGTTGGAGGGTGTCGCCTACGTCAGGTAAGAAGTTAGCCGTGGTGAGCGACTGGGGAGCTTTCCTGGGCGTGAGGAACGGGTTGATAAGTTGCTACGTAGGGAAGGAACTGAAGTGGTCTGCCTCACCCGCCGAACTTTGGGCGGTAGTTATAACGGTCACTTGTAGCGTCTCCACCGAGGTCGTGAAGATATGTAATGAGTACGGCATCGACCTGGTTTTTCAGGACGGGAACAAGCCCGTGGCGAGGATTCTGAACGCTAAATACGGAGGGTTCATGAGGGTTTGGACGGCCCAGTTCAAGACCAGGAGGAGGAACGACTTGGCCGTAGCGATAGTGAGGGGAAAGATCAGGAACCAGGTGGTGACCCTCAGGTACTACAGTAAGAAATACGATGAGGAGGAAGTCAAGGAGGCTGTGAGTAAGATGGACGAGATCCTGGAGAGGGATCTCAGGGACAGGAAAGAGGCGTTGCAGGCCGAGGCTGAGGCCGCGAAGTTCTACTGGAGAGCGGTTGCCAGACTCCTACCTCAGGCCCTGAACTTCAGGGGAAGGAAGAAGAGAGGTGCAGAGGATCCCTTCAACGTAGCCCTCAACGTGGGTTACGCCCTGTTGAGGAACGTAGTGTGGAAGGCCGTGATTAACGTGGGGCTGAACCCATACCTGAGTTACCTCCACAAGTTCAGGGCAGGAAGACCATCCCTGGTACTCGACCTCATGGAGGAGTTCAGGTCACCGTTCGTGGACAGACCCTTCATCTCTTCGGCGAGACAGGATCCTAAGAAACTGAGTGACCTCAAGTCCGTGTACTCACTTGTCCTCTCCTCCATCAGGGAGGATGAGGTGTTCACCCAGGCGAGAAAATTCGTGGACAGTCTCGTGGAAGGGTGTGAATACAGGCCGTTCAGGGCGAAGTGAATGATCTACCTTGTAATTTACGACATATCTGATGATTCCCTAAGGTTGAAGGTCTCCAAGTTCCTCAAAACCAAGGGACTCAGGAGAGTTCAGTGGAGCGCCTTCGTAGGTGACCTCACGACATCTCAGCTCAGGGACGTGGAGAGCGGTTTAACTCTGATCATGAAGGGGAAGATGAAGGAAGGCGAGCGGAGGAACGTCCAGATCTACCCGTTGACGGAGAGGCAATTTCAACAGAGGATCGTGATAGGAGTATTGGATGAGAGGGGAGAGGAGGATGTACTCATGTAAGGTGAGAGTGATAGATGCGGCGGTGATGAGACTTCAACGTAGCTGAAGTTTTCATCAGCCCAGGTGGTCACCTAAATGACGTTAGAGAATTTAAGGTTCAGTAGTTATGGGATTTCTCGTTAGGTGTAGCCTTGAAGTCGAGGCGAAATCTAATAACTGCTGTAAGGTAGCATTTATCAGAAAATCCCTTGATAGGGGTTTTCATGAAAAAATCCAACATCTTCCTCAAGGCGTGGGGAAAACCGTGAACGTTCTGCCGAGGTTTACTATCACGACCGTGAGGAGCTTGGCCCTCTCGAACCTCCCGTAGGTGTGACAGTAGGTTCGGTAGTTCTCAGGGGCTCACGTGCTCCCGGAGCGTCGTGGTCCACGGTGTCGTCCACGATGACGACCCTTCACCGGCCTGATAGAACCTCCAGCCCCTCCACGCGTTGTCGAGTTCTCCCAACGCTCCATCAATTCACGTTCCAACCCAAAAGTCTCGGCTCCGTTGTTCATGCTGGCCCTCCCGCCTACCAGAACCATGAGGACCAGTGCCAGTTAACCTTCCTGCTCCTCCCCTTCCCCTGACCACTCCCAGCCTGTTGATTTCCCTGACCAGCCTCTCTAATGAATTCGATCAGTCCTTCCGCACCTTTTCAGTGGGACGACGCTGAAAAAGCTCTCGCTAACGTTGCCTTCTCATATTACTCCCCTAAGATTCCCATAACTCCTGGTCTTTAAGTCACGTTAAGCCCCCATAATTGCTGTACTAGAAGCTATTCTAAAAGAAAGACTTATATTTAACTTAGGTAAATTATTTATTGTGCCAAAAGCCTATTTGATCTTAGCCTATGCAGTAACCCCAGTTCACGTAGGAATGGGAAGAGCTCCTGGAGTGGTGGATTTACCATTCCAAAGGGATTCAATAGGTTATCCAATAGTTTACGGCTCCAGTTTTAAGGGAGTTCTAAAATCGTCGTTAATGAATAAAAACAGTGACTTTGCAAAATGCGTATTTGGGGCAGAGCCGGAAGAAGCTAGTAAGTATATGGGTAGGTTTATAGTTACTGATCTCATACCGATTTTTTATCCTGTAGCAAGCTTGGACGGCTACGTTTATATTTCTACCGATTACTTGATAAAAAAAGCTGAAGACATCTTAAGTGTAGTTAAAAGTAATACAATATATACTAGGAATAACAACGGAGAAGAAGTAAATATACTACTTGGTAAATTAAAGTCGACTTATACTGTTACTCTAGCCAATAATGTTAAGAATATAGGTAGTTTGATAAAAGATAAAGTTTACGTATTCGATAATGAAGTAGGACCGCAAGTAGTCGAATCCTCACTTATAAGAGTTACGAGGAATGTGTTAGACGATAACACTAAAACATCCCAAAATCTGTGGACTGAGGAGTATTTACCGCAGGGGACAGTATTCATAGGAGGAATTATTGACGCTGAAAGGACTAATGAGTTATGTAAAGGTATTGAAAATTTTGATGAGAGGATTAAGAACAATTTAGATAGTATCTCAATATTTCTGGGAGGTAAGGAAACTATAGGAAAAGGACTTGTAAGAATGAAGGTGATTTTATGAGCGAATTCGTTAAGTTTGCTGCAACCATAGGTAAGAAGATTATAACTGCAAATTGCCAAATAGAGAAAGACCCAAGCAAGCCAGGATTAGTTAGGAGAGCGGTTAATTTTCCTTCACTAATGCTAAGTCTAGGTTTTTCTCCGGCTTTCACATTCTACATCTCTAAAATAGAGAAATATGAGAATGCGTATAAGGTTTATCAGACTTTGAAAGG
>Ga0080006_1262570_pt1 | contig 11510 bp, 11 predicted proteins | sample RS3BMetagenome_FD_69209 | JGI IMG/M metagenome (GOLD analysis project Ga0080006, IMG submission 69209) | Ferric oxide microbial mat and aquatic microbial communities from Rainbow Spring, Yellowstone National Park, USA - RS3B (SPADES... ...
GGGCCCGGCCGCCGGCCCACCGCCGCCGTCCGGACCCCGGGCGGTGCGTCGTCGCCCACCAGCCCCCGCCGCCGGGCGGCGGAGGGCCCGACCGGCGCGGGGTCGGCGGCCGCCGTTGCGGGGACGGCGAGGGCGTCGAGCTGCTCGGCGAACGAGCGGTCGAGGGCGGCCAGCTCGTCGCGCAGCGCCGCCCGGTCAGCGACGGCGACGCCGGCGAGGGCGGCACCGGCTGCCTGGCGTCCACGCACGTCGCCGAAGGCGACGACGGCGGCGGCGGCGGCGAGCGCCCGGTCGCGCGGCGGGCGCCCGCTCTGGGTGGCGCTGGCGAGCAGCGGGCAGGCGCCGACGAGGCCGCGGGCGCGCAGGCGGGAGGACCACACGAGCTGGCGGGCCACCGGCAGGTCGCGGGCGAACGCGGCCGCCGTCGCCAGCAGCGACGTGGTGCCGGCGTCGTCCGGACCGCTCGCCAGCCAGTCCTCGGCCACCCGGTCGGCCACCTCGGGGCGGAGCTGGAGGAGCTGGGGCACGAAGGCCTCGACCCGGTCGGCCGGCAGGGCGGCGAAGATCTCGCCGAGGCGCCGGCCGGCGTCGTCGAGGCACTCGACGAGCAGTCCGAGGTGGGCGTCGACGCCGCCGATGCCGCGGATCGACTCGAGGAGGGCGTCGGCGGCCTCGCCGGGGCGTCCGAGCGCCCGCAGTGCCGCCGCCCGCGGCGCCGCAGCGTCGTGGCGGCCGTACTCGAAGCCGTCGTCGTCGAGCCCCGGCCGGAGGCGCTCGAAGGCCTCGAGGGCGCCGGCCGGGTCGCCGAGGTCGAGCAGGGCCCGGCCGTCGAGGACGTCGGCCAGCGACTGGACCGTCGAGCAGGCGCGCAACCGGGCGACCTCCCGGCGGGCCTCCTCGGGGCGCCCCAGGGCGAGCAGGCCCTCGATGGTGTTGCGCAGGGCGAGCCGGACGGTCGTGGGGGCGGTGGCGGTGGCCGCCCCCCGGCGGCACAGCTCGAGCCCCTCGGGGTACCGGCCGGCCAGCATGTGGGAGCGCCCGAGGCTGACCAGGCGGGTGGGGCCGTCGAGGTCCGAGCCGCCGGCCAGGTCGGCGAAGGCGGTGCGGACGTTGCGCTCGCCCTTGTCCCGGCCGGCCAGCGCCGCCTGCAGGTAGCCCCAGTGGGTGAGGTGGACGAGCCTGCGGTCGGCCACCGCCAGGCCGAGCTCTGGGCTGCCCCGGCGGGCCACCACCTGCTCGTGCAGGCGGCCCTGCCAGTGGCCGCAGGCCCTCCGGAAGAGGCGGCAGGCCGGGTGGGTGAGCACCGACCCGGCCTCGTTCCCCCGCAGGTTGTCGATCAGGACCAGCAGACCCTCGACGTCGGTCGGCCGGTCGATCAGGAACCGCCGCAGTGCGCCGGGGTCGTCGCAGCGGAGTGCCTCGTCGGCGTCGATCCACAGCACCCAGGTTCCGGTGCAGTGGGCCAGCGCCTCGTTGCGAGCACGGGCGAAGTCGTCGTCCCAGTGGCCCTCGAGCACCCGGGCGCCCAGCCGGCGGGCGAGCGCCGGGGTCCCGTCGGTCGACCCGGTGTCGTGGACGACGACCTCGTCGGCCACGCCGTCGAGCGACTCGAGGCAGCGGGCGAGGTTGGCCGACTCGTCGCGGACGATCAGGCACCCCGACACCAGGGGGCGGCCGCCCGGCGGGTCGAGGCGCCAGCGGGCGGGTCCGCCGGGGTGGTGGACGACGGCGTCCTCGGCCACCACCAGCTCGCCCGGGGCGCCCGATGGTCGCCGGGCGGCGCCGGCGGCCAGGGCGTGCAGGTCGGGGAGCTCGGCCGCCAGGGCGGTGAGACCGCCGGCGCGCAAGAGGTCGGCGCGGCGCAGCGCCAGGCACGGGCCGCCGAGGTGCTCGACGGTGGTGCGGCGGCCAAGCGAGGCGGTGGCGAGCTGGCGTCCCCACCGGGCGCGGACGTCCGGCTCGTTCGGTCGGTAGGGGACGGCGTCGAGCACCTCGTCGCCGCCGGCCAGGTTGGCGCGGGGGGCGGCCACCGCCACCGCCGGGTCGGACAGCGCCCCGACCAGCGGCTCGACCCAGTCGCCGAGGGGGACGATGCGCCCGTCGACCACGACGACGAGCGGGCCGAGCCCCGGCGGCCGCTCGGCCCGGAGCCGGGCGAGCGACCCGCCCTGGAGCGCCCGCCACGAGGCCACCTTGTCGGGACGCCGACCTGCTCCGAGGAGCACGAGGTGGTCGCCCCGCCTCCCCTGGGCGGCCAGGCTGGCCAGCAGCTGGCGGCCGGGCGCGGCGTCGCTTCCGACGAGGACGGCGAAGGTGACGTTCGGGCGGTCGGTCATCGGCTCCGGTCGGGCGCACGGCAGCTCGGGATCGGCCGCGCGACCGACCAGCCGGGTTATCGGCCACCGGGACTTTCGACTCAAGCCTCGATTGGTTCCGGCCGATAGTTGCGGGTAGCCCGCCGAACGACGGGCCGTCCCGTGCCGGTCTCGATCCGGCGGGGGGCACAACCGGCGGCCCACAGGACGTGGACCGCTCCGGACGAAGAGTGAGGATACGGATGTCTTCCCTTGTCGTGAACACCAACCTGACGGCGTTGCAGGCGTACAACAACTTGAACGCCACCGACAACGCCATGGCCAAGTCGATCTCGGAGCTGTCCTCCGGGCTCGCCATCCAGACCGCCGCCGACGGCCCGGCCCAGTACGTGATCAGCCAGGCGCTCGAATCACAGGCCAACGGCTACCAGACGGCGATCTCCAACGCCCAGGACGGGACCTCCCTGATCCAGACGGCGTCGGGCGCGCTCAACCAGATCTCGGACATCCTCCAGACGATGAACCAGCTGGCCCTGAGCTCGGCCAACGGGGCGACCAACGACACGACGTCGCTGTCGGCCAACAACGCCCAGTTCCAGGACCAGATCTCGGCGATCACCCAGATCGCCCAGACGACCACCTACGGCACCACCCAGCTCCTGACCGGGACCTTCACCGGCCAGGTCCTCCAGGTTGGCGCCTTCGACCTGACCAACCAGCAGATCACCCTGTCGCTGTCGGCGGCCGACGCCGGCACGCTGGGCCTGACCGCCGCCAGCGTCGCCTCGGTGACGGCGGCCCAGGCGGCGATCAGCGCGGTCCAGGCGGCGATCGCCCAGGTGGACAGCATCGAGGCCCAGGCCGGTGCCGTGCAGAACCAGCTCCAGAGCATCATCGCCAACCTGACGGTCGGCCAGCAGAACCTGTCGGCTGCCCAGAGCCAGCTGGTGGACGTGAACTTCGCCCAGCAGACGACGACGTTCGCCACCGACCAGATCCTGATGCAGACCGGCACGGCGATGCTCTCGCAGGCGCAGCAGGCGCCCGCACTGGTGCTGAAACTGATCCCTTGATGCCGCCCGGCGGGGCCGGCCCCGTCCCGGGGCAGGGTATGCAGGCGGGACCGGCCTCGACCGGGCTCACCGTGGCCCAGGCCGTCGAGGCAGCCGCCTCGCCGAATGGCACAGGGGGGAGTCCGACGGGACCGTCCGGCAGCACCGCTGCCGGCGGGACCGGGGGCCTCCCGTGAGGACGACCGGAGGGGCCGGACCCCGACTGCGCTTCGGGTGCAGCGGGGCCGGCCCCCTTCGGGCCCTCCGACCGGTGCCTGAGGAGGACCGACCATGACCGTCAGCTCGACCGCCGGAACCGGGTCCAGCCCGCCGCTGCTCGTCAACGGCCTCATCTCCGGCATCAACACCCAGCAGGTGATCCAGGCGCTGCTGCAGAGCTACCAGATCCCGATCACCAACCTCCAGGACCAGCAGTCGACCCTCAACTCGAAGGCGTCGGACTACCAGACGATCAACTCCGACCTCCAGGCGCTCTTGACGGCGGCGGAGGCGCTGAACCAGCCGTCGTCGTGGAACCTGATGACCGCCAGCAGCTCCGACCAGGCGGTGGCCACCGCCACCGCCGCTCCCGGCGCTGTCGCCGCCTCGCTCGGCTTCACCGTCGACCAGCTCGCCCAGTCGAACATCCTCGCCTCGGCCGGCACCGTCTCCTCGCAGAACGCCACCGTCACCTCGGCCGCCTCGTTCCTGGTGGCGGTCGGCGCGCCGGCGCTCGGCTTCAGCGGCCTCGCCGCCGCCGGCGGGCTGGCCGCCGGCTCACACCAGATCGAGGTCACCCAGGCGTCGGCCGCCGCCACCGTGACCGGCACCGCCGTCGGGGCGAGCACGACGATCACCACCGGATCGAACGACACCCTCGCCGTGAGCATCGGCGGCACCGCCTACACCCTGACCCTGGCCGCCGGCACCTACTCGCCGTCGCAGCTGGCGGCCGCGGTGAACCAGGCCGCCACCACCGCCGGGGCGCCGCTCGACGCCTCGATGAACGCCGCCGGCCAGCTCAGCCTGGCGTCGACCGAGCAGGGGAGCCAGGCCAGCCTGTCGGTGACCGGCGGCACCGCGCTGTCGGCCCTCGGCCTCACCTCGGGGCAGGCCGGGACCGGCACCGACGCCGTCGTCACCGTCGACGGCACCGCCACCACGCTCAGCGCCATCGACCCGGGACAGCAGGTGACGCTGGCCGCCCCCACCGGCTCGATCACCGCAACCGTCGGCTCGGCACCGCCCGACGGCGGCGCCGCCCTCCTCGCCGCCGGCAGCGCCAGCGCGTCGGTGGTGTCGTCGGGCAACGGCAGCCTGAGCCAGGTGGCGGCGAACATCGACAACGCCGGGCTCGGGGTGAGCGCCCAGGCGGTCCAGGTCGGTGCCGGCCAGTACATCCTCCAGGTGGCGGCCGGCCAGACCGGTCTGGCCGGCGCGGTGACGGTCGACCCGGCCGCCTTCAGCGGCTCGCCGCTCGACGGCCTCACGACGATCGCCCAGGCCCAGGACGCCAAACTGACGGTCGGGGGCAGCAGCGGCTACAGCCTGACGTCGGGCAACGACACCTTCGCCAACCTGCTCCCGGGGACCACCGTCACCGTCACCGGCACCGGCTCGACCACGGTGAGCGTCGCCGCCGACGCCACCGGCGAGGCCGGCAAGGTGTCGTCGCTCGTCAGCTCGGCCAATCAGGTGCTCTCGGACATCCAGAGCCTGGCCGGCTACGACGCCGCCACCAAGACCGGCGGCCCGCTCATGGGCTCCGCCGTGCTCACCACCATCCAGCAGCAGGTGCTGTCGATCTTCGGCGCCACCGCCGGGACGTCCAACCTGGCGAACGCGGCGGCGGCCGGGATCACCCTCAACCAGAACGGCTCGCTCACCTTCGACCAGAGCGCCTTCGAGGCGGCCTTCGCCAAGAGCCCGAGCCAGGTGACCGACCTCTTCGTCCAGGGTGGGACCTTCAACCCGTCCTCCCCCACCTACCAGGGGCAGGTGAGCCTGCTCTACGCGGCCAACACCTCGATGCCGGGCAGCTACGCCGTCTCGATCAGCCAGTCGGCCACCCAGGCGACCGACACCGGCGCGGCCCCGAGCGGCGGGACGATCTCGACGCCAGAGACCCTGACCGTCACCTCGGGCGGGCAGAACGCCAGCTACACGACCACCGCCGGCGAGAGCCTGAGCTCGGTCGCCTCCGGGCTGAACGCCGCCTTCTCGGCGGCCGGCCTCGGCTTGAGCGCCCAGGTGGTCAACAGCGGCACGCAGCTACAGATCACGAGCACCCAGTACGGGAGCGCCCAGAGCTTCGACGTCACCTCGACCGCCACCGGGTCCGGCACCACCGGCCTCGGCGGGGCGGTCGGGACGCCGGTCACCTTCACCGGCACCGACGTGGCCGGGACGATCAACGGGGTGGCGGCCACCGGCACCGGGCAGGTGCTGACGGCGCCGGCGACCGACCCGACACTGGCCGGTCTGGCGATCCAGGTGACGACCCCGGGGATCTCGACGGCCACCAACCTCGGCACCTTCACCTACACCGCCGGTGTCGCCCAGCAGCTGGCCTCGCTGGCCCAGACGGCGTCGAACCCGGGGACCGGGTCGATCTCGTCGGCCATCGCCGGGCTGACCAACGAGTCGACCGGCCTCAACCGCGGGATCGCCATGTACCAGCAGATGGAGGCCAGCCAGCAGAAGGCGCTCGAGAACGAGTTCGCAACCATGGAGGCGACCCTTGGCACGCTCAAGAACGAGAGCTCGCTGGTGTCGAGCCAGCTGAGCCAGCTGCCGGGGTTCTGATGGAGGGCGACGCCCAGCAGCTCGACGCCCTGCGCGCCCGCTACCTGGCGGACCAGGTCGCCACGGCCACCCCCGGCCAGCGGCTGCTCATGCTCTTCGAGCGGCTCCTGCGCGACCTGTCGAACGCCGACGCCGCCTTTGCCGCCGGCGACTACTACGCCATCAACAAGTCGCTGGTGCACGCCCAGGAGATCGTGCTCGCCCTGCGGGACCCGCTCGACCGGGAGACCGACCTCGGCCGGGCGCTGTCGTCGGTCTACAACTTCTGCTTCGACCGGTTGGTCGACGCCAACCTCCGCAAGGACCCCGAGTGGATTGCGCGCTGCCGCCAGATGATCGAGCAGATCGCGACGGCCAACCGGGTCGCCCTCGAGGCGACGATGGCGGCCGAGCGCCGCCCGGAGGTGAGCAGTGTCGGCTGAGGCCGTCTCCTGGGAGACCGTGCTCGACCAGCTCCAGGAGCGGCTCGGCCGCTACCAGCGGGCTCTCCAGGGGCGCTGCCCGCTTCCCGGCCCCTACGAGGTCCCCGAGACCGACGGCCCGATGCCGGCCGCCCTCGCCGCCCGGGCCCGGGTGATCCTGGCCGGCCAGCGCGACGTCGAGTACCAGCTGCGGGCGCGCATGGGCGCGGTGGCCGTCGCCCTCGCCGCCGCCCGGCACCCGAGCGCCCCGCCCCGGCCGGTCTACCTCGATCGCCGGAGCTGAGCTCGCGCCGCTGGCGTTGGTTCCTCCGTGGCCGCTCGGCGGGTCGCCGGTCCAAGGAAAACCTTAAGGTCCCGTTCTCCACGTCCGAAGTACGCGGTGGAGGAGCGAGGAACGCTCCGTTGTCGGCGTCGCCCAGGACGGGCTCGAGACAGCACGCGTGCGTGCACGAGCGCGATCGGACAGAGGCAGACAGGTGAGCGGCTCCATCGTCGACGTCCTCCATTTCGCCCTCGACGGGCTGACCGAGCAGCAGAACGCGGTCGCCAACAACCTGGCGAACGCACAGACGCCGGGGTTCACCGCCACCGACGTCTCGTTCGAGCAGAGCCTCAGCCAGGCTCTGGCCAGCCCCGGCCAGGCCAGCGCCCAGGTGTCGGCGTCGCCGTCGAGCGCCCCGGCGGCCTCCGACGGCAACAACGTCGACGTGGCCAACGAGATGGTGGCGGCGGTGCAGACCTCGCTCGAGTACAAGACGATGAGCGAGCTGCTCAACGCCCAGTTCATGCTCGTCCAGGGGGCGGCCGGCGGCAGCTTCCAGGCGGGGAACGCGCCGTGAGCCTCTTCGGCGCCCTCCCGATCGCCGGTTCCGGTATCGACGCCATGCAGACGTGGATCGACACCTCCGGTGGCAACATCGCCAACGCAAACGACGTCACCTCGACCAGCCAGCCGACCTACGCCGCCCAGACGCCGGTGCTCACCGCCGACCCGGCCCCCGCCGGCTCCGACGGCATCGGGCAGGGGGTGACGGTCACCTCGATCGCACTCGGCAGCACCGCCGGGGTGCTCCAGCACGACCCCACCAACCCGCTGGCCGACGCCCAGGGGAACGTGCGTACCCCGGCCATCTCGATGGCCGACCAGCTGGTGTCGCTGATCGAGGCCCAGGACGGCTACCAGATGGACACCGCCACCCTCCAACAAGCGATGTCGGCCTATCAGGCCGGTCTCACGATCGGGAGCTGACGGTGGCCGTCGCCGCCATCCCGCCGCTGCCACCGCTGCCGCCGATGGCGCCAGCAGCCGGCACGCCGCCCACCGGCGCCCCCGGTGCCTCGGGCCCCGGGGGCAGCTCGTTCTCGTCGGCGATCGCCGACGTCGTGAACTCGCTCCAGCAGGCGCAGTCCACGGCGTCGGCGGCCGAGGCGCAGGCGGCGGCCGGCCAGGGGAACCTGGCCGACACGATGATCGCCGCCACCCAGGCGTCGCTCGACACCCAGGTGACGACCAGCGTGCTCGACAAGGCGGTGGCCGCCTACAACGACATCATGGGCATGGCCTTCTGAACCGGCCATGGCTCTGCTCCCCGCCACCGACATGGCCCGCATCCGCGAGGGCGCGCGCCGGTTCGCCTCCGGCTTCACCGCCGGCCAGAAAGCCGTCACCGCGGCAGCGCTGGTGGCGGTGGTGGCGGCGGCCGCCGTCTTCATGTCGATCTCCGGCCGGCCGACCTACTCGCCGCTCTTCACCAACCTCACCCCGTCGGACGCGGCGGCGATCACCCAGAAGCTGGCCACCGACCACGTCCCCTACCAGCTGCAGAACGGCGGGACCACCATCCTCGTGCCCGAGAACGACGTCGACCAGGAGCGGCTGGCCGCCGCCCAGGCCGGGCTCCCGACCCAGAGCACCGTCGGGCTCTCGATCCTCGACAAGGAAGGGCTCACCACCTCCCAGCTCACCCAGCAGGCCGACTACCTCCAGGCGCTCCAGGGCGAGCTCGAGCAGACGATCGACGCCATCAGCGGGGTGTCGAGCTCGCAGGTCAACATCGCCCTGCCGGCCACCCAGACCTTCGCCCTCGGCAACTCCAACCCGACCGGGGCCTCGGTGCTGGTCAGCCTCCAGCCCGGGGTCACCCTCTCGAGTGGCGAAGTGCAGGCGATCGTCCACCTCGTCTCCTCCAGCGTGCCCGGCCTGTCGGCCAACAACGTGACCGTCGCCGACTCGAGCGGCAACCTGCTGGCCGGACCGGGCGTCTCGGCCACCGCCGACGCCAACGGCCAGACGAGCGCCTACGACGCCGCCCAGCAGCAGCGGGTGCTGGCCTACCTCACCTCGGTGCTCGGCCCGGCCAACGCCGACGTGCAGGTCAACGCCCAGCTCGACTTCAACCAGGTGGAGACGAACAGCCAGTCGCTCGTCCCCAACCCCAACGGCACCCAGCCGTCGTTCTGCACCAACAACCAGCAGTCGAGCACCAACTACAGCGGCACCGGCGCCCCGCCCGGTGGCGTGGCCGGCACCAACACCGCCACGGGCACCGGCGGCAACGGGACCTACTCGCAGACCTCGTCGAACACCACCTGCGAGACGAACACCAAGACCCAGCGGGTGGTCCAGGCGCCGGGAACGGTGACCCAGCAGTCGGTGGCGGTGCTCGTCAACTCCAAGGCCATGCCGAAAGGGCTGTCGCTGGTCAGCCTCGAGAAGGGCATCGCCGCCGCCGCCGACATCCAGACCACCCGGGGCGACACCCTGAGCGTCAACGAGGCGCCGTTCATCAAGGCGGTCACCACGGCGACCACCAAGGCCTCGATGACGAGCATGCTCTCCAAGTTCGCCAAGCCGCTCCTCGCCGTCCTGCTGGTGGTGCTCGTCCTGTTCCTGTTCCGGCGGGCGGCCAAGAAGGCCCGGACCGCCCAGCCGGCGGTGGCCGACGGGCTGCTCAGCACGATGGCCCTGCCGGCGGTCCACGCCGACGACCCGACCGACCAGGTCTTCTCGCTCCCGCCGCGCACGGCTCACGAGCGGCTGACCGCCGGCATCGACACGATCATCGACGACCAGCCCGACGAGGTGGCCAAGGTGCTTCGCGACTGGCTCCAGCGCAAGGCGCCGGCCCAGCTGGAGCACCGACCGTGACGCTGGCGACCCTCACGATGCCGCAGCGGGCGGCGGTGGTCCTCGCCCAGCTCGACGACGACCGCGCCCAGCGGGTGTTGGCCAGCATGAGCGAGCTCGAGGTGATCTCGATCATGGCCGAGATGTCGAAGCTCCCGATCATGCGGGCCGAGGACGTCGACGAGATCATCGGCGAGTTCGCCGACCAGACCGGTGCGCTGCTCCAGGTCCGCCAGGGCGGCACCGAGCTGGCGCAGCGCTGGCTGCGCGACCGGCTCGGTATGAGCCGGGCCTCCGAGGTCATGGTCGAGCTGCAGTCGATCATGCACGACCACCCGCTGATGTTCCTCAACCGGATCGAGCCCGCCCAGATCGTCGGCTTCCTCGGTGACGAGCACCCCCAGACCGTCGCCCTCGTGCTCGCCAACCTTCACGTCGAGCACGCCACCCGGGTGTTCGAGGAGCTCGACGAGACCCAGCGGGTCGAGATCGCCCGTCGGATGGCGACGATGGCGCCGGTGCCGACCGAGGTGGTGAAGAAGATCGCCGGCGAGCTCGAGTCGCGGCTCTCCGCCTTCGTCCGCTCCGGGCGGGTCAGCGCCGAGGTCGGCGGGGTGTCGTCGGTGGTGGCGCTGCTCAACAACGCCGACCGGGCGGCCGAGCGGCAGATCCTGAGCGGCATCGAGGACGCCGATCCCGACCTGGCGGAGCGCATCCGCAACGAGATGTTCGTCTTCGACGACGTGATGGCCCTCGATGACAACACGCTGCAGGTGGCGCTGCGCTCGGTCGTGATGAAGGACATGGCGCTGGCGCTCAAGGGGAAGCCGCCGCAGATGGTCGAGAAGGTGACCCGCAACATCTCCGAGCGGGCGGCCGAGGACCTGCTCGAGGACATGACGTCGCTCGGACCCCAACGGGTGTCGGTGGTCGAGGCGGCGGAGGCGGCGATCGTCAAGGCGGTGCGGGAGCTGGCGGACGCAGGGGAGATCACGATCGGCCGGGGCAATGACGAGCTCGTCGGCTAGACGGCTTCGCCACGTGCGCCGGGTGATCCCAGGCGAGCAGGCCGGGTCGCTCTCGGCCCCGTCGCTCGTCGCCGAGGAGCTGCCGCTGCCGCTCGGCTCCCCCGAGGGCGAGCAGGCCGCCGACCCGTTCGAGGCGACGCGGCGGCGGGCCTTCGACGAGGGGTACCGGGCCGCCCTCGAGGCGGCGGCGCGGGAGGAGCGGAGCCACGACGAGGCGACACGCCGGATCGTCGAGCAGGTGGCCGACGCGGCCACGAGGATCGCCGCCGAGCGCCAGGCCGTCCTCGACGAGGCGGTGGCCGACGCCGTCGACCTGGCCCTCGAGCTCGTCGGCGTGCTGCTCGGCCGCGAGCTCGATGCGGCCGAGCAGCCCACGAAAGACGCCGTCGTGCGAGCGCTGTCGATGACGCCCGAAGGCGAGGACCTGGTGGTGCGGCTGCCGCCCGGCTCGTCGGTCTCCGAGGACGACGTGGCGCGGCTGGCCCCGACCGCCCGGGTGAAGGTGGTCGAGGACCCCTCGATCGAGGAGCACGGCTGCGTCATCGAGGCCGGCCGGTGCCGGATCGACGCCCAGCTCTCGTCGGCCATCGAACGGGTGCGCGACCAGCTCGAGCCGCTCCGCCATCCCCACCACCGGACGGAGGCCACAAGATGACGATGCTGCGGGCCAACGAGATCCGCTCGGCCGCATTGGCGGCCGCGCGCCCCCGGGGCCCCGGCCCGGGTCCCAGCCCCGGCCGCCACGCCGCTGGGGGGTCGGG
>Ga0080006_1083148_pt1 | contig 11508 bp, 9 predicted proteins | sample RS3BMetagenome_FD_69209 | JGI IMG/M metagenome (GOLD analysis project Ga0080006, IMG submission 69209) | Ferric oxide microbial mat and aquatic microbial communities from Rainbow Spring, Yellowstone National Park, USA - RS3B (SPADES... ...
GAGAGGACCTCGGCATCGACGTGCGACGGTGCGTGCAGGACGTGATGAGCGATGCGACGCCGCACTGCGCGACCAAGCTCGTTGTCCAACAGAAGATCGACCAGGGCGGATGCGTCGACGACGGCCTCAGCCATGCCGCGTCGGTGCTTCGTCCCTTGCGGCGTCGAGCGCTGCCAGCGTGCGATCGTGTGACACTCGCGCAGTAGGGCTCGTCAGTGCTTCGAGCCAGGCATCCGTCGACCGCAACGCCAGGCTTCGCCGAACTGCCTCCTGGGTCACCGCCGACAGATTCAAGCCTGCCTTCTTGGCTTCTGCCGCAAGATCGTCCGGCAGATACACGTTCACTCGAGCCACACCACACAATATACACACACATGCGGCTGTGCGCCTCGCTTGGGAAAGGTCTCGCCGTCCTCGTCGTCGTCCCCAGCTTCACGCGCACCACTCAGTTGTAGACTGAAAGGCGTGATCAAGGCGAGCCACCACGACCACGACGACAGGGCGGAGCTGGCTCTTACCTTCGAGGAACTGGCCGAAGCCGTCAAGCACGCCCCTCCGCCCACCGACGACGACGTGTCGATCACCTGGGACGGGCGGGCCATCAACACCAAAGAGAAGCTCCTCGCAGTATTGAGAGAAGTCGAAGCCAACCACGAGGCCGGCGTCACCTACGAAGAGCTCCGCCAACGTCCCGGAGCATGGGGGCAGAACGGCAACTGGAGCGTCGACTGGGACTGGAACCCTGTCACCGACCCCCGAGTCTGACCTCGCCCGCGACGCCCGGGTCCTCGATCGCTACGGCGTCGAGTACCTGATCGTCAGCGGTGACACCAGCCGGACCTGTCATGCACTAGTCGATCAGAGCTTGTCGACCAGCTTCTCCACCGACTTCACGCAGTTATCGAGATACTCCGGCTTGACCTGCACGCGCTTGCCCATGACATCCATGCAGCCCGGCTTCTGAGCGTAGAACGGACAGCCCCGCGCGAAGGCCACGACACCTGCGGTCTGAAAGTCACGGATCTCCACCATGACATTGGCGGCCTGGTTGGCCGAGAACACTTCCGGGTGCTGCGCGATCAGCGCGTCCACGTCGGCTTCGATCGCGCTCAGGACAGCGGTGTAGGCCGATTCGGGGACGACGTACTGCGTCAGACGGTTCTTTGCTATCACGTGAACCTTCGGCAAGGTGCGTTGCTCGGCTTGGAGTTTCGTGGCGAAGGTGTACTGGGTGTAGATCGGCGATGGCAGTTTGAGCCCGTAGATCAGGGAGCAAGCGTTCTGGATGGCCCGGCGAGAGGAGTCGTCAGCCATGACCGGCATGACCAGCCGGTCGGCGCTCGCCAATGCGATCTGCGTGTACATCGAGAACGAAGGGTTGGCATCGATGAACACCGTGTCGTACTCGTTACCTAAGGTTTGGATGAGGTCGCCGATCCAGTCGACCACTCGAATCCAAGGCGATATGCCGGGGATCTGGTTGTTGGCGAGCGTTGCAACGGCGTTGCTCTGGAGCTCAAGGATGGGGTCACCCGCGATAACGTCGATGTTCTCCGGAATCGCGGTGTTGAAGTCGGCGGGTTTGGAGATGTAGGCGTGGGCGTCGATCTGCGGAGGCGCGTACGGACTCTGCAACCGAAGCTCAAAGTAACCGCCGATGGTCCGGCGGGTCGGCTCCTGCTGGAGAGCGAGCAGCCTCTCGCTGCCCTTTCCGGTCAGGCCCCCGAACAGCAGTTCGGAAAGGTTTGCCTGGGGGCACACATCGATGGCGAGAACACGTTTGTCGCGGTGTCGGTGAGCGTAGAACGTGAGCGCCTGGAAGCACAGACTGGTCTTGCCAGTACCCCCCTTGTTGTTCCAGAAGGCGTAGGTGGTAGGCACGTCGTTCTCCTTGTGGCGTAGAGATACGTTCATAGCTTACCAGAAGAAAGACGTTGGCCGCGGCTGTATCATCCACGATAGTTGTCACGCGCACCCATCTAGCTACCGACGACGGCACGGTTGCCTGGGCGGGCGGGGCGTCGATACCAAGGATGCGTAGCCGTACTCGTGCTCGAGACTGATGTAGTAGCTACACACAAAGGTTGCCGTCAGTTGCGCGTGATCGTCGGCGTGGCTTTGGGCTGGATGTGGCTAGAGACGGGATGTGACTAGAGACGAGAGGCTTGACATGCTCTGGACACGCTGCTATAGTGGGCATACGCGAGAGGAACTGAAACGGAAAGGAGAGCGACATGAGTGATGAGAGCGACATGAGTGAGGGGTGGCAAGACATTGATTATGATGATTATGATGCTGCGTACGAGAGGTGGTTTGATCGGTGGTTAGAGATGGCTGACGAGTGGTATTACTCTGGCTTTACTAACGGGGCACTGGTGGAGTGGTAGTTCTATAGTAGTTTTACTGTCGAAAACGCCGAAAAGTGGCGAAGCTTCGACTTCAGACCCAGCGATGCTAACAATTGGCGTCGTGCAGGCTTCGCGCCTTCGGAGGCCGCCAAGTTGCGTGATGCTGGTTTCACACCAACTACAGCAGTAGAGGCAAGGGAGTGGGCTGTACGAGACCTCAAGGAGAAGCCATGATCGTGAACTTGACCCCCCACCCTGTGACGTTGGAGCGGGCCGACGGTAAGTCGGTTGTCCTTGAGCCATCAGGGACGGTGGCGCACATCGGTGCCAGGGCAGCGAAGCTCCACGTGGAGGATATAGACGGGGTAGAAGTATCTCTCATCAGGATCGACTTTGGGCAGGTCATTGACTTGCCTGATCCAGACGGACAGACGAAGTACGTCGTGAGCGAAGACGTTCTGGCAGCTTGCCCGGATCGCGACGACCTGCTTGTGCCGTCACGCTGCGTACGAGACAGAACGGGTGCGATGGTCGCTTTCATTCCACCGCGACTCTGACGCCACGTGTTATCGATCACATCGAAGCGCAGGGAGCGAAGGACATCTACATTTGCGGGATCGATACCGATGGCTGTGTGCTGAAGACAGCGGTTGATGTCTTTGAATACAGGGATCTCAAGCTGTTTGTGATCACGAACCTTCGTGCCAGTACCGCAGGCGAATCTTTGCATGAAGCCGGACTCCGGCTAGCTGGTCGCTACATCGGCACTCGTCAGCTGATCGAGTCGTCGTCCATGATTGCTTGACACGTGCGGCCTGCTCAAGGTTGCTGGCAACAGAGTGGGGGCCGCCCTTGCGGACGGCCCCCACCGACCACCACCGAGAAAGGCAGAAATGTAGACACCAGCAGTATAGCGTCGCATGGAGAGGAGCGCAACGCATTCTCGGGAAATTTCGAGGCGGCGATGGCTGGCTGGGGCCTTGTCCACGGTGAGCGGGCTGTGAGCCGACCTTGCGAATAGCCGTTACCGAGCCTTCCTGTCCTGCTCAGGGCCACAAGGACTCGCCGTGCTTCGCCACGTGTCTCGCCACTTGAGATGGTGCTGGTGTCCTTTGTAGCTTAGCTTGTCAAGCAGGTGTCGACCTAGAGGCAGGCCGTCCGTGTGCTACGCTGACGCTGGCTGTTCCCCATTCGAGGATCGTGCCTTGTACTCCTGGGCGTTGGCGGGCGTGTTCTCCATCACCATGGACAAGGGGCGCACATGAGTGATTTCGCAACGGGCAGTCGTTCGGTTGGTATGGAGACGGTGCGGACCTTGGACGCACAACGACCAACGGTTGGCGTTCTGCCACTTGACGAGCGCTTCTCGGCCCAGTTGCGCGCCACCCGAGGCGTTGACCCACTACGCCCCGCCATAGGGCCGCTACGAGTTGCAACGTACTGGAACCCCGACGTGGATGCCATCCTGTTCAACGGAGACTGCGAAGAACTCCTGCGGTCGATGCCCGATGCGTCGGTTCAGCTCATTGTCAGCTCGCCTCCTTACAACATCGGCAAGCCTTACGAGAAGCAACGACCGCTGAGCGAGTACCTCGAGTGGCAGAGGCACGTGCTGCGCGAATGCTACCGCGTGCTGGCCCCCGGTGGCAGCATCTGCTGGCAGGTCGGGAACTACGTAGACAGGAAGACTGGTGAGGTCATCCCTCTCGACGCGCTGTTCTGGCCGATACTCCACGACCTCGGCCTACGGTCACGCAACCGCATCATCTGGACGTTCGAGCATGGCCTTCACGCAACGCGCCGGTTCTCAGGTCGTCACGAATCCATCCTGTGGTTCTCCAAGGGGTCGGATGCGTACTTCAATGTAGACCCGATCCGAGTAGCTCAGAAGTACCCGAACAAGCGATACTTCAAGGGGCCTAGGAAAGGGGAGCTGTCCTGCAACCCCAATGGCAAGAACCCTGGCGATGTATGGAGCATCCCCAACGTCAAGTACAACCACCCCGAGAAGACCGAGCACCCTTGCTCATTCCCTATCGAACTCGCCGAGCGCTGCGTGCTGTCCATGAGCCGACCAGGGGACGTCGTGCTCGATCCCTTCGGCGGGGTCGGGTCAACCGTGGTTGCTGCCGTGTTGCACGGACGCAGAGGCGTCATGGCAGAAATCGAGGAGCAGTACGTCAAGGTTGCAGAAAAGAGGCTGCTCAGGGCAAGTGCAGGAACACTCCTGGCACGTCCAATGGGTAAGCCTATCTACGGCACAGAGGGGTTCTGAAAGCAGGTCTCGCAGGGTTACGGCCAGCAGATTGCTCGCTACATCGGCACTCGTCAGCTGATCGAGTCGTCCATGATTGCTTCATGGCAATAATGACACGTGCGGCATGCTCGAGGTTGCCAGCAACAAAGTGGGCCGTCCGCACAGGACGGCCCACCAACCAAAGGGGGGTTGTAATGCAGACGCGAGGAGTATAGGCAGCACAGCATCGAGAGCGCCGCACGCAGTTTCAGGTGAGTTTCAGGTAATGGCGATTGGCTGGGCTTGCCACGGCAGTCAGATGCGGATTCGTTGCTCGTGTTTGGCTGCTTGCGACTGTTGTCAGCGCTTGAGTTCGGTGAGTCGGCTGACTACTTGATCCCAGGGCACGTCGGGAGTGAGGTGGCACCAGGAGAGTCGGAGTGCTCCTCGAACGATCTCATCGGGCAGGCCCATGGCGACCAGGACGTGGCTCGGTTCGTAGCTCTGCGACGTGCAGGCCGAGCCGTTGGAGATGGCCACAACGTCCTTCAATGCCACCATGGCGGCTTCGGAGTCGACGCCGGGCACTGAGAAGTTGACGGTGTGCGCCAAGGTGCGACGCTGATCTCCATTGAAGTGCGGTTCAAGCGGTTCCAGCGCTTGGAGCATCGCAGCTCGGATGGCTGCCACTCGCTGTGCTCGCGCTGCCTGATCCGTGATGGACAGCCGCGCAGCCTCACCAAGCCCAGCGATGAGCGGCACAGGGAGGGTGCCCGGGCGCAGTCCTCGCTCTTGGCCGCCACCGTAGAGGAGCGGACGCAGTGGCGGCCGCTGGTAGCCACGGCGGCGGGCGATGAGCGCTCCGATACCTTTCGGGCCGTAGATCTTGTGGCCGGAGACGCTGATGAGATCGATCCTCGGGTGAGCGAGCAGGCCCGGCATCTTGCCGAACGCTTGAGCAGCGTCCAGATGGAAGTAGGCATCGGACGTTTCGAGCACGGCAGCGATCTCGTCGATGGGCTGGATGACACCGGTCTCGTTGTTGGCCGCCATGATCGAGACCACGAGGGTGTCGGAACGGATGGCCTTGCGCACCGCGTCCGGGTCCACCCAGCCGCCTTGCGTAGGGGGCACGAGCGTCACCTCGAAGCCTCGCCGTGCAAGCTCACCGAGCGGTTCGAGGACTGCCTTGTGCTCGATCTGCGTAGAGACGATGTGCCGACGCCCTTGCTCGTCGCCGAAGGGAGCCAGGCCGAGCAGCGCCAAGTTGTCGGACTCGGTGGCACCGCTGGTGAAGATCACCTCGTCGGCTGCTGCCCCGACGACGGCAGCAACCTGGGCTCTCGCATCATTGACCCGCACCTTGGCAGCTTGGCCGTAGGTGTGGGTACGGCTGCCGGCGTTGCCGTACTCCTCGTCGAAGTAGCGCAGCATCTTCGCACGGACCGCAGGGTCGAGGGGTGTGGTGGCGTTGCAGTCGAGGTAGACGGGGCGGTGAGCGATAAACTCGGCACGGCCACCGTCATTCGTGTCGTCATTCGTGGCGTCGGTTGCGGTGGTTAGGCTCATGGCACTAGAGTACCTTATCGGTCTCATACTTGCGCAAACTGTGCTACCATGATATTGTCGTAACTTGCACTCGATACATCGCGCCGGTAAAGTAGAACCCATGACCACCATCAGCGACATTCATCGAGAGATCGGCACGACTCTTTTCTCCAACGAAGAGCTTCCTCAACGGAGCAGCAAGGGAGAAGTCGTGACGACCAGGCGCACCATCCCAGTCCGGGCGTCGTCGGTCTTCGACGCCGCCGGGTACGCCACGACGATCGAGGAGCTGCTTGGTCGTATCCAGGAGCTCTATCTCGCCGACGACATCCCGTGGGTGGTCGGCTACAGCGGGGGCAAGGACTCGACCGCCGTGCTGCAGCTGGTGTGGCTCGCGCTCGAAGGCTTGCCAGCCGAGCGCCGACGCAAGACCGTGCACGTGATCAGCACGGACACGCTGGTCGAGAACCCGGTGGTCGCCGCATGGGTGACCCGCTCGCTGGAGGTCATGGCTGCCACAGCCAAAGACAAGGGCCTGCCCATCGAGCCGCACCGCCTCACCCCGGCGATCACCGACAGCTTCTGGGTGAACCTGATCGGACGCGGTTATGCTGCTCCCCGACCCAAGTTCCGCTGGTGCACCGAACGGCTCAAGATCAAGCCGTCGAACGCCTTCATCCGTAGCGTCGTTCGTGCCCACGGCGAGGCAATCCTCGTGCTTGGAATCCGCAAGGCCGAGAGCGCAGTTCGGGCCAAGCGGATGAACGATCTCGAGCACCAGCGGGTGCGGGATCAGCTCAGTCCGAACACGGCACTACCCAACTGTCTCGTGTTCTCCCCCATCGAGGACTGGAGCAACGACGACGTGTGGATGTTCCTCATGCAAACCTCCAACCCGTGGGGGTACTCCAACAAAGACCTGCTCACGATGTATCAAGGGGCATCCCCCGACGGCGAGTGCCCGCTGGTCGTCGACGCCAGTACCCCGAGCTGCGGTGACAGTCGCTTCGGCTGCTGGGTCTGCACGATGGTCGAGCAGGACAAGTCGATGGCGGCGATGATCCAGAACGACGACGAGAAGGAGTGGATGCTGCCCCTGCTGAAGCTGCGCAACGAGCTGGACGTGGCAGACGACCGCCACCTGCGCGACTTTCGCCGCATGAACGGTTCGGTGCAGCTGTTCCACAACCGGCCGATCCCAGGGCCGTACACCCAGGAGGCCCGTGAGTACTGGCTGCGTCGGCTCCTCGAAGCCCAGGTGTGGATACGAGCTCACGGCCCAGACCACGTGCGGACGCTGGAGCTCATCACCCTAGCCGAGCTGGAAGAGATCCGACGGATCTGGGTCGTCGACAAGCACGAGTTCGAGGATCGCCTGCCAACCATCTACGAAGAGGTGCTCGGCGAGCCCTACCCCGGGCACCCACTCGATGAGCACCTTCCGCTAGGTTCCGAGATCGTCGAAGTGCTCAAGGAGATCACCGGGGACGACCGGCTGCACTTCGAGCTGGTTCGTTCGCTGCTCGACATCGAGCAGCGTCATCGTGCACAGGTCAGGCGTGCTGGTATCTTCGACGCGCTGGAGCAAGCGCTGCGCCGTGGGTTCTATGACGACGAGGAGGACGCCCTTGCCCGGGCTCAGCAACGGGCAGCGCTCCTGTCTCACCGCCGCGACGACGAGGGCAAGCCGGATTCTGCCAAGGCATCCAAGGCCAACGGCAACCTGCTGTTCCCGTTGGACGACGAGGAGTGCCAATGATCATCGACAGGGTCGTCCTCCGCGATGTAGGCGTGTTCGCGGGCCATCAGCAGATCGACCTTGCGCCACCATCATCGGACAAGCCCATCGTGCTCATCGGCGGGCTCAACGGAGCGGGGAAGACCACGCTGCTCGAAGCCATCCACCTCGCGCTCTACGGGGTGCTGGCACCGAGCGGCATCCGGCGCCGTGGTGCTTACGACGACTATCTCCGGTCGCTCATCCACCACCGGGCGCATCCGGCTGACGGAGCATCGGTCGAGGTCAGCTTCCACGTCTATCGGGAAGGTGCTGCTCGCCACTACCGGGTGCGTCGCTCGTGGCGAAGCAGCGGCAAGGGCCTGCGCGAAGACGTCGATGTCTTCGCCGACGGGGTGTGGGACGAGACGCTGAGTGCGACGTGGGCAGAGCAGGTGGACACCTTTTTGCCGAGGGGCATCGCCGGGTTGTTCTTCTTCGACGGCGAGCAGATCGAGGCGCTTGCCGACCTCGAGCGCTCGCGCGAGGTGCTGCGCACCGCACTCTCGTCGCTGCTCGGCCTCGACATGGTGGAACGGCTCACCACGGACTTAGCCGTCATTCGGGGCCGTCACGCTATCAGCGGCGTGTCCGATGAGCTGCGCTGGCGGGTCGAGGCGAGCCAGCGGCGTGTCGAGGAGGCCCACGCCGAAGAGGAGCAGGCCGTCGCCGAAGTAGCTGCGGCCCGGGCGGCGTGCGAACAGGCCGAACAGCAATTCCGCGAGGCGAGCGAGCGCTACCGCACCGCCGGTGGAGAGCTGGCAGAAGAGCGCGAGCAGGCCGAGCAGCGCTTGGGGGAGCTTGGCGCCGACCTCGCACGCCTCGACGAAGAGCTGCGAGAGCTGGCTGCTGGGGCGGCACCGCTGCTGCTCGTCGAACCCCTGCTCGTCGAGCTCATCGAGCAGGCGCGAGTGGAGTCCGACGCGGCCAGATCCAGGCTCGTCGTCGACGTTCTCGCCGAGCGAGATGTCGCGATCATCGAACAGCTCCGTACAGCCGAGGTTCCAACCTCGGTCGTTGCTACCATCGAGCAGGCCTTCGCCGCAGATCGAGAGCGACGCCAGGCTGCCATTGCCGAACCCGTCACCGGCCTCGAGAGCACAGCCGAGCTCAGCGATCTGCTTGAACGTGGCTTCGCCGAGCATCGCCGCAGGCTCGCTACCTTGCTCGGACAGCGCCAGCAGCTCATTGCAGATCGGGAGTCGGTGGAGCGGCTGCTTGCCGCCATCCCCGACGCGGAAGCCATCGCACCGCTTCGCGAAGCTCGGGACGACGCTCAGCGTCAGCTCCTGCAAGCCCAGACGCTGCTCCACGATGTGGAGAGCCGTCTGCACGTAGTGCGCCAGGAGCAGCTGCGGGCAGAGGCAGACCACGCAGCGGCGCTGGACGCTGCTGCCCGTGCGACGCTCAGCGCCGATGACGACCGCCGACTCGTCGAGCACGCAGAGCGCGTTACCGCGACCCTCTCGACGCTGCGAGTCGAAGCTACTCGTCGTCACCTTGGACGCATCAGCGATCTGGTTCTCGAGGCTCTCGGTGAGTTGGTGCGCAAGGAGAAGCTCGTCACCGCCGTCAGCATCGATCCCGAGACCTACACCGTCGAGCTGTCTGGCCCGGACGGACGGGCGCTCGCTCCGAGCGAGCTGTCAGCCGGCGAACGCCAACTCCTCGCCGTGGCCCTGCTCTGGGGCCTCGCCCGTTCGACCGGCCAGCCCCTCCCGGTCGTCATCGACACCCCGCTTGGTCGCCTCGACGCCTCGCATCGCGAACACCTCCTGGAGCGCTACTTCTTCCCCCGCGCCAGCCACCAGGTGATCCTGCTCTCCACCGACACCGAGGTCGACGCCGACGCGCTCAGCCGACTTGTACCGTTCATCGGTCACGCCTACCGCCTCGTCCACGACGACAGGACAGGTGCTACCACCATCGAGCGCGGGTACTTCTGGGAGGCTTGAACCATGCCCATCGAGCACATTCGTCTTGCCCAGAGCGCCCGGGATCAGCTCGTCACCCTGAAGCGGCGCACCGGCATCGATTACTGGAACGTCCTGTGCCGCTGGGGCTTGCTACTGCTTCCGAAAATATGGGTAGTGTTCCGCAAAGCATGGTATACTGCATACATGGCATCACTAGTGCCCATCGGCGTTGCAGCACGTGAACTGGGTGTCCACCCGGACACATTACGACGCTGGGAACAAGAAGGCAGGATCGAGCCAGCCGAACGCACCCCAGGGGGCAGGCGTCGTTACGACCTGGCCAAACTGAGACAGCTTGGCCCGCACAAGGCGCCGTCGACTCGTACGACGATTGCCTATGCGCGGGTATCCACCAACGGACAACGAGACGATCTCGTCCGTCAAGTAGCGTTGCTGGAGAGCTTCTGTGCAGCGAACGGGTGGACCTACGAGGTGATCTCCGATGTCGGCTCCGGCCTGAACTACCACAAGCGCGGCTTGAAGCAGCTCATCTCCCGCATCTGCTCTGGCGAGGTGGGCCGACTCGTACTCACCCACAAGGATCGCTTGCTCAGGTTTGGCGCGGAGCTCGTGTTCTCCCTCTGTGAGCACTTCGGTACCGAGGTGGTGATCATCAACGCCTCGGAGGAGTCGAGCTTCGAGGAGGACCTGGCCCACGACGTGATCGAGATCGTCACCGCCTTCTCCGCGCGCCTGTATGGTTCTCGGAGCCACCGGAACAAGCAGGTGATGGAACACCTGCGCTCCATCGCTGCCGAGGTCGGCTTATGATCCCCGCCAAGTGTCACACCCGTATGAAACGCTGGTGTGTATGAAGCGCACCGTCAGACTGGCGAGCCTCCCGCTGAACCGGCGCAAGCTGGCAGACTTGCGTCAGGTCCTGGACTCCTACGCGGCGGCCAAGCGCACCTTCATCGCTGTCCTTCGCCAACGGTCGATGTGGCATCACCTGCAGGACAAGCGGAAGTTTCGGGACTGGGCGAAGCAACAGGGCCTCTATCCGCCCGGCGTGAACGTGCACCTCGTGGATCAGGCAGCGTTCGATGCTGTGGATACGTGTGTTCGGCACATCGACTCGGTTGTCGCTGCCTCCAATCTCAAGGCACGGATCTGGCGACGGTTCTCGAACGATGCCGAGCGTCACTACGCCTACGCATGCCTTACTCGCAAGAGTGCACTGGGTATCATCATGCGCGGTGGCACCCCGAACCTCCCTGCCGGAGGGCTCACGAAGCCGCGGCGCCAGGCCATCGCCCGCTATCTCCACCGGCGCTTGCGCAAGGCACTGGCCGCCACCTGGCCCACGGTCCGCCTCGCGCGGTCGATGGCCCTGGATGAGACCCTGTATTCGAGCTTCGTCATCGAACGCCCGGATACGACACCGAAGCGGCGGCAGTATGTGACGGTGATCGGGCCACAGCCACACACGCGCATTGTCATCCCCCTATCTGGCGTGAGCAGGGTGTCAGGAAACATTCGTCTGGTGCTCGATGAGCGCGATACACGGGCCTTCATCCACGTAGCCTACGAGCTACATCCACTGCCTGGGCCAGCAAGTGGGCCAGATGTCGCGATTGACTGGGGCATTACGGAGGTCTGTACCGACGATACTGACATCAAGCA
>Ga0080006_1190629_pt1 | contig 11503 bp, 12 predicted proteins | sample RS3BMetagenome_FD_69209 | JGI IMG/M metagenome (GOLD analysis project Ga0080006, IMG submission 69209) | Ferric oxide microbial mat and aquatic microbial communities from Rainbow Spring, Yellowstone National Park, USA - RS3B (SPADES... ...
TCTTATCCTTTTTAATCTTGCTTTCAGCTTTAGCTTTTTTGTTTTCCTTCATTTTTATTTTTCTCTTCTTGCTAACCTTTTTTGGTTTTAGCTTCTTCTCCTTCTTTATTTTTTGTTTTTTGATTTTTTTCTTCATAATTATTACACTATTATTTGTTTAGTTCGCCTATTTATTTATTTTTCTTTTCCTTTTGAGTTAATAAATTAGTTTTACATTTTGGGTTGATACATTTTTCATAAACCTTCCCTTTCCCAAGAAATACTTTTATTATAGGTGCCCCGCATTCTTTACACACTTTTCCAGTAGCTACTATAATCCCTTTCTTTGGCAATGGATAAGTTTCTTTACATTTTGGGTAATTACTACAACCAACAAATCTCGATGTTTTTGTTTGAATTATTATAAGGTCGCCACCACATTTACATTTCCCAATAATATTTCTCTTCTTTTTCTCTTCTTCTTCCTTTAATGTTGTTTCAAAAAGTTCTTTTCCAATCTGCTTTTCTTTCTCTCTAAATTCTTTTAATATTTCTTCAAGTACTTTCTTCCATTTTTCGATAACTAAATTTTCAGCTTCTTTTTGTTTTTGAATTGCATCAAGCCCCATTTCCATATCTCTAGTAAGCTTTTGATCTAGTATCTCTTTCGAATAAGTCTTTAAAGTTTCATAAACCGTTTTTCCAAGAGGGGTAATCTTTATAGCTTCACCTTCAATATAGCCTCTTTCAAATAAAGTATCCACTATCTCAGCTCTAGTTGCTTTTGTTCCAAGGTTAAGCTCTTCTAGCTTCTTTACCAAGCTTGCTCTTGTATAACGAGCAGGTGGCTTTGTTTTTTCTTCTTTTATTTCAATTTTTGCATTAATCTTTTCCCCTTCTTTCAATCTTTCGATGTTTTTATTCTCTTCAATTTTGTAGTAATCATAAACCTTTGACCAAGATTTTTTTGTAACAACTTTTCCATTTGCAATAAATTCTTCATTCCCGAACTTAGCAAAAACCTTTATCTCTTCTACTTCTTCACTTTCAAAGAAGCAAGCAAGAAATCTCTTAGCTATTAGCTCATAAAGAAGCTCTTCTTCTTTCTTTAGAGATCTTGGGATTATTCCAGTTGGATAGATAGCAGGATGGGCTTCGTCCTCTTTTTTCCCTTCAACAGGAGTAAACCTACCTTTTTCAATTATTTCTAATGCAAAATCTTTTAGATTTGTAGATTCGAATTTTTGAATTATAGCTTTAAAGTTGATACTTTTTGAAAGCTTTTGTGAAGAAGTTCTTGGATAAGAAATTAAAGCTTTTTCATAAAGACTTTGAGCAATTGCAAGGGTTTTGCTTGGAGAAAAACCAAATAGCTTATAGGCTTCAACCTGTAAAGAGGTTAAATCAAAAGGAGGAAATGGTTTTAAAAATATTTTTCTTCTTTCAATTTTCTCTATGATACCTTCACTACTACAATTTCTATAGACCTCTTCAGCCTTCTCTTTTTCAAAAATCTTTCCCTTAACATTTTCAAATTCTACTCCATCGATTTTTGCAAAAATTCTCCAATAAGGCTTAGCTACAAAGCTTTCTATTTCTCTTTCTCTTTCAGCAACAAGTGCAAGTGTTGGTCCTTGGATTCTTCCTATACTAAGAATTTTTCTTCTTCCAGCCTTTTTTATTGCTTCCATTAAAGCTCTACTAAGGTTTATTCCCCAAATCCAATCAAGAATATGCCTTGCCTCACCAGCATAATAGTTGTTTATATCGATTGGAAGAAGATTTTTAAAAGATTGTTGAAGCTCCTCATTTGTTAATGTTGAGAATTTCATTCTATAAGCATTTTCAAGATTTCCAAAAAACTTTATTATATTTGTTCCAATAACACTGCCTTCGATGTCGAAGTCGCAAGCGTTTATAAACTTATTGCATCTCCTTGAGATTTCCTGAAGAACAAAAAAGTAATTTTTTGTAAAATAAGCATTTTTGCTTACTTCAAAGCTTGGCTTCCAGCAAACATCAAAAATCGGATAGCTTCTTTCATTTCCTTTTTGAGCAATTGTAAAGATATGCCCAACAGCAGAAGCTACATAATATTCTTCGTTTTCTATAATTAGCTTGTAATAGCTTACATTATACTTTTTAAATCTCTCATATTTAGTAGCTAAAGAGGAAACTATTCTTCTAGCTACACTTGGCTTCTCTGCAATTATTAAAGTTGCCACTAATCTTTTAGAGAGAAATGAATTTATAATCTTTTTTAGTTTTTAAATTTTCAAAATCTTTCATTGTAAAATATTCATACATTTTTTGTTTGTCCTCCTCTCTGTTTATGTTAAAGTAGTTAAGTTGAACTTCTACACCATAAAGCACTTCTTTTTTTATTAAGAAATTTGTAAATTCTAAGTCGTGCAAGCTTACTTGTTCTTTTTCAGTTTCTTTCTGAAAATTTTCTATCGTTTCAAAAATTTTTGGAGTTGCAACCATAAAAGAAGTAAAAAGCAACATCCCCTCTTCACCTCTTGGTATAAATTCCTTTTTCGTCGCCCAAAAAATTTTATTCCTATCAACTTTGCATTTTGTTTGTTCTTCAAGAGTAGCTACTCCCCCTTATAATTCTCAGGTTTAATCAATGCTCTAATTAAAACAACATTATTACCCTTTTCAACAATTTCTTTACTTTTTTCGAGAAATGAACCGAATTCTTCATTTAATTTACCATCAAATACTTCATCTCCATAACAAATTAAAAAAGCTTCGTTGCCAATTTTTTGTTTTAATTGAACTACCCTATTTCCATTCTCCATAAACTCCTGTTCTGCTACTTCAATCTTTATTTCGATTTTTTCACTGAGTTTTATTCTTTCAACATAATTTCTTACTCTTTCCCCAACTTCCTGAGGTACAACGATATGGATCTCTTTTATTCCTATTCCCTTTAAGGTTTTTATTTCTCTGAGCAAAATCGTCTCTTCATTAGGTATTCTGCGTGTTACAAAAAAACTCTTAGTTGGAATAACTGCTAAAAAAGGATTATCTCTTAGCCTTTGAGCTTTTCCAGCTGTTAATATAATAGCTTTTTCAATTTCCATTGAACTATCTTTCATCTTTATTTTATTTTTCTTTTTTTCACTTTGAGTTAATACTTCTCCAAACTTTCAAAAAGTAAATTAAATCTATTTCTAAAAAACTGAGCGGTAGAATCGTCTTCAACCCTAACAAGAATTGTTCCTTTTGGTGTTATATACTTATTTTTTCCGGCTCGCTAAAGTCGATATGTGTCACATTTTCATCAAAAATATTCTCTCTTACCAAAGGCAAATCCCCAAATTTAGTCAAAGCAATTTTGCAACCTATTCTTTTATATTTTTCAATAATGTGCTCTCTTTCTTTTTTGTAAGGGCCTATTATTTTTATTTTTACTCCCCTATTAATTGCTTCTTCCATTTCAGAAAAGATCCCTTCATCTATTTTTCCAAACCTTATAAATCTTAAAATTTCTTTTTCGGAATTTTTTATATCCTCTACAATTATTTTTTTATGACATTCCAACCTTGAAAAAGAGCTATTTTTGTAGAATACTTTTCTTTTTTGCTAATACTCTTAGATAATTCTTTTATTTCTTCTTCAATTTCTTTCCACTTTTTTTGATTATTCCTTATGAAAGGTAAAAGCCCAATTTCAAGTGGTACAAGATTGTAATGAATTGGTTTCCCTGGTGATATATTTACTATCCCTCTTTTTCTTAGTCCCTCTAACACATCATAAACTCTTGTCTGTGGAATTTTTGCTTCCTTTGCAATCTCTCTTGGAGTTGCGGAAACCAAAAATAGTATAGCCTTGTAAACCTTAATTTCATATTCTTTAAACCCAAGTTCTCTTAGCAATTCTTCGATTTCCATACTTCTTTTACTCCTTGCTAAAATAAAAAGTTTTAGAAAAACTTTAAATTCTTTAAATTGAAATTAAGATTGTGATTCAATGGCGACCAGCGAAGATGAAGAGCTTATAAAGTTTATAGAAGCAAGTAAGCCAAAAATTTATGTTATTGGGATAGGTGGAAGTGGTTGCAATACAATGAATAGGCTTTATCAACTTGGTATAACTGGTGCTACTCTTATTGCTGCAAATACAGATGCTGCTCATCTTCTAAAAATAAAAGCTGAGCGAAAAATAATTCTAGGAAAGAAAACGACAAAAGGCTTAGGAGCTGGAAGCGACCCTCAGATAGGAGAAGAAGCAGCTAAGGAAACTTTACCAGAAATAAAAAAAGAAATAGAAGATGCTCAAATGGTTTTTCTTACTTGTGGCTTAGGTGGAGGAACAGGAAGTGGAGGAATTCCTGTAATTGCTCAAGGTGCAAAAGAGCTCGGAGCATTAGTCGTTGGTGTTGTTACTCTTCCATTTTCAAGTGAAGGAAAGCTTAGAAGAAGAAATGCTCTTGAAGCTTTAGAAAAATTGAGAAAGTATACTGATACTTTAATTTTAATTCAAAACGATAAGCTTCTTAGCGTTGCTCCAAACCTTCCTTTAAATACAGCCTTTAGAGTTGCTGACGAAGTTCTTGCAAACGCAACAAAAGGAGTTGTTGAAATGGTTACTAAGCCAGGAATGGTGAACCTTGATTTTGCTGATTTAAAATCTGTTCTTAAGAATGCAGGCCTTGCTTTAATTACAACTGGTGAAGCTATTGGAAACGAAGGAGATAGAGCATTAACAGCTCTTCAAAACGCATTAAAAAGTCCTCTTCTTGATGTTGATATCTCGCAAGCAAAAAGAGCACTTGTAAATATAATTGGTGGAGAAGATTTAACATTGAAAGAAGCTGAATCTGTTGTTAGAGAGGTTTCTTCTAGCATAAGCGAAGAAGCGTTGCTTAAATGGGGAGCAAGGATTGAGCCAGAATTCAAGAAAGGAAGCGTTAGGGTTATGATAGTTATCTCTGGTCTAGAAGCAAAAATCGATTTTAGAAAAGAGCTTGAAAAAGCAAAAGAAGAAACCCTAGATTTGGATAGGGTTTTTGAAGAAGAAAAATAAAATGGGTTTATTAATTTATTAAGTTTTATTTTAAATTTACTGAGTTAATTTTTAAAGTATACATCTAATTTTAGAAGCCCAAAAAGAATAAATCTTTTTCTTTGTTATATAAAACATGCGATATATTTTTGTTACAGGTGGAGTGATTTCTGGTTTGGGAAAGGGAGTTTGCACTGCTTCGGTTGGAAAGATTCTCCAATCTAAAGGTTTTAATGTTACAGCAATAAAAATAGACCCTTACTTAAATGTAGATGCAGGAACTCTTAGACCAACTGAGCATGGTGAAGTTTGGGTAACTGCTGATGGTGGCGAAATAGATGAAGACCTTGGTCATTATGAAAGATTTCTTGGAATTAAGCTTACAAAAAAGCATAATATAACAACTGGTCAGATCTACTCTGAAGTAATAAGAAAAGAAAGAGAAGGTCTTTATTTAGGAAAAACAGTTGAAGTTATTCCTCATATTACTGATGAGATAAAAAGAAGAATAAGAGAAGTTGGCAAAACTACAAATGCAGATTTTGTTTTGGTTGAGATAGGTGGAACAGTTGGAGAATACCAAAATGAAATTTATTACAGAGCAGCAAGAATGTTAAAAAATGAAGAAGAAGCGATTTTTGTTCATGTTGTTTATTTACCAATTCCAAAACATCTTGGAGAAATGAAAACAAAACCAGCTCAGCAAAGTGTTGAGATTCTTGGAAGGTTTGGTATTCAACCAGATTTTATTGTAGCAAGAAGTGAAAAGGAAATAGACGAACTAAGGAAAGAAAAGCTTTCTGTTTTTTGCAATGTTGATAAAGAGGATATAATTGCAGACCCAGACTTGGAAAGTATTTACGAACTTCCATTAATTTTTGAAAAACAGAATTTTGGAAACAAAATACTTAAAAAATTTGGTCTAAAGCAAAAAAGCTCAAACCTTAGAGAATGGAAAAGTAAAGTTGAAAAAATGAAGAAAGCAAAGAAAGAGGTAAAGATTGCTATTGTTGGGAAATATTTTGCTACTGGTGAATTTGAACTTTCAGATTCTTATGTTTCTGTAATAGAAGCGGTAAAGCATGCTTGCATAAAAGAAAACGTTAAACCAAATATTAGTTTTATAAACTCTACTGAGTTTGAAGAGGATAAAAATAAAATAAATGAGCTAAAAGGTTTTGATGGAATAATTGTTCCAGGAGGTTTTGGTTCAAAAGGAGTTGAAGGAAAAATAGAAGCAATAAAATTTACAAGAGAGAACAAAATTCCTTTTCTTGGTTTGTGTTTTGGTCTTCAGCTTGCTGTAATTGAATTTGCAAGAAATGTTTGCAATTTAAAGAATGCGAACTCAACAGAAATAGATCCAAAAACTCCTTTTCCAGTTGTTGACCTTCTCCCTTGGCAAAAGGAGGTTTTAAAAACAAAAGGTTATGGAGCAACAATGCGCTTAGGTGAGCAAGAAGTTTTAATAAAAAAAGGAACTCTTGCTTTTTCTCTTTATAAAAAAGAAGTTGTAAAAGAAAGGTTTAGGCATAGGTATGAGATAAACCCAAAGTACATACAAACTCTCAAAAGCAAAGGTTTTGTTTTTTCTGGAATTTCAAAAAAAGATGAAAATATAATGCAAATAGGTGAGCTTAAAAATCACCCATTCTTTATTGGTACTCAATTCCATCCAGAATTTACTTCAACATTTTTAAATCCAAATCCGATTTTTGTTGGTTTTGTTAAAGCTTCAACTAGGGAAAGGGAAAAGTAAAAAATAAAATAAAGCTACTACTAAAATAATATTAGCTCCGTTCGTCTAGTGGCCAAGGATACAGGCCTTTCGAGCCTGGGACCCGGGTTCAAATCCCGGACGGAGCAATTAGAATAAAATATTTATTTTTTCTTTTGGGGCGATTTGTTTTATTTTTTCTTTTAATCTAATGTAATAATTGCTTTTTCCAAAAAATATTTCTTTCCATTCTTCAATTAGCCCTGGAAAGTATTGTTTTAATGTTTCTTCTACATTTTCCCAAATTCCTGGCTTTAAATTTAGCTTATCGAAAAACATTTCATCAACAAAGCTTAGCTCTCTTATTAAATTTTCAATATCACTAAGCTCAGGTAGCAATGGTCCAAAAAAAGCAAAAGTTCTTATTTTGTTTTGATTTAGCTTTTTTAAAGCCTCTATCCTGCTTTTTACACTTGGAGCATTTGGCTCAAAAGCTTCTCTTACTTTTTCATTTGTGCTTATTATTGTAAATCCAACACTTACTTTCATTTCTTTTAAAATATCTAAATCTCTAAGCACAAGTGGGGATTTTGTTTGGATTACAACCTCATAATTTTTTTCTTTTAAAATCTTTAGAATTTTTCTTGTTAGTTCATATTTTGCTTCAGCTGGTTGATAAGGGTCTGTAAGAGAAGAAAGGTAAATGCTGCCTTTTTTATTTTTGATTTCTTTTAATAGCAAAGAAGGAGCATTTATTTTTGCTTCAACATAACTTCCCCACTTTTCTTTTTTATTTCTGAATATTCTTGTGTAATAAGAAGCATAGCAATATCTGCAAGCATGCTCGCAACCAACATAAGGGTTAATGCAATAATCTAATATTCCACTTTTACTTAGAATTGTTTTTGCATAGATCTCTTTTATTTCCACAAAAAATTTTAGAAAAGAAGCTTTTTAATCTTCAACCTTAGTAAACATAAATCGGAAATAAAAGATGATCTTTATAATCCGATTTATTAGTAAAGAGATTCTTTTATTTTGTTTTTAGCTTATTTATCTTCAAAAACAACAACTTTTAAACTTTTTAATGATTCTTCGATTCTTTTGTTTATTCCGATTAGCCTTTCTTCTTTTTTAATTTCTGAAAGATTTGGATAAAGAAGAGGATGCTTTGCTAGGTTTGTGCAACAATCAATGTAAGCTTGTGTAGAAAGCTCAAAAGTTCCAAATTTTTTTGCAAGCTCAACGATTTCTTGTTTATCATAGCTTATTAAAGGTCTAATTATTGGTATCTTTGTCTTTTTTGCTTCTTCAATTGCTTTTAAATTGTTTATTGTTTGTGAAGCAACTTGTCCAAGGCTTTCACCAGTTACTATTAAATCATAACCATTTTCTTTTGCAATCTTTTCAGCAATTCTTAGCATACTCCTTCTAAAAATTTGTAAAGTATTTCTTATCTTTTTGTTGCAGCTTCCTAATGGGCAATTAACTAAATAGAGCTTTGTTTTTCCTTGAAAGCTTGAAATATGCTTAGCTAGTTTGAATATTTTTGTTTTCTTTAAATCTTCTATATTCTCAAAGATGTGAAAATGTAAAAGGTCAACTTTGCAACCTCTTTTCATTGCTAGCAAAGCAGCAACCGGACTATCTATACCACCAGAGAATAAAACAAGAGCTTTTCCACTTGTAGCAATTGGTAAGCCTCCAAGACCTTTTATTTTTTCAAAATATAGAAGAGCACAATCTCTTAAAATTTCAACATGAACAACAAATTCAGGATTTTCAAAATCTACTTCCTTTTTAAACTTTTTTTCTAAATAACTTCCAACTTCTTTTTCTATTTCCAAAGAGTTTAGCTCAAAACTTTTATCACTTCTTTTTGCTTTTACAACAAAAGTTTTTGCATTTTTGTTAAAGTTTTTTTCAGCAACTTTTTTTATTTCTTCAATACCCCTTTTTACTTCAAAAACTTTTGCAAAATATGCGATTCCAAAAACCTTTAAAAGATTTTGTTTTACTTTTTCTTCTTTTTGTCTAGTATAAAGAATAAATCTGTTTTCTTTCTTCTCTATTTTTCCTTTTATTTTTCTAAGGATATTCTCTTTTAGTTTTTCTTCAAAAAACCTTTTGTTTTTTCCTTTTAGAGCAATTTCTGAGTAGTGAATAAGAAAAGTATTCATAAATCCTTCTCTTTTTTGAGATTTTTATTAATTTTTAGTATTTAGTATGTGTGGTTGTATTAATAGCCCTTAAATCATTAATATTCTTAAGAGCAACGAGCCCAGCATGAAAAAGCATTGGCTAAAAGTTGAAGGGAACTAGCTTTTTTCTTTTCATTTCTCATTTTCTATTTTTCTATAACTAGCCCAAGAGCAGACCTAGCTTCTTCTATTTTTCTAAACCCTGCTTCTCTTAGCCTTTTCTTTATTCCTTTTAGATAGTTTTTTCCTTGGAGCTTTTTGAAATAGCCGACATAATGAAATATTCTAGCATTCTTTTTTGTTACTCTAAAAAGCTGAAGATAGAAATCTCTTGAATAAAGCTCAGGAGCAAGAGAAAACCTTGGAGGATCATGGATAACAAAATCAAAGAAGTTATCTTGAAACTTTCTTATTTCTTCAAAAGCATCTCCAAGAATTATTTCAATTTTATCGTTTGAAAAAAGCTCTTTTGAGAAAGGATTTAGCTTAGCAATTTCTAAAACATTCTTATCTTTTTCTATTGTAATTACCTTTTCTACTCTTTCTTCTTTAGCAGCAAGTATAGCGGTATAGCCTAAGCCAGTCCCAATATCTAAAACCTTTCCAAAGATTTTTCCAAGAGTTTTTATTTTTAGCTCAGAATCAAGCTTTGGGTCAACATTCTTTATTCTATGCATATGAATTCCAGAGATTTCAAGTGTTGGCCAAGTTTTTGTTTTTACGAGCTTATAGAACTTTTTTGTTTCTTCATCAAAAAAGCTTATTTCACCATCCTCTATCTCAGAATCCATAATTCTTTTATTGCTCTTTTGTTAAATATAATTTATGAAGAAGCTTTTGCTTCTTACTACAAACTACAAGTTTAAGAAAGTTACTAGGGTTGAGATTAATTCTGCGATTCTTAATTTTACAAAATTTATTCCAAATGTTGAAAGTAACATTGTTGAAGGTTCTTCTCCACCTGAAGTTTTTGTTGGGAGAGTTGGTTATCCAAAGGTTAATGTTGGACCTGTTCTTCCACTTGAAAAAGGGGATACCTCTATTTATGCTTTGCACGAAAAATGGTTTGGAAAAAGCTTAGAAGAAATAGCTAAGCTTAGGCTCTCGCTAATAAGAACAAAGAAAAAGCTACATGTGCTAAAAAGCGAAAAATTCTTAGAAGAGCTTCAAGAAATTCTTCTTTCAAAAAGCCCAGTTGATACCGAAGCTAAGCTAAAATCAAAACCAAAGGGCTATTTGCTAAGCGAAGATTTTCAGCCTTTTGGACCTTCTGCTTATTTAGAATATTTTAAAGCTACTCCAGCAAGCTCGGAAAAAAGGCTAGAAAAATTTTATTATGCTAATGATGTAAAAGCTGGTTTAGCAATTTTTGAGCTTTGGAAAAATAAGCTAGAAATTTCTAGGATTCAGCAAGCAATAAGCTTAGGAATGCTTGGAATAAAAAGAAAGATTGTTCCAACAAGATGGGCGATAACTGCTGTTGATTCAACACTTAGCTTAAAACTAATTGAAGAAATAAAAAATTTTGAAACTATCAATGAATATAGAGTTTATTCTCTTAATTATCTTGATAATTCTTGGGTTATTGTTCTAATGCCAAAACTTTGGAGTTATGAAAGCTTAGAAGCTTGGTATCCTGGAACAATTTTTGAAAAAGAAATTGCTATTGGAAGCGATTATGAACCTTTTGAAGGAAGAAAAAACTACGCAAGCATTGGAGGTTGCTATTATAGTGCTAGGCTTGCAATCGCCGAAAAGCTATTTAGCGAAAGAAGACAAGCAAGTGCAATTGTTTTTAGAGAGATTCATAAAGGTTATTTAATGCCAGTTGGAGTTTGGAATGTTAGAGAAGCGGTAAGAAAAGCATTAACTCAAGAACCAAAAAAATTCAGCAGTTTTGAAGAAGCACTAGCTTATGCTCAAACAAAACTTTTTATTCCAATGAATGTTTGGGAAAAATATTCTTTTATTCTAAAGCAAAGAGTTTTTCAAAAGAGGTTGTTTTAGCTTTTTAAGTAATTCCTTTCTATCCATTCAGCTTCATAAATTCTTCCACTGGTTTTGTACGCTTTTATAATATTTCCCAATTCTTCCTTTTCTTCTTTTGAAGGGAGGAGTAGAGCTGTTTCTAAAGCGTCAGTAAGATAACCTTCTTTTAAGTAAATGTTTGTAATTATTTTAAGCATTGAGGTTCTATCATCTTCAGGGAGAAAAATCTTGGCTCCATCTCTTAATTTTTTAAGCAGTTCAAATTTTTCTTTTTCATTTGTAGTTTCAGCTTCTCTAACCATATTATAAAGTAACTCTTTCAAACTTTCCTCCATCTCTTTTAAGCTTTTCTTTTCCATGTTATCTTATTTTTGTTTTTTATTTAAATTTTTTATTTTTTTATTACAAAAGTAAAAAAATTTATAAGGAGTAGATAAATTAATAAAGTGCAGATCGAAGTTCAATTTTTAATTTCTCCAATTACTGAATTTTATTTCTTTTTTAAAAACTTAAATTTTTGATTATTGTTTTGTAAATACCAAAATTGTGGATACATTTAAAAATCGTAAAAAGAAAAAAAAAATATGTTTATTTCAAAAAA
>Ga0080006_1089657_pt1 | contig 11496 bp, 9 predicted proteins | sample RS3BMetagenome_FD_69209 | JGI IMG/M metagenome (GOLD analysis project Ga0080006, IMG submission 69209) | Ferric oxide microbial mat and aquatic microbial communities from Rainbow Spring, Yellowstone National Park, USA - RS3B (SPADES... ...
AGATTGATAAAGGAATTTTCCCGGTTGATTAAATCAGGGACCCTTCACTCTTTCTTATAGTTGTCTTAAATTTGGCTTTATTGGAATTTCTCCTAATATTATGGGCTTTTTTAGACAATATAGCTTCTTTTATAAGGCATTGATTCCACGAGCCGCTAAGGGTTTACCTATCGGAGGCATCTATAGACCCGTAGGATTTTTTGGCTCTCTTTGATTTTTCTTTCAACACATTGGTCAAAATCGCGCGGATTTTTTCTAAGGATTTTGTCTTGATCCTCGCGCGATATCCCAGCTGGTCCTAGTATCTAGGAAATACTCTTAGCCACCTGGTGGCCAATCCAACGGCATGTTTTTATAAGATTGCAGATTCTAAAAGGATATAAGCTTTTTTAAGAGCACTTTTATTTTCCAGCTTTTTAATGCGGGGTAATAACAAGTCCCTGAGAAAGGGCGGGCTTTTGCCCGGGTATAATAGCGGGATTTACATTTCCTTTTTTAATATTTATCCAGGGTATTACTGGGATGGGTATATTTTATTTTCTTCGGCTACTTCGGCAACTGGTCTCCCAGTACCAGGACTTTTGACATGTGTCTTTAAAATCACTGGAAAATTTACGGCGCTTTTGCCTATCCGGGTCTTACGTTAGTAATTTTTTAAGTTCTTTATATTATTTCCTCCAACAGGACTAACGACTATGTGTCAACCGGTTGGGGTTCACGCCAGTCGGCCAATCGGGGGGGCCGACCCTTCTAGTGATTACTAAAAATAATATTGCTAAAAAATAACCATGTCGGTGATTATAAGTACTGTTTTTATGAGAATGTTCATTCTTTGGTATTTATTGAAATTCCGATGCGAGTTGTTCGACGATATCTAATCCCTCTAAGGGGCTTAAACCGGTTTTTGCCAAGAGCCAACAAGTTAACGGAGCGGCTTGTCTTTCGCAGCCATGTGCGGCCACGGAAGCAATGGAAAGAACAGACGCTATTTCGTCTTCAGACAAGGGTTGCAAACCTAGCTCTTTGGCAAGCTTTGTTAGCCACGAATTTATATCGCTCATATCTATAGTAAATACCCCTTTTACTCTATCAATAAAGGGACTTTAGTCACTTATAGAAGGAGCTAATGCGTGGTAAGAATTAAATTAATGATATTTAGCTGATTAAAGAAAGCTGGCTACATGGGTATAAACAAGGCATGTGCAGGAATCTTGTTAACTGGAGGACGCAGTTCCCGAATGGGTTATGATAAAGCACGCATAAGAATTAGTGGGGTGAGCTTGGCAAAGAGAAATTTCAATCTCTTAAAGAATGTATCGGCGTTTGTCGTTGAAGCCGGCCCCGGAATTAGCGGATCCATTCATTATGTGAACGATTTAGATAAAAACGGACCGCTAGGGGGAATAATCGCCGCGTGGAAATATGTAAAACAGTTTGCCGATATAAAAGGAGCATTACTATTAGCATGCGATTATCCCAAATTAAACTCACAGTTTATTGAATTTTTAATTACATGTGGCGAGAATATGACGGTAATACCAGAAAAAGACGGAATTCCTCAGTGGCTGTGCGCTAAGTGGTCGGCCGAAGATTTAGAGCTTGCCGAAAGAAGCTATGCCAGAGGTTTTAGAAGAGTTGCAGATGTTTTTACTCTAGATAGGCCAAATCGGTTAATTCTTAGCCGTCAAATCTGGCAAGAATTTATAAATCCCGATGATTTATTTGATGTGGACGAACCGAATGACTTAATGTCCTGTTTTGATCTAGATAAGCCTTTACCTGAGATGCTTCATGTGAAAGGAGGAAGCTAGCCCCGTGAGTTTAATTAAAGATAACAAATATTGGTTCGCGATAGATTCGAATCCTCTACGTCTAGAGGAATGCGCTCGATGGCTATGTGACAAGAAATGCGGGGCGATGAATATCTTTATCGGATTCGTGCGTGAGGATTGCGAAGAAAACAGGGTGATTGTCAATTTAAATTATGAATCCTATGAACAACCTGCGCTTAAGATATTTTCAAAAATTGCTGATGAAGCGACTGAATTATGGCCTGCGACAAAAAAAATAGCCATTCATCACCGAATCGGATGTGTAGGTGTCGGTGAAGCTTCAGTATTAATTGGTGCTGTAACTCCACACCGAAAAGATTCATTTGAGATCGTCGAATACCTTATTGACAACGTTAAAAAGAGGGCTTTGATTTGGAAATATGATGTTTGGGAAGGGGGTGGCTCTTGGTCCAAATCGGCTTACATGATCAAGGGGATTTAGCTGAAATGTTTAAGGTCAGCTGACAGATACTGGAAGAAAAAATCCTGAGTTTATAAAGACTATGCACAAGCAAAACAGTTTTAAGTCTGTTGAGAGCAAGCTTGACAATGGCCTCAGCGATAGAGAAGTAGTTTCTTTAAAAGAGGTAAGAAATAAAGTGTTTCTTTATAATAAGCGCCTACCTGTGATCAAAGTAGCCTTACAACAATTGCGAAAACATGTTAGTGCTAAAGCGGTGTACGCAAAGGTCGATTACCCGCGTTTTAACAATTCAGCCGTGGACGGATACGCGTTGATTAGTAAAGATACGGAGGCTTCGCCCGTTGATTTGAAAGTGGTGGGAACTTCTTTCGCAGGTTCGATGTCTAGCCTTAAGCTGAAACGAGGTCAAGCGCTACGTATCATGACGGGCGCCCCGATTCCGGACGGCGCAGACGCCGTATGTAAAAAAGAAGCAACAACTATAAAGGAAAAAGAATCCGAGAAAGTTACAATCAATATGGTAGTGAAACCCGGGGAAAACATCAGATTAGCTGGAGAAGATTTTAAAATTGGAGACTTGCTTGTTAATCCGCATCAAGAGATCAGGTCACAACATCTTGGTATGCTGGCGGGAGCAGGCATTAGTCATGTTTACGTATTTAAAAAGGCAAAAGTAGGCGTCATGTCAACCGGATCTGAAATAAAAAAAGTGGGTTCACAATTAAAGAGCGGCGAAATTTGGGATTCGAATCGCTTAGGTCTTATGGCTATGGTGGAAGAAACTAACTGCGAGGTAATGGATCTCGGGATAGTAAAGGATGATAAGAAGCTAATGAGGCATCGGATCGAAGATGCTTTTGGAGAATTGGATATGATCATTTTAACTGGTGGAGTAAGCGTAGGCGAAGCTGACTTTGCCTTTGACGTACTCAATAGTTTTAAAGAAGCGCATCTTAATCGAGTCCAAATAATGATGAAACCGGGTAAGCCTCTCGTGTTTGGCTCAATTGGAAGCCAAAAGGTGCCTGTTTTCGCCTTACCGGGGAACCCGAGCGCCGCAATGGTTTCCTTCGAGCTCTTTGTTCGGCCCATGCTTAGATATATGATTGGTTATAATAAACTAGATCGACCAATAATAAAAGCAACGCTTAAAAATGCCATAGGCCGTGAAAAAGGAAACCATATCAGGATACTAAGAGTCCGTTTAGATGGTAGTTCTAGCAGGCTAGAGGCCAGTTTGGTTAACAACCAAGGATCTCACAGCTTAACCGCGATCGCGCAAACTGACGGGTTTGTTTTGATTAAGGCCTCTCAGAACTGCAAAGCTTCTAATGAAATTAGCGTTTTTAGCTTAAGGGACTCCGATAGCTTCAAAGAGGGACAGAGCGTTACCCTAGAGGACCTGCTGTGAGAAAAGTAGGAACTGATATGCTAAACACCGCTGATAAACCTGTCTTTGAAACTAAGGATTTAACTGCCCCTAGCCACGTTAGGCTAATCGGAAAAAAGACGTCAAGTAAATTGGGTCAAAATTCTAGTGAATTACTAGTTGATTGCTTTGGCCGGATCCAGAATGACTTACGCATTTCAGTAACCGATAACTGCAATCTCAGATGTATATATTGCTTGCCTGAAGAGGGGATAGACTTGTTTAAGAAAAAGGATATTATGTCCTTTGAACAAATTACAGCGGTTGCTCGGATATTTAAAAATTTAGGCGTGAACAGAGTAAGATTAACCGGCGGAGAACCCTTAATGCGTCGTGGCTTAGATGAGTTAATTTATGGACTTAACGCTATAGGCTTTGAGGACATATCGCTGACAACTAATGGGATGAATCTTGCCGGACAAGCTCTCAGATTAAAAGAAGCGGGTTTAAAGAGGGTCAATATAAGCTGCGATTCTCTAAACAAAGAGAAATTTGCCAAGATCAGAAGAAGGGGAAATCTTGACACCGTTTTAAAAGCCATGGATAAAAGCGAAGAGGCTAATCTCTTGCCTGTGAAGATAAACGTAGTAGTAATACGCGGAGTTAACGACGACGAAATTTTGGATTTTATTCGTTTTGCCATAAAGACTAAGCGCTGTGTTCGTTTTATTGAGTATATGCCACTAGACGCTACAGGACTATGGAATAGGGAAAAAGTCGTGACCTTAAACGAGATAATTAAGTGTGTGTCTCTAGCATTTCCTATCCAGGAAGAAGTTACGGCTAAACCAACTCCCGCTAGAACTTGGAACATCCTGGGACAAGACGCGTCCTTTGGGATTATAGCCTCCGTGAGTGAGCCGTTTTGTAAGAGCTGTAATAGACTGCGTTTAACGGCGGATGGAAAGCTAAAGAGTTGTCTATTTGGGCAGGCAGAATACGATTTAAAGAAGCTATTTAGCCGGGGTGACTTCGAGCAACGCATTATTGACGTAATAAACACCGCGGTAAAAGCAAAAGGATCAGGTCATATCATAGGCCGTCCTGAATTCAGAAAACCGGCAAGGACGATGTCAAAGATAGGCGGATAAAGTGAGTGACAAGACCAAAATAAACTCCTCTGGATTAACAGGTAAACAAGTTAAAGTAATTATGTTCGGTCCCGTTCGTGATATTACAAAATGTAGTTCACTAGTTATGACGGGAGCAACAGTCGGGGACATACTTAATCAACTCGTGATTCACTTTGGATCGCCACTCTCTAGACTTTTAGAAACGTGTGCCGTTTGGGTAAACGGAGAAAAATCGAATGAAAATGCCAAACTCAAAACCGGTGACGAAGTGGCGATACTGCCGCCGGTTTCCGGTGGTTAACTTCGAGGGTGAGAGCTAGTTTGACCCGATAACAGTTCTAAGGCGTGAGGCAGTAAATATATAACTGCTTCCAGGGCTTCGACAGCCCCTTTTGGTGATCCTGGCAAATTTATGATGAGGCATTTTTCGTATATGCCGGCTATACCGCGTGAAAGTGCAGAAAACTCTGTTGCAGCGGCTATTTTTTGCGAGATTCCGGGGGCAAACCTTTGAACGACTTTTGCTGTTGCCTCCGGAGTCAGATCCCGCGGAGAAAATCCCGTTCCTCCGGCTGTTAACAGCAAACCGTTAAAGTCTTCGGCAAGTTCAAACAAGGCCGATGTTACCGATTTAATCCCGTCAGGCACAACTGTGACGCTTTGACAGTTAAAGCTCTTTTTTTTCAAGAAGCGCTTTAAGGCAGGACCTGTCGTGTCGCGAGCTTCTCCGGCATAACAGCGATCAGATACAACTAGTATTTTTGCTGATAATTCAAACATATGGACACACCTTGTTTTAGCCTACTACGCGGGAATAAAGGTAATCAATTGCGTCGTGCCAAGGAGTCGACAAACATAGCTAATCTCGACCTTCAAAATAAAACGTATCTGGAATTCCGAGTTTTTTGTGAGATATATTTCGCGTTAGGGCAGTGAACTCTACAAAGAGTCGGAGTCAGATTCGTGGGGATTATAAGCCAGCCAAAAGGCCCAGTTGTATTCCGGCTAGTTAATCTAGGGCCATGATTTTGTATTGTATTAGTCGGAGATCTTAGCCCTGATTTCGTACGCCAACAGAAAACTATTTTTCTGGCCGAATGAATTTAGATCCTTTTAAAGTGTGATTTATTCTTATCGGATAAACAACAAAAAAGAATAAAAGATATTACGATCGGTAAGGGCTTTGTCCCCTTACAAATACGCTCTAGAGACGAATAACCTAATTAATGAAGAGCTGATTGCATGTAATAAGAGACCGGAGGTTTTAATATGACCACAACGGGAATGCCGAGAGTAGCACCTTTATATGATAAAGGTGCTATCAGTTATAGTGATGCCACCTTTGTAGCTATCATGATTAATGGCGGAAACCTTAACCAACTCCCCGATGGGTTGAGAAAAGTTGATAATCCGTTTTCGGTTATTGTATTAGCCGATTATCCGAAGTCTGACATTGGCCCATACAAGGAAGGTGTTGTTCTTAACTTGTGCGAGACGGAAACCGGACCGGGGCTTTTTTGCTCACTTATTTATGTAGACTCCGAAGTTGCGCTCTGCCACGGACGCGAAGTCTGGGGGTTTCCCAAAAAACTTGCGAAAATTGAGATTAGTGTCAAAAAAGATGGGAAAATCACGGCCGCTCTTTCGCGTCAAGATACGATTCTAGTTGAACTGAAAGGAAATGCGAATCAAGGCATGGATGTTGAAGATGCCGGCCTTAGCATTGGTTCAATGCGAATTATCAACTGGAAGTATATCCCTGCCGTCGATGGCAAGGGATTTGATTTCAGCGCATTAACAACAGTTAAATTACAGCCAAATTTTTCATCCGCATCAACCGGACATGGGCAAATACATACCGATGGCGAAATCAAGCAAGTAGTAGGTCAGCCCGGTGAGGTTGAAATCATACGGGCTTCCGGCAATATGTATTTGCCGTTAGGAAATATCATAAAAGTCTTTGAACCGAGTGATGAGTGAGAAGCATATGAATCGGACAATTTTACTGTTTTTTCTTAAGCAAATAATAAAACGTCCGAGACTAGGATTCTCGTGAAAGAAAACGAATTTGACGTAATAGTAATTGGAGCCGGAGTTAATGGCTTGACGGCAGGTGCTTATCTGGCAAAAACGGGTCTTAAGGTTGCCGTACTTGAGCGTCGGAACGAATGCGGACCATTTGCGCTGACCGAAGATCTTTTTGGGGCTGGATCTCCTTCGGATACTCACGCCGCAGTGTGCTTTCTGCCGATGAGTCCAGTTTGGGGAGATCTTGAATTGGATAGATTTGGTTTTGATTTAATTGTTGGCACTTCGGCCGCTGCAGTTACGTGGAAAGACGGAAAAAATATCGTTTTTTATTACGACAATGACAAGCGTCAGGAGCAGTTTGACAGATTATCCCAACACGATGGCAAGTTTGCACTTGAGCTAAGTCGGAAAATCATGCCAGAAATGCTGGATATGTTGTGGATGCTTTTTCAACCGCCAAGCGACGCAGGTCGTGAAAAACTTTTTAACTTAGGAAGACACATTGGACTGAGCTCTGCTGAACTTAGAGAATTCAACGGCCTGGATCTTCTAGATCAAATGTTTACGGAAGAACATATCAAATTGGCCACCCTGTCAGCGGCCGACATCGGCCTATTCGGTGATGTTACGGAACAAGGAGAAGGCGCTGTCGCGATACTTCTGAGCTCATTACTGGCAGTTGGGACTCCAAAAGGTGGAATGCATTCTTTAGTACACGCATTAGTACGCTGTTTTCGGGCCCATGGCGGCACTCTCGTATTAAATGCCCCAGTTGAACATGTAGAAATTAATGCCGATGGTTCGAAAAAAGTCTACATAAATGATGAGTCGCCATTTAAATGTCATGAGTTCAAAGCTACACAAGGAGTCATCTTTAATGTATCTCCGCCGGTTAGTCTAAAACTTTTAGGCGAAGATACCGTACGGTCCAAAAGCCCGAGTATTTATGGAATCATGACTGGTTGGGAGTCCATGAATCATTGTGCTTTTATATCGCATTTTTTCGTGAAAGGTTTACCTCAGTGGGCTTCTAAAGAATGGAATCCAGACGTTCAGGAATCCCCGTTTTTACTTCGTGCTTGGGATAGCTGGGCTCATGCTAAGGATTCACTTGAAAAAAGTAGAAGGGGTAAGACTTTTGAAGTTCTTGGAGATGTCGGAGAGATTTACAACCAAGCCGCTCAAGATCCGACAAGGATAGTTCGTGGGATGTGTACTGTCTCCGTTGAAATGGAGTATCCGGTTTCTTTGGAAGAATTTGGTGGATTTGGGAAATGGGATGATAAAGAACTTATTAACGAAGTTCACGAAGCACATTTAGATATGATGGAGGACTTGGCACCGGGATTTAAACAGCAAGTCGCTAATAGCCTGTACTTTACCCCACTTGACAACTGGAGAAGGAACGCTTCGGCACTTTATGGCCATGAAATAGGTGGTGATGTGAGCGGAAAACAATGGTATACAGGAAGAATGGCTCCCAAGTGCGAGATTCCCGGAATTTATTTTTCTCAGGGGATTTGGCCAGCGTCCTTGACACACCTTGGCAATGGATACGTTTCAGCTTGTGTGGTCGCAGACGAATTAGGTGTTAGGAAGCAGGATTGGTGGAATCACGCACCGCTTCAGAAATTTATAGAAGCATATAGGAGCCTTATAGAAAATGGTTAACAATTCTGATACAACTTATGACGCGATAATTCTTGGTGCCGGTCCAAACGGACTTACATGCGGCGCATACCTAGCCAAAGCTGGTGCCAAGGTTCTAATTCTGGAGCATAACCCAGAATGTGGTGGAGGTCTTGTTACTCAGGAGCTTTCAGGATTCAAAATGAATAGTCACGCAACTTATATGCTTTTAGGAGATCTTATGCCGGCTTATACGGATCTGGACTTGGCTGATTATGGAGTAAAGTTTATTACCCCCGATGTGCAGGCATCATTTCTTTATGATGACGGAAATGAATTGGTCTTATATGAAGATGATGAGCGAACCGAGAGCGTAATTGCCGATAATTTTTCTCAAAGAGATGCTCAAGCTTTTAGGAAAATGTATGATGATTTCTCGGCTGCATGCAGTCAGTTTATAATACCCGCCACCTATGCACCTCCATTGTCTCCTATTGATCAAGTGGTTTTACTTGAACAAACGGATGAAATAGGTAGAAAAATAAGTGCAATGTCTGAGATGACACCAAAAGAACTGGTGGAAAGCTACGATTTCTCGGACTCTAGATTAGCGGCCTCATTTACTTACCTGGCCTCCATGTTTGGACTTGACCCAACCGGAGGTGGGATGGGGTTCCTCGCCCCTATATATGTATGGCGCCTTATGAAGAACCAGTTAGTTAAAGGAGGCAGTCATCAGTTAGCATCTTCTTTGAGACGAGTTATAGAACAATATGGAGGAACGATCATAACAAATGCAACGGTGACTTCAATAGAAATAACCAGTGGAGAGGCGACGGGAGTTGTGCTAAGGGAGGGGACGGAATATAAAGGCCGTGCCATCGTCAGTACGTTAAATCCTGAACAAACTTTCTTACGCCTCATCGATCCGAAATACGTTCCAGGTTACTTAAAAGAAGCGTCAACGTCATGGGAGTGGGATGAAACAAGCTTGTTTGTATCGAACTTCGGAATCGTTGGAGAACCTCCAGTCTATGACAGGTATGATCCTGATGTTTCAAGATCATTAGTGGTAGTTATGGGGGTCAATTCGGCAGATGAGCTTATAGAGCACTATGAAAATATATCGAATGGAGAACTGCCTTCTGATATCATAGGTCATGCATCATGTCTAAGCCAATTTGATCAACTAATGGCTCCTAGCCATCTCCCAGAGTATGGCAATTGCGAATCTCTACGTTTCGAATGTTGGGCTCCCTATGATCAAAAATGGGATGAAATAAAGGTAGAGCTAAGCAGAAAAATACTTGAGTTTTGGTCTAAATACGCGCCAAATTTGAAAGATGCAAATGTCAGAATCAATCTTAACTGGAGCCCTTGGGACATTGAAGACCATCTACCCACGATGAAAAGAGGTGCAATTAAACACGGTGCTTATATAACACTACAAATGGGATCCAATAGGCCCAATACAGATTGTTCTAATTACCGCACTCCCATTGCTGGCCTGTATGTGGCAGGTGCTAGCGTTCATCCCGGAGGCATGGTTATATTGGGCTCCGGGTACAATGCCGCCGGAGTAGTTTGTAAAGATTTGAATCTAAAGCGCTGGTGGCCAGTCCCTCCCATGGTAAACCAAGCGGTCGAAAAGGGGTACCTAACTCTTGAAGATTAACCAAGTAATACAATGATATCGCCGTACCGGTTTGCCTTTGAAGATTCTTCACATTTAACCCTTGTAAAATATTTGTGAAGTACGATTCATAAAAATCGGTCAGGTTGTTTACATGTATCAAACAAACCCCAAATGATTGACACCGGTTACTTAAGATTGTCATATCTGAGCTTTTGCCAAAGATCGGCCTGATGTATCTAAATGCCAATATTGCCTTTGGTGTTATTCCACTTGGTCCATTTTAAAATTGCATCTTTTGGTTTTATTTCAAATTCCCTGTTTAATAGAAGCTCTCGTTAGCCTTTTAATAAAAAGGATTCGGCTATTTTTATCAAGTGCGACCTTATAGATCTTGTTCGTTGTAATCCGTAGTCCATTAAGGCCTATTAAAATGCATTAACGATCATTTGACTTGCCCTGTGATATAACACCAGCTTTAAAGCCTCAAAGGCCTCTTTTTTTGGGCTATCGAATAACGAATTTCCAGTACTCAATCTTTTTTCTTGCCATCAAGTTTAATATTTCATGCGACAACTTTTTTGATTGAGAGGGCCTTTTTGTTTCGATATATTAGGCAGTCATTTAAATGGATTTATAATAGAATTGTCCTGATTGAGAGGGCCCCTATTTTTTAGCCCTAATATTGTGGGCTCTTTTAGGCAATATAGCTTCTTTAAAAGGAATTGATTAACGAAGAGAGATCAAAAAATAATATTTAGCTTTTGGACAAAGGTAATGGCGCTATCAACATAATGCAATTAGATTTTTAATCTATTCTAGAGAAAATACTGCCTATTAAATTAAAAGTGACTATCTAATTTTTCCCCTACGAATATAACAGCAATATCTTCGGATTCAACATCGCTGCCATGGGATCTTGTCCTGGTATCTAAAACTAACGTTTTAAGATTGACAGGAACTAGGTTGGATAGCTTTTCTTCGGTAAATAGGAGGTCCGGATTTTGAGGACCGTGCTTTCCGAGATTGTCAAGGTGATGTCCAATTATGACGAGTATCCCCCCGTTTTTAAGCGCTCTTACAGATTTTTCAATTAAGTGGGATAACTCTTGGCTTTGCATATGTAAATTTGCCATCAGGATTGCATCCAATGAATTAGATTCTGGATTCCAATCAGCCAATGCTTTGTTACTAGTTTCAATGTTAAGACCTTCGGCTGTTGCTCGTTCAATTAATTGTCGAAGACCTTCCTTTGAAATATCTACGGCAATAACCTGCCAGCCGTTTTTGGCTAACCAAATAGAGTGGCGTCCGGTCTCTGCCTCTAGATCTGCAACCGTTGCATCCGAGTGAGCATTAGTGATCTCTCCCAGATGCACCCATTGCTGGGTTCCTCTGTTTGCTTGCGCAAACTTCGGTTCTCGCCTCACCGACAGCGGCCAACA
>Ga0080006_1150069_pt1 | contig 11496 bp, 12 predicted proteins | sample RS3BMetagenome_FD_69209 | JGI IMG/M metagenome (GOLD analysis project Ga0080006, IMG submission 69209) | Ferric oxide microbial mat and aquatic microbial communities from Rainbow Spring, Yellowstone National Park, USA - RS3B (SPADES... ...
TGAGCCGCTCAGCGATAAGCTCATAGACGTTCGCCTGCAAAAGCGGCTGGCCTCCGGTCAGTTCGACCAGGTCACAATGAAAGCCGAGCACCTGGCGCACGATCTCGCCGACGGCCATCGTCCGACCTTCGTAAAAGCTATATTCGGTATCGCAGTAGCTGCAGCGCAGGTTACATCCGGTGAGGCGAACGAACACACATGGCCTGCCGGCGTAAGTTGATTCGCCCTGAATGCTATAGAAGATTTCGTTGACCAGCAGCGTGCCTGGTTTCATGCTCTCATCCCAGTTGACGGCGCGCCGCGCTCCTCGCTTCCTCCATCACCAATTGCAGGGGCACGGCGTGTTTTACGGCTGCCGCGCGGCAATCCTCGTACTCAGGCGCGATTCGGAGCGTTTCACCGCAAACCCTGGACACCTTGACCGTTATATCACCAAAACGTGTCGCAACCTTTCGCATCTCGCGCGGTGCCAGCGCGCGCTCGACCTTTCGCCAGCGCACTCCCAAGGTTCCCGTCTCGGCAAAAAGCTCCGCTATGATACCCGCGCGTCGATACGGCTCGGCAAGGACCGATAGAATTACGCCCGGCCGACCCTTTTTCATGATCGTGGGTGTAATCGTCACGTCGCGGGCTCCGGCGCTAAAAAGCTTTTCGCTCAGATGGCCGTAGATCTGTGGATTTAGGTCGTCGATATTGGTTTCGATCTCCAAAAGCTCTTCAGCGCTCATTTCGCTGATTTCGCGGCCTAAGATAAGCCGCAGCAAATTTGGTCGGTCTGTATAATCCCGCGCTCCGGCGCCATAGCCGACGCGCTGCGTCTCAAACCCAAACGGCAGGGACGCGGGTTGGGCCAGCGTTTTGAGCAGCGCCGCCGCGGTTGGCGTAACCATTTCACCCTCGCCATCGTGTAGGAGCAATGGAAAACCCGCGAGCAGCTCAACCGTAGCCGGAGCGGGCAGCGGCAGCGGGCCATGACGCGCGGCGACAAAACCGCGTCCCATCGGCAGCGGCGATACCAAGAGTCGATTCACACCCAAAGCGTCGAAGGCCCAGATGGTGCCGACGATATCGATAATCGAGTCGACGGCGCCCACCTCGTGGAAATGGACCCGCTCGACCGCGATACGATGCACCCGCGCCTCGGCCTCGGCTAGCGCGGCAAACACCCTGACCGCTCGGCGCTTAAGCTCATCGGCAAGAGCGCTCGCCCCGATTATACCGCGTATATCATCAAGCCCGCGCTCGCGCTGCGGCGCCTGAACTTCGACCATGAAACGTCGCGCAGCGATTCCGCTAGCCCTTTTCCATTCAAGCCGCAACTCATAGCCGGACAGCGGGAGCGAAGCGAGCGCGTGCTTAAGCGCCTCAAAATCGGCGCCGGCGTCGATTGCCGCCGCGACCAGCATATCGCCCGCGGCGCCGGAAAAGGCGTCTAAATAAGCCGTCAGCATTGGTATTCAACTTTACTTAACAGCAAGCGCCCACTACGATCAAAGCTCTCGCCCATAGGGCGGCGCGAGCAGCTCGTACAAAGGGCTTGAGCACTCATCCACGCATCCGACCGCGTGCGCGAGTTTACCGGTCTGATGCTGTCAGGAGTTGAGATGAGAATCCGTAAAGCCGTCATCCTAGCCGCCGGCTTGGGAACTCGAATGCTACCGGTGACGAAGGTGGTGCCCAAAGAACTGCTGCCGGTGGTAGACACTCCGGCGATTCAGCTTGTAGCCGAGGAGGCAGCGCGCTCTGGAATCGAGGAGATCATTTTCGTCATCAGCCCGGGCAAGACCTCCCTGATCGATCACTTTGCGCCCGCGCCAGAGCTTGAACGGGCGCTCGAGGAGCGCGAGAAACTTGAACTGCTCGATCTGGTGCAGTCAGTGGGGAAGCTCGCGCGTATCACCTCCGTCGAGCAGCACCAGCCGCTGGGGCTCGGCCACGCCGTCTTGCAGGCCAAAGACGCGGTTGGCGCAGAGCCGTTCGCCGTGATGCTGCCGGACGACATTTTCGATTGCCAACCCCCGCTGCTCCGCCAATTGCTGGACGTGGCTGAGGGTCGAACAGCTCCGGCGGTCGCATTGCTGGAGGTCCCGCGCACTGAGGTTTCCAAGTATGGCATCGTTGAGGGCGACCAAGCCGGCGAGCAGATTTATCGAATAACTGGCATGGTTGAAAAACCTTCGCCAGAGCACGCTCCGAGCCAGCTTGCGATCATGGGCCGATACGTCCTGACGCCTGACATTTTCGGGCTTTTGGAGCGCGCTCAGCCTGGTGTTGGCGGCGAAATTCAGCTTACCGACGCGCTTCTGACCTTGGCTCAGCGCCGCGCGCTCTACGGTTTCAAGCTTAGTTGCGCGCGCTATGACCTCGGCGACCGCGCCGGCTTTGTCTTGGCTCAGGTAGCCTACGCCTTGAAAAGGGCCGATTTGGCTGATATTTTACGGCCACGCCTGCGCGCGCTTCTCATGTCGTGACGGCCGCCCGCTCGACGGTTGGGGCAGTAGCTCAGCTGGGAGAGCACTACGTTCGCAACGTAGGGGTCGAGGGTTCAAATCCCTTCTGCTCCACCATCTATTTTGCGGATTCGTAAAATAGTTCCGGTGCTTGCCGCGTCAAAGGGTCGGCGCCGGTAGAAATGAGCTCCATATTGCGGCGGTCGGCAACAGACGCCGGCGCACTTCCCGTTGGCCTATAGGGTATAATGCCACGGTGTGGTTTTCACCGGGGCGCGGATGTGGCACGGATTGACGCCAACGCAGCGGCATCGGTTGTGCGCGGCTGCGCGCCTCAATTCTTCGTTGGAACGGCGTCTTGGACCGACCCGACATTGGTAAAGTCGGGCGCCTTCTACCCGCCCGACATCAAGACCGCCGAAGACCGCCTGCGCTTTTACGCGGCGCACTTCAACACCGTTGAAGTAGACTCCACTTATTACACCTTAATCAACCGGCGTGTGGCCCAACTGTGGGCAGAACGCACTCCGCCGAAGTTTGTGTTCAACGTCAAAGCGTTCGGCCTTTTGACTCAGCATCCGGTCGAAACTAACCGTCTGCCCAAGGCTCTCCTCGCGATGTTGCCGACACAGGACCGGGCGCGCCAGCGCTTGACGGTCGTTTCAACGGAGGTGCGCGAGCAGGCTTTCGAGATGTTTCGCGGGGCGCTTCAACCGCTGGCGCTCAGCGGCAAGCTTGGCGTGCTGCTGTTTCAGTTTCCGCCTTATTTCACACGGCGCGGCGCAAATCTTGACTACCTTGCCACGCTCAAAACGCGCCTGCCCGATTCGGATATCGCAGTCGAATTCCGCCATCCGAGCTGGGTTGTTCCCGATTCGAGTCGTGCTGAAACGATGAACTTTTTAAGCCGGCACGGACTTTATTACGTCTCGGTTGACGAGCCGCAATCGCCTTCGACCGTGCCTTCTTTCCTAGCCGTGACCGGCGACTGTGCCTACGTGCGCTTTCACGGCCGCAACCGCACCAACTGGTTTAAGCGTGGACTGACGACGGCCGAGCGATACATGTATCTTTACTCGGAAGCGGAACTCCAGCACTGGGCCGCACAGCTCAAGCGACTTAGCGGGGTGAAGCGGGCCTTTGTTATTTTTAACAATTGCTACCAGAACTTCGGCGTAATGAACGCAACGACAATGGCGCAGATTCTGCGCGACTGAAAGCACATGGTATTACTTGCTCATGGCGCTTAAGCTTTTTTGGCTGCATACTGACCCGGCTTGCGCGATGGTCGGCAAGATTCTGGACTTCAAAGGGCTTGACTATGAGACCGTTGACGCTGACGAAGGCCAAACTGCTGAAACCGCGCATTTTTCCGAGGACCCCGAGCGGCTGCAAGCCAAGCCTCCATCCAGCAGGCTCCCTACTGGTGGCCATTCGGCAGCCCCGGCGGCTGGCTCTGACGAGATAACTCACCAATTGCCGGCGCTGACTTTCACTAATGGCGAAACCATCGTGGGCGCATGGGAAATTATCGATCGGCTTGAAACCGAGTACCCGCAGCCTACGGTGCTGCCCGCCTCGCATGCCGGCCTGCATCGGGTTTTGGCCCGTTACTTTGAGGGTGACTTCGGCAACGCGGTTCTGCGCGCCGCGATGCCGGAATTGCTTGCCTACTATCGGGCGCTTGGACCGCGAGCGCTGTCGCGCTACGTCTTATGGGTGGAACGGCGTATGGGCGCGGGGTTCTGCTCGCGCGCATGCGAGCAGGCCGAGGTCAATCGTTCGCTAATGCATCGGCTGGTCACGCCGTTGGAAAGCGAGCTTACCCGTCGCGCCTTCCTTTTGGGTCGGATCGGACTTGCCGATTTCGCGCTCTACGGACAACTTCGGAGCTTGGCTCCAAGCGGGGACCTCAGGCTAGCGGACGATCTCGCCGCCTTGCGCGAGCATTTCCTGCGCATCGATCGAATCACGGGCCGCCTGCAAGCGGAGTAACGCCGCTCCAGGCTTCTTTGGCAAGCCGCAGCAGATGACCTGCCAAGGCGCCGCTGAAATCAATCCCCACGTCATACGGCGAGGGCGTGCGGCCGGGCACAAACACCTGGTGCGTTTCGTCGAGGACCGCGTACAGTGCGCAAATCACCAGCGCGGTGGCCGGAGAATGCCGCAACGGCCCTCGCGCCAGTAGCCAGAAGAGCACGGCGTACTCGCTCAAATGAGCGCTCTTGCGAATGATGTGGTGCAAAAAATGAATCGTTGCCGGCGCAGACCACGGCAATAACCATCTGAGAATCGGCTCTATAACGCTCGCAGTCTGACTGGCAGTGAAAAATGACGTGGAAAAGAGCCAGATACATGCCGCCCATAATATTGGCGGCAGCCAGGTCTTTATCAAATCATCGCCTTGCTTGTGCCGAGTTGTCACCTGTTCAATCCAAGCGATCTGTCTGCTTAACGAAGTGGCATAGCGAAGCCGGCGGTCGGGCAAAAGCGCGCATCATCCCATTCCAAGCTGGGATTAAGACCAACCGACCGCGAGCAGCGCAAGCTGCGGTCAATAATAGAACAAATGGGGACTCTGACGCAAAGTTGCGGCGGCAGGACAGGGACGGCGTGATGCCCTTTTGCGACGGGATGGCACGAAATCTGCTTGACTTCGGCCTTAATCCTGGGAGCGCACTTTAGCCGACCCGGCGGGGTCAAGTATCGCAGCCAACGTGCGCGCACGCAGGCGGCCGCGATGTAGGCGGATATCTAGCACTTCGCCCACCCTAACCCGGGAGGCATCCACAATCGCGCGTCCAGTGCGCTGTTCGATGGCTATCGCGTAGCCCCGCTCAAGAACGCGCAACGGCGAGAGCGAATTAAGCCGCGAGCTAAACTCTATCATTTTGCGCCGTTTAAGCTCGAAAGATTTGACAAAGGCGGCCTGTGCGCGCCGCCCCAGAGTATCCGGCTGGTCGCGATATCGCGCCACCCATCGCACCAATGCCTGGCGCAGGGCGCGCTAAAGCCGCTCCACACGGCTTCTCTGCTCGTGCACCGCCGGCGCCAGTCCGCTGCGCAGCGCCAACGTGAAGCGGCTGATCTTGAGTCGGCTCTCACGCAAAACGGAGCGCGGCGGTTTGACTCTTTGCATCAGCTCAAGGGCGCGCCGCCGGCAATGAAGCAAGCTGCGTCGCGCGCTCTGTACCAAGTCTCTGGCGCCCTCATCTACGCGCTGGCGCGCCTGGCCAACCAGCCAGCGAGGGTCCGGAAGAGCGCGAGTCAGTCGAGCAACGTATTCGCCGCGCCTTTCCAGAGCCTTCGCGATTCCACGACACAACGCGCTCGAGCGCTGCGCGATTTGGCGCTCGAGGTCCGACCTGCTCGGCACCACCATCTGGGCGGCAGCAGAAGGCGTAGGAGCGCGTACGTCCGCCACCAGATCGGCGATCGTGTAGTCGATTTCGTGACCCACAGCGGAAACGACCGGAATGCGGGAGCGATAGATAGCGCGCGCAACCGACTCTTCATTGAAAGTCCACAAGTCCTCAAGCGACCCGCCGCCGCGACCAACAATAATAACCTCAGCGCGCCCGTCGCGATTGAGCGCTTCGAGCGCTGCCACTACCTCGCTTGCGGCGTTTTCGCCCTGGACCTTGGCCGGACTGATAATGACGTGAACGTTGGGATTTCGCGACAGGATTATCTTGAGCATATCGCGCAGGGCCGCGCTGCCGCCACCACCTACCGGGCCTCCAAGCGCAGTTACCAGGCCTATGACGCGGGGGAAAAACGGCAAAGCGCGCTTGCGGTCGGTGTTAAATAAACCCTCGGCGGCAAGGCGCCGTTTAAGCTGCTCAAAGGCGATCTGAAGGGCTCCCACCCCGCGCGGCTCAAGCTCTTCAGCGTAAAACTGAAGAGCACCCCGCAATTCGTAGAGGCTTACACGCCCTGACACCAGCACCTCGAGCCCGTCTTCCAACTTGAAGCGAAGCTTTTGGACCGCGCTGCGAAACATCACGACGCTAAGCGAGCTTTGCGCGTCCTTGAGCGTGAAATAGAGATGACCCGAGGAGGCCTGGCGCGCGTTTGACACTTCGCCGGTCACCCAGCACAACGCAAAATTTTTCTCCAGGGACTCGCGCACACGGCGCACGAGCTGCGTTACGGTGAGCGCCTGCGGCGAACGCGCAATCAGCGACAGCTCGGGCTGTTCTCGCATCGCTTCACAGGCTACCAGAAGCTATGGAGATACACCTAGGTCCCGATTCGCAAACGGCCGCCTACACAAGTCCGACCCGCGGGATTCGCGCCAGCGCTCTTCGCTGCGTCGATTCTTGTGCTGAGGCTGCCACAGAGGAAACCCTGGACTCCTTTCCCGACGCTGTCAGCGGGCGGGCAAATTTCGCGACTGCTTTCAGTCCAACGACTTGGCGTTCACGCGCCGACCGCGTCTGGATCAAAGAGACCCATCCGTTTCCCCCTGTCGCCACCAAAAAGCCGCGGTAGGGCAATTCGGTGTGCGAATGATGCGGCCGGACCTTTTTCAGCTACCGCTCAGCCTGCGCTTGGCCAGGCAGCGGTCCGGTTCGGGCTAAAATTGGCTTACCCTCGGTATTCCAGTGGTCGAGAATCGCAACCGCGCGTTCCATCTGGGGGTCGTTATTTTTTCCCGCTTGACCTGGGGCCGCTTGCGTCGTTGGACCTTGATTGTGCAGCGTGGCGCCCGGTCCCGGGCTAGGAGCAGACTGCTTTTGTCCGGCCGACGGCTTATGGTTCTCGCCTTCGTCAGCGGCGCCATTGGAGAAGTGATGCGGCAGGTCCTTTTCACGAATCACCGGATGCTCTTCGACCGCGCCGGGGATGTTCGCCATCGCCACCCTTGGCTGCGGTTCCTCCACAATCACGTCGGGCGTGATTCCGACAGCCTGAATCGAACGACCGTTGGGTGTAAAGTAGCGAGCCGTAGTGAGCCTGAGGGCAGAGCGATCGTCGAGCGGCAAAATAGTTTGAACCGAGCCTTTGCCAAACGTTTGAGTCCCGACGATTACTGCCCGCCGATGGTCTTGCAGAGCGCCAGCGACAATCTCACTCGCACTGGCGCTACCGCTGTTGACCAAGACCACCATCGGGTACGCGGCGAACTTGTTGTGCGTCTGGGCAAAGTATTTCTGCTGCTGGCTGTCAGTCCGTCCCTCGGTGTAAACCACCATGCCGCCGTTAAGGAATTCACTGGCGACGCGCACCGCTTGGTTCAACAGACCGCCTGGATTATCGCGCAGGTCGAGCACTAGGCCCTTGACCTTGCCCCCGTCGCCTTTGACGAATTTGGCCAAGACGCGCCTCACGTTCTCGTCCGTGTTCTCCTGAAAGGAGGTGATGCGCAGGTCGCCGATACCGTTCGGCAGGGTCTTGAATTTAACGGATTGAATGCGAATTACATCCCTGGTCAGGTTAACAGTAAAGAGCTGCGGAACCCCTTCACGGTGTATCGTCAGCTTGACCGCTGTGCCCTTGGGGCCGCGCATCTGTGTGACCGCCTCGGTCAGCGTCATGTCTTTGGTGAAATTGTTGTCGATCTTGATGATTTGGTCACCCGGTTTGATACCGGCGCGATAGACCGGCGTGTCCTCGACCGGGGAGACAACGGACAGTACTCCCTCTTTAATCGTGATCTCCAAACCCAGGCCGCCAAAGCTGCCTCGCGTCTCGACCTGAAGGTCTTTATAGAGCTCGGGCGTGAGGTAGGCACTATGTGGGTCGAGCGAAGCCAACATACCGGAGATGGCGCCCTGAACTAGCTGCTTGGTGGTCACTGGCTCGACATAATTTTTTTGTACGATTGCGAGTACATTGGCGAAAGTCTGCAACTCTTCGTAGGTGTCATCGGGCAAAGCCTGTGCCCGTCGTCCGCCACGTTCCTCCAGCACCAAGAATGCAACCGCGGCGACCATCACCAACGCGAGCCACCGCCAACTCACTCTGTACTGATTGAGCTTAGACACGGATATTTGACTCCCCTACGGCTGTGTCAGCAGTCATCGTCATCATCATAGCTAAAATGCCCGATAAGACAAATCGTCTCTTAACCGGCTTTGGCGTCCAGTAGCTCCTGCAGCGCCTCGCGGACGTCCTGGCGCGCCCAGTCAAAGGCACCCAAGTGATGGGCTACGATTCGCCCGTCACGGTCGATGATAAAGGTCTCGGGCACACCGCTGACATCGTAGGACTCCGCGACCTTGCTTTGCGGATCCAGCAGCACCTCAAAGCGATAGCCGTGCTTGCGCACGTAGGGCAGCACGACAGCAGCTCCTTTAGCGTCTTGACTCACCGCCAGCATTGCGAAATCGCTGCGGTCGGCGAACGCATCGTAAAGCTTCTCCATCGAGGGCATCTCAGTCAGGCATGGCGCGCACCAAGTTGCCCAGAAGTTCAAAAACACAACCTTGCCGCGCAGCGAAGCGAGCGAGACGCTGTGTCCCTCGAGGTCGGTGAGTTCGAAATCGGCGGCCAGCTTTCCAGTCGCTACGGTGTCGGCGACCGAGACGGAATGACGCCTTTGGCGGTCGCGCACCAGCACTAGCACGAACAGCCCCGCCAAGACTAGCACGGCACCGAGCGCTGAGACCCTTGCGCGCCGGCTCATGACTGCGTCACGCCGCCCTCTGACCCAGCGCGGCTTTCGCCGGTGCTAAGCAGGAAACCGTGTAGCCAACGATTCCAACCGCAACCATCACAAGCGCGATGATCTGCGCTTCGCTCAACCCGAACACAACCCGCGGGTTGATACGCACGAACTCAACCAGGAAGCGCCCGCCTCCGGCGAGCACTAGGTACAAGTAGAAAAGCTGGCCATCTTTGTCTAAGCGCTTGCGCATCGACCACAACACAGCGAAACCCATCAGATAGAGGATGCTCTCGTAGACCGGCGCCGGATGAACGCGCACGCCCGGAAAATAGCCCGACACTAGATGGCCGGAACGGTCCAGCGTCAATACAGTCTGCGAGTTCCAACCAACAATGGCGTTAGGATAGGCCATCGCCCATGGCAGCGTAGACGGCAGTCCCCAGTCGCCGTCCCCGGAAAGCTGACATCCCTCGCGCCCTATCGCATGCCCCAAAAGCAGAGCAGGAGCCGCCATGTCCGCCAAACGAAGCCACGGGATGCCGTAGTAGCGCGCAAAAACGACGCTCGCCAGAATGCCGCCGATAAGACCACCGAAAAAAACGAAGCCCGATCCCGAAAAGACCATCAATTTCGGGTCAGCAAGGTAGGTCGAAAGGTTTTCGAAGATATCATAGATGCGCGAGCCTACAAGACCGGCCGCCAGCGACCATAGAATCAGGCGAGCAGCCAACTCGACCCGATAACCCCGGCGCGCGAACTCGCGCCGCAAAACAACGTCCGCGGCAAGAAAACCGAGGGCGATCATCAAGCCGTAGCTGTAAACATTGATCGGCCCGACGTGAAAAAGGATCGGAATCATGATGCCAACTAGTATACTATTAAACTAAGATTCGCTCGAAAAGTGGCCTTGGGCCGCAAAGGCGGCGCCAGACCCCGCGCGCCGCAGGTTGCCCTGGTTGTATGAGCCCGTGCAGTGGGGATTGCTTTGGGAGTGGAGCGACACGAAGTTACCACTGACGCCGTCTTGACGAGTCGGCGAGCCGGCGAAGTTTCTGCTACAGCGCGCTAACCCTAGTGTGGCGGGTCGCTTCATCTAACGATTAACTATCTAGCTATCGCCGGATGGCCTATTCGCGGGAAATGAGCCACGAAAGCGGGTGAACCGTGCGCGCCGTGATTCAGCGCGTCAGCCAGGCGCAAGTAATAGTCGATGACCGCACGGTAGGACAAATCGGCAGCGGTCTGTTCGTGCTGCTAGGTGTCGAGCGAGGCGACACCGAGCAAGACAGTGCATTCGCCGCCGACCGTATACTTGGACTCAGGATTTTCGCTGACGCGGCAGGCAAGATGAACAGAAATCTCAAAGACGCGGGCGGCCAATTGCTCGTAGTCTCACAATTTACGCTGCTCGCGGATTTAAGCCGAGGGCGTCGTCCGTCGTTTGCCAAAGCCGCCGCGCCGGAGCAAGCTCGGCATTTGTACGAGGATTTCATCGCCCGCTGCCGCGCGGCCGGCGCCACGGTTGAACATGGCGAGTTTGGCGCTTTGATGCAGGTCAGGATGACCGGAGAAGGGCCGGTCACGATCGTGTTCGATACCCGAAGCGACTGAGGAGCGCGCGGCAGCCGAGGTTAATTGCAACGGCCGAGATGAGGTAAAGCGATGGCGCGGGCGGGCTTTTACGCTGTCGAGTCGGGGCAGATTTCGTTTCGTTGCGACGGCAACTGGTATGTCGACGACGAGCGAATCGATAACCCGAGAATCGCCACGCTTTTCAGCAGGAGCATCCGTGTCGACCGCGACGGCAGCTATTTTCTCCAGATCGCCGAAGAGCGCGCGCCGATTACCGTTGAGGATACGCCCTACGTCGTGCGCACGATGGAGGGCGACTGTCGTCGCGGCTTTATACTGGTGCTAAACGACGGCGAGCGCGAGCCGCTGGACCCGGCCTCGCTCAGCATCGGCGCCGGCGACGTTCTTTATTGCGCGGTCAAGGATGGCCGATTTCGGGCCCGCTTTTTGCGCCCCGCGTACTACCAGTTGACCACCTGTTTGGAAGAAGACTCAAACGGCAACATCTATCTTGTAGTCCAACGGCAGCGTTATCTGCTGTTGCGGGCGCAAGAAATACCAAGCGGACAAAAGCCGCGAAACTAAGCTCGGCCGTGGCGCTGCCGCTGCTCAACGTGGTCCTGGTCCGCCCGCAAATACCCCAAAATACAGGCTCGATCGCCCGCCTGACGGCGGCCACCCAAACCCGCCTTCATCTGGTAGGTCCGCTTGGCTTTTCGCTCGAGGACCGATATCTCAAGCGGGCCGGGCTGGACTATTGGCCGCTGGTTGACTTGCGCACTTATAGCGCGTGGGAAGAACTGGCGGACCGGTTCGGGGAGACGCGGATGAAATTTTTCTCCGCCCGCGCCAAGAACAGCT